>OLNI01000256.1_pt1 | contig 54879 bp, 54 predicted proteins | sample 1672921 | NCBI WGS metagenome assembly OLNI01 (sample SAMEA3136737, study PRJEB25190) | human gut metagenome | biome: human gut; feature: human-associated habitat; material: faeces | place: Austria | collected 2013 | reverse complement strand
TCGGTAAAGCAGTAACGACAGTTGCAAGAGCTAAGAAGCCCGTACACAATCGTTTCCATGTCTTTTTCATAAATCTAATGCTCCTTTCATTTTGGGTAATAAAATAGCCGTCCAATAAGAACGGCTGGAAATAGAAAAGGAACGTCATTTTAGGCGTTCCATAATCTATAAAATATTCAATTTTTTATACTGATGTGTTGCTCATCAAAATCTCAAATTAAGGTTATTTGACACCAATTTTGACACCAATTTTTTGTATATTGACGATTTTTGATGAAATATGATAAATTCATAAAACCCGTGAAAAGCCTGTAAATAGGCACTTTACGGCACTCTATGAACTAAGACAAAAGCTACGCTGTAATAACAAGAGGTGAGTGCTAATTATTTTGTGAAGAATTTGTGACCGCTACAAGCCATGCGTATTTACAGGAAAAAACCTCCTTCAAGCTTGCTTGAAAAGGAGGTTCCTTTCATGGAAATATATAGGGCGACAGCCCTACAGCGAGGGAATTCTTTCCCGAGCTGTGCATGGCGTATCTCACAGCTTCACAGGGATTTTTCACTTACTTTTGCACGGAGGTTTCTTGATTTGACCACATTTTTACGACAAATCTTCGGAAAAATATATTCGTCTGATTTTCTTACCACATTTTACGACAACAGTTTATGGTTTATACCACAGCAGGTACGATTTCCGGCAGGTTCATTTTAGACATCTCGTTCTCCACATGAAACTTCTCTGCAATATGATTATAGACATTCATTGTGATCTGTGCATCTGAATGTTTATACTGTTTCTTAATTTCAATCACAATAGAGCCATCCTCTTTTGTTTTTTCTGATAAAATTTTGTACTTTGTTCCGCTCTTTTCCAGCTGTGCTTTATATTTTTCACACTACTGTACAATCGCTTTTTTTGCATACTCTGTCGTTTCTCCATCATGACTTGAAAAACACAATGTCTGAGTAATACAAGCTGCTTTAATTCTTTTCATTATAACTATCTCTCTTTCAATTTAAAGGTACGTCACATAGAAAAAGGGATCTTTCACTCAGTAAATTTGAATGAAATAATCCCTGATTTTCATGTAAATTGTACTTGGTTTTACAATACTAATTATACTTTATTTTTTCAAATATGTAAGCAAATTTTTATTTTGCACACTCGATAATTATCGCTTCACATCTGTCATATCCAAGCTGTGAGCTGTTCAGACACAGCGTATAATTGCTCGCTTTTCCCCATTTCTGATCCGTATAAAAATTATAATTCGTCATACGCCTTTTATCTGTATCTGCCACCATTTTGACAGCTTCCTTCTCTTCTACATTATATAAACCCATAATTCGCTGTGTTTTTTCCGGCATATTCCCATGGATAAATACATTCAGTACATCATCCCTATCCTTCAGAATATAATCTGCATTTCTTCCGATAATCACACAAGATTCCTTATCAGTCAGTTCTAAAATAACCTTTCTCTGTGCCTCATACACCATGTCTTCTACGGATTTTCCTGTGATATCACGTCCGGCAAATGCATATGCAAACAAGCCTTTTTTCGGAGATAATTCCGCATTCTTCTGAACATACTCCGGCGACAAACCGGACTTCTCTGCAATCTCATTAATGATATTTTTATCATAATAAGCAATTCCAAGTTTCTTCGCTACTTCTTCTCCGATAAAACGTCCGCCACTTCCAAATTCTCTGCTGATTGTAATGATTCTTTTTTCCATCTCTGATTCCCCCTTAGTTCAAAACATCTACTTTATTTTTTCTGATTCTCTTTAAAAACACATAACCTACAAGGCATGAAATTATTTCAGTAATCGGAAATGCCCACCAGATCAATGAAATGCCCATCTGTCCATTTCTGACAAACATGGAAAAAATTCCGGCCAGCGGCAATATAATAATGAGCTGTCTCAAAAGCGAAATAACAAGGGACTCTATACCACAATCCAGTGCCTGATAAATACCCTGATAAGCAATATTGATGCCTGCAAACAAAAAGCTAACTGAGATTATTCTCATTGTTCCGATAAAATATTCTCTTGACGCTCCCGCATTAAACAACGTTGCGAATCCCCCAGGGAAAATCTCTGTGATTGCAATTCCCAGAATCATTAACACAATTGTATATATCAGACCATATTTGATTCCATCCTGAATTCTCTTTTTACTTCTCATTCCATAAGCAAATGCAATGATCGGGGTGATCGCATCTCGCAGACCAAAAGCGAGAAACAGTACAAACTGTTGAACTTTATAAAATAATCCATAGGCTGTCTGTGCTGATGGATTGAACTTCAGGATCAGATTCATCACATAAACCATAATAGACATCAGAGCCTGTGCAATGATTGCCGGAAGTCCGATTGCATAGATTTCCTTGATAATTCCGCCATCCGGCTTCATGTATTTTGCCCCATGCTCAAATTCCTTATTGAATTTGATATGAAAGATAAGCAGTAATACTGCAGATGCTATCTGACCAATTACAGTTGCATAAGCTGCACCTTTCACTCCCATTTCCGGGCAAGGACCAATACCATAGATCATGATCGGATCAAGGATAATATTTACAACGGCTCCAACCACCTGGCCAATTGTGGAATAAAGAGAACGGCCTGTTGCCTGTAATAACTTTTCAAATAAAGAAAAGAAAATAATACCAAAAGAGATTACGCAGCATATCCTCAGATAGCTGACTCCCATCTCCAATACTTCTGTATCTACTGTCTGTGATGAAATATATGCTTTCACCCCAAAGATACCAAACAGTAAGCAGACCACATAAATGATCACTCCAAGAAACAGACTGTTTCCTGCTACCTTTGCTGCTTTTTTACTATTCCCTTGACCAAGTGTCCTTGCCAGAAGTGCATTGGTTCCGACACCCGTTCCGATTCCTACTGCGACCATAAGCATCTGAACCGGGAATACCAAAGTCAATGCATTTAATGCTGTCTCACTGCCTACTCTCATATTTCCTACAAATGCACTGTCTACAATGTTATAGACTGCCTGCAATGCCATAGATAGGATCATCGGGATCCCCATCTGGACCATCAGCTTATTTACCAACATCTCCTTCATCTTGTTGCTTTCCGCCATTTTTTTAACTCCTTTCTTTTTGGCACAAAAAAAGTGTGCACCTTGTCATATAAGCTGGACTTACGCTGACACGCTACACACTTTTTCATGGCGATATTGATTTTTGCAAAATGAAAACGAGTAGCTGGTAAACTGGATTTACGCTTACTTGCTACTCGTTTCTTGTAATTATATTTCCTCTATTTCAAAAAGTCAAACAAAATTTTTCTTACATTCTCTCTTCTTTTTCGTTTATAATATGTCCGAAGAAAATAATAATTGTACTAAAAGCGTGAAACCATGAGGATTTGCTTGTCCTTACAGATTTCACGCTTATTTTTTTCAATGCCATAAGGAGGTTTCAGGAATTCAAAAAACAAACTGGCAGAAATGCCAATCCGTTCTTTACTGTATACAATGGCAGTTCCCCTGATGCTGTCTTTGATTGTACAGTCACTCTATAACATTGTGGACAGTATCTTTGTCGCCAAATTATCAGAAATAGCACTGACTGCTGCATCTCTGGTATATGCTATTCAGTTTCTGATGGTTGCCGTAGATGTCGGCACCGCAGTAGGTTTGAATGCCCTGCTCTCCAGAAAAATTGGGGAACATAAAGCCGAAGAAGCATGTCAGGCTACTATAACCGGTATCTTTTTCTCTGACACAATTGCATCCAAAATGGCTACTGATCCAGAATTGCAGGCTCTTTGCAAACAATATCTCTCTATCAATCTTGTCTATTGTTGGGGAATCTTTCTGCAAACTTATGCCCAACGACTATTACAGGCTGTTGGAGATGAATTAAAAGAACATCTGTATCGGGACCATGGATTCCGTATTCAGTGCAGTGGAGATATGCTTCATGAGATCTGTCGAATAATACATCTGATCGATACCGGGACGGTAATAAGGCAGGCTACCGCACCAGATAGCATGACTGCAACATCCTGGAATAGGAACTGGGAATTAAGAATGATCTCCAGGGTATATTGCTGTGTCTGAATGTATGAAAATAATAAAATAGTTCCTCCAAGATAAGCAAACAGCAACGTATTTACCGTTGTACCGATAATTTCTTTCCCAACCTGATAGCCGGAAGCTGTAAGCTCTTTCGCTGTCAGACTGTTTTTATGAGTCCAGACTTCATATACAGAAGATGTTACAGATAATGCTGTATCGATAACAGCCCCAAGAGTACTGAAAACAGTTACAAATATTCCTACATGAAGCATGTTAATATGAAGGTCCGTACTGTAATAATACATAAAATCGTCTTCCGAAATCTGCAGCTCATTTAACCCGTAACTTCCTGATCTCCATGTAATAATATAAATCGGAATAAACAAAAGTAACATTACCAGCAGTGTAGCCAGAAAAGCCGCCCGCGTCTTTGGATTATTTCCGTTCTGATAAAACAGAGAAATATAACAGACACCTGCACCTGCCACCAATATCAGGAGCAGTACAGGAAAACCGGCAGACATCAGCATAATTGAAAAAAATAAAATTACAATATTCCCCGCCAGTGTCATAATTGACATGGCTCCACGCTCTCCGCCAATTAAGATCACCAGAAAAATTAAAATCAATGCAAGAAAAATGATCATTCTCCGACACCCCTTTTCCGTGATGGTATTTTCATAATCGCTGAAGCAATAAAAACAGATACCGGTATTGCCAGTACAATTCCAATACTTTCTATCAGAAAACGACAGATATCATATGGAATGTGGTATTTCACGATCGTTATAAAACTTATATCATTATTCATCTTAAGTATAAACATGGGAATCATACCGCTTGCCAGAACAAACAGCAGTACATTTATCATGGTTCCCATAATATCATATCCGATTTCACGGCCGGAATGTATCAGCTTTCTCAGAGAAACTGAAGGATTTTTCCGCACGATTTCTCCTATTGCTGCGCTGATCGTCACCGTCACATCCATAATTGCACCGAGTCCTGTCAGCATAATATCTGCCCAGAATATATCCGCAGAATTGCCCATACTTCCAAGGTATTCCAGATTGGAATAATCCAGATCTCCGTACATATAAATAGAAAATTCAAACAATGCCATGATCAGAAACAGAACACACAGTGTTGAAAGAACTGAGGAAAATGTTTTTCTGTGAATTCCATTTAAGCAGATCAATGTAGTCAGTGAAAAAAGAACTGCGATGACATTACAGATATTTAAAATATTTTTTCCCCCTGTAAAAGCCTGAAATCCATACGCAAATATGACTGTATTCAGTATCAGTGATATGATCGTGTAAAATCCCTGCTTTCCTGTAATGCAGATCAGAAGAAAAAATAATCCTCCTGCCAGTAAGGCCAGATACCCATCTCTTTTTACAGAACGTATCGTTTTTCCGGGGCTTTCCTTTGAACCGCTTAAAAGAACGGTGTCTCCTTTATGATATTTCTTGGTCTGAACCTGAGAAGATGTATATTCATTAGAGACCGTTATTTTTTCCCCTTTATGCGAACCGTTTAATATCCGTGCTGTAATATTCTGAGTATAGTAATATTCTTTTGAGCCCCTGGTTCCTTCTCTGCTCAGAGTCTGTTTTTCTGTCACGGAACATATTTTTGCCAGCGGTGTATGATAAAATCGGGAATTACAACAGGTAAACAGAACAAAAATAATATATATGCCGGCTAAAAGATATTTTTTGTGAAATATGCAGGATTTCATTAACTTCATTCCCCCTGTAGAAATATTGCAATAGTAAACGCACTGACCGGTTGCTTTTTATCGAAATAACATTTTACGCTTTTTGAAAGTATCGGTCAATATAAGGTATACAAAAACAGCAGCAGAACCGTTTTCACAGTTCTGCTGCTGCCCCCATAATTATTTTAACAAATACCTGACTCCAAAAAAGCCATTATTTACAAAGCGCAGAAAATGCATCTGCAACAAACTGAACCTTGGTTCCGATAATAACCTGTACAGAAGTTTTTCCAGGTTTGATCACGCCTGCAACACCTGCAGATTTGATCACCTTATCATTTACAGCTGTAATATCCTTAACCTCAAGTCTCAGTCTTGTGATGCAGTTATCGATGCTTGTGATGTTCTCTTTTCCGCCACAACCTTCCAGGATTTTTGCGGCAATAGCAGTATAATCATCATTTGCAAGCTCGATATTCTTCTCTGCCTCAAGATCCTCATCGTCTTCTCTTCCCGGAGTCTTCAGATCAAATTTCCTGATGGCAAAAAGGAATACAACATAGAATACGATGAATGCTGCAATTCCAAGCGGAAGGATGAGCCATGTCTTCTGTGCTGCCGGAAGTGAGGATGAGAAAAGTAAATCCATCGCACCGGCTGAGAAGCTGAAGCCTGCACGGAAGCCAAGAGCAACTGTGATCATGGTGAAGATACCGTAAAGTAATGCATAAATTACATAAAGGCCAGGAGCAAGGAACATAAATCCAAACTCGAACGGCTCAGTTACACCACAGATAAATGCACAGATCGCTGCGGAAGCAACAAGACCGATGGCAACTTTTTTCTTTGCAGGTTTCGCACATTTAACCATTGCAAGTGCTGCACCAGGAATACCAAACATCATACATGGGAAGAATCCGGACATGTACATTCCAAGGCTCCAGGATACATCTGCAGAGGTTTCACCTGCCCAGAAGTGCTGAAGATCACCAAGTCCGATGGTGTCAAACCAGAATACATTGTTCAGTGCGTGATGTAATCCGGTAGGGATCAACAGACGGTTCAGGAATGCATAGATACCTGCACCAACAACATCCATACCTGAGATCGCTTTTCCTAATGCTACAAGTGCGCTGAAAAGTAATGGCCATACAAACAGTAATACAACAGATACGATAATGGAAACCACTCCTGCGATGATTGCTACACAACGCTTGCCGCTGAAGAAGGAAAGCCAATCAGGAAGCTTGGTGCTCTTGAATTTGTTATAGCATGTAGATCCGATGATACCGGCAAGGATTCCGATAAAAGGATTCACAATTTTGTCAAATGCAAGAGTTTTTGTTGCATTGTCAGCGATTGATGGCATGATGGTTGTAACAAATCCTGTAGAAAGAAGTGTTGTGAGCATCAGCCAGGATGCAAGTGCAGCAATTCCGCCGGTTCCGTCATTCTTTTCTGACATACCGACACCAACACCGATAGCAAAAAGGATCGCCATGTTTTCGATCAGAGCTCCGCCTGCCTTAACCAAAAACAGACCGATCAGATTGGCTGCGCCGTGAATGTCTCCGCCCTGCATGGTTGCCGGACATAACCAGTATCCGATACCCATGAGGATACCACAGATTGGCAGTACTGCCACCGGAAGCATTAACGCTTTTCCCAGTTTTTGAAGAAATTTCATATATTTCCCCTCCCTTAAAATAAATATATTTGACCGGATCACTCCGGTTATAACACCCCGAAAATTGCTACTATCTCCGGGCTGCTATAAGCCTGTCAGCTGCATGAAGATGATCATGAAAGCTTGAGGACTGCTTCATCCGCCGAAACATCCCCCTCCTTCTGGAGGCTTATCTTTCCGTAATCATCTGTGTTGCAGATCAGAACCGGGATAATCGTGTTTAAACCGGCTTTCTCGATTTTGTCCAGATCAGCTTCTATCAGAAGATCACCCTTTTTAACCTTGTCACCTGCTGCAACGTGCGCTTTAAAGGGTTCGCCCTTAAGTGTGACTGTATCCAGTCCGATATGTATCAGTATTTCTGCTCCCTGAGTGCTTGTCAGCGTAACTGCATGAAGAGTATCAAATACCATTGCCACCTCACCGTCTGCCGGAGCATATATCCTGCCGTCTGCCGGGATCACAGCAAAACCATCACCCAGTACCTTATCTGCAAAGACCGGGTCCGGAACCTCCGCAAGGGGAACCACTCTTCCCTTGCAGGGTGCATAAATTATATTTCCTTTATCTTTTCCTTTAAAAAATTTCAACATAATATCTCCCTCCCGTTATTTCCCCGCTGCTTCCTGTATTGATATACCCGATGTCGTTTTGTAAATATGTCTATATATTTTTTTATCAGTGGTGGATTTATATTATATATTTCGCATAATTTTTATATTTGCTTTTTTGAGCATGTGTATATATTAACCATTATTTTGGGTTTTGCCACATTTTTATTTTCATTTTTCAAAAAAATTGAGCTTTCGTACATTAATGTGGTATCTTATGCAAGAATATTCTGTATATTTCAGCTGTTCTTTTTTACTCATCTCGTCTGCCCGCGTATCCTGTTCGTTCATCACTTTCATATTCCAATATGTTTTTCGCAGCCTCTTAACGCAAATAAAACTATCCTGTCAGGCACAAAGCTTCTCAACTTTGCAATTTGTTCAGGATAGTTTTATTTATTGAAAAAAATATTTAATTTTCGTCAGATATATTTTTATCTGATAATCCTGATCTGGCACGCCTCCATGGCTTTCAGTGCATTCTCATGACTCTCCGGTGTTACGCCAGCGCAGCATGTGGCATCAACACAGATCGGGACTTCCGGGAGGGATGCCTTAATCAGAAGAGCATTGGAGATCACACAGATATCTGTGCAAAGTCCCACGAGAGTAATACTTCCAATTCCTTCATCTTCATCGATCATAGTCAATTCCCCGGCAAGATCTGTGGAACCGAAAGTTTCTTTATCAACAGGAGCCGTCTTTCTGAGAACATCCAGTTCTTTCCGGATCTGCCAGCCTTCTGTGTCACGGATACAGTGCTTAACCGGAAGATTTTTTCCCTCCTGGGTTTCCAGATAATACGTCTCATGAGTATCTCTTGTAAAAAATACGTCTCCGTCAAAATTTCGGATCTTCTCCTCCACCTTTGGCACAATGGCAACAGCCTCTTTTGTGCCAAGTGCTCCGTCAATAAAGTCATTTTGCATATCTACTACGATAAGAATATTTTTCATTTCCTGTCATCTCCCAATAAATTTCCTGAAAAACTCACACTCATCATCATTGCATCTCTTCGCATCCTCAGATCTCATATTGAGATGGAAAACATGCATCAGCTTTTCCTTCGGACTGCTGTATTCATGAAGCTCACAGAATACATTTTTCTCTTTCAGTTTTCCGTACATATATGGTGCCTGGTCGCGGAGGAAATCACCTTCTGCAGTCATAACATATGCTGGCGGGAACTGATCTGTTATGTACAGATCAGAAGATATCCTTCTTAATTCTTCCGGAGTTCCTTTTTCCGGAAGATACTCCTCCATAAGCTGCCTGGTCATATCGCTGGTATCTTCCATGTTATACTGACCGCAGTTTAAGGCCACAGCCTTTATCTTAAGGCCTTCAGGTACCTGGAAATCATATTCTTTTGCATACTCCTCATTCGTGCAGATATCTGCATACAGCGAAAGGATCTGTCCACCAGCTGAATCGCCCACTGCAAAAAGATTCTCCACGTCCATTCCATATTTATCTTTATTATCAAGAATCCATGCAAAAACACTGTTTGTATCTTCCACAGGTGCCGGAAACTGATACTCCGGTGCCAGCCGATAAGTGAAATTAACCACTGCAAAGCCTCTCTGTGCAAGACTCATGCAATAATACTGATACAGCTCTTTATCACCATATACCCAGCCGCCACCATGTACGCTGACGATCACCGGCAGACTTCCCTCTGTATCCTTCGGGCGGTACACATCCAGCACCTGCATGGCAGAATCTTTTCCATAAGCAATATCTTTATATTGTATCACATCATCTGGAGCTGTCAGACCTGCATCGCGGATATCATCACCTTTTTTGAATTCCCGCCTTATTATGCTGCTCATTTTTTCCATTCCATAACACCCCTTTCATTTTTTACTCCAGTATAGCACAAGAAACCCCTATCACGTACACAAAAAGGGAGCTTGCGCCCCCTTTTCCTAATATTATTAATTCAGGAAATACCGGACAGTTTTTCCAAAATCATTTGTTCCCTCACGTACGATTACCGGATAGCTGTAACCAGATAATTCAACACCTGCACTTCCAAGAGCACCTTTTATCACTTTACAAAGAGTATTATCATCTGTCATACACCCCAGATAATAAGCAGTACCTTCACCATATTTATTTCGAGTTATAGCCGCATAATCCTTCCAGTTGTAATGATCATATCCTGCAAGCACTTCTGCTCCTTCCGGTTTGAGAAGTTCCATAAAGGCCCTTGCTCCTCCACCATCTGCCGAATCCGCATCATACAGTTTTCCTGACAGCTTTACATCCCTCGGAAACGTGAACTGATCATAGCTGATACCCAGCGCATCCTTAAGGATATGTGGCTATTCATCCGATACAGCGCATCATAGATCCAACGCACCACATCATTATAGCGGATCTCACCATTATCCCCGGACGTCGCCTGGATACCAAACCAGTTCAGCGCAGTCAGAGCCTCATTGCTTACCATCACTGCCACATCATTTTTCTTCTTAAGATTCACCAGATGGCTGTACGCACAGAGCCGAAGCTGTCCTTTATACGGTGTCCAGCACGGAAATCCCTGCGCCTGGGTCTCCATCACCAGATAATTATCATGCTTCAGGCTGCGAATCATATCTACCATTCTGAAAAGCCAGCCCGTGAGGCGTCCCTTTCACAAAAAAAGCCGAACCAGCCACATTCCGCAGCCAGTTCAGCTCAAACCATACAACTACAAACTCACTCACCATCAACCCAGGCAAGCAGCTTCCCGGTAAAAACTCTATTAAAGAAATGTATCACCGGACCCAATCCAAAAGCCGTCAGCAGTGTACCGATACCCACAACACCACCAGTCAGATAGCAGATCAGCGCACAAAGCACATCATTGGACATCCTGTGCCAGAAATAAGGAATCTTCGGCCATCTCTCTGTCATGATCAGGGAAAGACTATCATAAGGTGCAACTCCCTCATCCGGCATCTGATACATAGACAAGCCCAGACAACAGATCACAACACCCACACACAGTGCCACCAAACGCACCGGCAGTGCCACAAGCTCCAATCCAAACACACCTGTATAAATATTATAAAAGAACGTAGTAATATAAGCTAGGCACACCGCATTCACAATAGTTCCAATTCCCAGGAATCTTCTGCCAAAAGCAATCTCAATGATCAGCAACACAATATTTACAATCAGCTGGAAATTACCATACGCCATACCAATCATATCCGCAACCGCCATATTCATTCCACTGAACGGATCCGTTCCAAGCCCGGCCAGCTTGAAAATTCCAATCCCCATACCTGCAAAAACATTTCCGATACACATGATCAGAACATGCTTCCAGTTAATGTTCTTCAAATACTCCCCCATAAACCTTCTACCTTATCCTCTCTGAAAATATTGTCAGGCAGATATCCACGATCCACCTTCACTGCGCAGGATCCATACCGGATAATACCTTAATAACCAGCCTGCTGCAACGCTTATATTCTATCACACCACCTCACCCCTGTAAAACACCAAAACCCCAGGAAACAACAAAAAGCAACAAAAAAAGACATCCGGCAGACCACATTATATGATCCGCCGGACATCTCTCTTTTTCATATCACGCTGTTAATTCAATCTCACAATCACCAGTCAATCCCGAAGCTCTCATGGCAGAGCCTCGTCATTTCAGATATCCCGAAAAATTTTTCCAATATCAATATTATTTAATGAACTTAACCTCAGGATAAATTGCCTGCTTGGCAGCCTCTTTACGCTCATTAAATACAACCTTGTTCTCCTCAAACAGGTTACGGCCCTGAGCATCAATAGACACGATCAGCGGACCAAACTCCTTAACCTTATTGCACCATAAAGTCTCAGGCATACCAAGCTCATCCCAGTGATGCTCAACAATCTTCTCAACCTCTGTAGCAGCCACAACTGCACATCCAGCCGGGAAAACACAGTGGATAGCACCGAACTCTTTACAAGCACGCTCAGTATTCGGGCCCATACCACCTTTACCAACGATCACTCTGACACCAGTCAGTTTTGTAAACTCATACTCGAACTTCTCCATACGCATGGAAGTTGTCGGTCCTACAGAAACCATTTCATAATCATCCTCTGTACCCTCGATCTTACGAACGATCGGGCCGGCATGGAAAATCGCTTTGTTGCGGATATCATACGGAAGCTCTCTTCCATACTCAACCAGACGACGGTGAGCAACGTCACGGCAGGTCATCAGATCTCCGTCCAGCCATACAATATCGCCGATTTTGATATCAGCCAGGTCTTCTGCGCTTATAGGTGTAATAAGAACTTTTTTATCTCCTCTGATTTCGATCATGATTTTTCCCTCCGTTTATATTAAGCATTAAATTTCCATGTGGAATGAGTATCACAGGTTACTGTAAGATCCGGATTTACAACCAAATGTCCACGACGGTGAGACCAGCATCCAACGTTTACTGCAACACCGATGGTAGATGGATGACGCGCGGTATTCTCGATGTTAACACCCATTACAGAATACTTTCCGCCCATACCCTGCGGTCCAAGGCCGATCGCATTGATACCGTCCTCGAGAAGCTTCTCCATTTTTGCCGCGTTTGCGTTGTCATTGTGAGAACCGATCGGACGCATCAGCGCTTTCTTGGAGTTCAGGGCAGCTGTCTCTACAGATGTACCTACACCAACACCAACAAGAAGTGGAGGACACGCATTCAGTCCATAAGTTGTCATCTGATCCAGAACGAAATCTGTAACACCCTCATAACCGGCACCTGGCATCAGAACCATTGCTTTTCCAGGAAGGGTACATCCGCCGCCTGCCATGTATGCGTAGATCTCACATTTATCGCTGTTCGGAACAATATCCCACCATACAGTCGGAGTTCCTTTACCAACGTTTTTCTTTGTGTTGTACTCATCAAAAGTCTCAACGGAATTATGTCTTAACGGTGCTGCAAAAGTAGCCTGAACAACAGCATCTTTCAGAAGTGCTTCCAGCTCATTGATATACGGGAAATTTGTTCCGCATTTCAGCCAGAACTGAAGAACACCTGTATCCTGACAGCTTGGACGGTTCAGCTCTACAGCAAGACCCTGGTTCTTTGTCATTGTCTCATAGAGAACTTTTGGAAGTGCAGCTGTTTCCTGGGAACCAAGCTCTTCAAGTTTATTAACTACGTCATCCGGTAATTTTTTTCCAATATGGGCAACAAAATCTGCTACCATGTCTGTCAATACTTTAACTCCATTTTCCTTAGTCATGATTTACCTCCTGATATGGTTCGATGGTTTAATGTTTTTTAGTTACATAGGTTTTTGTTGGTTGTTTCATCATTAATTTTGGCTGATTAATGGTTAAGATGGCTTTTTTGGCTTATTTATCATTTCTCCTTCACTGTATGGTCAGTGCAGAAGGGAATGAACTTAATCAAAAGTTTCTCTCCTTACGGATAGAACGGAAACAGGATCGGTAACAGGATCATACAGATCACAAAGGATACCAGGATCAGTGGCAGACCGGATTTCACATAGTCCTTGAATTTGTATCCTCCAAGACCGACTACCATAGTGTTTGCTGGCATACCGATCGGTGTTGCATATGCACAGGAACCTGCGATAACAGTTGCGATGACAACGGCTCTCGGATCTGCTCCGAGGTTGTTTGCAAGAGATACCGCAATTGGAATCATCAGTGCTGTGGTTGCTGTATTTGACATGAAATTTGTCAGCACACAGGTTACAATAAAGATCACCAGAAGAAGAAGGATCGGACTCGGATCTGCTCCAAGAAGTCCTACGATCTTATCTGCGATCAGTTCTCCGGCTCCGGTTGTATCCAATGCTTTTGCAAGTGTCAGAGAACCGCCGAAAAGAAATACAACCTTCAGGTCAATGGACTTCAGTGCGTCTTTCTCGGAAATAACTCCTGTCAGAACCAGGAGGATCGCTCCGATACATGCGGAAACCTCAATGCTGATGCCGATCTCTTTCTCAAAGATCATTGCAAGGATCACAAGGATCAGTACTACCAGGGAAACAGTCTGTTTCCACTTCGGTACATGGCTGAAATCCTGCTGATCTTCAAGAGCTGCACCGGATGCATTCTTTCCATCCGGAAGGAATTTATATCCGATAAGGACAAAGTAGAGGATTCCGATCAGAAGCATCGGAACTCCAACCGGCGCATACATAAAGAAGCTTGTGGAAAGCCCCATCTCCTGAAGTGCATTCACACCCATCAGGTTTCCGGGTGCACCGATAATAGAAAGGTTTCCGCCAAGTGCTGCGGCAAATACCAGCGGCATCAGAAGACGACTTCTGGAATAACCGGACTCATCGGCGATTCCACAAACTACCGGGATCAGCACTGCTGCAGTACCTGTATTGGATAAGAATCCAGACATTACACCTACGATCACCATGATCGCAATGATCAGTGTTTTTTCTGTTCTGGCAAATTTCGTGACCAGTCCTCCGATCTTATTTGCCATTCCTGTTTCGAACAATGCCTGGCCTACTACAAACATGCCAACGCAAAGGATTACGTTACTGTTTACATACTGTGAAAATGTTGTTGTTGCATCCACAACTCCTGTGAGTGTCAGACCGATGGCACAGATTGAAGCAGTCAGTCCAAGAGGAATTTTTTCAAGGATGAAACTGATAATGGTGAACACAAGAAACAGCAATGTTATAGTTGTCTGAGACATTTCTGTACTCTCCTTCCATTTGGTTTTTTCCTGAAAAGTATAGGCCGTACACGTTTCTTTTGATGATTCCATTATAACCGATGTACATATAAAAAAACAAATTAATGAAACATATATCCGCATAAAAAATATTTATAGTATCAGTTTTTAATGATAATTTTTGTGCACTACTAACATAAAAGCAGCATCTTAACAAATGAATCTGGCAAATATTATATTTCTATGCTATTTTTATGTAGACACCCAAATACTCTGTCACATCTTTTCCGGACAGAAATGAAAAACTTTACTAAAAAATTTAATCTGACAATTCATCGAGAGAAGGTTTATCATGACACTGAATCAACTACGCTATTTCTGCACAGCCAGCCGCTGCCACAGCATCACAAAGGCAGCCGAAGAATTATATGTGACCCAGCCCACCATTTCCATGGCTATCCGCGATCTGGAGATTGAATTCGGGATCAGTCTTTTTTCCAGAAAAGGAAATCAGCTGAGTCTGACCCAGGAGGGAGAGTCCTTCTACAAAAAAGCTACCTATATCCTTCAATATTGTAATGAGCTTCAGGCCGATTACTCCAGCATGTCCAGAATAAAGCCCCCTCTTCGCATCGGAATCCCTCCCATGCTGAGTACCGTATTTTTTCCGGAGCTGCTTACGGCGTTTCACGAAAAGCACCCGGAAATTGCCGTAGTACTGGAAGAATACGGATCTGTCCGTGCCTGCAATCTGGTACAGGATGACACCCTGGATGTAGCTCTGGTCAATATGGAACAGTATAATATAGATAAATTTCATAACACCGTCCTGGCCAACGACCAGGTGGTTTTCTGTGTGAGCAACGACCACAGGCTGGCAGAAAAAAAATCAGTCACAACAAAAGATATGGCGAAAGAGCAGCTGATCTTTTTCAATGCTGACTCCGTCCAGAATCAGATCCTGAAAATGCGTTTTGAGATGGATGGCCACACACCCAATATCGTTATGCGGAGCAGCCAGATCTACACCACCTTACAATTTGTAAAAACCGGAAAATATGGCTGCTTTCTCTACTCCAGCATGACCGATAAATTTTCCACCTCCAATGTTACCGGTATCCCGCTCAATCCACCTGTCCGCATAAAAATCGGCATGGTATGGAAAAAAAGCAAATATATCAGCGGCGATATGCTGACATTTCTGCATTTCACCCGCATGTATTACAAAGAACATCCGCTGATAGAAAAGTAAATCCCCAAAACTCCCAATTATATGTCAATTAATTTTTCTAATAAATGCATTTTTTTTAAAAAACCCATTGAAATCCATCAATTCATGTGATAACCTGTGTTACAGTGTATTTCTACACAGAACGAATGACCGTCTCTACCGTACACAAAAAGGTCCTGGCATCATTCAAAAATAAAAAAACTCAGGAGAGTCTCTTCAAATCAAAAGGGAAGAGCGCCGAAGGTGTACGCAGCACACAAAATGCTGTAAATCTCTCAGGCAAAAGGATGGAGGAAAGAGTAATGTTTACACAAATCAACAACTTTATCACATGGTTTGACGGAGTCGTTTGGGGACTTCCGCTGATCATTCTGATCCTGTTCACAGGAATTCTGTTAACCGCTCGGTTAGGTCTTTTACAGGTAAGGCACCTCGGAAAGGCACTGAAATTCATGGTAAAAAATGAAGAAGGCGGCGATGGTGAGGTCACAAGCTTCGGAGCTCTGTGTACTGCACTTTCAGCAACCATCGGAACCGGAAATATCGTAGGTGTCGCAACTGCTATCGCAGCCGGCGGACCAGGAGCACTTTTCTGGATGATCGTAGCCGCATTCTTCGGAATGGCAACCAAATACGCAGAAGGACTTCTGGCTATCAAGTACCGTACCATTGACAAAGAGGGCCACGTTCTCGGCGGACCTTTCTACTACATCGAAAACGGTATGGGAAAACAGTGGAGATGGCTTGCCAAGATCTTCGCATTTTTCGGAGCAGGTGTAGGACTTTTCGGTATCGGAACCTTCACACAGGTAAACGGTATCGCATCTGCAGTTACCAATTTCTTTGACCCGGATAAAGCACACACAGTAGCACTTTTCGGAAATACATATTCCTGGGCAACTGTAGTCGCATGTCTGATACTTACCGTATGTGTAGGACTTGTCGTTCTCGGCGGAATCAAGAGGATCGCAAAGGTATCCCAGGTCGTTGTACCGTTTATGGCAGTTCTCTATGTTGTACTGGCACTGATCATCGTGATCACAAACATCACTGCAGTTCCTGCAGCGATCGTAACTATCGTAAAATCTGCTTTCACAGGAAGCGCACTTGCAGGTGGCGCAATGGGAACCATGGTCGTAGCTATGCAGAAGGGTATCGCCCGCGGTATCTTCTCCAATGAGTCCGGTCTTGGTAGTGCCCCAATCGCAGCCGCTGCAGCTCAGACAAAGGAGCCGGTACGTCAGGGTCTTGTATCCATGACAGGTACATTCATCGATACTATCGTGATCTGTACAATGACAGGTCTTTCCATCGTCATTACAGAAACATGGAACACAGGTCTTGAGGGTGTTGCCATCACAACAGCCGCATTCCAGAAAGGACTTCCTTTCCCGCCGGTTGTAGCATCCTTCTCACTGATGCTGTGCTTGGTATTCTTCGCATTCACAACAATCCTTGGATGGGATTACTACGGTGAAAGATGTCTGGAATACCTGTTCAACAGAAACAAAGCCGCAGTTACAACATACCGCTGGCTGTACATCATCTGCGTATTCATCGGACCATATATGACTGTAGCAGCTGTATGGAACATCGCAGATATCTTCAATGCCCTGATGGCATTCCCGAACCTGATCGCTCTTCTTGCTCTGAGCGGTGTGGTTGTAAAGGAAACTAAGGATTTCTTCAAAAAACATAAAAATTACGAGTTCTGATCCCAATATCATAATCAAATGTAAGCACACATAAACCCATAATAATCCCCTAATATCATACAAAAAAGACGCGAACCTTTTTATCCTCCGATAAAAGGCCGCGTCTTTTTCATGATCCTCTTCACTTTATTTTCTTTATAACTTTCCACCATAATTCCGGTAATTCTCAATATAATCCAAAATCTCCTCCGGGTCTTTCATGAACCGGCACATACTCACAACATCTCTGGACATGAATTTCTCACCGGCCGTATACTCCAGAAGTGCCCTCATACTATCATAATACCCCTGAATATTATAAAGCACGATCGGCCTGTCGATCCGTCCCAGACTCTTCAATGTCAGGATCTCAAAAAACTCCTCATAAGTACCAATTCCCCCAGGTACCACGATAGTTGCATCTGACCGACTCTCCAGCAAATGCTTCCGTTCTCTCATATTCTCAGTAAAAATAAACTCTGTACAATGCTCATACAGAACTCCCGGCTGGTCAAAAAATCTCGGCGCAATACCCAGAATATAACCATTCTCTCTGTCAACGCCTCTGGCTGCCGCACCCATCAGACCTTCTTTTCCGCCGCCGAAAACAAGTCCATGGCCACGCTTTCCCATCATGCGTCCCAGTTCCTCTGTTTTCTCATAATAAATCTTTTTCAGCTCTGCGCTGGATGCTCCATATATACAAATATTCATGTTTCTGTCTCCTTCCCTGCTGCCTCCACAAATGCCCGAAGAAGCTTCAGCTGATCCAGAAAAGGCTTCGCAGCCTCCAGATTTCCATACTGCGGGATCAGCACAGGAATCGCTCCTGCATTCTCCAGGATATACACATAATCACCGCTGACAAAATCCCAGTCCTGCCCGGTGATTCCCATACCTGAAACCATTCCAACAGCATCCCTGTAGTCAAAATTACAGGTGATACCGATCACAGGTTTTCTTTCCCTCATCCTTCTCCTCTTTCCATCAAAAAAATGATCATTTATCTCTGAATATAACTTTTGCCGGCCTCTGCACATGATACTGGCAAAGACCGGCTTTCCGTCATTTCCGATACATCTGGAGTGTATTCGAAAATGCCTGTTATTTTATTATAATCTGACATACACATGGGGTCAAGCAAATGCCGCTGCCTGAACTCCCATTTTTATACTGAGAAATTTTTTATAATTATACGAGAACTTTTTCTACTGCGTTTTTCCAGCCGCTGTATTTCTGGTTTCTTTCCTGCTGATTCATAGATGGAATAAACTGATTTCGGTTCTTCACCTCAAAAATGCTCTCCATCTTATAAAGTCCGCAGCTTAATCCGGCCATCAGGCCAGCTCCGAATGCGGAAGACTCCTCACATCTCGGAAGGCTTACTGTTGTTCCTAAGATATCACTCTGGAACTTCATCAGGTACTGGTTTCTTGTAGGACCGCCGTCTACACAGAGCTCTTTTACAGTCATTCCATCTTCTGCCTTCATCATCTCAACGATATCTGTGATCTGATAAGCAATAGATTCCAGAGCTGCTTTTACAACCTCTTTCTTTCCGGTTGTCCTGCTCATTCCATAGATAATGGCTTTTGCATCGGATTTCCAGTAAGGTGCTCCCAGACCAGAAAATGCAGGAACCAGATATGTAGTATCGTTTTTGTTTGCCTGCTCTGACATTTCCTGAGTCTCTCCCGGAGAAGTTATCAGTCCCATGTCATCTTTCAGCCATGTGATAACTGCGCCTGTGTAGTTTATATTTCCTTCCAGTACATAGGTGACTTTGCCGTTAAGCCCCCATGCAAGAGAAGTTACAAGACCAAGATCTGACATGATCGGCTCTGTTCCTGCGTTCATCATAACAGAGGAACCTGTCCCATATGTAGCCTTGACCATTCCCTTTTCGATACAGCCCTGTCCGAACAGTGCTCCCTGGGAATCTCCGATCACACCGCAGATCGGGATCGGAGTCTGGAAATATCCCTCAAAATCAGTTGTTCCGTACTGCATGCTGGAATCGCACACTTCCGGAAGCATATCTGCATTAATGCCAAACCAGATGCAGATCTCTTTATCCCATTTCAGGTTATGGATATTGAAAAGCTGCGTTCTGGATGCGTTGGAATAATCCGTTGCATAAACCTTGCCTTTTGTCAGCTTGAACAGAAGCCATGTATCAATGGTTCCCAGGCAGAGATCGTTATCTCTCTTCGCCTGTTTTACCTCTTCTACGTTCTCCTGGAGCCATGCGAATTTCGCTGCCGGAAAATACGGAGAAAGATGCATTCCTGTCTTCTGGCGGATGATCTCTGCCACACTGCCGTTCTTCTTCTGTTCACGGTCAGGATCGATCATCACATTTGTCTTGATCCGCTCACAGATCTCGGAAGCTCTGGAACACTGCCATACAATGGCAGGTGCCAGAGGCTCGCCTGTGCTGCGGCTCCAGGCTGCGGATGTCTCTCGCTGATTGCTGATTCCAAGACACGCGATCTCTTCTTTCTGGATTCCGGCTTTTTCCACCAGGTTCTTTACAACCTGAATCGTATTGCTGTAGATCTCGGAAAGATCATGGGAAACCCATCCCTTTTCGTTGATCAGCTGTCTGTGAGGAAGGTCTGTTCTGCAGACCAGATCACCGTTCGCATCGAACAGGATCGCTTTTGTTCCCTGGGTACTCTGATCAACCGCAAGAACATATTTTTTTTCCATAATTTTCACCTTATTTCAGCGCGTCTTTTACAGTTTTTGCGATTCCCTCTGCATTCATTCCGTAATAGTCAAATACCTCCTGGGAAGTTCCTGTTATTACCGGTGCATCCGGAAGTGCGATATTAACAACCTTACGTGGGCACTCAGCGCCAACAACCTGACTTACCATGGAACCAAGTCCGCCGAATGGAGAATGCTCCTCTGCTGTAACAACAACCTTTGCGTTGGATGCTGCTTTTACGATTGCTTCTTTGTCAAGAGGTTTTACGCAGTACATATCAACAACAGTTGCGTGGATTCCGTCTTTCTCGAGGAGTTTTGCAGCCTCAAGTGCCGGACGAACCATCTCACCACATGCGATGATCGCTGCGTCTGTTCCCTCTGTAAGAACAGTTGCCTTGTCCATCTCAAACGGGCAGTTATCCTCTGTATAAATATCCTCAACCGGGTTTCTACCTACACGGATGTATGCCGGTTTCTCATCTTTCAGAAGTGCCTCAACCAGTTTTGTTGTCTGGAAACGGTCACTTGGAAGGTAAACTCTCATGTTCGGAATTGCAGACATAGCAGCGATATCCTGTGCGGAATGGTGGCTCATTCCAAGAGCACCGTAGCTGACTCCGCCACTGATTCCGATAAGTTTTACATTTGTGTTGGAGTATGCAACATCAATCTTGCACTGCTCATAGCTTCTTGTAGTAAGGAAGCAAGCAGGAGAAGCTGCGAAAGCTTTTTTGCCGCAGTGTGCAAGACCTGCAGATACGCTGACAAGATCCTGCTCAGCGATTCCCATCTCAACGAACTGCTCCGGATATGCGTCTGCAAAAGGTGCCAGGGATGCAGATCCTCTGGAGTCACTGCAAAGAACAACGATATCTTTATCGGTTTCCGCTTCTTTTAAAAGTACGTCACAAATTGCTTTACGGTTTGGAATCTTATTCATAATTACAGCTGCTCCTTTCTCTCTTCAAAATCTTTCATGATCTGGTCATACTCTTCCTGGCTTGGTACATGATGATGCCATGCAGCCTTGTTCTCCATAACTGCAGAACCTTTACCCTTAACTGTATTTGCGATCAGAACCGTCGGTTGTCCTTTTGTCTGTTTTGCTTCCTCGAATGCTGCGTGAAGCTGCTCAATGCTGTTTCCGTCAGCGACATCAACTACATGCCATCCGAAGCTCTTAAATCTCTCGTGAAGATCGTCATGTCCCATAACGTCCTCTGTATTTCCGGAGATCTGAAGTCTGTTACGGTCAACAACTGCACACAGGTTATCCAGTTTATACTGGTGTCCTGCCATAGCAGCTTCCCATACAGAACCCTCTGCAAGCTCACCATCACCCATTACTGTGTATACACGGTAGTCTTTCTTGTTCATCTTTCCTGCAAGAGCCATACCTACACAAACCGGAAGACCATGTCCAAGAGAACCGGAGTTCATCTCAATTCCCGGAAGCTTGTTGTTCGGATGTCCGATATACTGTGATCCGAATTTACTGAATTTCTCATTTACTTCTTTAATATCAAGGAAGCCTTTCTTTGCAAGTACTGCATAGTAAGCTTCTACAGAATGTCCTTTACTCATAACGAAAAGGTCTCTGTCCGGATCATTCATATTCTCCGGGGAAATATTCATCTGATCAAAATACAGTGTAACCAGAGTCTCCATAACGCTCATATCACCACCGATATGTCCGCCCTTACCGGCAACGATCATATCTACTGTGTCTTTTCTGAGATCATACGCAAGTTTGCTTAATTCTCTAAAATCCATGCTGATTCCTGTCCTTTCTTTTTTCGATTCTATATTGACTTCGCAGCTCCCGGCACGCTTCCCTTCCTGAAAAACGTGCCGCTGCTTTTTTTATTTATCATTCTCCGCGGAGATAAGCCTTTACATCTTCCTCGATCGGGTCATAAAGATCCGGTGTTACACCGATATATTTACATGCCTCGTAAAGTACCGGAACAACATTCTTGTGGATACCGACACAGTGATGAATGTATGGTCCCTCAACCAGTTTAGCCTCAAGACGTTTAATGTTCTCAACCTCAACCCAGAGGTAAGTTCCCATACCTTTCGGTCCGTCGATACCTTTTGCATTTCCGAGAAGAAGTGAATACTCTCCGTTGTCCCCGTCAAAACGTACCAGAGAAACATCGCCGTGTTTTGCCTCAGCTGTGATGCTTCCCGGATGCTCGAATGCCAACGGGTAAGTAAGCTTCGGAGTTTCTTTTGCGATGGAGATCGGCCATGGTCCGCAGTGCTGAAGAAGCTCGCCGTTCTCTACATCAGGATGACGGATTGTCCAGTCAGCAAAGAAGCTTCTTGTCTCGCCCATACCTGCTGCCTCTACCATAAGTGCTGTGATCGCACCGTGGATATCTGTCTCACATACAGTCGGGATTCCCTCATCATTTAACAGGGAATTTGCTGCACATGGCATGATTCCAAGCTCGCTCTGAAGCTGATTCCAGCACTGGATCGCGATTGCTTTGCAGCCATATTTCTCTGCCAGATGTTTCATGGCAACCTTAAGAGCTGCTACGTTCTCAAGCTCATCCTCTTTGATGCAGATCTCCATGTTGTCACGGCAGTACTGCATAACTTCCTGAACCTCTGTCTGCTCTGCTTTTGCTTTCTTTACTTCATCAGTAAGCTCCGGCATCGGGATCGGTGCAAGCTGGATATTGAATTTCTCAAGAAGCTCGCCCTCGTTGCACATGGTTGTCCAGAAATCGAACGGTCTTGTGGAAATCTGAAGGATACGGATATTTTTGAATGTTTTTACTACATTACAGACAGCAAGGAAATCTTTGATCCCTCTTTCGAATACCGGATCATTCAGTCTGCAGTTTGTCATGTATGTAAACGGAACGCGGAATCTTCTTAAAACCTTACCTGTTGCGAAAAGCCCGCACTGTGTATCACGAAGTCTTGTTCCGTCCGGCTCCGGCCTCTCATCCAGCGGTCCCCAGAGAAGAACCGGGACATCAAGAGCTTTTGCAAGTCTTGCACACTCATACTCTGTACCAAAGTTGCAGTGTGGAAGAAAAAGTCCGTCAACCTTCTCTTTTTTGAATTTGGCAATGATCTTCTCAAGTCCCTCATCGTTGTAGAGAAGCCCCTCATCGTTAATGTCTGTGATATCTACGAAATCAACACCAAGCTCCTCAAGTCTCTTAGCAGTAAGTCCACGATATTTCACTGCATCCGGTGCGCTGAAAATACTTCTTCTGGTTGGTGCGTAACCAATTTTGATCTTGTCCATTTTTGAACTCCTTTCGTGAATCCATGTTTGTTCGTTTACATTCGTTTTATGTGATTCATTTTTTTCTGTTCATCTTTGTTATCTGTATGATATCCTGATATTTACTTTATTTATACGAATAATAAAGTTATTTATACTTTATTTTATGCTTTATTATTGTAAATATGGAAAAAATAGATTATAATTGAAACAATTTTGAAATGTACTACAGTGAATAAAGCAGATATTCATAATCTGCTTCGTTATTCGAGGCAGACAATATTTATACCCCCAGGTAGATTACTTGACTTGATTATTTCTTATTATAAAATCGGAGGAACTTATATATGGGAATCACCGCAAAAGAACTGGCTGCCAGACTGAACCTCTCAGCCACAGCTGTCTCCATGGCATTGAACGGAAAACCCGGCGTCAGCACAGAAACCAGAGCCATGGTCATCCGGGAAGCAGAAAAAGCCGGCTATGACTTCAGCCGACTTTCCATGAAAAAAAATGCGTCCGGAGATATCTACTGCATCATCTGCCGGGCACACAACGCGATCTTAAATTACACACCTATTTTTTCAGAACTTACCGACGGCATCGAACAGGAATGCCGAAAAAACGGCTACCATCTGAAAACCTTCCAGCTTTATGAAAAAATCGACGATCTCCAGAAATATATCGAAGAACTCCGCATCTCCCAGTGTGCAGGTGTCATACTTCTGGGAACCGAAGTCTCTGCTTCCGTATGCCACGAATTCCTTCAGCTCTCCGTCCCTGTCATTCTTCTGGACTCTTACTTTGACTCTGCGGACTGCAGCTGCGTACTCATCAACAACGCACAGGGAGCCTACCTGGCCACCGGCTATCTCATCGACCGCTGCGGCCGCCAGCCGGGGCATCTCTGCTCTTCCTACAGAATCACTAACTTTCGCGAACGGACACACGGTTTTCACCGGGCGGTGCGCGAACACGGGATGTCCACTGCAAAATCCATCATTCACGAACTCTCTCCATCTATTGAGGGCGCATTCTCCGACATGCTGGAAATCATAGACAGCGGAACTCCTCTCGCCGGCGCGTACTTTGCGGACAATGATCTCATTGCCATCGGAGCGATTAAAGCTTTGAAACTTCGCGGCTACAAAGTCCCCGAAGACATTGCCATCGCAGGCTTCGACAATATCTCCGAAGGACGCGTTATCGATCCGGCTCTCACCACCATTGATGTCCCACGAAAATTCATGGGACAGACAGCCGCCGCACAGCTCATCCGTGAACTCAAAACACCTGTGCCGCATTCCGTAAAGATTGAAGTGTCCACTACACTGATCAAACGGTTTTCTGTTTGATTTTTTGTACAAAAAAATGAACCGGGCAGCTCCAAAACCTCTGCCCGGTTCATCCATATCATTCAACTGTAAAATCTGCTTTTCACATTCTGCTCTGCAACATACTCAAAAGCACTCCCGATAAATCTTATAAACCCTCTCCCGATCCAATTCCACGAAATTATTTGCCATCAACCTGCCCTGGTTCTCCAGCACAGAATCCGTAAACTCCTCAAGCTCCGCCTCAGTCACACCATACTCATGCAGAGCCTTCTTCGGAATCATCACATTAAGCAGCTTCTCCAACTCTGCATAAACAACATCTACATCGCATCCAAGAATTTCTGCCATAAATTTATTCAGGCGTGCAATCTCTCCGTCACTCTTGATCTCCATATAATTATTGAGCACACCGGTAAACATTGCATAATTGGACTCACCATGAGCAACGTGATACTTGGCACCCAGAGGATAGCTCAGCGCATGAACAGCTGCGCACCCGGCATTACCAAAGGCAATACCTGCATAGTTGGCAGCCATCAGGAAATCCTTCATCAGCGAAATTCTGGCTTCCTGTCCATGATCCCTGATCTCCATATATCCCTTCAGGATCATCTCGATAGCCTTATATCCAAACATTCTGGTTGTCTCATTTCCCTTAGGAGAAAGACTGGACTCCACAGAATGAACCAGCGCGTCAATAGAACTTGTCGCAAAAAACTGAAACGGCAGATCCTCCAGAAGCTCCGGGATCAGCACGGCAGAATCACCGTAAAGCTGCTCCACAGCCAGCCCCTTCTTCGTACCCTTCGTAGTCAGAGCAAGGATCGAGATATTCGTCACCTCAGAACCCGTACCACAAGTAGTGGGAACAAGCACCAGCTCCTTATTCTTCACGATCGGAAGCAGCCCGTCATAAAGATCCGTAACCGGAGAAATATTCTCCAGTGCAAACAGCTTGGAAAGATCCAGAATACTGCCGCCGCCAACAGAAACCACTCGATTCGCATCCTTCGGCACATCCTTCCAGATCGCCTCTGCCATCACATCCGTAGGCTCACCCTTACCATAATCCTCACGGAAGATCACATCACAGCCAAGCCCAAGCGGCTCAAAAAATTTCTTAAACAATCTCTTATTGGTAAACAGCAGATCTCCCTCACCAAGCTTAAATTCCTCCGCAAACTGCCGGCAATTATCAAAGCTGTAAATCGTCGGCCTGATCATCAGTTCCTGCATAATTTCTCCTCCTGTCAGCCCCACATTTCAAAGAAGCTTTCTATAAAAATTTTATACAGCTATAATAACACAGGCAGGCAGCCATCCGCATCAATTATCACAACGGAATTAAATGCCGCATTTCCCGCACGCTCAAAAAAACTTACCGGAATCACAATGTCCAGCTCTTTTGCCACCTCCTGAAACCGCTTCACCGCCGGATTCTCCTCCGATGTTGTGGCAAGATCCATATATTCAAAATCATGTCTCTGGCAAAAATACGGTGTCTCAAAAAGCTCCTGTAAAAGAACGATATTCGCTCCTTTTGCAGCTGCCTCCCGTACCAGTTTTTCTGCCTTTGCAAGTGTCGCTTCACTGCCCGTCTCTGCAAATCCTATCTCTGACATTCTACAGCTGAAATTTTCTCTTAACAGCATCTACCAGGAAATCCGCTGTGCCTCAAAAATCTTATCCTGGGTATTGCTGGTTCCTTTTCCAAGAGGAAACATCATCCTTGAAAAAGGACTTGCCTTGACTTTTTTTGCCGTCTCCTCTGCTTCATCCACTACAGAAACCGGAAGATTCAGCTTTCTGGCTGCCTGGTCCACGATATCCCTGTCATAATATTCAATCCCAAGCTTCTCGGCCATTTTTTTGCAATGGGACGGCCCATGCTGCCGAACTGCCTGGTGATCGTAACTACATATTTACTTTTTCCCATATAAAAGTTCCTCCCGATTTGATGTTTTTAATGTTCATACCATCCAACGATTCCAGGATTCAGATTGATATTGATCTGTTTGATCTCCTGATATTCCTCAACACCCTTCTTAATGTAACCATATCCACATCCTTACTCTCTGCAATACGGTTTCCTGTAATTCCACCGGGACCCAGGATCAGGTTCACACTGCCCTTCGGCATTCCGATCTTTTCAAAGATCTCAAACAGCTTCACGCAGGAAAGCACACAATTAGAGCTTGGTTTAAACACAACGCTGTTTCCTGCTGCCAGTGCAGGAGCCAGTTTCCACACGCCCATCAGGAGCGGATAGTTCCACGGAGTGATCAGCCCGCACACACCAACCGGCTCAGACCAACAGCCTTAAGCAAACCCTCGGCCACCTGAAAACCAACAACCATATCACTGACAGAGAACTTCAGATCGCCGAACAGATCTTCCAGTACCGCAACAACGATGAGATCGCCCAGTCCCTCGGCATCCGTGAAAACACCCTCCAGAAACACCTGCAGAATATCTTCCGCAAAACCAATGTAACCTCCCGGTGGGAACTCCTCCGATTACGCATGCAGTAATAATGTCAAAAGGTTATCCGAAAAAGGCCCCGCAGCCACCCGATCCCGGGTCAGCCACAGAGCCTTTCTCATTATATACAGTTAGTCATGCAATCCATTCTGCTCAAAATCCCTGAACAAACTGGCCTCACCATCATCAGCAAACACATCTGCATCATCCTGCTCAGAACCATCCTGTCCACCCTGGATATCCGCATCCTGGGAATCCTGACTATCCTGTTCCGCACTCTCCTCAGAGCTGTCCTTACTATCCTTATCGGAACTGTCATCCTTACCAAGCTTCACAGTAAAAGTCTTCTCTTTATACTCATTGCCATCCTGAACAGCAACTGTCACATCAATTTTTTCCTTCGGCTCATAATACTGAAGCAGTTCAACCAACTGATCAATACTTGTGATCGTCTTACCATCAAACTCTGTGATAACCATATTCTTGGTAATACCAGCATCATCAGCAGGACCATCCTCAGTTACCTTTGAAACAAATACACCCTGCGGGATACCATAGATCTGAACAGCCTCATCACTGACTGTACTGCCTGTGATTCCAAGAATACCATGATTATCAACCTTATCTCTGGCTTTCGCATTCATCATATTCTCAAGAGAATCTGCAACATCAGAAATCGCAATGGCATAACCCATACCCTCAACCTCAGTAGAAGCAAGCTTGGAAGAGTTAATACCAACAACCTCACCATCCATATTCAGAAGCGCACCGCCACTGTTACCAGGATTGATAGCCGCATCTGTCTGGATCAGGTTAACGCCCTTATTCAGGCTGCTGCTGTTATCAGAAGAATCATCCGACTCAACCTGACCTGAAGAATCGATCTTACGGTTCTTTGCACTGACAATACCTGTAGTAACAGACTGTCCATAGCCAAGTGCATTACCAATGGCAACAACCTGCTCACCGATCTTCAGATCATCAGAGCTTCCGATCTTTGCAACGGAAATAGCATCCATTGTATCATCAGAAACGTCTTTTGTATCAACAGATACAACTGCCAGATCCTCATTTTCATCAAATCCTTTTACAGTTGCCTCATAAGCACTGCCGTCTGCAAAAGCAACAGATAATGTATCTGCTCCGTCAACTACATGATAGTTTGTTGCGATCAGAAGCTCGGATTTTGTTTTTCCGATGATAATACCGGAACCACTTCCCTCTACTTCCTGCTCCTGGCTCGGTGCATACTGAGAGCCGAACATGCTGTAGTAATTCTGAACCTCCTGAACAGATTTCGTTGTGATCGCTACAACGGAAGGCATTGCTTTCTCAGCAACATCGGATACATCCAGACTGCCTTTTGTATCAGAAGCTTTTGTATCACTGGTATCTTCTGTTTCTTCATCAGCTTTCTTCTCGGATTTCATAAGCGTAAGCTTCTCAGAGCTATCTGTTGCTGCCTGTACAGACTGTGCACCTGAGAAATAGTTAATACCCTCGTAAGCTCCGACACCAATACCACCAGCAAGCACTGCACACAGGCTGATGGTTGCACCTTTTTTAACAAGTTTCTTTATTTTTAATTTTCTGTTATTGTTCATGATTAAGTCCCTCCCTGGAAAAAGTTCTCTCTGTTTCCTTTTGATGCTTCAAAGTATATGATCCAATTGTGTTTACTTTGTGGGAAAAATGTGTTTTATTTGTTAAAACTTTTCACGGACATCACAATTACAAACCATGCAACCTCAAGAAGTACGATCATTCCACCCGGCTTCAGCCCGGCATAATAGGAAAGAAAAAGTCCCGCAATGGTAGTGCAGACAGCTACAAGAACCGCACAGATCAGTGTCCCCTTATAACTTTTTGCCATCTGCATACCGCAGGCCACCGGCACGACCAGCATGGAAGAAACGATCAGCGTTCCCACTGTACGGGATGCAACAGAGACAGTCAACGCAGTCAGGATCGTAAACATAAAATTAATATTCCGCACAGAAACCCCTGAGATCCTTGCTGCATTCTCATCAAACCCAATATAAAAAAGCTCCCTGTAAAAAAACAGTACCGCAGCCAGAACCAGTACACTGATCACAACTACCAGTGCAAGCTCTCCCTCACTGATAGACACAATACTTCCGAATAAGAAGCTGTTCAGACTGGCACCGTTTTCCACGAATCCGGACAAAACACCTGCCAGTCCGATCCCGGCAGACATAACGATCGAGATCGCCACCTCCGAATACCGCGGGATTTTTTTCCGGATGGCTTCAATCCCAAGTGCCGCAACAATACACATTACCACAGCACCAGCCACAGGATTTATCCCAAGGATCAGTCCTAGCACCACTCCTGCCAGGGACGAATGGGAAAGTGCATCTCCGATCATGGACATTCTCTTCAGTACGATCGTTATTCCGATACAGGGAGTGATCACAGCCAGAAGGATTCCCACGAGAAAAGCCCTCTGCATAAATCCATATTGTAAAATACTCATACCTCGTCAATTCTCCCTTCTTCTGCTCTGAAAAAACGGTTGGCTCCTTTAAATTCACTGGAGTTTCCATGTGTCACCATAAGGATCGTAAGCCCCTGTTCTTCATTACGCTTCTTCAAAACCCGGGCAAGTGTTTTCACAGAAACTGTATCCATTCCCGTTGTCGGCTCATCCAGGATCAGGATTTTCGGATTTCCCACCAGTGCACGTGCCAGCATGACTCTCTGCTGCTGCCCGCCGGAAAGCTCACCGATCCGCTTTTTCCAGTATTCTTCCATCTCCATTTCCGCAAGAACAGCTTTCAGCCGGGGGATCTCCTTTTTCGCCCGAAAACGCGCCCTCCATGATGAGGAATAGATTCCCGTCATCATAATCTCCTCCACAGTAGCCGGAAAATTCTGGTTCCTGCTGATACTGTTTTGCGGAACATATCCCATATCTCCCTTTCCGAATGTTGCGGAGATATCTTTTCCATTTACTTTAATACTTCCCTCCTGGGCTTTCAGCTCACCAAGAAGAAGCTTCAGAAATGTACTTTTTCCACTTCCGTTCTCACCGGTAAGGATCGCATAATCACCATCCTTCACCTCCAGATTCACCTGATCCAGCACAGGCGTCCCAGTATAATGAAACGAAAGATTCTCTATTGAAATTCCCATCATCTCACCTGCTTTCTATTTCATGCCATGCAGCACAGCTGTTCAGCCATGACCATCAATCCCTTAGTTTAACGCCATCTTCAATGCTGCCAGATTCTTTTTCATCACAGAAAAATAATCCTCTCCGTCCTGAATATCCTCCTCACTTAATCCCTCTATAGGATTCAGCACAGCCGTAACCGCATCCACTTCCTTTGCCACCGTTTTCGCCACCTTGGGGCTTGCCAGCTCCTCAAAGAAAATGGTATGGATATCAAACTCTTTCGCATATTCAATCACTTCCTGCATCTTCGCAGGATCCGGTTCCGAATCCGGTGTCAAACCTTCAATAGCCAGCTGCTTCAGATCATAAGCATTACACAGATACCCGAAAGCTTCATGAGCCACAATGATATCCCTGCTCTTTATATCTGCCAGCCCTTCCCGGAATTCCTGATCCAGTTCATCAAACTCCCCCGCATACTTCTCATAGTTTGCTTCATAATAATCCCGATTCTCCGGATCTGCCTGGCAAAAAGCATCTCGAATATTTTTCATCTCCTGCTTTGCCCTCAGAGGATCCAGCCAGACATGAGGATCTTTCCCGTTATCTCCATGAGCATGATCCCCCTCACCATCCAGAAGTTCCACACCATCCGATGCCTCAGCTGTGATCAGATCCTGATTCTCCAGCGTGGCCAGCACATCCTCAGCCCAGTGCTCCAGATCTGCACCGTTATAAACAAAAACATCCGCATCCTCAAGATTACGGATATCCGTAGCTACAGGTTCCCAGTCATGAGGCTCCGTTCCCGCCGGAACCATGTCTTTCACCTCAACCTTATCTCCGCCAACTTTCTGCGCGAAGTCGTACATGGGATAAAAACTCGCCATAACCTTAATCCGCCCGTCATCCGAAAAAGGCTTCCCCACAGTTCCGGCTCTGTGCAGTCCATATCCAACCACACTGCCAACGATAAGGATCGTTGCTGCCAGAACTGCTGCCGCCCCGACCTTATTTTTATTAAAACTCATTATCTTCTCTTCCTCCGGCATCCATCACAATATCCATAAAATACCGTCCGGCTCTGATCGATTTCAAACCCATGCTCATCCAGCACATGCCCAACGAAATGATCAATACAGCCGCACTGCAGCGGAATCGTATGTCCGCATTCCAGGCACACAAGCTTTCCATAATTTTTCCGCTCTTCATCCCGGACAAAACGGTACTGAGCCGCTGCTCCTTCCACAGACGGAACCTTCAGCACCGCACCTTCTTTCTGCAGCCGCTCAAGCCCCCGGTACACAGTCGTCCTTCCTATATGGATATCCTTTCCGCGAAGAATATCCATAAACTGATCAATCGTATAAAAAGTATCTCCTTGCTCCTGCAGACATTCCAGAATCAATTTCTGCTGCCTGGTACTGTATTTAATTTTTTCTTCCATATATCTGCCACTCTCTTTCAGCTATAGCAATTCCGGCAATTCATGTTCTGCACAGCTGAACCTGATACAGTAATTTCCGGGAGTACTATAATCACTCAATCTTAAGATTTGAATTTGAAAACCGTTTTCATATTACATTCAAAAAAATTTTTCGTCAAGCCGTTTTTTCATAACATATGTTACTGATTTTCTGATTCTTCATTTCGCAGTCAAAAAAACTGGTATGTTCACATAAAAGCACTTTATCTCTGCCTTCTTTTATGATAAAATATAACCAAGACTTAACCAACAGAAAGAAGGTAAACCTCTATGAAATCACAGCGACTTGACATGATCGAAGAATATGTGTTGGAGCACAAGAACGCCTCTCTCGATACATTATGTGAAACATTCAACGTATCCAAAAATACCATCAGAAGAGATGTCGATATCCTTCTGAAGCGCGGCAGTATTATGAAGGTTTACGGCGGTGTAGCAGCACTTGAGACACCCCAGACCCTTCCTCTTCTGTCCTATGAAGAAAGGGGCGGACGTTTTCCTGAAGAAAAGAAAGAAATCTGCCGCCGCGCCGCAGAGCTTGTGGCAGAAGACGACACCATTTATATCGATACCGGCACAACGTGCCTGAACCTGGTTGATTTTATCGCAGATAAACACTGCACCATCCTGACCAACAGCCTTCTCATTTTTAACAAGGCAGCATCTTATCCAAACCTGGATATCATCTCCGTTCCCGGACGGCTGAACCGCAAGACCCTGTCTTTCACAGGCCCGGATATCAATGACTACCTGCAGACCTACAATATTTCCATGGCTTTTATGGCCTGCACAGGTGTTACCATGAAAAGCGGACTTACCAATGCCAGTGCTGAAGAATACATCACCAAAAAAGCTATCGCGGAGAACACTAACAGTATGATCCTTCTGGCCGACCACTCCAAATTCGGCAGGATCTCACTTATGACTTACTCTCCAATGGAGAAGCTGGATGCCATTGTTACAGATCAGGCACTGCCGGAAGAATACAACAGTTTCTGCCAGGAGCACGGAATCCGCGTTATGACTATCGACTGATCTGTCATACTTCTGTAAGATATGCCGATTCCTCACCACAAATTTTATCCAAAATAATGCACCTGCCGGATTACCGGCAGGTGCATTATTTTTATTTGCTCACGAAGCATTCTTATGCCTCAGTACTTCCTTCCCATGTGCCAACTTTTCTCTTTCCGGCAGCTTCATCAAACCAGTGAGTTGTAACTGTTTTTGCTCTTGTGAAGAAACGATATCCGTCTTTTCCAAGTACATGCAGATCACCGAAGAAGGAATCTTTATTTCCGGAGAATGGGAAATATGCTGTCGGAACCGGGATACCAACGTTGATTCCTACCATACCGCCATCTGTCTCCATAGCGAATTTACGGCTGTAATATCCGCTCTGTGTAAAGATACAGGAACCATTTGCAAACGGGTTGGCATTCATGATCTTAATTCCTTCCTCATAATCCTTCACACGTTTGATACAGGTAACAGGTCCGAAGATCTCACGATTTCCAACTGTCATTTCCGGTGTTACATGATCAAGAATCGTTGGTCCTACGAAGAATCCGTTCTCATATCCTGGAACTGCTACATTACGTCCGTCAAGAACAAGTTCTGCACCCTCATCAATACCTTTCTGGATCCAATTACAAATTTTCTCTTTATGGCCTGCATTTACAACCGGGCCAAGATCTGTTTCTTCATCGTAAGCACATCCCAGTTTCATAGCCTCAGCTTTTTTCTTAAGAAGTGAAACAAACTCGTCTGCAATGCTCTCCTGTACACATACAACCGGAAGAGCCATACATCTCATACCAGCACATCCATATGTGGAGTTGATGATCGCATTTACAGTCGCCTCAAGGTTGCAGTCCTCAAGAACAAGTGCATGGTTCTTCGCCTCGCACTGAGCCTGAACACGTTTGCCATGAGCTGCTGCTTTGGAATATACCTGTTTTCCGACACCTGTTGTTCCTACGAATGTAACAGCCTTTACTCTCTCATCTGTAAGGAGGATATCAGCCTCTACACGACTGCAGGTTACAAGGTTTACAACACCCTTCGGGAATCCGCCTTCTGTATAGAAGAGCTCCATGATCCTCATGGATGTAAGCGGTGTCTGGGAGCTTGCCTTCAGCACTACTGTATTTCCACATGCAATAGAAAGCGGAACCATCCAGCCCCACGGGATCATTGCAGGGAAGTTCATCGGAACAATACCAGCAGTTACTCCAAGTGGTTTACGATATGTAGCTGTGTCATAGCCTGTTGTTACCTGCATTGCAGCATCGCCCTGGATCATTGCAGGAAGTGTACATGCTTCTTCTGTAGGCTCGATCGCTTTCTGAACATCGCCTCTTGCCTCTTTAATATTCTTTCCAAGTTCTTTCGCACAAAGTTCGGAAAGTTCTTCTTTATGTGCATAAAGGACATCTCTCCATCTGAACATGTACTGCTGTCTCTTAGCCAGTGAAAGTGAGGACCACTCCGGGAATGCAGCCTGTGCAGATGCGATTGCTTCCTCAACCTCGTCAGGTGTACAGCATGGAACCTGTGCGATCACCTCTCCTGTACTGGAATCTGTAACATCCATGTATTTCTCTGCTTTGGACTCTTTCCACTCACCATTTACACAGTAACCCATTTTTCTGATCTCTGCCATTTTTATAATACCCCTTTCGTTCTTTGATCGTATTTATACAATTATATTTTTTATGTCTTGCCCGTCTCCGTTATGGTCACATATTATCATTGTTTTTCATCATTGTCAATATATCCTGGTTATATTTTGAGCATGTTTATTTTTATTTGTACGTTAATTTATTCACATTTATATCATTTTTTAATAATCATTGATACATCTTGTATCTCCTGTTTTTCCCTTGAAACCAACATGTAATATTGTTGTTTTCATCATCATTTTCGTTCCAAAATATACTCATTTTTGTTATTTCCATAACAGACGGTTACGTAATCCAAGCTGAAAACAGGCCCAAAATGCGGAAAATCATAGAAAAAATATATAAAACAAAGACTATAAACTATGGAAAAACAGCCATGATCGCATACTCATAACATCAATCCGCTTAAAAATCTGCTATTTTTCATGATTTCCCCCTATAAAATCCTGTATTTTTACAGTAATAAAGAAACACATTTGTGTGTGTATTGCGGACACTCGCATTTTCGCTGATTTTACTCCTGTGCACAGGAAGGAATCCTGTCCATATGGTTTTTTATGCCATTGGAACATTACGAAATAATCTCCCACGTTATAAAGAAATCCCCGACTTGGTTCATTCACAACCTTGCCGGGGACTGCTTATAACAATCATTACAATTATTCAGACAGGCAGATAACCAAATCTGAACCTGCTGCTAACAAAATATTACATGAACCAGCCTCTGTCTACATCTTCTGGCGGATCTACCGTACAGTTCACAGTAAATGATTCATCACACATGCCAAAGATTAAATAAAACTTCTTCCACCCTGTATTTCTATACTTTTCTAACATGGAAATTCCATACTCTTACTTCTGCTTCTTTACAGCTCATCCAGCATCACATCACTAACTGCATCATAAGCATCTTCCAGCGCATCCAGTGCTTCTGTCAGTGTGTCCATTTTTTTGTTATCTGCATTTTCTTCTTCATAGGTTTCGATCACCTCTGCCATAACTTCCTTCAGCTCCTGCAGAGAATTTGCGATATCCTGCAATTTCAGATCTTTATCCTCTTTTGACGTGATATTTACGATCTTGTTCATATTCTTTTCCTCTCTTTCTTTACTTCCGGTTTTGTCTGGATACTACATAACCAATGAAATAGAATACTGCTGCTACTACCATTGCATTTACCGCTGCAATTCCCGCCGGGATCAGATTGGCTGCTATTGCTCCGACTACAACACCTGCCAGATTGAACCAGTTAATTGTCTGCAGCGGCTCGTCCCTGTTAGATTTATATTTCTCACGTCTCAGGAAAAAATCCAGAATTACGGTGATTCCAATCGGCGGAAGCGCACAGTTGAGAATGTTCAGCCAGCCTGTAAAATTATAGTATAACCAGATTGCAAGTGCTGTACCGATCACGCCTGAGATACATGTTGCGATCTTCATTCTTGCATTTGTAATATTGGAAATTGCAAGACCACCAGTATACAGCGCATTGTTATTAGTCGTCCAGATATTCGCTCCCAGCACAATAATAGCCGGGATTGCAAGTCCCTGGGCGATCATTACATAAAAGATATCATCTTTTCCTGTGAAAGCACCTCCGATAGCCCCGAAACAGAACATCAGGGTATTTCCTAGGAAAAATGCGATTACAGTTGTCCATACAGCAACCTTATTATTCTTCGCAAAGCGGATGAAATTAGGCGTTGCAGTTCCTCCTGATATAAAGGAACCTATAACATATCCAACTCCCGTAAACAGTGTAACAGAGCCCACAGACTGATTAAATACCGCTGTCAGTCCGCCACCATCTGCTGTTGCTGTCACCATGGAATATACTCCCAGGATCACGATCAGCGGGACAGAGATCGTACTTACGATCTCAAGTGCTTTCATACCAGTTGCAGCAGTAATGGTCATCAGAAGACCCGCAATAATGGTCAGAACCCATTTATTAATTCCAAGCAATTCCGCAGTTGGAATGGAAAACATGGCAACGCCGACGCCAAACCATCCGATCTGTGTCAGACCTAACACCAATGAAGACAGATAAGAACCTTTTTTTCCAAAAGCTCTTCTGCACAGAAGATCCATGCTCATTCCCGTATCAGAACCAATGTATGCAAGAATTCCGCAGTATGCGGACAAAATCACACCACCAATAACGCAGGCTGCCGCAAATCCGTTCAGATCCAGTCCATTCCCAAGTTTCGCACCCACACTCATACTTGCTGAAAAGAATGTAAATCCCAGCATTACAAAAAACATGCTGCGGAATCCCTTTCTCGCATTTTCCGGCACAGCCTCCATGGAATAATCATCATCTGCCGCAGTTGCCTGAAGTTTTGTTTTTTCGCTCATTTTTTCTCCTTCGTTTCTCTTACATTATTATCAGTTACTCTCCGGAGTGTTTTCCCTTACACACTCCCCTCTCTCCCGTCTCCTTTCTCTGTTTGCTGTGGAGATTATATCATAAATCATTTTACTTCTGCAGTTTTTTCCGCAGATGTTTCTGTTTCTCGTTTTTTCCTGAGCTCAACCTTTTTGATCTCTCCCAGAATTTCCAATCCCCGCACCAGAGATCTTGGTTCGTTTCGTAAAAGCTCGTATTCTGTCACATAACCGCATTTTTTGTAGATATCCAGGATCGCACACAGCTTTTTGTTAACCGCATGTACTTTATTCTTCCAGCCACGACTCTCGAACCGTACTTTTCCTCTGTCACTGACAAATCGAATATCCTGCTCAAAATTTTCTCTGTAAATGCCTGCCATAGGCAGAATTCCCTCTTCTTTTTTTATCGCATAATAACGAATTCTCCTGCCGTCTGCATTGTTTCTGGAATTTCTCATGGTCTCAAGACGCTGGATCAGAATTCTTTTCAGAAGTATCATCTCATCTGTGCTTGAAAACTTTACATTCTCCAGAAGTTTTTTTCCTTCTTCACTTTCCTGAAATTCCTTAGCCGGAAACATTGTTTTAAGGAGACCTGCCGGATCAAGCAGTTCCCGTGGCACACTGATCATCTGCCCGATATCTTCTGCATATTTATAGACCGGAAGCTCTCTGCCTTCCAGAAACCAGTATGCTTTTCCGTTTTTTTCCACTGCTACAGGAACCAGATAATCTGCCACAAAACCTTCCAGCGGCTTGCCTTTCTCGTCTTGCATATTACGCATCTGAACTTCTTCACTGTAGTCAATAGCGATGGTTCCGAAGTTTTTCCAGGGAATCCCGAAGCTTTTGCTCTCTTTTCTGTATCCTGCTTTTTGTACAGTAAAACCGTACCTTCTCGTCTCCGGACATTACCCGAAGCAGATCTGTCAGAGTGAATTTGGAATAATTTGTTTTGTACAAGGTATAAACCGCATCATAAACAGCAGCATCATAGTAGGAAAATTTCACATTCTGCATTTCTTCCTGAACAGTAATACGGTATCTGCATGTCATGTTTTTTCCGCGGCTTCCCACCTCGGCTATATTCAGTTCATTCAGTTCAAATTTATTCTTATATATTTCCTGAAATACTTTGCATATGTTCATGTAAATATTATCAGGTATCTCCTCTCTTTACATCAGTTCCCGAAATTCATGTCCGAATCGCCGGAATCTGTCACAGTAATTTCCGGAATTCTTCTTCCGACGTTCCCTCGGATCATCAGGATATTCCAGATTTATATTTTGTATTTCTGTATTTTCCACTCCGTTGTTCTCTGCTTCTGTATCTTTTATTTCAGTATTTACCCCCTGCGATACTGCCTCTTCTGGAGTAAGCTTGCATTTCTTCAGTAAAACTTTTGTATTCTCCGGATTTTTAATATCAGTTTTTGTTTCACGTGAAACATTTTGGGCTGTTTTTTTCCCAGATGCTCCTTTTTCTGTGTAAAGATCCTTCGATGCAAAAAAATCCACACTCACATTTGCTTTCATTCCAGATATGCCATATCTCTGTTTCAGAAAAACAATCTCCAGTTCTCTGATATCTTTCGACATTTCCTGCTCATAATTAAATTTAGGCTGTCGGATATTCCTTGGCTGAAGTCCCAGGATCACACTTGCCGAGTACTCGATTCCTCCGGTTTCCTTAAAAGAATCCATTCTCAAAGGCCGCTGTTCCTCCCGGTAAGACTCCCTGTTCAGAGAACTGATCACAAAAACCGCCAGGTCATACTTGTTGGAAAGGCCGCTGAGCTCGTTTATATTCTCGTCATTTTTCTGCCGTTCCGTAGCATTCCTGTTTCCTGTGCAGGAAGAAAGGATCTGCAGGTAATCTACAAAAACTACCGGTTTTTCTTTCTTTTCGTTCATAAACATTTCCACATCCTGAACAATATCCCGGCCAGAAACAGAAAGCTTTTTACGCTCTTTTATGTACATCCTGTCAAAACTGCCGCTGATCTCTTCTCCCACCTTTTCTACCAGCTTCCATTCTTTCTGTTTCCCTGTATTATTTTCTTCCCTTAGGAACCAGTCCGCTGTCAGGGAGCTGTTCGGATATCTCATATGAATGGCACGGTTTAATATTTTTGCCTCCATACGGACAGAAGGCATTTCCAGGGAATAAAACAGTACCGGCGAACCGGCCGCTGCAATTTCCGAAGCGATCTGCAGCGCAAAGGTACTCTTTCCCATTCCCGGCCTTGCCCCAAGAAACGTAAGGCCTGCATAAAGTCCACCGCCAAGCATCTGATCCAGCTTTTTGATCCCGGTAGGATAATGCTTTACGGTTCTTCTTCCATTGTTCGGTTTAAACCGTTTCAGTCTTTCTGAAACAGAAATAAAATTTTCAGATACCTGTTCACTCAAACTTCTTCACCTCCCCGGCTGTTCTGCCTTCCATTCCCTGAGATAACAGTTTCATAGACTCTTCCATATTTACCAGATCAATAAAAAACAGATGGATCACCAGTATATGACCGTAAATCTTTGTTTCAAAGCAGTCCCTGATACCTTCATACTGATATGAATACTTTGCTTTCGGATAGAGAAGCCAGATTTCCTCTGCCTCATAACGGCTTGCATATGTTACCATCTGATAAATATCATCTCTGACATATTTCCTGAAATCTATCCAGTCACTCCAGCCTTTTCCACCGTTTTTTACCTCTGGAAGGCTTTTCCACTTTGTGTCAAGGACCACAGTTCTGTTATCTTCTCTTTTTTTCATTACAATATCCGGTCTCAGACGAAAATCCCGAGGTTTTTCAAACAGATAATAGCTTTTATCCTGGGAAGATACCTCCCAGTTTTCCCTGAAGTATTTTTTTATCTGGCACGCCACATAATTTTCAAAAACTTCCTCCATGGCAAATAATATGGATCTGGCCATAAGCCCCTCTGAAAAATTCAGGAAACTGTTTCCCTGTAAGATCACCTCTGTCCACTTCATGATCTTCTCATATTCTCTGGAATTCCGGTCGTTCCTTATCCAGGCAAGATCCTGGCGGTAATCCATGGATTCCTGTATTCCGTCAAAAAACAACAGAAGTTCTCTGGCATCCTGTTTGTTCTTCTCGTCTGTGGCAACTTTCTGCAATTTCTTTAACGTAGCTTTTATCAGTCGGTTCTCCGGCCGGTTCTTTGTAAATTCCTCATACGTCACATAGAATCTCTCTTTATGTGCGATATTTCGACGGATATGGCCTGCCACCTGGAGCTTTCCGCGAAAACATCTGAGATTATCCGTTTTTTCTTCATATGCAGAACGAAGTCCCCGTTTCATCAGAACCTGCGTATACACTATGACCCTGGACAAGCTCCAGCAGCTGATCGAAACCGGATACAAACACGGAAACAAATATGTACCTCTGGGAGAATACCCAAATACACCAAAATACAAAGGAAATTGCACTATGCGCTACCTTCTTCCGGTTGATGCTTTTGAGAAACTCCCAGTTGCCAAATAAAACAAAGTCCCCTGCGTATGCCTGTTGCAGCTCCGCCGGGGACTTATCTGATTCACCTTTAATAATCTGTAGTACATCTGCGAACTATTTCACAGAGAACACTCTCGTTTTCACAGGAAACACGCACGTTCTTCTCAATTTGAGATTCATTCTCCAGAAGATCGATCATTCGCTCCACAGTCTTTCTGCACATGATCTGTACAGTTCTGATAGCTGCAGCTGCATGATCAGTCAAAATCTCTGGTAATGTTCGTAAGCCATTTATTTCTGAAATAGTGGATGAATACCACAGGCATTTTTTCGAACTCATCCAGGGTCATTATAAAATATACCCAGACAGGCGGCAGCTTTAAAACATATGCTGCAAGGAAAGTAAGAGGAACTGCAACAAGCCACATAAATATGGAATCCACGATCATTCCAAACCTGGAATCACCACCACCTCTGAAGCAGCCACATATAAGACATGTATTGATACCCTCTCCCACAAGACGCCAGGTAGTCATAACTATAAAAATGCCAAGATAATAAATGGCTGTCTCTGTCAGTTTATCCCGGTAGAAATCAAGTATCATAGGACGGACCGCCAAAATAATGGCACATCCGATCAGACTTACGATAATTGTTATTATCAGCATACGTTTCCCATATTCTCTTGCTGTATCCTTATGGTCTTTACCAAGCTCCTGGCTGATAATGATGGTAGTAGCGTTGGCAAAGCCGCGACAGGCGATGGCACCAATGTTTACCACCATAACAGCAACAGCATTTGCGGCAACCATATCATCGCCAATATGTCCAAGGATCGCTGCAAATGCTGAACTGGCAAAGCTCCAGACAACATCATTTATTACAGCCGGAGAGGCAATTTTCATAAAGTCCCGAAACAGAATACCTGATTTTGCAAAGAAATATTTTATCCGGAATCTGACATCGGAGCTGTTTAATGAATAGATGAGACAAATCAATACCTCTGCGATTCTGGCAATAACAGTACCAAGGGCAACACCTGTAACGCCAAGCTTTGGAAGTCCAAACAATCCAAAGATAAAGGAGGCATTACAAAGCACATTGACACAAAGAGATACAATGTATGTAACAGAAGGCAGCATTATTTTTCCGACACTTCGAAGAGCACTCATAAAAACCTGAGAGAATCCCATAAACATAAAGGAAAATGAGATCACCTTCAAATACTCACTGCCGGCAGCAATAGTATCCGGACTGTTTGTGAAAATCTTCATGATCGTAGTCGGCATGGAAAAGGAGATAACGAAAAATACAAGAGAAACGATCAGCGAGATCCTCTCTGCCAGGCCGAGAATCTTTTCTACTGTCTTTTTATCCCCCTTTCCCCAGTACTGGGCACACAAAACCGAGGTACCTGTGGCCATGCCGTAATATAAACAGAAAAGAATAAATGTATACTGGTTGGCAAGGGACGAAGCCGACATGGCAGTCTGGCTTACATATCCCAGCATTACGGTATCAGCAACATTTACCAGTGTTCCGATCAGATTTTGGATCATGATCGGAAATGCTAATTTTGATGCATATTTCAAGAAATCTTTTTTATTTAACATACAACAGTTCTTCCTTAGTTCTTAGAATTTATAATCCTGTGGCATATCTGACAAAATGCCTGACTGACTCATCTTTCGCAGGCAATCCGTCCATATCGAAGTCCTCAAAATACAGCTCCATCCTGTCATTGAGTGGAAGGAAATTCTCATCTGTCCAGGACCGGTTTTGCAGCACTACTCAGGTCCTCAGTGAATTCCCATAAGATATTTACTTATAGAGAACAGTATATCATATACCTTACAAAACCGCGAGGTTTTTTCAGTACTCTCTCTAATATGATTCCATTTGCATCCAGCCGTTCACAGCTCATGTGCTGTGCAGATGCTGCACTTTATGAAATAAATTTTCCCTGAACAGGCGAACCTCCTTATAATATGTATTCCATCTGCCTTTCTTTTGTCCGCATTCCCATTTTCTCATAAAATTTTTCTGCTGAAATATTTCCTGCCCATACATTCAATGTTACTTCATAGCATCCCAGCTGCTTTGCTTCTTTTTTTACATATTCAAACAGGCTTTCCCCAATATGCTGTCCTCGTGTCTCCTGATCGACACACAGGTCATCTATAAAAAGAGATTTAAACGGTACCATATTGTTTGAAAAAGGCTGCTCCTTTAATTGACAAAATGCATACCCCACACAAACATCAGCCTCATCCGCTGCAACATATACTGGCTTTTCTTCATTTTTCAAAAGCTCTGTCAATTCGTCTGTCGTATATTTTGTTGTGCCCGGAATAAAAATATCAGGCCTTATATCTGCATGGATCTGCAGCACCTGTCCTAATAATTCCAGGATCCTCGGAATATCTTTTTCTTCTGCTTTTCTGATGAACATTTTTTTCCTCCTATTTTTCAATAACTGATTTCATAGATTCTTTATACATACACCATAATACCATCGTGTGAACGCTTATAACAATAGAATCATTTTAAGCAGTCTCACTTTCCTTTTGTATTATACTGAAAAAGTTTATCGTTTTCCGTAATGTATATCACATTTTTATTCCTGAATCCGTATCATTACAGACAGTCAGCTCAAAATGGTTTCTGTTTGTTTTTATAAGGCCTTCTTTTTGCAGCTTTGATATCTCCGCAGACATTGCCGCACGGTCAATGCAAAGATAATCTGCCAGCTGCTGCCGGTCAAAAGGAATGTCAAAGGATAACGATGCCTGTCTGATGGATACTGCCGACAAATAGGACAACAGCTTATCCCTGGTCGTTCGTTTGCCCACATGTGTGATTTTATCGTTGAGAATCAGAATCTTATTTGCCAGGACACCGACCAGATTACGGATCAGCTTCTGATGATGGTCACATACTGTTGGGCAGGAAACCAGAAGCCTTTGAACATTTAATAAAATAATCTCACAATCTTCGTCTGCTACCACACTGACATTCAGAACAGCTCCCGGACTTGCTGCATATGGTTCACCAAAAAAATCTCCTGCATGACATTTTGACAGAATATTCCGATGTCCCCACAGGTCTTCCTGAATAACAAGAACACAGCCTGACACCACAAGTCCCATTACTTCGGTAGAGTCTCCGGCTCTGAAAATATAAGAATCCCTTTTTCTGGAGATTGTTGCTGCATTTACGCAGTGTAGTATGGATAATATCTCATTATCAGTAAGACCCTTAAAGAAAGGACTGGTTCTCAAAATGGGTAAATATTTTTTCAAAATTAATCCTCCTGTTGGAAATCAAACATACACGTTGTAATTATTATACTATACTCCTAACAGAAACCAAGGATAAATACAGCTGGATGAGGATAAAATAATAAGAAAGATCCTTCGTAAAAATCACAGAATAAAAGGAGAATACAATAATGGATAAAAAAATGTTTTGTTTTCAGTGTGAACAGACAGTCGGGTGTACCGGCTGCACAGGAAATGCCGGTGTCTGTGGAAAAAAAGCAGATACAGCGAAGTTACAGGACAAGCTGACAGGTGCGTTGATCAGTCTGGCTAAAGCTGCCGACAGCACGGAAGCTATTTCAAAAAGAACCGGACAGATCATAATTGAAGGACTGTTTACTACAGTTACAAATGTAAATTTTGACAATGCAGCAATCGAAAATATGATACAAAAAGTCAGAACAGAAAAAGAAAGACTGATTTCTGACTGCAGCAAATGTCAGACTCCATACAGCAGCACCGAGGAATATGATCTTCAGCAGCTGTGGAATGCCAATGAAGATATCCGCTCTTTGAAGTCTCTTATTCTCTTTGGTATCCGCGGAATGGCTGCCTATGCCTATCATGCAAATGTTCTGAATTATGAAGATGCCGAAGTGAATCAGTTCTTCTGCGAAGCATTATCTAAGATCGGTTATGAAGAAAACACAGAAGCACTGCTTTCTACAGTACTCAAAACAGGAGAGATCAATCTGAAGTGCATGGCACTTCTTGATAAGGCAAATACAGAAACCTATGGAACACCAGAGCCAACTGATGTTACACTTACAGTAGAAAAAGGGCCTTTTATTGTCGTGACCGGACATGATCTGAAAGATTTGCAGCTTTTGCTTGAACAGACTGAAGGAAAAGGAATCAATATCTATACACATGGTGAAATGCTCCCTGCCCATGCCTATCCATTCTTAAAGAAATACTCTCACCTGAAAGGCAATTTCGGAACTGCATGGCAGAATCAGCAGAAAGAATTTGACCATCTTCCGGCCCCGATCCTCTACACTACCAACTGTCTGATGCCTCCAAAAAGCAGCTACGCTGACAGAGTATTTACAACAGAAGTAGTTGCCTTTCCGGGAGCTGTCCATATTGACGAGAAGAAAGATTTCACACCGCTTATTGAAAAAGCACTGGAGCTGGGTGGTTACAAAGAAGATCAGATGTTCTCCGGTATCAACGGTGGTAAAAAAGTGACAACCGGTTTTGGTCATGCAGCTATCCTGTCCCATGCAGGTACTGTGGTAGAAGCCGTAAAATCAGGCGCGATCCGCCATTTCTTCCTGGTTGCCGGCTGTGACGGTGCCAAGCCAGGTCGAAACTATTATACGGAATTTGTGAAACAGACACCTTCTGATAGTATTGTCCTCACCCTGGCATGTGGAAAATTCCGTTTCAATGATCTCGATCTGGGAGAGATCGGTGGTCTGCCACGACTGATGGATATGGGTCAGTGTAATGATGCTTATGGTGCGATCCAGGTTGCTGTGGCACTTGCAGATGCATTTGGATGTTCTGTAAATGAGCTTCCGCTTTCCTTCGTACTCTCCTGGTATGAACAGAAAGCAGTCTGTATCCTGTTAACCCTCCTGCATCTGGGTATCAAAAATATCCGTCTTGGTCCTTCTCTTCCGGCATTCCTTTCTCCTAATATTTTGAATTTTCTGGTAGAAAATTATGGTATTGCACCTATTACTACACCGGAAGAAGACCTCAAAGCACTGGTGAAGCATAATAAATAAATTTTTCAAAGCCCCCACAAAATAGTGGGGGCTTCTACCCTTTCATAAGGACTTTAGCGGTATGTTGTTTCTTTACGTCTTTTACAAATATTTCATCATTGTTGGCACAAGAATATTCATATCTACAGGCTTTGTAACATGAGCATTCATTCCAACAGAAAGAACCTTTTGTATATCTTCCGCAAAGACATTCGCAGTCATTGCAATAATTGGAATCCTGGATTTTTTAGTATCCTTCATCTTTCGAATAGCTAATGCGGCATCGTATCCATTCATAACCGGCATCTGAATATCCATAAGGATCATCTTGTAATAATCAGCATCAGCCTTTTCAATCATGTCAATGCATGCAACACCATCATTTGCAGTCTCAACAATACAGCCTTCTTCCGTCAATAGCTCCGTTGCGATTTCTGCGTTGATCTCATTATCTTCGACTAATAAAATCCGAACGCCGTTCAGGCAATTCTTATTACGCAGATTACTTTTTTTCTTCATCATAGAATCTTCTTTTGATGCTTTTCTGCAAGGAACAGTCACTGTAAATATGGAACCCTCACCCTGCTTGCTTTTCACTTCTATTGTGCCATCCATGAGATCTACAAGCTTTTTCGTAATACCCATTCCGATACCGCTACCCTCAATATGACTGACTGTAGAGTTACGTTCTCTTTCAAAAATTTCAAAAATGTGCTTTTGGAAATCTTCAGACATACCAATTCCATTATCGGTAATGGTGATGATCATATTGCACCAGTCATCTTTTTCACAGGATTTCTGTACAACATCACAGGATATCGTACCTCCTGTATTTGTATACTTTATAGCATTGCTTATAATATTGAAACAGATTTCTGATAAGTGTGGTGCATCCATATATACATACGGATACATAATTTGTTCTGTCAGAGAGAGTGTCTGATTTTTACTTTCTGCCAGCTGTTGGAACATAGCGACACAATTTTCAAAGTTTTCATGGACATTCGAAACATCATATTCCATTTCGATCTTATTATTTTCAATTCTTGCAAGATCCAGAACATTACTGAGTAACGACAGAAGTCTTTCTCCGCATATTTGTATTGTTTCAAGATATCTGCCAATTTTTTCTGTTTCTTTCAAATGTCTGGATGCCAGATCTGCATAACCAATAATTGCATTCATAGGAGTCCTGATATCATGAGACATATTGAACAGGAATGATGATTTTGCTTTATTTGCACATTCTGCTTTTAATTTAGCTTCCCGCAATTCTTCCTCTTGTCTTAATTCTCGCAGTTTTTCTTCTGTCACATCTCGATTTGCAATCAGAACTGATGTAACCTTTCCATTTTTATCATAGCTCTGAGGAACAACCATGGAAAGAAACCATGATCCATCCTTTTTTTTGAATTCGGAAGACATAGATTCTTTATTATGGAGCCGTGCCGCCATAGTTTGTAAATCAAAAAAATCTATATACTTCTGTACAAACGGTTCTGCTATCACACCTTCAATAATCTTAAACTGAGGATCCCAATCTGCAATATTATCTTTTATATCCAACTCCCTTTTTCGAGATCTTTTGACAAGTTCAACCTTTTTTGTTTTTAAATTCAGCCTTGAGATGTGATAATAGGCAGTGCCTAATCCCTGAAGTGCCTGCCGAGTTTTTTTGACCTGCTTTCCCAATGTGAGAGGAAACTCTTCGCCGTCCATCTGTTCCAGATCTGGTGCTGATTGATGCAGATGCTGAACCAGCCATTTCCCATTCGCCCGCTTATAGATAATCGTAAATCTTGTCTCCATTTCAAAACAGCTTGAACCATCCTTAAACAGACCTGCAAAATCTACTGTCCCATATGCAAGAACATGGTCATCATCAAGTCTTTCTTCTTCCTGATGTAAATTTCGCACTTCAATTCTGATTGTACCTCTCCGTTTTACATCAAATTTAAATGATTCTAAAAACTCCTGCAGATTCCTGTAAAGTTCATGTTTCCCGGTTCCAATCAGACTGATATTTTCGTCAAAGTAATTTTCGATACCCAGATCATTTACTGAATCAGCGTTAATATATATTTTCAAAAGCTGCTCTGTGAGTTTTTTGAAATCATCCATGTGCTTCCCCCCGCCTGAAAATCCAAAATGATTTTTGGTTTTCTTCCTAATTTCCAAGTTTCTCCACTTGCCATTTTCTTCCCGAATTTCTGAATTTATACCTCAAATCGTTTACTCTATTATAGCATAGCATCATATTGTTCTGCCATCAGTTTTTCAAGCCAGGTGTCCCTGGCAATTGTGACACCACTTCAGCAGACGGCCATGATCTTCTGAGAGCCACATAGGATATTAAAAAGTTCGCAAACCAACCAGCTGGTACAGCAAGCCAGACAAATACAATGCCAAAACGCGGTGCACAAATCAAAGCAACAGACAGGCGAATCGCCAGGTTCACCATGTTTGCAATGAGGAACGGGCGCATGATTCCGAGACCACGAAGGACTCCATCGGTTGCCATTTTGATTCCCATAAAGATGAAGAAGTAACCGAGCCATCTCATATAACCCTCGGATACCTGATAAGCCACGGCAGTTCCATCTTTACCAAGAAATAGCGAGGAAATCTGAGTATGTAATGTTTCAATGACTATAAAAGCAAGAACTGCAAAACATATATCTAACACCAGTGCTGCGTGATATCCTTTTTTGATCCGTTCAATTTTCTTTGCACCAAGATTCTGGGAAACATATGGGGAAACCGCATTGCCGATCGATACAAAAATCAATGAAAAAACATTCTCTACCCGCATCGTCGCAGCATACCCCGCGAGTGCCTGTGTACCGAAGGGATTTACAACCGCCTGTACGATCATCATACCGATGGACACTGTAGACTGCTGAAGAACTGAAGGTACAGCAATTTGAAGCATGGAATGTAACTCCTGCCTGTCAAACCAGTCAAAGTGACTTTTATATCGACGCATCCTGCTAAGGAAAAGCAAGAGTGAAAACACCGCAGAAATTCCCTGTGCTATAAGAGTCGCAAGAGCTGCGCCAAACACACCGAGACCAAGTCCGGCCACCATCCAAAGATCCATAAAAATATTTAAGATTGACGAAAATATCAAAAGCCCCAGTGGGATTTTTGATTCGCCTATGGAAGTAAACATATTGGAAAGAATGTTATACATAAACAGAAAAGGAAATCCCACGAAATAAACCCGCAAATATAACACTGCATCATTCAGTATATCTCCAGGGGTTTGCAACACACTCATCATCCAGTGGGAAAAGCAAAAGCCGAAAACACCAAGGACTATGCTTAGAATTAAAAAGCTAAACAAGGATGTTGACACGATGGTTTTCATTTTTCCATACTCCCTGGCACCGAAATAGCGGCTCACGAGCACACCTGCACCGACCCCGGCACCCAGTGCCACACAAATGAAAACGTTGGTCAGTGCTGCACAGGCACCGACAGCCGCAAGTGCGGAGGAGCCAACAAACTGACCAACGATGATGGAGTCAGCCATATTATATATTTGCTGAAAAAAACTGCCCAGAATCATTGGCATTGCAAAAAACGTCAGTGCTTTAAGAGGCTCATCTGTGATTAAATACTCATCTTTTGACATTATCATATTCCCCCACAGGTTTCATAATTTCACTTATTCTTCCTTTCATCAAAATTAGTTTTGTACATTCTGTGTTTCTAATGCGTGACTTATATTGCGGATATTCAGTAATAAACCGCTTAATTACATTGGCATCATTCCAGTAATGCATTGGAAAAATGACATTGCAATCTACATTTTTAAGGAAATACAGGATCCCGTCGGCATAATGATCTCCCTGTCTCGGATCCAGTGGAACAAATGCAGCGTCAAAATACATCCCCTTGATTTTCCTGATCTCCGCACGATATGCTGAAGTAAGTCTCTGATTATCAGTTTTCGACTCACCATCCCAATACCAGTCGTTTAAGTCACCGGCATGGTAAATGATGCCTTCCTTTGTTTTAACAATAAATGCAACACCACTATCGTTGGATAGTAATGTATCGACTTGGGTTCCATTATCCAGATTATAAGTTTGATCATGATAAACATATGTGATCTTCATACCCGACAAATGGTTCCTTTTTCGTATATCATTCGCCAGAACTGCCTGATAAGTCATCCCCATATCATCAAGGATCCCAAAGATTTGTGGGTTAAAATGATCCTTATGGAAGTGACTGCAAAAGACGATCACTTCTTTTTCCTTGTCAAGATTCGGTAATTCACCCTTGTAATAATCAAAAATATAATAGCAGTCTCTTGTTTCAAGTAAAAATCCACTATGATTAATGTAAGTAATTTTCATAATATCACCTGTATAAATTAACGCCGGTACCGGATAGCAAATCAACACATCCCCTTACTTTAAATAATGTCCTCACCCAGACCAGCCGATATAATATAGTAAACCTCTTTTTTACCAAGATGCTGCCAGATTGGATAAGTACGGTCAATAAAAGTCTTCATCTGTGCACTGATTCCATAAAAATCAACCAGATCTTGCTTCCATATCTATTCCCCAGCGACTTCCTGGTTATAAATTTGTCGATTTCAAGCGGGGAGAAGTAAATCTCCCCACCATCATCAGATTAATTTCCTTTTAGAAAAGTTGTCCTGGGAGCTTGAGTTTCTCTTTGTAAGTAAAACTCTTATCAAACTCTTCAGAATCCAGAAGAGGTGTAATACCGGCTCCATTTCCGGATGTCCAACAAAGGTAATTAACTCCCGTCTCCTTATCTACAAGAATTTGACGAATCCCTTCATATGCAGAATCTTTTTATTATTCATAAATTATACTATTTTAATCATATACAACGATATTCTGATGGTGTTAAATGATAACGCCTTTTAAACAATCTACAAAAATAATCCACATTACGGAATCCGCTTTCATAAGCAATTGTTTTTACTTTTTTATTCGTATTTTTCAATAACCAGGAAGCTGCCTGTAAACGATATCCTATCAGATAAGCAACCGGCGTAGTATGTAAAAATCGTCGAAACAAATTAAGTGCTGTACTTTTGCTTACTCCTATATGTGAAGCTATTTCATCCAGCGACAACTCATGATTATAATTTTCATGTATATATTGCATCATTAACTGTACTCTTTTCTGTGCAGCCTCATCAACTGTTTGCACCTCTTCTTTACCAGATAACTTTACATTTTCATAAAAAATCAGCCATAAATTCTGCAACAATGCCAAAGTAGCAAGCTCTCTTATTTTCTCATTCTCCTGTATTTCCATTATTTTTATCATAATTTGTATAATTTTTACCTGCCATGATTCATTAATTCGAAAACATTGAAAGGATATATTCGATGAAATGATTGGTAAAATATATTTTTTATAGATCAAACTGTTCTCTGGCGCAATAAATTCAGGCATACATACAAAATTAGGAATAACACCATCAGATGATGCATAAAACTGATGCAATATTTTAGAATTGATAAAAATCGCCTCTCCTTCTGACAATATAATCTTTTTTTCGCCTATCCCACATGTAACTTGTCCAGACTCGACATATAAAAACTCAAATTCCCTGTGCCAGTGCCATTCAATACAATGAAAATCAAACAATTCCAGATTATCATAATAATACTGGAATGGATAAGCACTGCTTCCATGCTGTTTAATTTCCATGAACTCCTCGTCTGTAAGTATCTTATTATATGTTTTATTATAATCCATCTTCATATCACATTCTTTCTTTTACGATATTATACAGTATTTCTACAATTTAATTCAATGTATATATCTAATATTTGCTATATAATCAAGTAAAAAAAAGGAAAGAGGTATTCTTATGATTTTTAAATGGATGAATGAAAGTGAGATCAGCATTGAAGGAGACTTTATCCTTAAAGTAAAAGTATCTCATGATTTTAAAGAGACCTATGATTCTGCTTCTGTGATGGCAGATGACAGTCACTAGGCAAAATGTTGTTATGAGCATCTTTCTATCGAACATAAAACTATTAAAAACATTCGGAGTGGAAAATAAAAAATGAATGCTATTAAAAAAACTGACTACCATAAGACAAAAATTGCCTGTTATATGGGCTTTATCACACAGGCTATTGCGGCAAACTTCGCACCGCTTCTTTTTTTGAAATTTCACAGTGACTACCATATTTCTCTCGGTAACATTGCTCTGATATCCACTTTCTTCTTTTTTACACAGCTTCTGGTTGACCTGTTCTGTGCCAAATTCGTAGATCATATCGGATATCGTGTGTGCATTATTGCATCAGAAATATTTTCTGCACTGGGTCTGCTTGGACTGGCATTTTTACCTGATTTTTTACCTGATCCTTTTATTGGAATTATATGTAGTGTTATTATTTATGCCATCGGAAGCGGTTTAATAGAAGTACTTTGTAGCCCTATTATCGAGGCCTGTCCGTTTGAAAACAAAGAAGCAACTATGAGTCTGCTCCATTCGTTTTACTGTTGGGGAGCTGTTGGGACAATTTTGATTTCCAGCTTGTTTTTTCTTATATTTGGAATAGACAACTGGAAATGGCTCGCCGTAATATGGGCAATCATTCCTGCAGTTAATACTTATAACTTCATGACCTGTCCTATTGAACCTCTGGTTGACAATGGTTCTGGAATGGGAATTAAGAATCTGTTTTCCAAACCATTTTTCTGGGTTGCAATATGTCTGATGATCTGTTCCGGAGCTTCTGAACTTGCAATGGCTCAATGGGCATCTGCTTATGCTGAATCTGCACTTGGATTATCAAAAACACTGGGGGATTTAACAGGTCCATGTATGTTTGCAATAACAATGGGAATCAGCCGTATAATTTTTGGGAAATATGGAGAACAGTTAGATTTAATGAAGTTTATGAGTGGTTCAGGCATATTATGCGTTGTCTGCTATCTACTTACTGCTTTGTCATCCAACCCGATTATCGGACTTATCGGTTGTATTGCATGTGGATTTTCAGTTGGAATCATGTGGCCTGGAACAATCAGTATTTCCTCAAAAACTTTTCCAACAGGTGGAACGGCTATGTTCTCTCTTCTTGCCATGGCGGGAGATTTAGGCGGCAGTATTGGACCTGGAATCGTTGGTCGTATTACTCAAAATGCTGGAAATAATATTCGGATTGGCATGGGATGCGGACTTATTTTTCCGGTAATTCTATTATTTATGCTGTTTCTTCTATATCGAAAAAATCAGTGCAATCAGAAATAGTACTGTATAAAGTAAACATAAAACAGCCTGGATTTAAACCCTATTGAAAAAATGTGGTCAAAAATGAAATTCATTCTCAGAAAGAGAAAAATCTGTATTGCATCTGAACTACCTGAAGCTGTAAAAAAAACAGGTCTGGACACACTGAAATCATTTCAATGTATCTAGACCTGTCTTTTAGTTATTGGTTCGCACGAATCATTTTATATCGATTACCTAATGTATTTTTATAGTTCTTTTACATACACACCGTTTTCTTCACAAAATCCCAACCACATTTAATAAGAGTTTCATACCAGTTTCCTCTTTACCTTCCTTTTATTTCAATTCATCCAGAAGAGAACTTCCAATTGTTCCCTCCGGCATCTTAACTTCAAAATTATCTGCGATCGTTGCACCGATTACTGCAAAAGTATTCTGATCTTCCAGCTTTCCATATCCCTCCATAGATGGGGAATAAGCAAAAAATGGTACTTTTTCTCTTGTGTGGTCAGTTCCTGTATGTGTCGGATCATTTCCGTGGTCAGCTGTAATGATCAGAAGGTCATCCTCACGAAGTTCATCAAGAAGTTCACCAAGTTTTACATCAAATCTTTCAAGTTCCTCTGCATATCCCTTTACATTGCGTCGATGTCCCCAAAGAGCATCGAAATCTACAAGATTTACAAAACAAAGCCCCTCAAACTCTCTTTTTGCAATGTCAATTGTCTGCTCCATTCCATGAACAGAGCTTTTTGACTTATTGGACTCTGTCAGTCCCTCACCGTCAAAAATATCAAAAATCTTTCCAACGGAGATCACATCATAACCTGCATCCTTCAATGCATTAAGCGCAGTTTTCCCGTAGGGCTTCAATGCATAATCATGGCGGTTGCTGGTACGTTTGAACTCACCTTTTTTCTTGCCAAGGTAAGGTCTTGCAATAACACGTCCGACTTTCCACTCATCCCTCATAGTGATATCACGAGCGATCTCACAGCAGCGATACAGTTCATCCAGTCCGAATGTCTCCTCGTTTCCGCAGATCTGTAATACAGAATCAGCAGATGTGTAAACGATCATATGACCGGTAGCGATTTCTTCCTCAGCCAGTTCATCAAGGATCTCTGTTCCACTGGAGCTCTTGTTTCCAATTACTTTATGTCCCGTTCTCTTCTCAAGCTCATCGATCAGCTCTTTTGGAAATCCAGTCTCAGTAAAAGTCTTAAACGGTTTTGTGATGTGAAGTCCCATCATTTCCCAGTGTCCTGTCATAGTGTCTTTTCCGGTACTGGCTTCTTCTAAAAATGTATAATAACCCATTGGTCGTTCCACTGCTGCAACCTGTTTCAACGGATGAAGATTTGCAATTCCAAGTTTCTGAAGGTTTGGAATCGTAAATTCATCTACATTCTGGGAAATATGTCCCATAGTATCTGTTCCTTCATCCCCATACTGAGCCGCATCCGGCATTTCTCCTGCCCCAAAAGAGTCTATTACAATAGTAAATATTCTCTTATATTTCTTCATGGTTTTTGTCTCCTTCCTACTCTTCCAAATATTTCCTCATTTTCACGAACTGTTCTTGAGATACGGTAATCTTTCCGCTTTCCAGGGTGATCAGATTCTCTTTTTCCAAGGCTGCAATACTTCTCTGAACACTTCTCACATTGAATCCAACTCTGTCGGACAACTCCGTCTGTGTCTTGTTCAGCCGCAATATGCAAGTATTTATTTCTCTTTTACATGCGTAGGACTCTACAAGATACTTCATCAGACGTTCCTTACAGCTCATGAACATATATTTACGGTGATTTATGCTTTCAGATGTCAGGGTTGACATCACGTTTTTCGTCCGCAGAAGAAGTGCATTTTCATCATGCTGTATGAGCAGAAGGAAATTGCCCGTCTCAGACGTGAATTACGTGATGCCCAAGATGC
>OLNI01000251.1_pt1 | contig 55481 bp, 58 predicted proteins | sample 1672921 | NCBI WGS metagenome assembly OLNI01 (sample SAMEA3136737, study PRJEB25190) | human gut metagenome | biome: human gut; feature: human-associated habitat; material: faeces | place: Austria | collected 2013 | reverse complement strand
GAACCCAAGACAATTCTATTGTCTACGGGGGTTCATTTTTAAGTTAATGACATTGTGTTTTTACATGCTTTTTTCATTTATTTTCATTGACTTTTAACAAGATTACTGGTAGAATTTCCATAAAGAAGCATTCATATTTTATATAATCTGCGATAAAATCGGGGTATCAATGATTATTTTTTGTACAATATGCACATGCTTGTTCCATTTACAATTTAATATTTTATGATCTGGAGGGATGTTTTATGTTACTAGTACTTCAAATTTTATTCGGGGCCCTTGCTGCTGGAACCGGTATCGGACTTATCGTTGACGTTGCAAAGAATCGTAAGGATGCTCTGAAAAGCGCAACAGGTAAGCAATGGGCTTCTGGTTTCACAGTAGGTATCATTGCCAACTTCCTTGATACACTGGGTTGCGGTTCTTATGCTCCATCTACATTCATGTATAAATTATTTAACCAGATTGATGATATCGATATTCCTGGTACATTGAATGTTGGTGATACTTTCCCAGTTATTTTTGAGGCATTCATTTTCACAGCTTCTGTAGATTGTGATCCTGTCTTCCTCATCATCATGTATGTATGTGCTGCTATCGGATCTTTCGGATTCGCAACAATCGTTACAAAATGGCCACGTAACAAGATCAGATGGTCTCTTGGTATTATCATGATTCCACTTGCAATTGTTATGCTTTGTAAAAACACAGGTGTTGGACCTTTCGGTCTGGTTGGTACAGCAACAACTTTAACAGGTTGGAAGCTGATTGTAGCTGCCGGTCTTAACATCCTTTGGGGCGCTCTTATGGATATTGGATTTGGTCTTTATGCTCCTTGTATGGCTACATGTCTGTTACTTGGCGTTGACGCTACTGCTTGCTTCCCTGTATTCATGGGATCTTGTGCATGTCTGATGCCAGCTTGTTCTATCGAGTTTATTAAAACACACAGATATGACGTACCACACACAATCGGTAACGCTCTTGGCGGATGTATTGGTGTATTCATTGCATGGAAAGTTGTAACAGGTCTTCCAATGTTCTGGCTCATCAACTTAATCTGTGTAGTTCTTCTGTGGACATCTTACACATTGATCAGCGCAGCTAGAAAAGACGCAAAAGCTGGAGCTTAATTGTTGTATAATTATATTAATTTTACATACAATCCATATAATGGCCATCCCTATGGATGGTCATTATATAATTAAGGAAAAACTCAAATATTACTTATCATTACAACTGGAAAATCGGAGAATATATTATGTTTGTAAACGAATATGTTATGACTAGAAGGCGTTACACTAAATGGGCAACGCCTAAATTTTGGAAATTACGCTCTTTTTATCTGTGGGTTATCATTTTTGTAGCCGGAATATTCGGGTGGTTCTATTTTGATCAGGCACCTGTTACTCCAAGATGGAAAACCATTGGTGTCTTTTTAGTATTTGTCGCTGTATATAGAGGTGTATGTTTCCCATGGATGCATGCAGACAAGACATTCCGTCTCACACGCCAGAAATATTTTAACGAAAAGAACTGGACCTGCAAAGTCATTCTCGGGGAAAAGAACATTTCCCTTTATATCAACGGAAAATCTAACAACAAAGTAGAATGGTCTGAAATTGTGAAATTAGAAGAAGCTAAGACATACTTAAAGCTAACGTCTAAGGATGGTATTGAAGGCGTTATGCTTGACAAAGAGTCTTTTACCGAAGGAACTTCCGATAGTTTCATCCAATGGATGAAGGAAAAGCATCCTGAGATTGCTTGTACTCCTATTGCTCCGGCATTCAACAAATAGCTATCTTTCCATCAATTATTCTATAAAGCAAAAGGTGAAAATCTTGTTTTTTCGAGATTTTCACCTTTTTTATTTAAACTATGTATATTCCACTCTTATCAAGAATAACTTTACGAAAAATTTCCGGTTTTCCGTAAAGTTATTTTTTGTGTGCTTTCTTATAGTGCAGTATTGCATTTGTACATTGTTAAACTCGCACAAAGTATTTTTACATTTTTACTTCTCAATTGTATAAATATACAAATCTATATTTTTTTATTCTTTTGGCGTTGACACTAAAAAAAAGAAGTGCTATATTGATACCAACCTAAATAAAGGTTGTTATTGCAGTTACGCTGTTGCCGACAATTTTCCCCAAGAATCGTCCTGCAGCAGTGAACTCCAATTATTATATATACTTTTCCTCTTCAATCAGAGGATCATTCCCCAGCTTTGTATATACAAACAAAACTGCAATGCAACGAGGAAAACCTCTCAATGACATACCAAAAAGAAAGGACACGATGTTTCGAAGCATCGTGTCTTTTCTTTTTCGTACATATTATCTAATTTTTGGAGATCAGATCTTCCAGAAGTTCTTTCATTGTTTTCCCATAAACAGGATGGCGTTTATATGGAGCAATTTCAACCATTGGTTCCAAAACAAACTGGCGATTCTGCATATCTACATGTGGAATGCACAGTTCGTTCTCACCAATCACTTCATCGTCATAAAGAAGAATATCAAGATCCAGCGTTCTGGGTCCCCAATGAATCAAACGCTCTCTTCCTGCTTCTTGTTCAATCTCGTGAATCCGCTCAAGAAGTTCTTCAGGACTGAAAGTCGTCCAAAGCTTCAACGCACCATTTAAGAATTGATCCTGCTCAACCTCTCCGTATGGTTCCGTCTCTAAAAGCTCCGACACACATTCCACCCGACAGTTTTTCGTATCTTTTATTTTTTCTACAGCCTGCTCAATGTAGCCTCTCTTATCGCCCATATTGGAGCCCAGCGCTACATAGACCTCATGCCATTTACGACGAATCTTCACCGACACCGTATCAAGCGGAAGTCCGATTGGCGCCCACGGTTTTTTAACTTCTACCTCCACCTCGCGAATGCACGTATCAAACGTCAAAATCACATCCGCCAAATGTTCAGCCACAGCCTCGATCAACATAAAGGTATGCTCTTCCATCTCCTTCTTTATAAGATGGCAAACTGTTCCATAATTCACTGATTTATTCAGATCATCCGTCTTTCCGGCTTCTCTCGTATCAAGAGATAAGACACAGCTTATCTGAAATTTCTGCCCTAATTTTGTCTCTTCCGGAAATACCCCATGGTTGGCAAATATCTCCAGGTTCTCTATTTTTATACAGTCCATTATGCTCTCCTTAAAATTGCTTCTGTCATCTGAATCGCTCTGCGGTTTTTCTCTACATCATGCACACGCACAAACCCATATCGCTGCTGCACCGCCATCACCGTTGTTACAAGTGTTCCCTCTTCTCTTTCCGTTACCGGAAGGTCAAGTGTCAGGCCAATCATAGATTTCCTTGATGTGCCAAGCAGCATTGGATACCCAAGCTTTGAAAATAAATCAAGATGCTTCATAACGTCAAGATTCATCTCATAAGTCTTGCCAAACCCAACCCCGGGGTCAAGCATAATCTTATCCTCTTCAATTCCAGCCTTTTTAGCTGCCTCCACACACTTTTCAAGATCCGCGCACATATCCTCTAAAAAGTTCTCATATACCGCTTCCGAACGATTGTGCATCAGACAGCACGATGCTCCATACTTTTTCACAACCGATGCCATCTTTGGATCATAGAGAAATCCCCAGATGTCATTTACCAGGTCCGCTCCGGCTAAAAGCGCCGCCTCCGCAACGTTGCTCTTATATGTGTCGATAGATACCGGAAGATCAAAATTTTTCTTTACTGATTCAATGAGAGGAGTAACCCTTGCTATTTCCTCCTCTTCACTGATCTGATGATGTCCGGGCCTTGTCGACTCTCCGCCAATATCCAAAATATCACAACCGCTTTTCTGCATTTCTTCCACATGATTCATCGCTCTGTCATAGTCGTTCCATTTTCCGCCATCCGAAAAAGAATCAGGAGTCACATTTAAAATCCCCATAATATAAGTATGATTTTTCGTATCAAATTCTCTGTTTCCTATCTTCATGCCTTATCCTTCCCGTCTCACTGTCTACCAGACAATGTTATGATTTTTCTTTTCTTCGCTCCAACCACATAATTCCCGCGCTTCGCACGCATAACAGGCTCGCGACAGTTTATCTGCATCGTACAAAAGCTCCGCAAGAGGATTTTCCTCTTTCTGTTTTCCCTTTTTTCTGTGCTTTAAGATAGCGTCCAGCACCTGCGCCTGATCTTCTTCCGAAAAACCGGACGCTGCAAGAATTTGTTCCGCAAGGTCTGCCGACGCCTTCTCATGCGGTGTGCCGTCTTCATACTGCTTCCATTTTCCAATATCATGAAGAAGCGCCGCCGCATAGATTATTTCTTTCGAAACAGCATAAGCTCTGTCTGCAGATAATATGTACGCGATCCTCGCCACATCCATAAAATGCTCCATTCCGTGCTTACAAAATATCCGCGTCTCTTCTGCTTTTTTATTTTTCTCCAGGCACTCCCGATAGAGCGGATGCCTGTATAGTTTCTGTACTTTTTCCATCATCGCTTACCTGCCCAGCATCTGAAAGAACAGATTTCTAAGTTGTTCGTCTTCTTTAAACGTGCCTCTTGTCACGACGCTCACCGTCGTTGTTCCCGGCTTTTTCACACCGCGCATAGTCATACACAGATGTTCTGCTTCTACCATAACTATCACACCTTTCGGACACAAGTGTTCCATCAGCGCATCCGCGATCTGCGCTGTCATCTGCTCCTGAAGCTGCAGCCGCTTCGCATACACTTCTACCGTTCTTGCAAGCTTACTTAATCCAGCCACTTTTCCATCCGGAATATATGCCACATGAACCTTGCCGTAAAATGGGAGCATATGGTGTTCACACATAGAATAAAATGTAATATCTTTTTCTAATACCATCTCATTATTGTCAACCGTAAATGTTTTCCGCAAATGCTCTTTTGCGTCTTCATCCATTCCGCTGCAGATCTCCTCATACATTCTGGCAATTCTCGCAGGAGTTTCGACAAGACCTTCCCTTGTCACATCTTCACCGATTCCTTCCAGCAGCAGTCGTACTGCACGTTCTACTTTCTCTCTATCTACCATTTTCTACTTCCTTTCCGCATTTTCTTCCAAACGGATCACTTCTCCAAGATAAGATAAGGAACCAAATGCAAGTACCACACCATCTTTTCCCGCTCGTTTTTTTGCCAGCACCAATGCCTGTTCTATGTGAACTGCCGGTTCTGCACAGATTCCATATTTCGCCAGAACCTCACAGAGTTCTTCTTTCGCCAAAGTTCTGTCCCGATTAGGAAGGTCTATGGCATAAACATAATCAAGATAAGGCGTCATTATCCCAATCATTTTCTCATATTCCTTATCTTTGAATACGCCAAGAACAGCAGTTACTTTCTTTCCCTTCAAATAAATATCTAAATTTTCTGCAAGGCGCCGCACAGCGTCTTCATTATGCGCTCCGTCCGCGATCACTAGCGGATGTTTTTCAAGCACCATCATCCGGCCAGGCCACCTTGTCTTTCGAAGCCCCGCTCTCACAGCAGTATCTGAAATATCTACACCCTGCCGTCTGAGCGCCCTAACCGCTTCCAAAACAGTAACCGCATTTTCAATCTGATGCTGTCCCGCCAAATGAATCTCCATTTCTTCAAATTCGCCATACGTAAATACTTGCGTTTCAAGAGCCTGCCTGACCACCTCAAGCTTCTCAAGATCCGCCTCCGTTATCCGGCATCCCTTTACACTGGAAGTCTCTTCCAGCACGCTCTTCACACACGCAGCCTGTCTTCCGGTAACCACCTCGGCACCCTTCTTGATGATTCCCGCTTTGTCCCTTGCAATTTCTTCTAATGTATTTCCAAGAACTCCAATGTGATCCATACTCACAGACGCAAACACACACAGCTTCGGATTCTCAATTACATTGGTCGCATCCATCAGTCCGCCCAAACCGGACTCCAATACAACAAAATCACACCCGCTTTCCTTGAAATACAAAAAGGCGATCGCTGTCTCTATCTCAAATACCGTCGGAGATGGTTTCCCCTTCTCCACAAGCCTTTCCGCCGCCGCTTTCACATGGCAGGTGAGCCTTGCAAGCTCTTCTTCCTCCATAAATGCTCCGTCAATCTGAAATCTTTCCAAATATCCGATTACGGTAGGAGAGATATATCTCCCGGTCCGATATCCCGCTTCCGTCAAGATTGTAGACAAATATGCGAGAATAGACCCCTTTCCATTGGTACCTGCGATATGTATAAAAGTCAGCTCTTTTTGTGGATTTTCCAACTCTTCCAACAAATTTTTTATACTGTCAAGACCAAGTACACTTCCGTATTTTGATACACTATCCAAATATACCCTTGCTTCTTCGTATAACATAGTTTTCCTTTCTCATTCAGTAATAGTTTTAGCTCCACTGCAAAGGGGGAACCTGTTTCGCAATGGAGCTATACAGCAATTATTTTATTCATTTTCCGCCTGTCTCATTGCAGCACATACTACATGCTTTGCAAGCACCGACGTTGTAATACTTCCGACTCCTCTTGGCACTGGGCTGATATAAGATGTCTTCGGCTCTACTGCATCAAAATCTACATCTCCGCAGAGATTTCCGGATTCATCCACATTAATTCCCACATCCGCCACAACAGCGTCGTCTCCTACCATATCTGATGTTATCATCTTCGCTTTACCTGCTGCTGCCACCAAAATTTCAGCTTCTCGGCAAGTCTTTGCAAGTTCCACTGTTCTTGTATGACAGACCGTAATGGTTGCATGCTTTTTCAAAAGCATCATGGCAAGCGGTTTCCCCACTACCATACTTCTTCCCACTACCGTTACGCGTTTTCCTTTCACATCAATTCCATAATGATCAAGCATTTCTACTACCGCCTCTGCGGTACATGGCGCATAACCTGTTTCATCTCCGGCAAATACTTTCGCTATATTGACCGGACTCATACAATCCATATCCTTTTCCGGATTGATCATCCGTTTTACTGCTTCCTCATCAAGATGTTTTGGCAGTGGTCGGAATAAAAGGATTCCATGAACTGTCGGATCATCATTTACCTTTCTGAATTCTTCTTCAAATTCTTTCTGTTCAATGTCCTCTGCAAGTTCCACAATCCGACATTCAATCCCGATCATTTCCATCCGTTTTTTTGCACCGCGTTCGTAAGAGAGGTCATCCGTCCGGCTTCCTACCCTCACAATGGCAAGACACGGAGCAACTCCCTGTTCTTTCAGATGGTTCGTTTTCTCTATGAGCTCTTCTTTCATGGCATTTGCCACGTCAGCCCCTTTCATTAATACACTCATTGCTTCCTCCTATCGAATCTTAGCAAGCACGCCCGTATATATTTTCTCCTGTAACCTGCCGGCCTCTGCGATCAGCTCATCCGATTCTTTATTTAATCGTTCTGCCTGTTCCCGATTCTTCATTAACCGGGTATTAATATAGATGTTAAGAGAAGCTCCTTCCAGCGCCGCACGCGCAAATAAGACTGCGACACCTACATCACTGACCGCAAGGCGGCTTCCTTTCTCTCCAAGCACTTCCAGATCTTCCATCACCCGAAACACGGTCTTCATAATCTGAAGCGGCACAACGCTCGCTTCGTAGAGCGCTTTTTCCATCACTCTTTCTTTCTCGCTCCTCTGTTCCTCGGTTTCTTTCGGAAGCCCATAAGCTTTCGCCAGCGGCTCAAAGGCTTCCGCATCCCGGTCCGTAAGTCCGACAAGCTCTTGCCTAAGCGACTCTAAGCGACTTCTTACGTCCTCCATCTCCGCTTCCACGTCGATATATTTCTTCTTACCGATCGTAAGATTTGTCACCATCATTCCCAGAGCAGAAGCAAATGCTCCCACTGCTGCAGATGCTCCGCCGCCGCCCGGAACCGGTGCTGACGAGGACAAAACATCTAAGAATTCTGTTGTTTTTTGTTCTAGCATCATCATCTGTTCTTCTCCTTAAAACAATCCAGAAATCACACCATTTGCATCTACATCGATTTTCTCCGCTGACGGAACTTTTGGAAGTCCCGGCATCTTCATAATATCTCCTGTCAATGCCACCAAAAATCCTGCTCCTGCGGATGCAGTAATATCACGGATCGTAATTCTGAATCCACTCGGTCTTCCAAGTTTCTTCGCATCATCCGTTAAGGAATATTGGTTCTTTGCCATGCAGACCGGAAGATTTCCAAGTCCGATCGCTTCCAGATTTTTAATCTCTTTATTCGCCTTCGGTGTATAATCAACACCGTCCGCTCCGTATACTTTTGTCGCAATCGCTTCAATCTTCTCTTTTACGGAAGCTTCCACCTCATAGACAAACCTCATGGTACTGTCCCCTTCGCAGAGGCGAAGTACTTCTTTTGCAAGCTCTTCTCCTCCTTCTCCGCCTTTTGCCCACACTTCAGACAACGCAACATTTACGCCGAGCTCTTTACATTTTTCACGCACAAGCTCAAGCTCTTCCTTCGTATCCGTCGGAAATGCATTAATCGCAACAACGACCGGGAGGTGATAAACATTTGTAATATTCTCTATATGTTTCAAGAGATTCGGGATTCCTTTCTCAAGTGCGTCCAGATTCTCCTGCTGCAGATTCGCTTTTGCCACACCGCCATTATACTTCAACGCCTTGATGGTTGCAACTAAAACAACTGCATTCGGACAAAGTCCTGACATTCTGCACTTAATATCAATAAATTTCTCAGCGCCTAGATCCGCGCCGAATCCTGCTTCTGTAATCATATAATCCGATAATTTCATTCCCATTCTTGTTGCAATCACACTGTTGCATCCATGTGCGATATTGGCAAACGGTCCGCCATGAATAAATGCCGGCGTTCCCTCCAATGTCTGTACAAGATTTGGTTTCAACGCATCTTTAAGAAGTGCAGCAACAGCCCCTTCTGCATGAAGATCGCCTGCTGTGATCGGTTTCCCCTCTCTGGAATACGCCACGATAATTTTAGACACACGTTCCTTCAGGTCTAAGATGTCTTTTGCCAGACAGAAAACAGCCATGATCTCAGATGCAACCGTAATGTCGAATCCGTCCTGTCTGGTCACACCATCCGCTTTTGCTCCCAGTCCGTCTACAATACTTCTCAGCTGACGGTCGTTCATATCCACACATCTTCTCCATGTTACTTTATTTGTATCGATATCCAGTGCATTTCCCTGATGAATATGATTATCCAGCATTGCCGCGATCAGGTTATTTGCCGCACCAATTGCATGAAGGTCTCCTGTAAAATGAAGATTAATGTCCTCCATCGGAACAACCTGTGCATATCCTCCTCCGGCCGCTCCTCCTTTGACACCAAATACCGGTCCAAGTGATGGCTCTCTTAACGCCACCATGGTCTTCTTACCCAGACGGTTCATAGCGTCAGCAAGCCCAATCGTCGTCGTTGTCTTTCCTTCTCCTGCAGGTGTGGGATTGATCGCCGTCACAAGGACTAGCTTCGCATCTTTTCGTCCTTCTAATTCATCCGTATAATAGCGATAATCAATTTTCGCTTTATATTTCCCATAATTCTCTACATATTTATCCGGTATTCCGATCGAATCCGCAACCTCATTAATTACTTTCATTTCCGCTTCCTGTGCAATCTCGATATCACTTTTAAATCCCATCTCACATACCTTCCTTTCCGATTCTTTCCTCTAAAAATCACGCAATCTTTTTCCTCTTATTTCGCCGGCTTCTTCTTCGGCATTACATGCACCGCACCTCCAAGAAGCTCCTCCAGCGCCTCCTGCACTCCCTCGTTATATGTAGGATGCGCTCTCATTCCCCGCAAAAGCTGCTGCACCGTCATACGGTTTGTCATCGCAATAACAAGCTCTCCGATCATATCCGTCGCCCTTGCACACATCATCTGTGCACCGAGAATCACATCTGTCTCTTTCTCTGCGACTATCTTAATAAAACCTCTTTCTTCTTTCGTGATCAGGCTCTTGCCATTTGCGCTCATAATGAACTTTCCTGTTTTTATTTCCAGCCCTTTTTCTTTTGCCTCATCCTCCGTTATGCCTGCCGAAGCAATCTCCGGATCTGTATATACACACCCCGGAACAATGGCAAGATCTACGGATGGTGATTCTTTTGCAAGTATTTCCGCAACATACATCCCCTGCGCGCTGGCAAGATGGGCAAGCTGCATCCCCTTGACAAGATCTCCGATTGCATAAACATTCGGAAGACTGCTTTGGAAATTCTCATCCACAACAATTCGCCCCCGTTCCATTTCCGGTGACACGCCTTCGCCGAACAATCCCTCTGTATTCGGACACCTTCCTATCGCACACAACACATACTGCGCTGATACCCGAACTTCTTGTTCCTTCTCCGTAAATACACAGGTGTACAGTTCCCCTTCTTGTTCCACTCTCTGTACGAAGGCAGAAGTATGAATATCCACTCCGCGTTTCTTTAAGATCATTTTCAAATTCTGCGAGATCTCTTTGTCCATATTCGGAATCAGCCTCGGCATCGCTTCTACTATGGTCACTTTGCATCCCAGATTTGCATACACACTTGCAAATTCCACGCTGATCACACCGCCCCCGATAATTACAAGGCTCTCCGGCATTTCCATTAACCGGAACAATTCATCACTCGTAAGCACCCCCGGAAGTTCCAGCCCCGGTATCGGCAGTATCACAGGCTTTGAGCCTGCCGCTAAAATCACATGCTCCGCATCATAATATTCTTCCGACTCTTCCCCGGTCACCTTCACCTTATGCTCCTGTTCCAGGCTTCCTTTTCCACATAAAATAGTTACGCCATTCCCTTTCAACAGCTGCTCGATTCCCTGGCAAAGCTTTTCCGTTGTTTCTTCTTTGTATGAGACAATCTTCTCATAGTCAAAAGTAATCCTTTCTGCGCTGACTCCGAATTTTCCCGCTTCCTGCATCTCCCGATACAAAGAGGACGCATGAATCATTGCTTTTGCCGGAATACAGCCTCTGTTAAGACAGGTTCCTCCAACTCTTCTATTTTCTACAATTGCCGTCCGAAGCCCTGCTTTGGCACATTTGATTGCCGCCACATATCCTCCCGGTCCGGCACCGATCACAATTACATCAAATCTCTCTCCCATAAAGCACTCCTTTATAAATCCACGGTTCTGATCCATGCAATGATTTCCTTCATCATCTGCTCCTCTTCCCTGTCTTCTGACCAGTAAAGGCCAAGTTCTGCGCAGATTGCATTCCTTTCATATCGGATATTACGAAGATACTTCTTCACTGCAAGAATCAAATCCGGTTTCATAGCATCTGAATACACATTCGCTTCTTCAATTCTTCCGTCTTTTACTTTCATCTGCAGCACCACTTCTCCCCAACTGAAACGGTGCGATAATTCATATTGAAAGTCCAGTTTCTTACCAAAGATCCAATCCCACGAAGCAAAATGCATGGTCCGCTCTTTGATTTCCTTTTCATCCAGATCTTCTGTCTCACATGTGCTCACCGGTAATCCATAGACCTCTCCAAATGCTTCCCGAAGCTTCTCTTTTAACAGATCAATGGAAAGCTCCGGAACATATTCTGACAGATTTACCACTCTTGAGCGCACAGAATCCACCCCCTTGGATTCCAGTTTCTCTTTTGACACTGTCAGATATTTTGATAAGTCTTCCATATTTACGTTTACCATCAACGTCCCGTGGTGGTAACAGCGGTCGCCTTTTTCATAAAATGCATTCCCTGAAAACTTACGTCCATCTGCAAGAATATCATTTCTACCGGATTTTTCTGCCGCAATTCCCAGTTTCTGAACTGCTTTTAAGATGACATCCAATTGTTTTGACACATCATAATTTTCTTTTCGTACAAGAAATGTAAAATTGAGATTTCCCAGATCATGATAGACTGCTCCGCCTCCAGAAAGTCTGCGGACAATGTGCCCCTTATCTTCCTCCAGACGACTTACCAGACACTCTTTCCAGACATTTTGATTTCTGCCCGCCACTACCGTGTTCTGATTCTGCCAGAGGTATAAAATGCACTCGTTTTCCCGGAAGTGAAGAAGCAGATACTCCTCCACCGCCAGATTTTTATATGGATGTGTATTGTCAGTTTCTATATAAGTCAATTGCTCGATCATTTTCTTACACTCCATCTTATTATTTATGAAAATTCATATCTTAAAACCGGATGTCTTGCAGCTCCCACTTCATCCAACCTTGTCACCGGAGTTGTCACCGGCGCACCGTGAAGGCTCTCCGCCTCCTTCTCTGCCATTTCGTACAAATTCCGAAATACTGCAACCGCCTCATCCAGTGTCTCCTTTGATTCCGTCTCTGTGGGCTCAACCATAAGCGCCTCGTCTACGATCAGAGGGAAGTACATTGTCGGTGGATGGATTCCGTTGTCCAAAAGTCCTTTGGCTATATCCATCGCAGACACACCGGTTTTTTTCTTTAGATCTGCAAGGCTCATAACAAACTCATGCATACACACTTCATCATAAGCCATCGTATAGAGATCTTTCAGCTTGTTCATCATATAATTTGCATTTAGCACTGCATTCTGACTTGCTTCCGGTATTCCTTCTTTTCCAAGCGTCATTAAATAGGTCAGCGCTCTCACAACAACTAGGAAATTCCCGTAGAAGCTCTTTACCTCGCCTATACTGTGGCGTGCTTTTACAAAGGAAAGCCGGTCTTCTCCTTCTACACTTACTGATGGAAGAAATTCTGCCAGAAGCTCCTTACATCCGACAGGACCGCTTCCCGGGCCTCCTCCTCCGTGCGGAGTAGAGAAGGTTTTATGAAGATTCAGATGAATGACATCAAATCCCATATCGCCCGGTCTAACTGTTCCCATAACCGCATTCAGGTTAGCCCCGTCATAATAACATAACCCTCCGCACTCATGGATAATTTTCGTAATCTCCAAAATGTTTTTATCAAATAGTCCTACTGTATTCGGATTGGTAAGCATAAGTCCTGCTGTATCTTCGCCCACTGCCTCACGCAGTTTCTCAAGATCCACGCATCCATCCGCACCGGAAGGAATACTGACTACCGAGTATCCTGCCATAACCGCACTTGCCGGATTCGTTCCGTGCGCGGAATCCGGAACAATGATCTTGGTACGCTTCTTGTCGCCTCTGCTTTCATGATAAGCCTTGATAAGCAGAAGACCGGTAAACTCTCCATGTGCCCCTGCTGCCGGCTGGAAGGTCATGTGATCCATTCCCGTAATCTCGCTCAAATAGTTTTCAGCAGTTTTTATAACCTCCAGACACCCCTGCACTGTATGTTCCGGCTGAAGTGGGTGAATCTGTGTAAAGTCATCCAGCGCTGCCATATCTTCATTGATCTTCGGATTATACTTCATTGTACAGGAGCCAAGTGGATAGAACCCGTCATTGACTCCATGACACTTCTTCGCCAATTCTGTGTAATGTCTGCTAAGTTCATTTTCCGATAATTGGGGAAGGTGAAGTTTTTCTTCTCTTCTGTCTTTTTCTTCCGGAAGTACAACTTCTACATCACACTCCGGGAGAAGGCTTAATCCTCTTCCTTCTTTTCCTTTTTCAAATATTAACATCCATTACACCCCCTTTACGATTGCTGCTGCCCGGTCGATTTCCTCTTTACTGTTCATCTCCGTACAGCACCACAAAATTCTATGTTCATCCAGTGGATATCCTCCCAGAATTCCCTCTTCTTCCAATGCTTCCAGTATCTTCTCTGCCGGAGTCTCTGATACGGTTACGAACTCATGGAAAAATTCTCTTTCATTTTCCAGTCTGCAGCCCGCATCTTGAAGACGCGCCGACATATAATGCGCTTTTGATGTACACTGAACCGCTGCTTTTCTAAGTCCTTCATTTCCCATTGCTGCCAGATACACTCCGACTGCCAGCGCGCATAATGCCTGATTTGAACAGATATTGCTGGATGCTTTCTCTCTGCGGATATGTTGTTCTCTCGCCTGCAGCGTAAGAACATACCCCGTCTTTCCATTGTGATCTGTCGTCTGTCCTACAATTCGTCCCGGAAGTTTTCTCGTCATTGCTGCTACACACGCCATAAATCCAAGATACGGACCTCCGAATGCAAGTGGAAGTCCAAGCGGCTGTCCTTCGCCAACTGCTACATCTGCTCCGTATTCCTTCGGTGTTTTTAATACACCAAGCGAGATCGGATTCACTCCCATAATGTATTTCGCACCTGATTCGTGTACAATCTCACCAATCAGCGCAGCCTCTTCCAGATATCCGCAATAATTCGGATGCTGAATATATACACATGCAGTCTCTTTATCGACCATCTCTTTTAACGCCTCTGTATCTGTCACTCCATCCTTTGAAGGAACAAATACAAGTTCCATTCCATTTCCGAAACAATATGTTTTGATTACATCCAGAACTTTAGGGTCCACTGTTTCGGAAACCAGTGCTTTACTTCTCTTTCTGTCTCTGCACATTGCAATTCCTTCTGCGGCTGCAGTCGCCCCATCATATACGGAAGCGTTGGATGCATCCATTCCGGTCAGATCACTGATCATCGTCTGATATTCAAATATGGACTGCAAGATTCCCTGACTTACTTCTGCCTGATACGGGGTATAGGCTGTCATCAAATTTTCTTTGCTGATCACGCTTTTTACAACCGATGGGATAAAATGCCTATAGGCTCCTGCACCTCTGAAGACAACCGGGAATACTTTATTTTTTTGTGCGATTTTCTGCATCGTTTTTCTTACTTCAAACTCTGACATACCTTCCGGAATTTGAAGTCCATCCTTTACTTTTACTTCTTGCGGAATATGTGCAAACAACTGCTCCATAGATTCAAATCCAATTTCCCGAAGCATCTCTGTCCGTTCCTGTTCTGTACCCGGAACATAACTTCCCATATCGCTCACCACCCTTTTATTTCTCTCGTTGCTCTTACTGTTCACTCTCTACAAATGCTTGATATTCTTCTGCGGATAACAGCGCTTCTTTTTCTGTCACATCTTTTACTCTTACAAGCCATGCCTCATAAGGGGCTTCGTTAATCTTTTCCGGTGTATCCAGTAGCTCTTCGTTAATTTCACTTACCGTTCCCGCTACCGGCGCGTAGACATCTGAAACCGCTTTAACAGATTCCACATCGGCAAATGCCTCTCCAACAGTCAATTCATCGCCTTCTTCCGGAAGGTTCACAAATACAAGATCTCCAAGCTCTGACTGTGCATAATCCGTCAAACCGATGACCATTTCTTCTCCCTCTTCTTTTACCCACTCGTGTGATTTTGAATACAATAATTCTTCTCTTAATTCCATGTTAAATTCTCCTTTTCTTTAATTATTATTGATTTTATTTGATTGGTGTTCTTATTTGCTTCTCTTGTAAAACGGTAATGCAGTAACTTCCGCTTCCACTTTCCGTCCTCTTACTTCTACTTCTACTTTGGAGCCGAGCTCTGTGCTTCCTTCAGAAACCAACGCCATTGCGATTGGGTATCCCAAATACGGACAGTGTGTTCCTGATGTCGTAACACCGATCTTCTCTCCGCCCAGTAAAACATCCTGATGTTCTCTTATAATTCCCCGTCCGGTTACTTTCAATCCGATTCTTTGTCTCTTCTGTCCTTCACCTGCTTCCAAAGCGGCTTTGCCGATAAAGTTTTCTTTTGACATTTTCACTGCAAATCCAAGCCCCGTCTCCAGAGGCGATACCTCGTCGTCCATCTCATGCCCATAGAGCGGCATTGCTGCTTCCATTCGAAGTGTGTCTCTCGCTCCAAGCCCACAAGGGATCAAACCTTCTTCTTTTCCATTTTCCAAAAGAATATCCCACATCTTCTCTGCGTTTCCGCTGTCCAGATATAACTCTACACCGTCCTCTCCGGTGTATCCGGTCTTGGATACGATACACGGAATTCCTGCTACCTCTGCTCCAAACACTGCATGGTAATATTTTTTAGGAATACACGCCTCTTCTGTAAGCTTCCTCAGGATTTCCATTGCTTTCGGTCCCTGCAGTGCAAGCTGCGCCCAGCGATCTGATACATCCGTAAATGTCACATCTCCGAATTGATGATCCAGCATCCACTGATAATCTTTATCCTTGTTTGCAGCATTCACAACAATAAAATAATGTTCTTCTGATTTCTTGTATACGATCAGATCATCAACCGTTCCGCCATTTTCATTACACATTGGACTGTATCTTGCCTGACCATCTACCATGTTGTCAAAATTATTCGTAAGAAGCATCTGGAGATTCGCTAATGCATCCTTCCCTTCACACAATACTTCTCCCATGTGTGATACATCAAATAAGCCTGCCTGTGTCCGAACTGCCATATGCTCTTTGATTACACCTGTTTCATATTGAACCGGCAGCAAATAGCCTCCAAAAGGTACGATCTTCCCTCCTGCCTTTACATGGGCATCATAAAGTGGGGTTTTTAGTTCCATATTCTCTTCCTCCTTCATTAAGCTTTCCCTCTGTCAACAAAGACTATGGCATGATATATGTTCCATTCCATACTACAAAAACAGGGAAATCCAAGACCTTTCCAGATCTTAAATTTCCCTGTCGTTTTTCTTCAGAGTTATGTCCAAACCCGATTCCTGTGCCTGAGAGTTTCAGATGATTCCTTGCCCCTTCGGCGCTTCCGATCTACCGGAAGAGCTCTCTCGGATTTTTCAACCAATGTCTGCGCTTTATTTTTTCTTAATTATAAACAGCTTAATTTTGTTTTGTCAACTCCATTTTTTGTATATTTAGCACAATTTAAGTGTTATCTTTTTCACATATTTGTTGCTATTTTCACATATTTACAATTTCCCCAGTAATTACAGGGGTTCTCATGATTCTCATTTTTTTAACAATATCGAGACTGTCTATAAGTATATTATTTTTTTCATTATACTTTTTTGACCAGCGGCAGCAAAATTCCGCCGACACTGTTTCCCAATGTCATGAGCAAAAGATATGTAACAGCCCGCAATGACCATGCTCCTGCCACCGAAAAGTAAAACATATTCGCGATACAATGTTCAAAACCACACAATATGAAAACAGTAACGCAAAAAAATAAAATCAATGGATTCCCTTTTTCACGAAATCCATCTACCGCAGCATACATCAGTATTCCGCAAAATACTGCCAGAATCAAAATGCTATGCGGTGTATCCGCAAGTTTTGTCTTACAGATTACTTCTGCCGTTCTTCCAAGATTTCCGATTCTCGTTGCTGAAATGGCAGCTGCTGCAAGCGCTGTTCCTGCAAGATTCCCTATCCATGTGAAAATAAGCTGTAAAATATATGCTTTTTTATCTTTGGCACTTATAAGATATCCAACTTTGCCCGTGTATAGAAAAAGCCCGTTCAGCACAATCGTATAGAGACCCACACCAAAAAGCACCGCTCCGATCACTTTATTTTCCAGCGTCAAATAGACTGCTCCCCCAATGCCGATCGTTATGCCGGCAGCAGCAGCCTTTAGAAATATCCTCCCATTCTCTTTCACCTCATTGTCCCTCCTTTCCACACATTAGATTTACATTCCCCGAATTCCTATATCGTCGTTATATCACAGGCATAATATTTCTGTCAATTAATTTATTTTTTCACAAATAACTGACAATATTTCTTTTTTCTATAATATAGCCAAAAAAACGCCACATCCCTATAAATATAGGGATATGACGTTTTAAATCAATTTATCGATTTTCCTGATCTTTCTTTCTCATTTTCAGTTTTAATAAAGCTTTTGCTTTCAGACAGTCTACACGATCCATGTTGTTTTCACCTACAACGTCTGTCTCTTCACCGCTTTCACTCTTATTTATATCGACAATGGCATCCAGATAATCATTTACAACGACAAACTGGGCAACCGTACCGTTAAATGTAATACCTGTTACCGGAATTCCGCGCATACCAATCTGTTCAATGGTATTCGTATAATCTACGTGGCTGTTTCCCCATCCATCACAGGAAAGGATGACTCCGTCTGCACGCATACATTCTGCCCATACAGCGGCTCTTGTACCAACAAGCATTTTGTCCTCATTGCCGTCCGGAGAACCTACGAGCATGACTCCCATCAGATCGAGGTCTGTATCTTCTGCAACAACTTCTAACAACGGATCTCTGAAATGATGCAATGAAGTTTCCTTTGTTGAAGGACCAATTCCCATGTCTTACACCTCCTATTGCATAGAACGGATAATTCCGTCACGATACTCATTCGGAGTTACGATAACCGGCATATTACCCATATCAATAATCGATTTTCCGCCTTCTACACCAGATGGCTCTTTTGCAAACAGGTGTGTGTCATACATTGCGCCCTGCCCTGCAACCTGCTTGATGATCAGTACTTTTTTCTTGCCAGGTCTCACAATATCGTGATACTCATGACGTTCTGTACATTTATCACCTTTGAATTTTTTTAATTTGTCACGGTAGCTCTGAATAAATTTATCGCATGCTCTGTGAGCTGCTGTAGGACCCGGTCTTTCCTGTCCCATTCCTGCTGCAAGAGTTACGTCAAACGAGATAATGTAATCGTTGTCTCCCGGTGTTCCTGCACGATTCAGAACTAACTGTTCTTTTAAGTTTCCTTCCGAAGAACCAAACTCATGACATTGCTTTCCATTAACATCCACGCCTGTAAGAATCACATAGACACCTGTAATGGTATGTGTAATTCCTTCTCCAAGCTTACCAAGCACTTTGGTTGAGATCGGGATGATATCCATCATTGTGTTTGTCCAGCGATCATGATCGCCTGGTTTGATGATCTGAATATCGATCTTCTCCAGACAATCCTCTTCTGCAACCAGCTTATCGAGCATCTCTTTACTGACAGTCATATGACCATCTGTCGTAATATCGTTGTGCTCGCCCCACTCTACGTCTGTCATATGGAATGCTTTGATGACCAGACGTCTTAAATCTTTTACTTCATCAGCCAACTGCTTCACCTCCGTTTTTAGAGAATGTGCCCTCTTTTTTTCAAAAAAGGGCAGATGTATAAATACATCTACCCTTCCAGCTTCATAAAATTAGATCTTAGCTACGTACTCGAATGGCAGTGGTACGATCTTTCCAGGTGTCTGGATTTCAACTAACTGCTCAAGAGTTGCTTTTACGATCTGTGTCTGCTGTTCAACATTGTGCGGTCCACCAGCGTTAGCACCCATAGGTACCAATGGAGCAACTGCACGAGGAGTACCGGTCTGACGAACAACCGGTGGAAGAGCTGCAATAATAATTGTTGGAATTCCAGCTTCTTCAATCGCTCTCTGCACCAATACTGCAGAGCGGTGACAGGTTCCTCATCCAGCAGTGAGAACTACTGCGTCAACGTCCTCTTCTTTAAACATCTGTGCAATAGCCGGACCAGTTTCACCTTTGAATTTCTCCTGGTTTCCGCCACCACCCATGAATCCTGCATGTACAGGAGCACAAGCTCTGATAAATCCTTCAGCAGCTAACTCATGGATTCTGTCAATTGGGAACATACAGTTAATGTCTTTGTTAACATCACTGTTATCATATCCACCATGGGATACCATCAGTTCGCTTGATGGTGTAGTATTTTCGATCTTTCTCCATGTGAAGTCACCAGCAAGATTGAATCTTTCCTGGTCTTTCTTATGAACACCAGCAGCTGTAGCAAGAGCGATAGACATATCTTTCAGCTCTTTTGTTACAGGAGTCCATACTGACGGTGGAGTAATCGGAACGAAGATTTCAGATTGTAAACCTTTAACAACCGTTAAACTCATTTTTAAACCTCCTTATTATCATCCAAACGCTTACTCATTTCTTGTTGTTTGCGTCTTTCTTTTTCTATGTTGCTGACGTAGTGCTCATTTATCTCAGGTCCAAGCTGTTCCGGGAAACTCATGTTCCATCCGAATTCCTGTCCCACTTTCGGTTCAGTATCGCAGATAAACATTCTTCTCGGTGCTTTGAAAAACCCCAGACGTCCTTTCAAGTCAACGCTGATACTACAATCATCAACATCCACTACAACGCCTTCCATATAAATGATTCTATCGCCATAATTCAAACGTTCGTTATTCATTTAAGAACACCTTCAGCCTAGCTGTATTTTAATCTACGCTTTTCGCTCATCGGAAGTTCCTGCTCGTTTCCTACAAGGTCAAGTTTTGTTCCGTATGCGCTCTCGATCAACTCTACGTTTGTAGACTTAACGTTTGGATTCCACTTCTTCTCAGCAGCTTTAACGTCTTCACCAGCCATAGCTGTTTTCAGCATAGCAAGTGCACGAATAGCATCTTCCTGACAAAGTGTATTGTTACCAAGAATCTCGTTCTCGATACCAGCCTCAGACTTGTTGTTATCAACCATGTACTGCATGTACTTGTTACCAACAACGAGAGCTCCCTGTACTGCACAGTAAGACATACCTACTGTTGGAACTCCTCTCATACCGATCTGCTCGATATGGCTTGCGAAGTCGATATGGTTGTTACCAAATCCTTCTGTTGTAACGAATGCTCCATCAGCATCTAACATAGCTACTGTCTGACCTACACGTCTAGATACGTAGAATTTCTCTGCATTGATCTGAGGAGATCCAACAAAGATAACACCACAAAGGTCAACTTCCGGATCATGTAATGCTTCAAGAACAAGTGGCTCTCTCCAGTAATGTCTGGACATCTCTTTAGATGCTGGTCCGATACATGTTAATGCGTGGATACATCCATCAAGAACCTCCAATGGAGATACGCAAACCGGAACGTTTCCTAAGTCTACGTTAGCTCTTGCTCCGAGAACACCAACCGGCTCTACAGGAAGGATGAAGTTATCATGCATAGCTCCCTGTCCCATGATTTCTTTAACGATTACAACTTTCTTCTTACCTGGACGACGAATGGATTTCAGCTCTTCTTCTTCAACTACAAGACTCTCGTCAAGTTTCTTCATAACTTCACGGATTTCCTGTGTGATAATATCGAATGCTGTGTGTGCAGCCATAGGACCACGACGCTCCATGTTTGTCTTCTCCTGGATAACAATGTTACCTTTGATGAAGATTTCTCCCTTATCTGGACATCCCGGACGACCCCACATAATATTCTCGTCTAAATATCCTTCTGAAGAACCGAACTCACCAATCTGAACTCCGCCTTCATCAACACCTGTCAGCATCATTACAACGCCGTCAAGTACTCTTGTAACACCGCTTCCGAGTTCAGAATCGCCTTCTTTTGTAGCGATTGGCTGAACATCCATAACTGTCTCAGAATATGTGTGATATAAATCAGGAGTAATGATCTCTAAGTGGAAATCTTTTACTAATTCCTGATCTGCAATAACGTCTGCTTCGATTCCTTCACGAATGTAAAGAGTTGTTCCTTCGATCTTTGTCTCCGGTCCTCTCTTAACTTCTGTGATGTTGAAGTGTTTTCTTGTAAGAGTTCCTACAATTTTTTCTTCTTCAACTTCTGCCGCCGGTGCTGCTGCACCTGCTACCACTGCCTCTGCTCCTGCCGGAACTTCTGCAACTGCTGCGCCGCCTGCTCCAAGTGCTCCAACCGGAATTTCAAGATTGATATCTTTTCCTTCTCCGATGTGGATCTTTAATGTTCCGCCCGCTGCTACTGGTGCTGCCGCTACCGGTGCTGCTACTGGCGCTGCTTCCTCTTCTACCTCTTCCTCTGCTGCCGGAGCGCTTACTGCTTTTACTCCATCAAGTACGTCTGCTGTCAATGGTGCAAGAGAATCACAAGTTTTTGTAAGTTTTGCTCCCAAAACTTCTTCGATGGTTAAGCAACCATCCAGGTTCAATAATCCTGAATCTACCAAATCATCAAAGATCGCTGGATCTTCCAGATTTGCTGGTTCAATTGTAATACCAGCTTCGGCTCTACAACATAATACCGCAGGATCATGAGCATGTTCTTTAGCTGTTTCAGCTGTGATTGACATATTGTTTTCCCTCCTTATTGTGGTAAAAATGTACCGGCACATTATTGTGCGGTAAATTTGTATATATACAGTCATATCAGGTAAAAGAATACCTCTCGCTTACTTATTAAGAAAGGCGGCGGGATCGGGGACCAGCCGCCCTTACCCTCTATGACAGTAATACCATAACTATCAGGTTCTATTAAAAATCAATATCCTGACTTACCTGTTTGGACACTCTCAATGTTCTGTAAAGAGCGTGGCCTACACTTCTCATAGCATGGTCAGTCTGATGGAATACTTTCAGTCCCATCTTCGGACCAGATGCCATAACTGTGTTAGAACAGTCTGAGCAGTTACCGATAATGATGTACTCACATCCATCTTTCTTGAACTGCATATTGTTCTTAACCTGTCCAGGACAGTTACCAGGTCTTAAGCACTTAAGCGGTGCTCCCGGCTTTGTCTCAATTGCCTGTTTACATCTTGCAACAGATACGACTTCTGCATTCATCTTCTTAGCGATCTCGCGCATACGATCTTCGGAACCACCGCAAGCACATACAAGAATACCCATTTTCGCTCCGTGAAGGTCTGGGAATTCAACAGTCACGATGATACCGCCTGTTGTCTTTGTAATCGGTGCATCAAGCTCTGTAGATTTACCTGTAAAGGCTCCACCCATGATGATTTCGCCATATTCTCCGTCGATTCCGCCGGCTCTTTCGATCATTTCGCCAACGCTTACGCCAACCGGAACGTCCATGAATACATGCGCTGCGTTTCCGCCATTTATTTTACCGCGAACTGTTAAGTTCTTTGTAATACATGGTCTCTTCTCATCAATTGCCTCTGCGATTCTTGCAACAGTTTCAAGGTTAAGTACCACACTTCTTGCTGCAGAAGGAAGCTGAACCGGTGTAAGATTTACACCAAGACACTCTCTTACTACCGCACGCTCTTCTCCCATTGGATAAATATCCGGAAGAAGGTGCATTGTAATATCCGGCTCATTTGCAAGTGCTGCCTGCAATGTCTTGATCGCTTTCTGATTTTTCTTCTTAATAGCGATAATACACTTATCAGCTTTCGCGATCTCCATGCTGTACTTAATACCTGTGATCACTTTGTCACACTGCTCTTCGATCTGTCTGATATTGTGCTCTAATCCCGGCTCACACTCCGCCGCATTAATCAAAATATATCCGTGCTCAATTTTAAAGTCCGCCGGAAGTTCCGGATTGATCTCAGCATCCATCTCTCCCATCTCTGTTGCAGACAAGTCAATTCCCAGTTTTATTCCTGTTGGGAATCCGGCGCCTCCCATACCAACAATTCCAGCCGCTTTTACCATGTCAAGCTTAGAAGCATCTTCCGGTACATCAATCGGAACGAACTCATCCGGCTGCTCATCTGCCGGCTCAATGATGATTCTGTCCTCTGTAATCTCTGCCACTTTACCATAAACACTTGAAAAAATATTTGCTCCAAGTCCTGTTGGTGTAGCAATGAGTGTACCTTTTTTTACATCTGCCCCAACTTCAACACACGGTGCGCAAGGTGCGCCTACGTGCTGACGTAATAAAATCTGTACATTTCCCATGACACATTTCTCCTTTTCTTTTTTATATAAGTAAAAAACGAAACTTAACTCCGTTCGTTCACTTATTCTTATATTAATCTGGATAATCTATTCTTATCTTCTGAAATTCATTTATTAATTTTATCTATAAATGGCTTTGCCATTTTTTTAACGTGAAATTTTTCTTTTTTGGCGAGGGCATGTGGGAATCGAACCCACCCAGGACGCTCTTAACGCCCAACACTAGTTTTGAAGACTAGGAGGCACACCAGTCACCCATCTACCCCCCTATACTCTATTTCACTCTAAATACCATAACATATCTTTTTTGAGATTTCAACAGTTTTAGCGCGTTTTTATTTATTTTTATAATACCAAAAAAACATTGACTTTTCAAGGCTTTTCATCCATAATAAAGGTAGTGAATTAAACGCGATACTAGAACGTGGTCTAATTGTTAATTTTATATCGTTTCAGACCACAATACCTAGTGTTATAGAAAAAGGCACGGAGAAAACATAGGGGTTTTCAATGTGTTTTTATAAAAACTTATAGATTTTATCTATAGTTAAAACTTTTATTTTAAAAGGAGGTAATTATTATGGAGTTAAAAGCTAATGTTAACTTCGATCGGTTTGAAGCAGCTCTTCAGGTTGTAGACGCTCATACCGTTGGAGAATTCTGTCGTATCGTTATCGGTGGATTCCCAGAGCCAGAAGGCACCACAATGATTGAAAAGAAAAAATGGATGGAAGAGAATTACGATAAGGTTCGTACAGCTCTTATGTTTGAACCAAGAGGACATCATGACATGTTCGGTGCTTTCTTATGTGAACCGGTTAATCCGGAAGCTGACTTCGGTGTAATGTTCATGGATACAGGCGGATATCTGAACATGTGCGGACACTGTACAATCGGTGCTGTTACTGTTATTCTTGAGTCCGGATTAAAAGAAATGCACGAAGGCGAGAACGAAGTTGTTCTTGACGCTCCTGCAGGACTTATCCGTACAACAGCTCTTGTAAAAGACGGAAAAGTAGAACACGTTACATTAACAAACGTTCCTGCATTCGTTTACAAAGAGAATCAGAAAGTTACTGTTGATGGAAAAGAGATCGAATTTACAATTTCCTTCGGCGGAAGCTTCTTCGCATTGGTTGATACAACAAAATTAGATCTTGGTGAGATCAATGCAAAATCTGTTCCGGCATACACAGATCTTGGTATGAAAATGTTAGACGAGATTAACAAGACAATCCCTGTTAAACATCCTCTTCTTGACATTGATACAGTTGACCTCGTAGAATTCTACGGACCAACACCAAACCCAGACAAAGCTAACATGAGAAACGTAGTTATCTTTGGTGATTACATGGCTGACCGTTCACCATGCGGAACAGGTACAAGTGCAAAACTTGCTACTCTCCATCACTGGGGAGAGATCAAAGTCGGCGAAGAATTCGTTTATGAAAGCTTTATCGGCAGTCTCTTCAAGGGTGTAATCAAAGAGACAACAAAAGTTGCTGACTTCGATGCTGTTATCCCAATGATCACAGGAAGCTGCTACCTGACAGGTGTTGCTACATACCTGATCGATCCTACAGATCCATTGAAATATGGTTTCCAGGTAGGTTAGTCTGAATATTTGTTGATTCAGTAAAACTATAATGTCATAGAAGCGGGTTATTTCATAATCCGCTTCTATTATTATCATCCATATATCTTATTACTTATATATTATTTACAGCTTGGAAAGGAATGATGACAATGCCACGAAAACGGCATTCCACCAAAAGCCGCATCGTGAAGGCTGCGTGGAACCTGTTTCACAAAAAAGGATATGACCAGACAACCGTAGAGGATATTATTTCCGCCTCAAAGACATCAAAAGGTACTTTTTATCACTATTTCAAAGGTAAAGAGGCGCTTCTCAACTCCCTGTCTTATCTCTTTGATGAAAAATACGAAGAACTTGCAGGGGTTATCGACCCCAACCTTTCCGCCAGTGATAAGCTCTTTTTTTTAAACCGTGAATTATTTCAGATGATCGAGGAAACAATAGACCGTCACCTCATCGCCTATCTGTATTCGTCACAGCTTATTACAAAAGACAAAAAATCTCTCGCTGACAAGAAACGGTTTTATTTCAAATGGCTGACAGAAATTATCGATGACGGCATTAAAAGCGGCGAATTCAAAGACACTTCCACCGCCGAAGAATTAATGAAAATATATGCTCTGTATGAACGGGCTATCATCTATGACTGGGCACTATTCAAAGGCAAATATTCATTGACAGAATACAGCAGCAAACTATTACCACATGTTTTACGAACATTTGTTGAAGGAGTTTAATATGCACATAATGCCTGAACCTAAAAAGACGGACACTTCGTTTTGATTCAAAGTGTCCGTCTTTTTTTGCTTATACCATGCATTCGTGCATGTCTTCTTCTTCAATGCCTGCCTTCTTCATCATGGCTGCAATTTCTTCTCTCTCTTCGAGAGCCGCGCACCACGCCAGTCCGCATCCTGCGGAAATAGTTCTTGGCACCGGTATGATACGGCCCGGAACATTCTGCTCTTTACAAGCCTTCTCCATCGCCATAGCATCTGCTGTCGTATGAAATGTTACGACTAATTTCAATTCTTTTTTTCTCATGTCTCTACTCAATCACAACTTCGAAGTATCCGTCCTTCTCCGTAGATGTTGGTGTTTTGCCATGATCTTTAGCAAATTTCTCAACGTTCATTTTCTGATGTGGTTCTGTAACCAGTACCTTTACAGCCTCTGTAGCTCCTTTGAGCGCATTTGCCGTCAGCATTAACGGTTCCGGACAAGAAAGACCTCTTGCGTCTACTTCCTTCATATTTATTTACCTTCTTTCCTAGGATACTATGATAAAACAGTTTTTTCAATCCTTATTTTCCAAATTATGTTGTCTTTATTTTGCCTCTTCTCTCTTACATGTGAATGCAATAATAAAGCATACTACAATACAGATAATACAAGCTACTTTCCCATTTAACGGAACCGCTCCTGCTACAAGCTCTTTTGTCTCAGGATTGAGAGCTGTGCCGCTTGCTGCAAGACCAAGGTTATGGCAAAGTGCTCCACCTACAAACATTCCGACTACAGTTACTGCCGCATCAGAAGATCCCTGTCCTGCAAGGATTAACTGACGAAGAGGACAACCGCCTGCCAGAACTGCCGCAAATCCAACTGTATACATACCAAGAATATTCCACAAATGTTCAGAGTGCGCAATCACACCCGGTGTGTCAAAGCCAAGAACGAAACGTCCTGTTGCCAGATTAAACACAAGCATTACTACAAATAAGCCTGCAATTACTGAGAACAGATCAAAGTTCTTCATCAAAATAATGTCACGCATACTTCCTGCAAAACACATTCTTGATTTCTGAGCAAAGGCACCAAAAACTAAACCGCCAAGCAGTGATGCAATAACCGGAGCGTGCATACTTCCAGGACCTGTCTGGCTTACCTTCAGGAGGGAGGTACAAAGTGCCACCACAAGGATACCTGTTACGATCACCGGAAGAACTGCTCCATTTACTTTGTTCGTTACGTGCGCTCTTCCAAGGCTGAAGCCTTTCTTAAGGGCAAACACGCCTGTAGCGATACCAAGAATAAATCCAACAAGTGCCACCCACGCATTCAAGTCGCCTGCTGACATACGAATAATCATACGCAGCGGACAGCCAAGAAATACAAGTGCCCCGATCATAATGATCACGCCTAATACAAAACGGATCATTGGTGACGAACCTGCTGTAGAACGATATTCCTTTGTTGCTACAGAAATCAAAAATGCTCCAAGCACGAGACCGATGATTTCCGGTCTTGCATACTGTACTACTTCTGCCTGATGCATTCCAAATGCTCCTGCCGTATCACGGATAAAGCATGCAATACAAAATGCCATATTGGCCGGGTTACCTAAAAGTGCAAGAATTGCCGCTACGATTCCACACACCGCGCCGGCTAACGCCAGCTTCTTCTTTGAATCTGATAAGTTCATGTTCTTTCCTCCTACTGTCTTCTCTCATTGTACTAAAGATAACTATTCCTCATCCTTAGCGAGTTCACGGACCGCCTCAATCGCCGTGTCCACTTCTTCTTCCGTGTTATAATGCGAGAAACTAAATCTCACTGCCCCCTGTTCTACCGTTCCAAGCGCTTCGTGCATTAGCGGTGCACAATGTCCTCCCGGTCTCGTAGAAATACTATATTCTGTAAGAAGCGCATCACTCACTTCTGAAGAATCATACTCACCAATATTCAGCGTCACAATGGCACATCGCTCTTTTGTGCTGAAATCTCCATATATGGTAATCTCCGGTATATCCTTCACCCCTTCATAGAACCTCCACATCAGTTCCTGTTCCCGGGCGCGGATATGATCCACGCCCGTTTCTTCCAGGTATGACATGGCCGCATGAAGGCCTGCGATTCCATGTCCATTCAGGGTCCCTGCCTCTAAGGCAGTAGGCATTTCTGCCGGATGTGTCTTGCTATATGTCTGAACACCGCTTCCACCTGTTTTCAGCGGTCTGATCTTAATTTCCTCTTTTACGTACATTCCCCCGGTACCCTGCGGTCCCAGAAGTCCTTTATGTCCTGTAAAACACAGCACATCAATCATCATGTCCTGCACATCTATCGGAAATACACCTGCTGTCTGAGAAGCATCAACTACAAATAAAATATCATGCTTCTTCGCCAGCTCTCCTACCGGTTTAAGCGGAACATAATTTCCTGTGAGATTGGAGCCATTAGTACAAACAATCATCTTCGTATTCGGTCGAATTGCCGCTTCCATATCTTCCAAACGAAATCTTCCATTTTTATCACTCTCAATGATTGTAAGTTCTACGCCCTTTTCCTTCATTTCATACAAAGGACGAAGCACCGAATTATGCTCCAGCATCGTAGTGATCACATGATCTCCCGGATTTAACAAACCTTTGATCGCAATATTAAGACTCTCCGTCGAATTATTAGTAAACACAATCTGTCTCGGATTTTCCCCATGGAAGAAACGGCAGAGCTTCTCTCTTGTATCATAAATGATTCTTGATGCGCTCAAAGACGCTTCATTTGCCCCGCGCCCTGCATTGCCCATGGAACTCATAGCGCAGACAACTGCATCGATGACCTTTTTCGGTTTATGCATCGTTGTGGCAGCATTATCCAAATAAATCATATTTTTCCCTCTCAAATCTGTGAATCTTTTATCTATCCACTGTTATTAGTATAGTCGTTATTCACTTTTTCGTCTAATTGAAATAGCAAATAAAAAACGCCACTTATAGATATTTCCTATATATGGCGTTTCTTTTTCTCCAGTTACCCCTTTTTCTTATCTTGGTATATTGTAAACTTCTTTTACCACCTTAATAAATCGTTCCGCACTCCTTGTCATCTGGTAGTTTTTGTTATAAACAAGGTTGATGTCACGCCCCTCATCACTATTTGGAATCGGGAACGCCAGAATCTCGCCATTTGCCACTTCATCTGCAGTGGCAAGCTTAGACAATATCGAAATCCCCATCCCCTGTCGGACAGATTTTTTAATTGTCTCCTGATTTTCAATGCTTGCAATGATATCAAGGCCTGCAAATTTCACACCGGCTCCTTTTAGCTGAAGCTCCGCCTCTTTTCTTGTACCGGAACCTTCTTCTCTCATGATTACATGTTCTTTCTTAATCCATGAAATATCTTCTTTATTTCCTTGCACCAATTCCTGATACTTCGGCGTATTCGGCGTGATAATCACAAGCTCATCCTTATAAAACGGAATATATTTACAATGCTTCTTTTCCAGTACCGTTCCGGTAAACCCGATATCTACCCGATGATCCACAATCTGCATGACTACTTTACTACTGTCCGTCTCTTGAATCCGAATCTGCTCCTGTGGATATCTTTCACTAAATCTTGTTAACACCTCCGGAAGAAGATACTGTGCCGGAATCGTGGAAGCCGCTATGGTCACCGCATGTGACTCCCCTTCCTCATCCATTCCGAAAGTAACTTCAATTTCCCGCTGAAGATCCAGCATCTGCTTCGCGTATTTGTATAATTTAATTCCATCTTCCGACAGGCTTACCTCTTTGGTATTTCTCACAAACAGCCTTGCATTCAGTTCTCTCTCCAGTGAAGAAATATGAGAACTGATCGTGGGCTGTGTCAAAAACAATTCTTTTGCCGCCTTTGAAAAGCTGCCTCCCTCCGCAACCTGTACAAAAGCCTCCAACTGTTTCAAATTCATTAGTATGCCACCCTCTCACTCTCTGCTCCGGTTTTCTTTGTCACTTTAATACTGTCCATATATTCCAGTATCGGTTTTGCGCTCTTCCTGCTCGTCTCAAAGATATCTCTCACCTGAGCAATCGTAATAAGTCCCTCTTCCTTTAATTTGGTCTGAATGACTGTCTTTGCCTCTTCCATATAAGCGGTCAGTGTGTACATGTCATCTGCAACCTTTACAACCTCTTTTTCCTCTAATAAAATATTCAATATATCGTCTGACACTGCTCCGTCTTTCCCCTGAAATTCAATCTCAGAGTAGCGGACAAAGTCATATTTTGCATTCTTCAATGTGGCAAGAATCTTGCGCGATACACGTTCATACACTGCATCCTTACAGATTTCGAACTCCGGTGTACCAAGGAACTCCTCCGTTCGCTTAATCTCGCCTTCCTCTTCCAGAAGCTCCACAATTTTGTCAAATACATTCGGTTTCACTTTCTTAAAATACGTCATCTGAACTTCCGCTTTTTTCATTCCATACCGATACGGATACTTTTCTTCAAATGTCCTCAGCGCATTTTTCAGCGTATGGACTGCTGCCCGCTTAGAATCCGCATGCCACACATACGTATCTTTTCTCATGACAAATGTATATACCAGCTTTTGCTCTCGCAGTTCTTCTACATCTTTTTGCACTTCCTCCATAGAAAGCGCAGTCAATTTGGCAAGCTCTGAAAGTGTGATCAGTGTATCCGCATGCTCCCGCGCATGAAGCTCGATAACATCTGCGGATGAACCTGACTCTTTGCGTTTCAACTCCTCAATAACCTGCGGCTGAAAACGCTTCTTAATCCCCGGATTTGGCTCCAGTACCACACCGCCTCCAATAGTCTCCATCGGCGAATAAAATCGCACTACAAATTTATCCCCACGTCTTACCGCAATTTCCTCTTCCAAGCGAAGCTGCACATAACCGCTCTCGCCCGGTCCGATCTCCTCTTTGTCAAGAAGCACCGCACGACACAAGATTTCACTTGTCCCGGTAAAGAAATGAAGTCTGGAATGATTGGTCAGCACTCGCATAGACGAATCCAAGACCGACAGCTTCACATCTAAAAGATCTGTATTTTTCATACTGTTTGGAGGTGCAAGTACGCATCCTCTCTTAATTTCATGCTTCTTCACATTTGAAAGATTAATCGCCACACGCTGTCCCGCATAACACTCTTTCTTGTCCTCTCCGTGTACCTGAATACTTCGTATCTTACACTCTTTTCCGATGGGATACATTTCCAGCGCATCTTCCTTGGAAATTGTTCCCGACACAAGAGTTCCCGTTATAACCGTTCCAAACCCAGACAAGCTGAAAGCGCGGTCGATCGGAAGCCTCGGAATTGTGCTGGTATCTTTCGCATTTACACTATCAGAAGTAAGTCTTACAATTTCCTCTACAAGTCCCGCAATCCCTTCCCCTGTAGCCGCTGATACTTTCACAACCGGCGCATGCTCAAGAAAAGTTCCAGCCAGCTCTTCTCTGACTTCTTCTTCTACAAGTTCCAGCCACTCTTCATCAACTAAGTCACATTTATTTAATACAATAATACTTTTCTCAATCCCAAGAAGACTTAAAATATCCATGTGTTCTCTTGTCTGCGGCATAATTCCCTCATCTGCTGCAATGACCAAAAGAACCAGATCCATCCCTACCACACCGGCAACCATGTTATTAATAAACTTCTCGTGCCCCGGCACATCTATGATTCCTGCCCGATCGCCTGTTGGCAGATCAAAATAGGTAAATCCCAGATCAATCGTAATTCCTCTTCGCTGCTCTTCTTCCCATCGATCTGTATTTCTTCCGGTCAATGCTCGAATCAAAGTTGTTTTCCCGTGATCGATATGTCCGGCTGTACCGATAATAATATTTTTCATCTTTCCTCTGCTCCTAACGTACTTCTACCTTGCTGTCTTCTTCCATAATTCCGTATTCCACAAACTGATCTGTAATCTTTCGGAACTGGCTTCTGTCCACCGTCCGCACATCGATTAAAACCGTATCGTTGGCTGTTCTTGGTATGATCGGCACAGGAAGATGGCGCATGCGCATTTCCAATTCTGCCACACTAATCTTCTCCGGCTTCAACGCAACCGCCATACTCGGAATCCGTTCTAACGGAAGCGATCCGCCGCCAATCTGTGATTCGCACGATTCCGTCTTGATACTTGCCGGAAGCTTTGCCCGATTTAACATTCTGCTTAAGCTTCTGGCATCCGCAGTCACTTCTTCCAGAGATTTTGTAATCATACGGAGAACCGGTATATTCTGGATTGCTTTTTCTTCTGATAAATATTCTTGAAGAACCAATTCCAATGTGGTTGCTGTAAATTTATCAATTCGAAGCGCTCGTGTCAGTTGGTTTTTCTTCATCATATCGATATACTTCTTCTTACCGATAATGATTCCTGCCTGCGGACCGCCCAAAAGCTTATCACCGCTAAAGCACACCACATCCGCGCCTTTTGCAATAGATTCCTGCACCGTTGGTTCATGGGTCAATCCATATTTTGCAAGATCTACAAGAACACCACTTCCCAGATCTTCAATCACCGGAAGATCATGTTCTTTCGCCAACGGAATCAATTCATCAATTCCCACTGTGTCCGTAAATCCGACAATTCGATAGTTACTCGTATGAACCTTTAAGAGCGCTTTTGTCTCTTCGGTAATCGCTTCTTTATAGTCACTATAGTGAGTTTTATTGGTAGTTCCTACTTCTACAAGTGTAGCACCGCTCTGCTCCATCACATCCGGAATTCTGAATTTTCCGCCGATTTCTACCAATTCCCCTCGGGAAACAACGACCTCTCCGCCTTTTGCCAGCGAACTTAGGATCAGCATTACCGAAGCCGCATTATTATTTACCGCCATTGCAGCCTCTGCTCCGGTAATTTTACAGAGAAGTTTCTCAAAGTGAGAATAACGCTCTCCGCGTTTCCCCGCCTCAAGATTATATTCCAGATTCGAATAACCGGTCGCGATTTCGGCTACCCGCTTCATATGTTCTACCCCAATGGGAGCGCGCCCCAGATTCGTGTGGAGGATTGTTCCCGTACCGTTGATTACCATGCGCATATTTGGTGTGTGCATGGCCTCCACCGTCTGTCTGATATTGCTTATCAACAATCCGATCCGGCGTATTCCTTCTTCTTCCTCTTCACACTTGCCAATATAAGCTCTAAGCTTATCCATCTCCGTGTGCACAGCCTCCATGACGGTCTCTCTGCTGTAACGTAAGATCAGCTCTTTGATTTCTTCCTCTTCCAGCAGTACGTCAACCTTCGGTATACTGCGGTACAACATATTCTTATTCATCTTTCTTTTCCTTTCTAGAACAGTCGGATTAATTTATCGCTCTTTGGCGCAACCTTACCGATGATTGATACGGTTGTATCCATATTCGCTGCTTTAAAGTCCTCCAACATCGGTTTTACATCCTTTTCTGCCACACTAATGAGCAGCCCGCCGGACGTCTGCGGGTCATAGAGAAGGTCCAGATAGTGCTCAGCAACCGAACCGGACTCAACCTTGCCAATAGAGTAACCACGATTCTTATACGCTCCTGCCGGAATCAATCCCATTTTGGCATAATCAATAGCATCTGTCAGATACGCAATATCTGTTACATTGATCTCAAATGTCACATCACTTGCGGAAGCCATCTCCACACAGTGTCCTAATAGTCCAAATCCCGTAATGTCTGTACATGCACTGACATCGTATTTTTCTACCGCCTGTTTTCCTTTTTTATTCAGAGACGCCATAACTCTCTGTGCTTCTCTAATTGCCTCCGGAGAAGCCATATCTGCTTTGATCGCTGTATTTACGATACCGCTTCCGATCTGCTTCGTCAGCACAAGCACATCCCCCGGACGACAACCATAATTTTTGAAAATCTTATCCGGATGCACGAAGCCTGACACACACAGACCGTATTTCGGCTCATCATCCTGCACAGAATGTCCACCCACAAGAACAGCTCCCGCCTCTTTTACCTTATCGGCTCCTCCGGCAAGAATATCACCTAAGATCGCCGGGTCCAGACAATTCGGAAATCCTACGATATTTAATGCCACCGCAGGTTCTCCTCCCATAGCCCAGACATCACTCAAAGAGTTGGCAGCTGCAATTTGTCCGAACATATAAGGTTCGTCTACGATCGGTGTGAAAAAATCCACCGTCTGGATCATAGCAATATCGTCCGTTACTTTATAAATCGCAGCATCATCAGAAGTCTCAATTCCAACGATCAGATTTTTATCCTCAAATTTCGGAAGCTTACCCAGCACCTGGGCAAGGGTCTCAGGACCTATCTTCGCTGCTCATCCTGCGGTTTTACTTAAACTGGTCAGTTTTACATCCTTTTTCATTATAATCTCGTTCTCCTTTAATTCTTCATCCCATATGCAAATGAAGGCCGAACTCCCTGTTTCTACACATAGGTCCGGCCCTTTCTTTCCATTGTTATAGTCTTTTACTTTACTCTTCTATGGACGGATAATCTTGCCAGCGTTCGCCATTGTCTCTACGATACTGTACATATTTGTCACTGATCCCACTGCCAGCTTTTCCTTCAATCCATAGTAATCAAGACATGTTCCACAAGTCATGATCTCTACTCCCTGAGCCTCCAAAGTTCTCAAATCTTCCAGAGAATCAGAGCCTTCTGCTGTTAATGTAGCACCACCATTATAGAATAACATAGTCTTTGGCAGTTTATCAAGCTGTGTAACCGCAAAAATGAACCCTTTGATCAAGACCTTACCAAGTGCATCATTTCCTTCTCCCATGCGGTCTGACGCAACAACAACTACTGTATTATCTCTGGCATCCGGCTGACACACTGCTTCCTCATTTCCAGCTTCTACTGCGCCTTTTGCCTGAATTACAACTTTAAATTCTTTATCTGCAATCTTCTCAGATGAAACCTCTGCGCCTGTGCTTGCAGCCATCTTCGTTACATTCTGCACTGCAATTTCATTATCTACTAAAACTTCAATCGTCTCCGGTCCTTGAAGCTCCTGCATTGCCTTCTTTGTCTTAATTACCGGAATCGGACAATTATCTCCCATAGCGTTTACTGTAATCATGATATTTTCCTCCTTTTGCACTCTTCCCCAAACACTTATAGATATATTCTATCACTGTTGTTCGGAAAGGTAAATATGTTTTTTATGATTTACCATATGGTATTCACCATCTTTATAATACACCGGACGCATTCTTCCCTCTTTGAACGCTTCAAGAAATTCTTCCATACTATGAACCTCTCTTGGGAAATAAGTTGCGCACACGCCAACCTTCTCCGGCACATGACAATCACTGGACCCCAACGTGAAAAGTCCCAATTCTTCCGCATATTCCGCCGCTTTATAACATGCCTCTACAGAAGTGCTTCCATTTAACACTTCCAGACCGTCCAGACCTTTCACTTCCTTTAAGTGTTCTTCCAGCCCGCGTCTGTTATTGCGAAACGGATGCGCCGCAAAGCACACACCACCCTGTTTCTTCACAAGATCAATAAAATCCTGTGCTGGGATCCGCTCGTTCGGATATTCGTCAATTCCAAACGCTACAATATCCCCTTGGAGAGAAAAATACTCAATTCCCACAAAAACAGGAAAGCCGGTCATCTTTGTATATTCCGCCGCATAATCTTTCAGCCCCATACTATCATGGTCTGTAATACAGATGGCATCAAGACCTTTTTCTTTCGCAATCCGAACCATTTCATCTAATTTTAAAAAGCTGTCTTTTGAAAATGTCATTTCGTGCATATGCATATCGATCAACATTTAGCTCTCTCCTCTTTTACACTGTTCTTATGTTCCATTTCTATTATATAAAGGGAATACACAGGCTTCAAATAGAGTTTTTTAATAAATCGTCTCTTTTTATAGATGTTGTCTATAAATACTTTCTTTTTCCATTCCTTCATGCTATAATCCTAGAAGAATCACGATAAGAAAACAGAGAGGTTAATTACCATGTGGATTGCAGATAATTGGAAAGATTACGAAGTTATAGATTGCAGCAAGGGCGAAAAACTGGAACGTTGGGGAGAATATCTCTTGGTTCGCCCGGACCCTCAAGTCATTTGGGACACCGAAAAAACGCTGCGCGGATGGAAACGAATGAACGGACACTATCACCGCAGCAAAAAAGGCGGCGGCGAATGGGAATTTTTTGATCTGCCGAAGCAGTGGCAGATCCATTACCGAGACCTTACTTTTAACTTAAAGCCTTTCAGCTTCAAACACACCGGATTGTTTCCGGAACAAGCGGTAAACTGGGATTGGTTTTCTGAAAAGATCAAATCCGCCGGTCGTCCTGTTAAAGTATTGAATCTATTTGCATATACCGGCGGCGCCACTTTAGCTGCTGCTGCGGCGGGAGCCAATGTTACACACGTAGACGCTTCTAAAGGAATGGTGAACTGGGCAAAAGAAAACGCCGCTTCTTCCGGCTTGTCAGACAAGCCGATCCGTTGGCTCGTAGATGACTGTGTAAAATTCGTAGAACGGGAGATCCGCCGCGGCAATCACTACGATGCCATTATTATGGACCCGCCTTCTTACGGAAGAGGACCAAAAGGAGAAATCTGGAAAATTGAAGACGCTATTCATCCATTGATCAAATTATGTACAAAAATTTTGTCCGATGAACCTTTATTTTTCCTCGTAAATTCCTACACTACCGGACTTGCTCCGGCGGTCCTTACTTATATGCTCGCCACCGAACTAAAACCGTGGAAAGGCCGTGTAGATTCTCAGGAAATCGGACTTCCCGTCACTCACTCCGGTCTGGTTCTTCCTTGCGGAGCTTCCGGACGCTGGGAATCTATTTAAGAGATAACACTCGCTTTTGTGACTTGGTCACAGAAACTTCAAAATAATTGTTGTATTCTTTTCAAAGAAATAGTAATATTAAACAATAATAAATGAAATATATGGAGGTATTGACTTATGCAGAAATATGTATGTGAACCATGCGGATACGAATATGACCCGGCAGTAGGTGATCCGGACAACGGAATCGCTGCCGGAACAGCTTTTGAAGATATTCCGGAAGATTGGGTATGCCCACTGTGCGGAATGGGAAAAGAAGTATTTGTTCCTGCAGAATAAGAATGAAGATTTAAAAAGTAAGGCGGAAGATTTTTACATCTTCCGCCTTTTATTGGCTGCTATATTAAAATTCTATTCCTCTTCCCAAAGCATCTTTTAGATAATCAGATACATCTTCTAACTTCTTTACAATATCCATCTTCTCTTCCAGGTCATCACCGGACATCTCTTTGTTGATCAGGCAATGCTGAATGTGCTTAATATCTTTGATCAATTGTTCCGTCATAGTGCACTCCTCCTGTTGTAAATTAGTTCATGTGTTTTTTCCATGCCTTGATAGAAGCTGCAATCGCTCCGATTATAACACCCATAGATAATACTTTGACAACTTTCTTTTTCATGTTTTCCTCTCCAATCTTTCTCTAAATTATTTAAAATTTGAGGCTTCATAACCTCTTTGTTCATAGCTTAGACAAGTGAAGGTTCGAAAAAGTTTTATAAAAAATATATTTTTTTCATTTTGAAATTTCTTCCTAGTAATAGCACACTCTATTTTTTATGATACTATGTAAACAATAATAAAATTCTGGGGAGGATTATAATAATGAAAAAAAGAATCTTGACAATAATGTTGAGTTTATTTGTCGCAGCATGTTTGTTCCCGACAATCTCTCTTGCCGCAGAGCCAACGGGAAATAACGTAGCCGAAATAAACGGCACAAAATACGAAACATTAAAAGATGTTGTAAAAAAAGCAAAAGAAGGGGACACAATCACCTTACTGTCTGATGTCACAGAAGACGTCAAATTCAACAAAAACATTACGGTGGATGGTGCCGGTAAGTACACGATATCAGGTCTGTCTACGGTACAAGCAGGTACACTTACCAATCTTACTTTAAAACTAAATGACAATAACGCAAGCGGTAGCCTTTTAACTATCGGCAGTGGCACAGAAACTTCCATTAACCTTGAAAATGTCACAGTTCACTATTCCGTAACCAAAAGATCTGGCGGAAGTGCTGCAACTGTAAGCGGTAACAAGGCTGCTATCAAAATCAATAATTGCCGCTTCATTAATACCCCAAATAACAACGGAGTGACAATTGATGCCCCTGAATGGTCTTTCGGTCTATTCATTAACGAGCAAAACACTGCCGGAAGCATCACCTTTACAAACAATGAGTTTAACGGAGCATTCCGCACAATGCTTCCAAATGTAAGCGGTAATTTCCTAATTGAAAACTGTAGATTCATAAACAGTGTTTACAGCGTGAAAGACGGACCTACCGGAGGTGCCGGTAAAGAAGCCACAACAATCACTACCTCAACTGCTACCAACAATCAGATTATTGTAAAAAAACAATACTTTTGATAATGCCGGATCTATTTATTTGCAAACGCAGGCGAATTTCACAGGTAATACAATTAAAAATGATAAATTTGAGCACTATATCCAAGCAAAAGGAGGTATCGGACAGCCTATCGACTTCACGAAAAATACTTTCCAGTTAGGCACAAACAATTTAGTGATTATTGATGTTGCCGCCACACCGATTCTGCTTCCTGCCGGACAACCCGCAGTAAACTATTGGATATGGGCAGACACTCCCGAAGATGTTCGACCTGCCGACTACAGTGATTATAAATACATGTATAACGAAGACGGAAGCATTACATTTATGCCCCAGTCCAATGTGGCATTAGAACAGTTTTTTAACCAAAATAAGGGAAACATACAAGTAGACAATCATGACACGGTACTCGTTGAAGAGAATTTAGAATTAGGCAACATTACGATTGATAATAGTAAAAATATTACTTTTGAAATAGCTGAGGGCTCAACCTTAGAGATTACAGGAACCTTAGACATCCAAGGAAAAGTTACCCTGAATCCGTGAAACTGGTTGTTTTATGATGCCAATCCCAAATCGGATTGGCTTATTCTTGATAAATAGTTCTTCAAAGACAGTATTTTAATGTATCTGGATTGATTTTGGTTCCAAATGACGGTTAGGAACACTAGAAATCCTTTCAAAAGGGCATACTTTCCCCTTGGTTTCTCAAAGGCTACCTGGAAGGATGACATTTATCACCGGAAATCCGCAAATGCTGTATACACCTGCGCAAAAGCATACCGCCATGTATTACTTCGGCCAAGGACTAACAACAACTGCCGGGCATGCTCTGTAACGTGACTTGCCATCATGATCATATTACCAATCACCGTACGCAGCCTTCTGCGCCTGACTGTATGTTTTGTCTCTGTGCCCTTCCTTCCGATGCTTTCCTGTCCGATCATCCGCAGAATGTTATAGGCCAGGATTGCCAGTTCCAGTACCAGCTCATTGGTCTCAAATTTGCCGGATGGCAGCCGCTCCAAATCCATATCGGTCTTGATCTCGCTATAGAACTGCTCGCATTCGCCGTGGGCATGGTAGAGTCCTATGACTTCGCGGTCAGTCATTCCAAGGTTTGTCCACCAGGTATTGACTTCAATGTCGCCTTCCAGAAGGAACTGGCCATATTTATCAATGGTACGGTTTATGATCTCGTACCCGGCACGGACGGTGATGGTTTTTTCCGCATCATCCACTGTTTTATAGGAAACCGGTTTCCAGTCGCTGCCGATATAGACGGTTTTCCCTTCACGGGGAGTTTCGATATCTTGGCTGTATTCCTGTGCCATCTGCAGCCAGTCCTCTTTGCTTTCCCTGCGGAGGTTGCGTTTTATGATGAAATAACAGCCTGCTTCCACCAGGATACCGATATTCTCTGCGGCATCGTTTCCTGAATCAAGGCGGATCAGGAGTGGTTCATCCGTTATCTCCCTGCACATACGGATGGTTTCCCGTAAAAACCCAGGGGTATGCTTCTGGCAATGCTGTTTTCCTTCCCGGAGTTCACAGTTGACCAGATAGCCTTCCGTTCCAATATATGCCATAATCGGCGCATAGCCGTCACATCCCTTATAAGTTCTGGAAACACCCTGCTTTTTGGTTTTGGAATTGTCAAAGGGCGTGACATCAATATCCACAGGCACATAACCGTTCGGAAGTTTTCCCGGTACAATGCCATTATCCCTGAGCATCTTGATGTTTTCCGCAAGGATATAAGAACGCATGGATGAGCCAATGTCATCCATCCGCTGGCGCAGCGTCTCCTCAGAAGGGATGCTTCTGACAATGCCAAGTGCGTATTTGTAAAAATCCGGGTCGTCATCAAACTCATGGACGGACTCATAAGCAGGTTTCCCCATGGTGAGAAGTCCGATATAAGTGAGCAGGACATCCCCGTTCTTGATCTGGTGCTGTGAACGGTTTGGGGTGACATCCATACGGTTGCACCGCTTTACGAAGTCACTTTTGCCGAGAATGGCACCGACAACTGCAAGGCCGCTGGCTGGGATGATCCGCTCATTGGTAAACTCAATTTTTATCTTTTTCATGATGACTGCCTCCATGGTGTTTTCTTATGGAATATTGTATCAGAAAACATCACCAAATGGGTGATATTGTTAATCTTTTTAAACGTATCGACAGACCGCATAAACAAAGTGATTGCATCATGAAATAATAATTAAACTCCACGGATTAAGGTTAACTTTATTTCTGCCGTTTACAATAACAAATACACTACTATTCCAACAATTCCAGATCCAAAGATAATCCCTATCGGATTCACCTTAAACTTCCGCAGAAGCACAAGGCACGCTACAAATATCACACCCTCCACAACTCTGAAATCGGATATTACCAGCTCTGAAAGCGAAGTATTGAAAAGTGCCAGCAAAAGTAATGAAAAACCGGCTGATGCAATCATGGCAACGATTGTCGGACGCAGCCCAATGAGCACTCCCTGTACAATACTCAGGTTACGGAATTTCATATACATCCAGGATAATGCAAGGACAATGAGGGCCGAAGGGAGAATACATCCTAAGGTACACACGATAGCCCCCGGCAGTCCCGCAATCTGTTGTCCCACAAAAGTAGCACAATTCACCACAATCGGTCCCGGCGTTATCTCTGCTATTGTAATCAAGTCTGCAAACTGCCCCATGCTCATCCATTGATTCGTTTCCACAATCTGACTCTGAATCAAAGGCACAGCTGCATAACCGCCCCCGAAACTGAAAAGCCCGATTTGAAAAAATGACCAGAACAGTTTCAAATATATCATTTATCCTATTTTCTCCTTCCTGTCATAATACTATAATATAACCCAATTTCAGAACAAATCAGTATCAGAACGATTGCACTGACCTTGAAAAACACAGTAGCAACAAATGCAGCAATCATCACCATAATCCATAGAACATTTTTCGTCTTAAATATATTGGATGCCAGATTGATAACTACATTGACAATGACTGCCGCAACCCCTGCTCTCATGACCTGAAGCGCACGTGCGATAATCGCATTGTTCTGGAACTGATTATAAAATACAGAAATGACAGAAACAGTAATCAACGGAGGCAGTACTGCTCCCAGTGTACAGATGAGTGCGCCCGGTATTTTGCGGATACGATAACCAGTAATAATTGCCATATTGACACCCAAAGGTCCCGGTGCCGACTGTGCGATTGCTGTCATATCCAATATTTCTTCTTCTGATATCCAGTGCAGCTTTTCTGTAAATTTCTGTTTTATCATTCCAATGATTACAAACCCTCCTCCAAACGTACACGCACTGATTACAAATATATTTTTGAACAATTTCCAGTAAATCTGTGACACGGGTAATTCTTCCAAAGACTTGTTTTCTTTCTGACTCACTAAATACCCCCTTCCTCATGAATTTAACAAGAGTAAAGATAATCGTAACTTTTAGTTCAAAACCGTAATGTCTCCAGTGGCAAATTCCTCCAAAATGTTGGTATAAAGTGAGATAAGATTCTGATTACTAAGTTTTACCGGATTGTTCTTGAGCCGTGTGACATTTACTGAACGTGCAAGCAGAGGGATATCTTGGAAATTAACAGTTACATTTTCTTTTCCGAACAGTTCATGATTCATTTCTTTCAAAAGATTAACTGCATCCCATAAAGTTTTACAATCTAATGTAGAAACAATATTTTTAAACACTTGTGTAAGATTTTCATTATCTTTTGAATTTTTTATCATATATTCCCATACATAAGGCAGGCATACAAAGGCTGCTCTGCCATGAGGTATCTTATAGAGGCTTGTCAACTTATAACTCATTGCATGTGCTGCCGTAGTTTGTGTAATGTTGATTGCCTGTCCGGCAAGGTTTGATCCGATCATCATATTATCTGCACACTCTTGATCTCCACTAAGGTAACCACCTAAATTTTCCAAAATCATAGCAACTGCCTTCTGAGAAATTTTACGACTTTCTTCAGTTGCGTTTACCGACCACCAGGATTCAATCCCCTGACAAAGTGCATCAAGCATCGTACATTTTTTCTGATACAGGGGAAGGGTTTGTAAATTTCTTGCATCAAGCAGAGCATAATCAGGAATCAAGGTATTATCCGTAACCGACTGCTTTTCGCCCTTGTAGTAAACAACAGCATACCGTGTTGATTCACTACCTGTTCCGGCGGTTGTAGGTACGGCAATAAATGGTGTATCATTTTCAGGAAATTTTTGTGTCAAATAAAGCTCATTGTCTGACATTTTTGAAAACGCTTTAATACATTTTGCCGTATCTATTGTACTGCCTCCGCCTATAGCAATAATTCCGTCACATCTTTCGGATTTGAATAATTTTACACCCTCGCATACCTCGTCGTATAACGGATTTGAGGAAAAAGAATTGAATGTTACAGCAATGTTTTTTATCTTGCCATACTCATCAAAAGTGCCGAGTGATTCAAATGCAGTATCACAGACAAGCATAAAGCGTTTTATCTTATGCCTAACTGATATTTCATTTATCACATCTAACGGATTTTTATTTATGATAATTTCTTGTTTCATACTCAAAACCTCTTCGATCATACATTATTTAGCCTTTTCTTTTATTTTGGTCGAACACATTTCCAGGATGACAACCGCAATTACAACAATGTATGTCAGCGCCCCCATCTCTCTCAGATCAAAATAAAAACTGCCTGCCATATAGAGGTTAAATCCAATTCCACCTGCACCTGCTGCTGCTCCCATTGCAACTGCATTCGTAAAATTGATTTCAAATCTCATAAATGTCCATGCCACCATATAGCTTATGCTTGACGGCAGAATCGCCTGCGTTACAATCTGCCAGAAGCCTGCACCGCTTGCTCTTAAAGCTTCTATTGTTCCGTCATCAATTTCCTCAATTGCCTCTGAATATACCTTTGTAAGATAGGCGAAACTGTGAAACGTCAGACCGACAACTGCAGCAACACTTCCAAGTCCTGCCGAAACAGCAAATATCAACACCCAAAGCACAGTAGGGACTGCTCTTACCAGCGCAACCACACTTTTTATGATATTAGCCACATGAAGATTGGAAATATTCTTTGCACAAAGAAGAGAACAAAAAAAAGCCAATATCATTCCGAATACAGTAGATAAAGCCCCGAGGCAGAAAGTGACTAACAGCTGATATAAAAGCTCTGTCAAACTCGTTCTTGAGAGCTTTGGTGTTAAGAATACTGTTTTAAAATTTACAAAGGTGTCTGCAATCGCTTGACCCAAATCAATGTTTTTATAGTCAAAGGTGAAAATTGCCACCACGGATATAGCTGCAAGGGAAATGACAAGGAGTTTGACTGCAGAATTACTTTTACTTTTGGCAGAGATTCGGATTTTACCGTTTCTGTTCCTTTCTATTCCACCGAAATCAGTAATAGCAATAGTATTTGTATTCATTACATAATCACTCTCCTTATCTTATTTGAAATACTCTCGATCGCAATCACCAGAATGACCATAAACAAAACAATCAGTCCTGCCGATGGAAATTGAAGCCCTTTATAATACATATCAAACAAATAGCCTATCCCTGTTGATGTCAGCATGCCTATCAGTGTGGAACTTCGTATATTTGTTTCTATCATGTACAACACCCAGGAAACAATACCCGTAAGTGATGATGGAATAATGCCCTGAAATACACATTGAATGAATTTTGCACCGGTTGCAGTCAGTGCTTCAACACAAGAGGAGCTGACCTCATCTATTGTTTCAATAAAAGCCCTTGTAAGTAAACCGAATGTGGTAAAGAACAGAGCAAGAAAGCCTGTTAATATGTTCTGTCCAAATGAAAACATTAAAATCATAGCCCATACAACATCAGGAACATTTCTGAAAAATGTGGCAACAATACGAACCGTTTTTCCAATTGCAGGATTGATTTTTGTGGTACGTGTTCCGAGCAGGCTGAACATAAATGCACAAGTAGCAGCAATAACAGTTACAGCGACAGAAAGCAGAGTGGTTTCCAAAAGCATGGACAATATTTTTGGTATTCTGCCTATTGCCTGCTCATCAGGAATAAGATTTTTTCTAATCCATGAAAGAGCTCCCGGAAATGATGCAAGGCCTTCTGACATATGAAATTCGGTAACATATGCCGATCCAAAATAAAGCAGAACAATTACCACCATGACAGCAATATAGGTACCTTTTCTTTTCACAAATACATCATTTTTCATATGGCAGCCCTCACATTCATATTCTCATCCATATTCACATTGACATCCGTAATCAGCTCACTGTCACTTGACTGATATATTTTGTGAATTGTTGCGGTATCCAGTCTTTCAGGAGAACCATCAAAAACGATTTTGCCTCCGGTAACCCCAATGATTCGTTTTGAATATTTCATCGCAACATCAACCTGATGCAGATTTACAAGACAGGTTATATTTTTTGTTTCATTGATCTTCTTTAAATGATCCATAATAACTCTTGAAGATTTCGGGTCTAAAGAAGCAATAGGCTCATCGCATAAAATCATCTTTGGCTGCTGCATAATTGCTCTTGCAATACCAACTCGCTGCTTTTGTCCGCCTGAAAGCTCATCGCAGCGCTTATATGCCTGCTCAGCAAGATCAAGCTCTTTTAAAATCTGAAACGCCTGAAGCTTTTCTTCCTCAGAATAGATACCTGCCATTCCTGCAAATGTAGATTTCTGCCCAAGCCTGCCATGCAATACGTTTTCCATAACGCTCAATCTCTCGACAAGATTATAATGCTGGAATATCATACCTGTTTTGGTTCTGACGTTGCGAAGCTCCTTCTTTTTCATTTTTGTAATTTCTTTTCCATCAAACCAGATATTACCCTCGCTTGCGTCAATCAAACGGTTACAGCAACGGAGAATTGTTGATTTCCCAGCTCCTGACGGGCCTATGATAGAAACAAATTCGCCTTCGTCCAACGAAAATGAAATATTGTCAAGTGCCTTAGTCACATTATTATATATTTTACTGACATTTTCAAATTGTAATATTGGCATTTTCTTTTTCCTTTCTGCACACCTCTGCGATCCGCTGGAGGTTTTATCTTCTTTCAAGATAAAAAGACTGAAAGAAACTGCGTAAGTGTAAACCAACTTGATTGATACACATTATGCTGATTTCCTTCAGTCTTTACACTTAAATCTTATTTACCCATTTCTCTGATTGGATCAAACCATTCATCCTCAACTAAAACTAACTTTGCATCCCCCGCTTTTTCAAATAAGCCTACATCTTCTGATCCTTCAGGAATGAAGATTTTAGGATTGTTTGTTACTTCATCAGATGTGAACAGATCCTGAATAGCCTTCACATCTTCAGGGCTAAGTGTGTCTGCATTGTAGAAGAAAGGTCCGTTCAGTACAGGTGTACATGCTATAACTGTAAATTTCTCACCCTGTACCTGATCAAAAGGAGCAGTAGCATTATCTTTGATAGTATAAACAGCACCTACTGTATTTTCTTCTCCTTCTGTACAATCAGCATAAGGTCTGATCTCGGTATCACAGAATGCTGCTACATCAGCTTTTCCTGACATAAGGTTAAAAGCAGATCCCTGATGAGAGCCTCCGAACATTACCTCAGAGAAGAACTCGCCTGCATTGATAAGAGAATCTGTTGTCAGATTTTTATCTGCAAAATGATTGATGATAGATGTCGTTGGAACTTTAAAACCTGATGTTGAGCTATTTGATACAAAAGACATCTTTTTACCTTCGATATTGTCAATACTATAACTGTCACCATCAGCATAATCCTTAGCATTTTCCTCTTCCACTGCAAGGAAGCTGTAATAGATTGCATCCTCAAGTGTACCTGACTCACCGCTGTTTACGAACAGAGGAAGAACCGCATTATTTTTTTCATGTGCCTGAACATAACTTTCTGCACCGTTAAAGCAAATCTGTGCTTTTCCGGATGCCATCGCCTCAATGGCAACTGCATAATCTGTTGTAAGCTGATGCTCCACCTTTTTGCCTGTTGCCTGCTCGATCAGCTTTGAAAACTCTTCTCTTGCAACATCATAATCTTCTGCTGATTCGTTTGGCGCCCAAATCATTGTGATAGTGTCTGCATATTTGTTTGTTGCAGTTTCATCCTCGGCAGGGGCAGTGCTATTATTTTGACAACCTGTTAAACATCCTGCGAACATTGCCAGTGTTAACCCCAGCGTTAAAAATTTCTTAAAATTTTTCATAATCTTGTCCTTTCTGTGTCGTATGCACAATAAATTATTTATAATAAACAGTTGTTTTCAACTGATTATATTTGTCGGTTTTATTCCGAATTTTTCAAATGCTTTAATGAAAGCCTGTACAGGAGCAAAAGAACCGTAATCCACTGTTGTTCCTGCCCAGTCAAAAATAACTGCTTCTATTTTCCTCATCTTATATTTCCTCCAGTGTTTCTCAGTGCAAGAAAATTCTTAAAAATCTCTGTTATTCTTTCTATATCCTCAAGATAAATCTCACCGATATTTCCAATGCGAAAAGTATCTATATCTGTTACTTTCCCAGGATAGATCGCATATCCGTTTTCCTTTATATAGTCATACATTTCTTTAAAATCAAAATTCTTATTTTCCGGGTAAAGAAAAGAAGTAATAATCGGACTTTGATATTCTCTTGCAACATATGTTTTAAATCCCAGTGCCTGCATATTTTCCGTCAATCTGTGGTTGTTTTCTGTATAACGTTTTTCACGTGCCTTAACTCCGCCTTCTTCTTCAAGCTCGTCCAGAGCTTTTGCAAACGCAAGAACTGTATGCGTAGGGGAAGTAAAACGCCATTTTCCGTCCTTTTCCATTTCCTCAAACTGAGCATACAAATCAAGTGAAAGACTATGGCAGTTTCCTTTCGTCTTCTCCAAAGAATCCCTTTTTGCTATTACGAATGTAAAACCGGGAACTCCCTGGATGCATTTATTTGCGGAACTGATGAGAAAATCAATTCCTGATTCTTCAACAGGAATTTCAATTCCACCAAAACTCGACATAGCATCTACAATGAATGTCTTGTTATATGCTTTTGCAGTATAAGCAATACTTTCAATATTATTTAAAATACCCGATGTTGTTTCGCAATGTACCATTGCTATATGTGTAATATCACCGTTTGAATTGAGAATTTCCTCAACCATTTCAGAAGAAGGTATTTCAGCATACTCCACATTGTACTCAAGGTAACTAATCCCTGCATATTCACAAATCTGCACCATTCTTTTACCATATGCGCCATTTGTGATAAGTAAAACCTTTCCGCTTCCGACAGAGCTTGTAAGAACAGACTCAACCCCATAGGTACCACTGCCCTGCAAAAGTACTGCTGTATAGTTTTCTTCGGACACATTTGCAATTTTTATCAGCTTTTTTCTGATACTTTGAGTTATAGCCTTGTAATCATCATCCCATGTACAATGATCTGTAAGCATGGCTTCTTTCACGGTTTCTGTTGTGGTCAGCGGTCCGGGAGTAAGTAATTTATATTTATTCATGACTCATATCCTTTCTGTTAATACAAATATTCGTTTTAACAGTTGATACTGTATATTTCTTTTTTTACTTAATCATTCTATCGGAGCTATGTTTTATTGTCTTCAAACCCCTGTAAAAATTTTGAAAAAATATTGACCTAATTATTTACAAACAGACAGATGCTTTCTCCATGTGCCGGATATTCACCGAGCCCTGCCCCGCCATTTTCGTATTGCCCGTGGAAATCACTCCCGCCTGTCAGAAATAATCCATATTCTCGGGCATATGCTTCTACTTTTTTCTTGTCCTCATCTTTGTTAGAAGGATGATTCCATTCGATTCCGTCAAGCCCTGACTGTACCAGTAATGGAATGATATCGAAATTCTTTTGCTGTCCCGGATGTGCCAGTACAGCCTTTCCACCATCTTTCTTAATCGCTTCCACAACCTCTGCAGCGTTCGGATAGGTAATATCAAAATCACAGGGGCCGCCATTTTTAAAGATATTCCGGTATATATCTCCAAAAAGTGACTTACTCTGCCCGGTTTTCAAAAGATAATCCAGAATATGCTGCTTATAAATACAGTCTCCTGCCATCTTCTGAACCTCTTCAACCGGAATCTGATAACCTATATTGTTTAAAATGTGAATCTGTCTGAGACAATTTTCATGACGTTTACGTAGGGTTTCGCTTCCTATAGCTTCTATATGTTCTGTTGTCTTATATCCATATCCAAGAATATGTACTTTTCTCTTTCCTTCATAATCATAAGCAGACATTTCCACTGCAGGAATCGCCTGAATTCCAAACTCTGCCGCCAGCCGCTGATGCTCGAATGCACATTGGGTAGTATCATGATCGGTAAAGGCAATATGTGTAATTCCCGATTTTTTTGCCTTTTTCAAAATATTTTCTGCTGGCATACTGCAATCCGAAACATTGGTATGTACATGCAAATCTGCGAAATACATCAGGATGCCTCCTTCTCGTTTTTAAATCTGCCTTCTGTGATATTGTATACATGGTCACACAGCCCTTCCATAAATTCCAGGTCATGAAAAATACCAATCATGGAAGTCCCTTCCCCTTTCAATTTCATAAGAAGCTCCTTAACCAGTATCTTTGTATTATTATCCAACGAAGCAGTCGGCTCATCCAAAAGCAGGAGTCTCGGTGCCTTGACCATGGCATGTGCAAGATTCAGTCTCAGCTTTTCTCCTCCGGAAAATGTATTCGGATAAATATCCCACAGATTCTCATTCAGTCTAAAGTATCTGAGCATCTCTTCCGCTTTTTTTACTGACTCTTCATATGAAAACCCTGCATCCAAAGCCCCGCTTATAACATGTTCTTTTGCAGTCGTTCGCGGCAGGATTGAAAGAAATTGTGATACATATCCTATCTCCACTTTTCGCAGATGAATAATCTGTCGTTCGGAAGCTTTAATCAGATCCAGCTTCCCATAAGAAAGCGAATCATAGATGACGCTCCCCGTTGTTGCCAGATAGGTTCGGTAGATACAGCGCAAAACCGTAGATTTCCCGGCTCCCGAAGTTCCCACTATTCCGATGAAACCCCCTTTATTCAACGCAAAAGAAATATCTCTGCAACTTTTAATCAATCTGTTTTGAGCATGCAGATAGAATTCTTTTGATAGTCCTTTGATTTCCAATATCGTCTCCATATTTCCTCCTAATCTGCTTTCCGGTAATGACATTCCATAATGCACTCGCCAGCAACAAATACCTTTTCCAAGCAAGGGTGACCGCCCTGACTTTTCACGACAAGAATATCTGCTTCTTTTCCTTCCTCCAGAGACCCAATACAATCCGCCAATCCTACTGCCTCTGCCGGTGCCAGCGTCACATATCCTACTGCCTCCCACACTGGTATTCCTTCTGTCTCATAAAGTTGAAATACCGCCTGTAAAAGAGACTGTGGATAATAATCAGATACCAGAACATCCGCCGCACCTTCTCTGATTGCTTCCAACGCTGACAGGTTTCCCGAATGCGATCCTCCAAGCAGAATATTCGGTGCGCCTACAACGGTCTTAAATCCCTTTAGCTTTGCAGCTTTAGCGACTTCCATAGTAATCGGAAACTCACTGATTGCCACACCAAGTCGTTTATTAATCTGAAGTTTTTCCAACGTGTCATCATCATGGCTTGCAACAGAGATACCGCATTCTTTTGCCATCTCCGCCAGTTCTTTCAACTGATCAAAGGTACTGGTTTCTTTCTCAAACTCGGATTTGACAAGCGCTGCAAACTCCTCTTCTGTCATATCTCTGCCTTCATTTGGCTGATGTTTCCGATAAATGTCAAGGTTCTTATACTGTCCCTGTCCTGGTGTATGATCCATGAATGATAGCAAATCTACATATCCTTTCTGAATCATCTCTTTCACCTGTTCATAACAGGCCAGATTATCTATATCGTATCGAAGATGATATCTGTGTCTGATTAATCTCTCCTCATGGCGGTACCTTGCCACCAGCTCCGCCAGTCTTTTTACCTGCGGTGCCTGTCGTATTGCTTTGACATCCCAGGTTCCCTCACGAAACATAGAGATTGAATGGAACATTGTAGTAATTCCACATCCGACCAACACTTTCTCCGCTTCCTTAAGCCCCATTTCGAAGTCCATAACAGCCGTGCTCCTCGGTTGAATATATGATTCAATCATGTCCGAATGAATATCTACGATTCCCGGCATAACATAACTTCCTTTCACATCATATATGCAGCCATCCTCTGTTTTGCTCTCTTCTGATGGACAGACACTCTGAATCTTTCCCTCTTTGAGAATCAGATCATACCCTTCCAGCACACGATCCTTCAAAATGAGTTTTCCATTTTTAATTGCTTTCTTCATCCATTTTTCTCCTGTTTTTCATTTTTTAAAGTAATGAATGTACCAGCTGTTGTGTATATGGCATCTGCGGGTCATCCAGAATCTGATCGGTCAGCCCCTGTTCAATAATCTTTCCATCCAGCATCACTATGGTACGGTCAGCGAGCATCCGGATAACCGCCAGGTCGTGGGACACCAGCATAATAGACACATTGAATTTTTGTCGGATTTCACGAATCAACTCCAATACCTTTACCTGTACGGAAAGATCAAGCCCTGTGGTCACTTCATCCAGAAGGAGAATTGCCGGATTATTAGCAAGTGCTTTTGAAATCTGAACCCTCTGCTGCATTCCACCGCTGAAATTCTTCGGCGGTTCCTTTTTTCTGGTCTGCAGAATCTCCACTGCATCCAGAAGTTCTGCTACCCTATCATTCATACCCGCATAATTTCGCTGTCCTGCTGCAATCAGTTTTTCCGCAATATTTCCCGCACTGGAGTAATCCATACGCAGCCCCAACATAGGGTTCTGGTATACCATACCCATAATATGATTCTTAATATATTTCTTCTGCTGCAGGCTCTGAGAGAAGATATCTTCTTTTCCATCATGAAAATCTCTCAGATAACCCTTTCCTTCCGTAATGTCAAAGTCAAAATATAAGCTTTTCATCAAGGTGGATTTCCCAGAACCTGATTCCCCGACAATACCAAGGATCTCTCCTTCATATAAATTCACATTCACATCATTGCACGCCCAGACTGTCTTGCAGTGAGGACAAGTATTTTTATCAAGCTTTCCACCGTTCCTACAGTATTCACAGGTCTTGCCGTAACGTACTGTTAAGTGATCGATGCTTAAGACTGGTGTTTCCATGCTATCCTCTCCCTTCTTCCCCTGCAGAATCCCGTGTCGCTGCATTCATACACCTTTTCACCGGTCTTTTCGTCAATCAACTCATCCAGATACACTCCTGTTGCCCCGCAAAGACGGCAGCATTTTCCTTCAAAATCCTCTGTCTTAAATGGAACATCATCAAAGCACATGGAAATAACCTTCGTGTGCGGTGGAATCGCATAAATCTTCTTCTCTCTTCCGGCCCCAAAAAGATATAGGGTATCACTGTCATTCAGCTTCTTATTATCATATCTTGGAATCGGACTGGGATTCATAACGTATCTGTCCTCCACCATTACCGGATACTCTGAGCTGATGCTGATTTCGCCGTACTGTGTCAGATCTTCGAACAAAGACAGCCACATCCCACTGTATTCTGCCTCCGCATGCATCTGTTTAGTCACAGCTTCTCTCGGCTCCACGATTCTAAGGGGCTCCGGTGTCGGAACCTGAAGTACAAGAATCTGATCATTTCTCATCGGAATCTCCGGTATACGGTGACGGCTCTGAATAATGGTCGCTTCTTCAGAATCTGTGGTAATCTGAACTCCGGTGCATTCTTCTACAAGCTTTTTAATGTTTACTGCATTTACACTGTCATCACTTCCCTGATCGATAACTTTCAGTACGTCTTCTTTTCCAATAATCGACAATGTAATCTGGATTCCTCCGGTTCCCCACCCTCTTCCAATCGGAAGTTCTCTGGAACCAAACGGCACTTGATACCCTGGTATTGCGACTGCCTTCAATATACTTCTTCTTATTTCTCTCTTAGAGCCTTCATCCAGAAACGCGAAATTATAATGTCTGCCATCTATCATTATGCTTCCTCCTTTGCTCTGACACGGTCAAGCTTCGACTGGAACGTTACATAGTGCGGCAGTTTCAAATGAGAAATGAATCCGCTCATCTCCAGACAATCCCCATGAGTCAGCACGAATTCCTCATCCTGCGATGGTGTGTCACCCACAGTCTCCAAACTGGCATCTGCGATAGACATAGCAATCGCTTTATTTTCATTTCTTCCGAATATCAATCCATAGCCACCAGACAACGTCATCTTGTCAAACTCTTCATCTGTTTCTGTACAGGATGGAACCAAAGCTTCTACTTCTGTAACCAGAATCTCTCCGATACAGAGTTCCTCCTCCTCGTTCAGTGCATATGGAACGCATACTTCCACATAACCACATCTCAGTTCTGACACCGTTGGATGGGTCGCTCCATATCCACGCATTGCACTGTAGGCGACACCTCCCAAAAATCCCGCGTCACTTCTTGCAAATGTCTGAAGCCTTGCACTTCTCGGCGCCGGAAATGTCAACAGGTTACAGGTCACATCAAAAGGTTCCGTATTATCCTCTTCCACATATTCCAGTACCTTTTCTTCCCTCAGCAGGTCAGTTACCCTTCCACAGTGTATATCCGCTCCCGATAATTCTTCTTCCGGCTCCTGCTCTTCCTTTTTCTCGTCTGCATTCTTTTCTTCCATCAGTGAAAAATCAAGAAGTCGGTGTGAATAGTCATAAGTCGGTCCAAGAATCTGTCCTCCCGGAATATCCTTGAATGCTGCGGAAATTCTGCGGATCAAACGCATATCTCTTGTATCTACCGGATTGGAATAATAATTTCTCGGCAATGTAGATCTGTAAGCCCTTAACAAGAATACCGCTTCTTCCACACTTCCTTCACACTGTTTCAATGCCAGTGCCGCATATTCCTGAGAATAAAATCCCGCCTCGCTCATAATTTTGTCAATCAAAAGCCCCATATTTTCCTTAATACTGGATACCGATATATCTTCTTTACTATCTCTGAATATTTCCAACAGTTTCAGAGACTGCTCAATGGCTTCCCTTCCGCCTGTAACTGCAACATATGCCATTATATCTCCTCCTGCTCTTTTACTTTTACAAGCCGGGGAACTCCGAGAAGATTCCCCTCCTTATCTGCAAACACCATATCAACACCCAACGGATATTCTATGTTCAGATTTCTATAAAGTGTAATTGTCTTTTTGATATATGGATATACACTTATTTGCTTCTCACCTTTGATTCCCGGTCCCATCAGAGTCATCGATTCTTTTCCCTGTATGCTCTCACATGACAGGATAACTGTTGCTGATTCCTGTGGATCAGCATATGTACCATGCTTTACATTTCTTAATATCTGTTCCAGAGATCCATAATTCATTTCCGATGACAGGAACACATAATCCGCAATCTTTAACTCGTCCTCACGACACAATGTAAGGCTGTGCAGTTCGGATGAAAGGCTCGGATTCTTCTCCACATACATCTTTTCCTCATTGTCAAGAAGCGTGCAGCCCAGTGCCAAAAGCACAGCATATTTCCCTTCAAATTTTCCGGATTCCTGTCTGATACTTTTTATCTCTCCCGGATTCGCGATTGCCTCCAACAATCCTCGAAAGACCTTCTGTCCATCGTGGACGAAATCAAACTGATATTCCAACTCCATATCTTCTGCCATTATTTATTCTCCCATTACATTAAAGTTTACTTTCGATTTTCTCAGCTGACGATTGATTTCTTCTCTTGATTTATTCTGTTCTTCTCCCAATTCGTCTATCTGCCGCAGAATATCTTTTTTTTCCCATTCTCCATTCAGAAAACCATCAATGATTGCCGCTGCAATTGCCTTTTCAAAATCATCTCCCGCAATTACGCTCACTCCCTTTGTCCCGTCTACAGTCACCATACATTCTGTTGCCAGTACCTCGCCAAGATAGAATAACGAATTTTTCACGGACTCTCTTACCTTCACCATAACCAGTGTTTTTTGAGGCTCTTTCAGAATCTTTATATTATTTGCTGATTTAATCTGATTTGCAATCACTGCGAGCTCATCCTTTGAAGCTCCCGCCAGAATTGCCGACAGTTTTCTTTTCAACATAGTTTTTCTCCTTTGCATCTTGTGATGTCTTATTTTTTCTTCTTGGCATAAAATAAAGAACCTTTGTAAGGTTGCCAACTTGATTTTGTAAATTCTTTGTAATATCTGCTTTTTGTATTGTTTTATGGCTCTCGTTACTGATATAATCGGACTTGAATTAAACAGGGAACAAGTACAATAAATCATGTACTTAATTTAAAAGGAGGTATCTTTGTGTCAAAAGATTGGACCTGGGAAACAATTGCAGATACTCTGATCAAAGAGTTTAAACAGAATGTCTATAAGAAAGATGAAAAAATGCCCAGTGAAAACAAGATGGCAGTACGCTTCGGTGTAACACGCGCCGAAATCCGAAAAGCTTATGATCGCCTGAAGGAAGAGGGCTATATATATTCCATGCAAGGATATGGAAGCTTCTTTTCAGGAAAACGTGAAAAAATATATCTTGCTATGAATAACGAAAGTTTCAGTCAGAAAATGGCATCTTTGAACATTCCAGTTGAGACCATAAATATCGGATGTCAGAAAATTCGAAAAGACTCCCTGATTCACTCTATGCTGAAAGTTGATACTTCTATAGACGTATATAAAGTTACCCGTCTTCGTATCCTTGACAAGGAACCGATTGCCATACATATCAGCTACCTTGCGGAAAATCTCTTTCCCTGTATTTCACAGGAAGGTACCTCAATTACTTCAGTATTTGATTATATCCATAACTACGGATACACTAATCTGGTTTCCGACAATACTCAGCTTACCGTGTCTACACTCACAAAAAAAGAACGTACCCTTCTTAATATTAAAGGATACGCTCCAAGTCTTGTACTGACCTCCCGCTGCATTTCACAGCCTTTGGAAAGGATTGTGGAAATTACACGAACCATGTACCGCAGCGATAAATTTATTTTCAAGCTATAGACGAAAAAGATTACTGACGGGATATGATAATGTAAGTGATTACCTGAAACCACAGGAAACATAAGGGCACTGAAAAAGTCTAATTCTGTTGAAAAGAATTAGGCTTTTTCTTTATGT
>OLNI01000250.1_pt1 | contig 55539 bp, 42 predicted proteins | sample 1672921 | NCBI WGS metagenome assembly OLNI01 (sample SAMEA3136737, study PRJEB25190) | human gut metagenome | biome: human gut; feature: human-associated habitat; material: faeces | place: Austria | collected 2013 | reverse complement strand
TTGCTGATCGCCGGTACCAAGCCAGGTGATCGATGGTACCGCGAGAGGTTACTACCCAGTAAAGTCAAAGGACGTAAACCAGGGCGTTATGACAGACAGCACGCCAAAACATGTGCACACGAGGAAGAACCCGAAGATATGGTGGCACATAATACTGAACGTGTTACCAGCCAGAGCAGCAACGAAACTCGATCGCCCAAAAGAAGGGGCCAGCATTTTACAGCAGCGCATCAGAAACGCAATGCCCGTTATCGTAACGAAGTAGGTGCCAACAACGCCTCCTGGAAACTGGCACCACGACGGAATGTAGGTATATCGGCCATGCAAAGCAGCAATACCTACAAGCTGAACCGCAAGCAACAGGGCAAAGTACGGGACATTCGGCAGCGTGTCGTACCTCTCTAAGACCCTCGCATAAAAGCGTCCCATCCCTAAGCATGCCAGGAAAAACAGGGTTCTGCACACCAAGAGCAGCCAACCACTCGGCAAGCCATCAGCACCGCCCAACTCGATGGCAATCGCCCCAAGAGCAAGGTAGGCAAATAGCAGGATCGTCTCTTTCAAACTCGTTGAAGATACCTGCTTGAAGGGAAGGCGAATAAGCAGATTGAGCAACTCTGCGAAAAACAAAGGAGCGATAAACCACATGGGCATGTTGATAAGAAACTGATGGCCATCGGTAAAGGGCATCACTAGTAGCGTCTGGGCAGAGAGAGCCCCCCCATGTAATTCCAACCAACTTTTTTAGCAAAAGCACGAGACAGCCGTACGCCGCATTGATCGCCACCAGGGGAATGAGAAGTCGCTTTATCCTCGATTTTAGATACTGAAAAGGATGCACCTCGTGAGATTCTTTATAAAAGTATCCGGCGACGAATACGAAGGCGGCTACCTGGAACGAATAGGGCTTAAACATATCGAAAGGACCATTGAACCCAGTGGAGGGAATATGGCCAACCACAACTAGCACAATAGCACAGGCCGAAAAAAGCCTCATGGTGTAGTTTATCGATTTCTCAGTAGATGCCATGATCGATTTGCGTCCCTTCAGCACCCTTCGAGCATATCCCATTGAAGAATGGTGTCGTCAACAATGTCGACGAGAGCTCGCTGACCGAGAACCTCGTCGAGTTCCGAGGGCGCAATTCCCGTTCCCGGTCGCTTAAAGGTAATCATGTCGGCCTCTATCACCGAACCTGCTGGAATGAGACCTTGTGCGACAATGGAGCGCCTTGCATTGAGACGCGCCGCCGCCTCCGTCTCGTTGAAGTTCAGGTCGGGATTTCCCGCAATGGTCTCGATAAACGCGACGCCCTCTAGAATGCGACGCGCATCATCGGGATCCATCGCATGGTAATGGTCGTTGCCTTGCAACGTCTTGTCCAACGTGAAATGCTTCTCCACCACTGTCGCTCCCAAAGCATAGGCCGTTTTAATGACGTCGAAGCACTCGTCGGGCTTGCAGTGGTCGGAATATCCGATGATCGCGTTCGGAAACGCCTCCTTCAACGAGGCGATACGACGCAGATTGGCATGGCCATAAGGCGTCGGATACTCGAGAACGCAGTGGCAGAGCACGAGCGGCTGATCATTGACGCGTTCGACTGCCTCCACAGCCGCCTTCATCTCGCTCAAATCCCCCGCACCTACTGACATGATTACAGGTTTCCCCTTCGCCGCCTGGTACTCGATAAACGGAAGGTTCGTGAGATCCGATGACGATATCTTGTACACGGACATCAACTCGTCAAGATAATCGGCCGACTCAAAATCAAAGGCCGTCGAACAGAATTCTATTCCGATCTCATCGCAAAAAGAGGCCAGTTCACGGTACTCGGCCTCTCCGAAAGAGTCGAACTTCTTGAACAACTCGCGTTGGCTCGTCGTCGGCTCCTCATTCGTGTCCCAATAGGACGGAGAATCGGCTGCTGCTAGCGTCTCCGCTTTATAGGTCTGAAATTTGACAGCATGAATGCCGGCATCACGGGCTTCCTGGCACATGAGCTTCGCCGCCTCCATGGGAGTTACTCCCCGCTGTTTCGCAATGTCGTAATAGTTTACGCCGATCTCGGCAATCAGAGTAAACTCGCCACGGGCCATCCGTTCCGTCAATGCGCTCATAACGCCTCCCCCAAGATAATCTGCCGCACCCGATGTGCACCAGAGGCCAAATCATTTTGCAACATTAAGTCGCGCATCTCTTCCCGCACGGTGCGGGCCTTCACAAGCCATTCGAACGTAGAGAGAATATCCTCATCGCTTACTCGACTTCCCAATCCGAGATTAATGAAGCCGTTGTCCATTTGGGCAAAAGAATGCAGCAACTCCCTCTCATTCTGAGCAATCACAATGGCTGGAACCCCCATAGAGGCCAGTTCGTAGGTCGTACGTCCCTGCGAGCAGAAGGCAATATCGGCATCCCTCATATGGTCGCTCACACGAGGGACATCCATATTAATCGTGATGCCATTTTCTGGAATAGAGACGAGCGGAGCGCCGGCATAGCCAGGTCCGACGATGAAATCGAACGAGAATGTTGGCCCGTCAGCATTGATCCTCTGCGCTAGCGCATAAATTCTCGCCGTCAGATCGAGAGGGTCAGTTCCACCGAATGTTACCAGTACCTTTTGTGCTTTGGGTTTAAAAGGGGCGCGGCGCGCGCCCAGAAACTCGTCACGAAGACATACATACCCCTTCCCGGCATAAGTGTTGGGATAGGACACGTTGTCTTCATACAAAGCATTCACGACGGCATCAGCCGCACGGGCACCGGGGCCGAGATCCTCGAAAGAGACGAAGCGTTTCACATAACGCTTCACCGCGCGAACGTAATCCACTTCGGTGTCCAACAGATCATTGACGAATACGTCGGGTGCATTTTGCTCCAGCCAAGAGAAGAGATCATCCTCTCCATCGAGCTCCACCACATTCATGAAGGCTCCTTTGAGCCTCTCAATGCCCTCACGGTGCCGCTTGTCGCATAAATAGACGATATCGTGTCCCACCAACTCGTAGCCCAAGGTGAGAGCGCGATAAATGTGGCCCAGACCCAGCTCACGATGGCCATCTACGCGAAAAGCGATCTTCTTCCGCGACAGTTCGGATTCGCATACGATCCAATCTCGGACGGAATCGATATCAGTCGATTCCCTTTCGGGAACCTCAAACACTCCAACGGTCTTTCCCAGCCGCGTCATCGGCGTAACCGACATTCGATCAGCGATGAGGAATGCGCCTGTTTCCAAGTAATTGGGCGGAAGCTGCTGACGATTAAGGCGCTGTTCGTAGGCGGGCACCACGCCCCCTTCGCCATCTTCCTTCCAACTCAGATGGGGCGCATTCACCACGCTGATGCACGAGTCCAAATCGGAATCGATGAACATGGCGAGGGCCCGGTCGAGCGTTTCCCGAGTTAACAGCGGCGAGGTCGGCTGAAGCGTTACCACAATATCGAAGGATGCTCCCGCTTGCTCCTCACGTCGCACGACGGCATCGTAGATAACAGGATCGAGCGTAACGGCATCAAGGGCCAACTCCGTATCTCGCGACAGCCCTGTCACTCCTTCAAACTGCGCTGCATAGGCCAATATCTCTTCGGAATCAGAGGACACCACCACATCGTCCACGAATTCACTGGATAGCGCATTTTCGATAGCGTAGGAGATGAGGGGCTTGCCTCCCATTAAGCGCATGTTCTTCCGAGGAATGCCCTTCGACCCGCCGCGAGCCGGTATGACGGCGATGATATTTGGCTTTCTCGACTTCATTATCGGTTCACATCCTCATTCTTAATGCTCGAATTCCAGGTAGCGTCGGGTCTCTATGCAGTCTACGAGACGCTTCATCTCCCAGATCGAGTTCTTGCGAGCGGGGCTCATTTTCCAAACCGAATCAACTTCTCGAGCGCCGGGCACCAACTCGTAGAACCAGGTGCAATCATTGCCCATATCCTCATGGAATGCCTTTCGAATAGCAGGATGATTCCGATACCACTCCTCCGCCATAATACCGCTGCCCCGCGCGACGAACTCCAGCTTATTGGCAAACAGAGCCAGGGAACTGGCCGAACCGACCGAGCCCACCTCTTCCTCTCCAACGGAAGCAAACTCGGGAATCTCCCGTTTGACGAGTTCCTTGAGCACGCGACGATCCTCAACGAGAGGGATATCCCATCTCAGGCCTTCTCGCACGAGGAAAGGTGTGTAGATGGTGAAATTGCGGAAACGCCCGAAGCTACTTTCGTAGGCACCGTTCCTGCCAATAGCCCCCAGCGTACTCGTGCGAAAATCGAGGGTGATGTCAGCTGGCCTGTAGCCTTTGGCAAGCCGGTCGTCCACAAATGCCGCCACCTTGCCAGCGACGCGCTCATGGGCGTCGTCGGTAGCTATTCGCCTCCATTGGGAATACTCGGGCCCCTCTGTCGTATCAAGCCCCCTCAATCCCATCTTGACAAGCTGTTTTTTAATAGAGTGGATTGTGAACGAATAGGGTTGGGCGCTGGCATGGGAAAGTCCCAGTAGATAGCCGAGCACATCCTCCCGCGTCCATGCGTCTGAGCCCGGCGCAGCAGACACTCCCACGAGATAGGGGCCGATACCTTGGCCGGCTGTTACAAGCACATCAAAATCGGGCAATCCCACTGGCTCGTATTTATAGACGTTAGTATAGTGGCCCGTCGTACCCAATGGCTGCATCTCAAGCATCTGATCCATTTTTTCGCGCACCGCGTCCGGACGCCATTCGACCTCGCGATATACGACATTGGAGGCCTTCGCCAGAGCACGCGCCTTGGCCACACTATGCGCAACGAGCACCTTATGGGGTCTTGTTGTACACGTGTTAAAACAGGTTAGATCGGCACCGGCTTCCTGCAAGTAGTGAAGAGCCACTCGAGAGTCAAGGCCGCCAGAGAGGCCGAGCCCAAACTTTCGACCAGAGAACTGTTCCGTCAGCGTTTCCGCCATAGACCTCATCGAGCGATGCAGCCCATCCACTGCCTCATCGATAGCGTGCACCTCCGCCGTACGCCGCACCTCGGAAAACTGTCGTGCTTCAAACGAGCCTGTAGCGGCATCAAACCTTCCGAGCATATTCGGATGAGCCCACCGCAGGCCTTTGATGGGCGTCGTGAAATCGCACGGCACGCCACAGCCCGTGGAGATCATCTCCTCAACGATTTCCCCATCAAGATCGTCAAAAGAAGGCTGAATGATCTTAAGAATGTCCCAAAAGCTGTCTGATAGCACGAAGAACTCGTCGCCCATATAGTAGAAGAGCAGTTCGCGCCCCGTAGTATCCGTCACGAAAACGCAACCAGCACTGTCGAAGGCAATGAGGTTGGCCGCGATCCCTAATTCGTTGACAACGGCGGGATTGTCTTGCCAGGGGGCGTTGAAAACGGTGGCAAGCGGCACGCCGAAGCGCTCACCGAGCAACATCATGCCCCGATCCTCGTCATATTCGATCGGCGAGGGCACGTCCCGACGACCCCCTGCGAAGCTCAAGCGCCACGCATCGCCATCGTTCTTGTAGCAGACCGTGAAAGACATTGTCACTCTCCTTGCGTCGTCGCTGCGTCGCCACCCGAGATGGCGCAGAGCGAAATCTTGTGTTTGCAGTTTCTTATAGCGGGAAGCGCCGTAGAAAGATAGGCTACCGCATAATCGAAGGATATCTTGGGATTTAGATTCAAAACCTCAACCGGGATGCTCTTGTCGATAATGCGACAAGAGCCAGCGATAGATTGGTAATCGACCGCGTCGCGCGGATGAGGCTTAAGAAACACATCCCCTTTCGGATACTGCTCAACCACATCTCGGTAGTATGCCAGTTGTCTTTCTTCATTCCATTCTTCTCCGTGGGCCTCCATGGGCGACGTGAGCACCAGCACGGCATAATCACGGCTCGAATCGATAGCCGGAACAGGAAACACCTGGCCAAGCACCTCACGATCCTTCTCGTCCATAGCCGCTTCGAGCGCATCCTTAGGCCTCTCGACAACCGGTTTTGAGACCGAGGTTTTTAATGCCTCGCAAGAGTTTACCTGAATGTCCAGACAATAAGGGGAATCGCCCATGCCAATAGGCACGTTGAATATCTTCTTAAGCATCTTTCGCAAAAAAGGCCTGTTTGCCGTGGGAAGGTTGTTCTGGTCGAAGCGTTTGAAGCAGTCCCTTCCATCCTCCAAAAGATGGTACGGGATACGGTAGCGATGAAGCAGCGCGCCTATATCGCGATGATCGTTAAAGATGAAGTGCTCATCGAAATCAAATAAGAAATCGAGTCGGTGTAGCGGGCCCTTGCTCAGATAGAGCAGGAGAAGCGTCTTGTAGAACGACGTATTCGTCCACGAGGCAAAAGCCTCGCTGTGGCGCACCGTGAACACGCGGTCGAACAACCCAGAATTCCGCAGACGTTCGGCATAGATTTCGAAATTGCCGACAGAGTCCATCAAGAGGATAGACTGGCGCCGAGAATCAGCAGATCCTTCCTCTTTAGCATCCGCGAGGGCGTACTCGCAAGCCATTAGCACATGATAGGGCGTATGGCAGATGTACAGCCTATCCATAAAGCTACCTCCCCTTAATCTGCAGTATGGACTTAACCGTGCCGACAATCCACGCACGCTTAAAGAGAACAACTACGGCGAACAGAACTACCAGAGCATATCGAACCCACGGGTAAGGATAGATGGCAGAGCATGCCACCGTGGCGGCCATAAAAGCCAGAACGATAAAGAAAATGCGCGGAGCGTTGAAAAGCACCATGCCCGGATTATGCCGGCGAATCGCTCTGCGCATCAGAAGATAGTGCCCAAAAACGAGGGCGAAGTAGCAGAACATGGTCGTATAGCCCGCAGCAATAAACCCGAACACGGGAAGGAGCACCAGATTGAGCACCACGTTTAAAACAGCAGCGGCCATGGAGGCGAACATGACCCAAAGCGTCTCCTCGTAAAAGTATTCCACCGTGACAAATAGGTTGAAAGCCGTCATGAGCATAACGCAGGCCGCCACGGGCGGAATGGCGTAAATGCCCTCTTGGTAAGAAGAAGGGGCCAACACCGCCATGACCTCCGGAGCGAACAGCGTGAGCAGAAAGCTGGCACTGCCGATGAGAATAAGCAGGGAGGCTGCGACTGGCTGCACCTTGTCGTATTGCCTTTCCTTGATAAGTTGGTACATCCAAGGGGTCAGCGCTTGCACGATAGCACCGTGGATAAAACTCATCGCCAAGCCTGCACTGTAGGCTACGTTATAGATGGCGGCATAGGCCGCCCCGCACAAATCCGCAATCATGATGCGATCGCACTGCTGAAGAACTACCGTCGAAAGCAGGTGGGGGATTAAGGGCAGGTTGAACCGCAGGGCGTATCTCCAGTAAGCCAGGCAGAAAAACTTCCGGCTCTTCGAGACGATAGAGACCAGGGGAACGAGATACACCACCGCCATAACCGCTACCTGGGCTATAAGGGCAGCGGCCAACTTATCCGTAGAGAACCAGATAGCCGGAATAGAAATGGCGGGCGTTGCGATGGTCAGCACTAGGGTGAGGGCCACCACGGGCTTGAATTGAAATTCGTAGCGAAGCTTTGCGGACCAGTAGGAGTAGCAGGGGGAAATAATGCACCGCAGCACAAGCAGGAAAACATAGGGTGCCCCCAAGCCCAAGAGCTTGCTCCAGAACGAGGGCGCCACGAGGAAGGCACCGAACCACAGAAGCCCCGTCGCGCCCGTTAAGCCGAGCATCGATGCCGCAAACCCATCTCGGTCATCTTCGTACTTCATCATACCGTTGAAAAAGACGTAAGAACCCAGGTTCAACGTAATCAGAATAGCAGCGATTTCCGTCCACGATTGGAATACGACATAGTCACCGTACTCCGGCTCACTCAACAGACGCGTATAGATCGGTATGACGATAAGTCCGATGCACTTCTGAACAATGCTACATACGGCAAACCATAATGATGCCTTTGCCGCCTTGGCTGTCGTCTCCTCAGTTGACATCAGACACCGCTTTCAACCCCGCCGATCGAGCCCGAATATAGGCCCGATTTCCCGCTCGGAACAACCCCACCACGAAGAGAAAGACGTAGGACAAGAGCGAGAGTTCGTCGAAGTACCCTATAAAGAGGAACATCGAGAGAGCCGTCATGGAGATAACAAGCAAACGCATACACACAGTTGCGACAACGAGGCGATCCGACGCTATTGAACGAAGCAAGCCGTTGGTCAGCAGCGACACAATCGCGCCCATGATACATGAGAAGCCGAGGGGGCCAGCCATGCCGAAATAATACAACGCCGCCGCATATCCCCCTTCAGTATACTGAGAACCGCTTCGTAGTTTTTCATCAATAAGATAGCCCGGCGCCGTGGAGTACATAACGCCGTAAATTCCGTTGCGATGCCCAACGTTGTTGCCAGCGCCTTCACGTCGCTCAATGAGAGCATCCCATTCGTATTCCAGCTCTTCAAGATGGCTGTCATCGCCATACCAGTCGTAAGTCTTCCACCAAAGTTGACCCTGCTGAGCCGTTCGCGAGAACAGGTAACCAACAGGATCCTTGGATGAAGTAAACGAGAATGCCACAAGGGAAAAGCCCACAAGAGCAAGAATGCACGCCAGGCAGAGCACGGCTGCCTGGCGAAGAAACCGAGCTCCTCGTGCCACGATGCGATCATAGAACACGAGGAACAGGACGCAGGCTACATTGAAAAAGTTGCCGAATTTGTTCCCCGTCCACAATAAGTAGAGGACGTAAACGCCCACGGCGGCCGCGCCTAATCTTTTATCTCCCTGGCGAATTGCCATAGCAGGTATGATAATAGCGTAGGACAGAACGTTCGCCACAGTCTGCCACAGTCCCGCAAGCCCGTAGCTTCGAGCATAGTCAAAGCTATTGAGCCCCAGAAAGAATGAAGGTTTCGGGACAACTTGCAAGAAGAGGAGGATCGCACAAGCAAGAATAACCTGGGACGCCAGTGTTACCCACTTTTGCCTCGTTGCCGCACCCGTAAGGCCCTCTTTGGGCAGGGCAAGCTCCCCCCATCGACAATCGCAGACAAGAAGAACAACAACGAACACCCATCGAGAAAGGATGAGGAGAGGCAGAGAGCCCGCAAAGCTGCTAAAGGTATCGAGTTCCGGCAAGCTGATTTCCTGCGTCTCGATAATAGCGCAACCGAGTATGTTTGCGCCAATAGCAAACACGAAGGCGAAATACTTGACGAAAAACCCTCCGCGTTTGAGGACAAGTGCAACAAAGAAGGCGGCAACTGCGATGAGGGACGCATAGGACGCCAGAAGATACTCAGCCATTATAGTAGACAAGACGAGCACAATGCCCGTAATCGCCGTCTCGGCAAACAGGCTCGACCTCGTTGTGTCTCTCTCTGCAACCTTCGTATGCGCCACAGGTGTCATCCCCGTTTCGCAAGACGAAACAGCAACGCGGCCGCAGACCATCCGAGAAAAGTCACCGCTGATGCAATCCTCGTCTTTGCCCTCGCCCGATTATCGCGAATAACGCGCACTCGGTTTTCCACAATGGTTCTTTGAATCCGTCTTCTAGAGTCCTCCTCGATGGAGTTTTCTGTCGCATTAAGCAACAGGTGAAATGCAAACGATTGCCGCAAGCAGACAGCGGCATTAGTTAAATCCGATTGGGTAGCAGAAAAGGCATCGACCATCTCATCGAGCAGTCGGAGAGTCTTGACCTTCTCCTCTTTCGTAACTGAATGGTTTATTCCATTCAAATTTCGGCGATAGCCATAAGACGTACTCGGGAAGAAGGCAACCGCCGCCGCCCTTTGGAATACCCGATAGGTAGTCGGCAAATCTTCATGAAGATACGATAAGGGAAACTCGACACCCTCCCAAAGACCTTTCTTGAATAGCTTCGACTGTGCGCAGCTGTCAAAACGCCCCTGATAAAACATGATTTCTATCGCCTCGGTTGGAGAAAGCACCTCTTCCTCCCCCACTTGGAGCGTCTCTCTGTCAAAATGATCGGTGAAATCCGTCATGGTGGTTAGAGCGATATCGACGCTATGGCGAACGAGGCAATCGTAGAGAAGAGCCACGTGTTCGCGACAAAGTACATCGTCGGAATCGACAAAGAGGAAGTACTCCCCCCTTGCCTCGCTCATTCCACGGTTCCTCGCTCCCGACAAACCCATATTGGCCTGATCAAACAAGCGAATTCGATGATCGGCTTCGGCCATTCGAGAGCAAATAGCCGCACTCCCATCAGTCGATCCATCGTTGATAACGACTATCTCCAAATTTTCATAGGTTTGTGAGCAGACGCTTGCCAACGACTCTTCAACCCATTCCTCAACATTGTAAACGGGGAAGATCACGCTGATGAGAGGCAGCATTTTGTCCTGAGTCACCGATTCGCTCGCTTCTACTTAATAAGAAAATCTTTGATGCGGCCAAATGCTTTGATCGAGCGCTTAAGATCCTCAGGATCCGTCAAACCCACGCAGAGACGGTGCAGGATGTACCCGGGGCGCCAGTAATAACGCTTTCTCGCATCATCGCAGAACGAGACCATCTCCTCCGCCGTAAGCCCGGGAAGCTCGAGGAGGGCATTGATGGTACCGTCCTCTTTCACGTAGTCAGAGTAATCGCCACGAATATAATCGTTTTCCTTGGCCCACCGATAGGCTTCTGTTCCCGGGAAGGGCAACAGCGGATAAAACTGGGCAGTATCAGCCTTCAAGCGCATGGCAAGATCGAGGGTCTGCTGCATCGTCTCCCGCGTCTCTCCCCTATTGCCCACCATATAGCAAGCATGAACCTTTATCTTGGCCCGTTTCGCGTCGGCCATATATCGCTCTACCTGCTCAAGCGTCGTGCCCTTACGTATGTTGTCGAGAATTTCCTGTGAGCCGCTCTCAATACCCGGAATAATAAGGTGGCAGCCGGCCTTTCGCATAAGCACCATAGTGTCGTAGTCAAGATTAACCCGAGCGTTACACAACCAACGCAGCTTTTTGCTCAGGCCACGTTCGATGAGCATTTCGCAGATAGTCGCCACCCGTCGCTTGTCGATGGTGAAGGTGTCGTCCTCGATGACAACTTCTTTCACATCGGGGAAATTGTCGGCAATATACTGGAATTCGTCAACAACATTTTCAGCGGAACGCAAGCGATAGCGATGGCCGTGCATCGTCTGGGGATAAACGCAAAACGTGCAGTGGGCCGGACAGCCACGACCGGTAAATATCTGAATCTCCGGATAGGCCGAAGCCGCAAAAAAGTAGTCACGCTCATCGAGGTGCTTCTTGACGAATTCGGCTGCAAAGGGAATCTCGTCCAGATCCGTGATAAAGGGGTAGGGATCGTTGACCGTCACGTTGCGAGCCTCGTCGCACCAGGCAAGCCCGAGCACATCCGACGGATTGCCACCGTCCCGCAGTGCCCGAGCCACATCGCGAACGATATAATCGAACTCTTTGAGAGCCACCGCATCAACCCGCCGGGCATTGCCGAGCGTTTCTTCGGGAAGCGCCGAAGGATGGGTGCCGACAAGCATTACATATGCCTCGGGGTACTTCTCCTTGAGAGCATCAGCGAAGGCAATGTCAGAATAGATGGAGGGCGTCGACGTGTCCACGACGAACAGGCGCGTCTCGGCACCCCGCTGGTCAATGGCCTCCATTGACTGGCCATAATCCAACGGTGTTGCAGGCGCGTCGAGAAACTCAACGTCGAAACCGTCTTTCTCGCAAACAGCCGCTGCGTAAATAAGCCAAAGAGGATAGTACAGCGTTCCGCTTCGCGTAATGGCCGCACTTCGGTTCTCCCGTGCGAATTTCCCATGCTCTGCTTTAAAGGGAGGGTTGACAAAAAAAACTTTCATATCAGACGTCCTTTTGTTCGCTGAGGGCCTTACCTGCGTCAAACAGGTACCCGTATTTCCTAAAGAAGTATACCAAGCCTTTCACATGCTCCCAATTCATCTTGCTCACGAGCTTTCTCTTTGAGAGCCGTTGATACTCGTGGATGATTTCGACGTCGTGGTACCACGCGACCCGGAAACCAGCCCGATGGACACGTACGCAATAGTCCACATCTTCGGGAGCGTAGAAGATGCGCTCGTCGAGAAGGCCCACCTTTTCAAGCACGTTGCGCCGCATCATCCAGCAGGCAGAAAGCAGATATCCGACATCCTGCACACCGTCCACGATTGCCGCCGACGGTTGCTCCATGCGCGCCCCTTTTTCAGCAATGGAGGAGACGGGGCAGGCCTTTCTCAGTTTAATGCCCAAGCTCGGCAGATTGCGCCCCGAAAGCTGCTTGGCGCCTGCCGAAGTCCTCATCGTGGGCCCCGCAAGTCCAATAGTCAGATCGGATTCCAACAAGGCAATGAGGGCTTCAATGGCGCTCTCGTTCACAATCGTGTCTGAGTCGAGGATACAAACATAGCCAACCTCGTCACCAAGATTTCTGAGCGCGATGTTGCGCGATATGGTAGTTCCCCGATTCTCGGGCTCTTTGAAAAGTCTCACCCGCCTATCTTGAGCAGCGAACGCCTCAACGATTTCGACCGTACCGTCAACGGAGCCGTTATCTACCACGAAGAGCATTACGGGTCTGGATTCGATCTTCAGAATAGACCGCAGGCATTTCTCTACATATTCGATTGAGTTCCATGTCAGGACAACAAACCCGACCGTTGAGCTCCTCTGTTGCGCCATGAGAATTTGCGTTCCAAACTTCTGCCTAGATTGCTGATCAACGATGACAATCGAGCTAATTAATGAGTGCGATAGCGCCAACAGGCACTTTCATGTAGCCGAGTTCATCCAGCGTGCTTGCCACGTCGCGCACGCTGTCTTCCCAACGCTTCACGCACACCACCGTTGCGTCCGCATCGTGAAGAGAGGCCGCGCCGGCGGAGCTTTGGCACCAGGCAGAGCACTCCACAAACGCGGGGGTCGGGCTCTGCCTGCCATTCCGAGCAGCTTTCGCCAAGGCATCTCCCAACGACTCCGCATTTGCCTTATCAACAGGTAAAAGAGCTATGCGGGAGATAGGCGCATCGACACCGAATTCCAGTATCGCCCACAGCCGATCGCTGCCGCTCCCGTTCTCTGCGATTTGCAAAACAGGAACGTCGCCCATACCCTCCAATGAGGATTTCGAGGCAACAGGAGTATGCTTGATGAGCCGCGCGATGAGAATGCAGAGCGCGACGCAGAGGCCGAGGAGGAACCCCACCGTCGTTCCCTTGGCAACGCCTATTCCGGCGGCTGACGCCCCAGTGGCATCTTTCACGATGAAATCACAAAAGGCATAGGATCGTTCACCCTGCTGCTGAATGAGCAGGGACTCGTCTGAGCCCTCGACGACGCTATTGTCCTCGGCAAGAACCTTCTGCCGCCTCTCTTCAAGGGAGGCAAAGTAGCTCTCCGCTTCCTCAGCAGCGTACTGAGCGGCTTGGTTGGCAATAAGTACAGCCTCCTCCGGCGACGATTCTTCTACCGTAATGGACACAGTTTGCGACTTCACTCCCGTTCCCGCACTTGAGGCGATGGAGGAATCGCCTTCCGCAGAACCGTACTGCGCTACGCAGTCATTAACCACTGTGGTGAGAGCCGTTGTCGACACGGAACCCGAGGGATCCATGACGGTAATCGAAGACGTCGCCTCATACTGGGGTTTTAGCACGAAACCAAACACGCAGGCTGCAGCCAACGTGCAAGCAGCCACAATAGCCACGCACGTTTTCCAATAATGCTTGGCGGCCGCAAGAAGCTCCATCGCCGTCAAAAGGCTCTCCTATCAACCAATTCGGATAAAAGCAAACAGATTTATTTTATATGCGCCTTTACCCTGTTCATCCCAAACCCATCAATTTGGCCTGAAATTCCATTGCAGGCGGCAACAAGAGGCGTCTTACCAGAACGTGCCTTCAACTCCGTTGGTGTGGACGGGCTCTTAGAACTCGATGGCACACGGATCCAGCTGAGTTCCGTGAAAAGGCGAGAGCGTACAGATCAACTCGCGAATCATCTCGGTAACTTTGCAAAGTAACCGCAACGCTTGAGAACCTTTCGATCGCGTGCCGAAGGTTGGTGTAACGGGCGTTTCGCAGGCCGATTAAACGGCGCATGAGAAACGGCCATCGCTAGAATCGTTTATTGCGAAGTAACCGATTCGAGAAAGGCGATGACCGCAATGGACACTTTAGCAGCAATCGGCGCAGGCGCGCCCGGGATTCCCAGATTCGACGACGGCATGGTCAACATCCGGGAGCTCATCCGGCTCATGGCCGAGGCGCTCGTCAACGAGATCATGGACGCCCAGGCCGACGACGCCTGCGCCGACGGCAACCGGCGCAACGGCTACCGAGAGCGCTCGCTCGTCACCAGCGTGGGGACGATAAGCCTGCGCATCCCCAAGCTGCGCCGCGGCAGCTACTTCCCGGAGGACCTCATCGTGCGCTACTCGCGAGTCGACAGGGCGGTGATAGCGGCGGTGTCCGAGATGGCGACAAACGGCGTTTCCACGAGGAAGGCGGGGCGCGTGGCGGCGTCCCTGGGCATCGACCGCATGAGCGCCTCCCAGGTCTCCCGCATATGCGAGTCGCTGGACGACATCGTGGCCGACCTGCAGGAGAGGGACCTGTCCGACGTGGCCTTCCCCTACATCTGGCTGGACGCCACCTGCGTCAAGTTCCGCGACGGCGGCCACGTGTCCTCGTGCGCGCCGGTCACCGCCATCGGCGCCGGCTCCGACGGATACCGGCGGCTGCTCGGGCTCGACGCCGTCGACACCGAGAGCTACGCCGGCTGGCTGGCGTTCCTGCGATCGCTGCGAGAGAGGGGCGTGGACGGCGTGCTCTGCGTCACCTCCGACGCCCACGAGGGGCTGAGGCGCGCCATCGGGGAGGTGTTCCCGGGCGCCGCATGGCAGAGATGCGTCGTGCACCTGATGAGGAACGCGGCGTCCTGCGCCGCCGGGCGCCAGAAGAGGGCGGCGGTGCCCGCGATCCTGCACGCGGTGTTCGACGAGCGGGACCCCGCGCTCGTGCGCGAGCTCTACCACCTGGCCTGCGGGGAGATCGCCGGCATGTGCCCCAAGGCGGCCGATCTGCTCGAGGACGCCGAGGCCGACGCCCTGGCCTACCTGGACTTTCCCTACGCCCACCACAGGCGCCTGCGCACGAACAACGTCCAGGAGCGCGCCAACCGCGAGCTCAAGCGCAGGGCCCGCGTGGTGCAGGTCTTCCCGTCCAGGAAATCGCTGATACGGATGCCGGGCGCCGTGTTCTCCGAGATGGACGAGGACTGGGCGTCCAGGAGGTGGTTCACGGAGGAGTCCATCGCCATGGCGGCGAGTCCGGCCAAAGCGGCCGCCCCGGCGCCGTCCTACGATGGGAGCGCCGCGGAGCACGCCAGGCGCATCATAGAAGTGGTGGTGGCCGACAACCCGGTCGGAAGGAGGGCCGCTTAGGCGATGGCGCAGAATAGGGACGACTCTAGGGATGGTTCGGCTTGCTCGGACGGCCTCCGGCCGCCCTCGCAAACCGAATCGTTACACCAACAATCGGTACGCTAGGGGATGCGGACGAAATCTTGGACCTGGATCAAGGCCCGGAGAGGAGATCGCATGTTCACCGACGAGGATCGCAAACGCGCCTTGGAGGCCCTCGCTGCCAACGGCGGTCGAGTGACCAAGACGCTGAGGGAGCTGGGATATCCGTCGCGGCAGACCCTGTATCGCTGGATAGAGGACGACAGGGCCGCCGTCAGAAGAACCAACGGTCGTCCTTTCGGCCACTATTCCCAGGGTACCCGCGAAGAGGCCGTGGCCCTTTTGCAGAGGGGCTGGACGCCCCGCGAGATAGCTGAAAGCTTGGGCCTCGCCAATTCGGCCGTCGTCTACAATTGGACTCGATCCAAGAAGGGCAAGGTGATCGAATTGGCGGCGGATTCTGCGAGGCCTCTAGGCGAGGGCCGTGCGTGGTCGGGCTTCGAGGGGTCCGAGGAGGAGCGTATCGCGCAGCTCGAGCTCGAAAACGACATCCTGCGAGGGGTGGTGGAGGTTTTAAAAGCCGATCGCCTCGATGCGCTGACGAATCGGGAGAAGACGATCCTGATAGAGCATCTGAGGCGAACGACGTCGCGCCCCTTAAGAGAGCTCACAGATTTCTTGAGGATATCGAAGAGCTCCTATGAGTACCAGCGCGCGTCTCTGGCAAAGCCCGACAAGTACGCCGAAGCGCGAAAGCGGGTCGTTGAGGAATTCGAGGCGGCGAACCGGACGCGGGGATACCGCTATTTGACCCATGTCCTCAGACAGGGGAGGAATCCGCTCGTCCTGTCCGAAAAGGTCGTCCGCCGCCTCATGGCGGAAGAGGGGTGCCGCGTCATCTACCTCAAGAAGGCGAAGAGGTACTCGTCGTATGCCGGTGAGATATCCAAGGCGCCCGATGACCTGGTGAAGCGAGTCTTCCGGGCGGATTCGCCGAACACCCGCTGGCTCACCGACGTGACGGAGTTCGGCCTTCCGTGCGGGAAGTGCTACCTGTCCCCCGTGCTGGACTGCTTCGATGGAAGGCTCGTGTCTTGGTCGATCGGCCTGAGGCCGACAGCGGAATTCGCCAACAGGGCCCTCTTGGCGGCTTGCGCCGAGAAGGGCGCCGAAGACCACCCGATCTTGCATTCCGACCGGGGCGCTCACTACCGATGGCCCGGCTGGGCGCCATATGCGACCGGAGCGGCGTGGTCAGATCAATGTCGAGAAAGGGATGCTCCCCGGACAATGCAGCCATGGAGGGGTTCTTCGGGAGGCTGAAGAACGAGCTCTTCTATCACAGAGATTGGAAGGTAGTCATGATGGAGGAGTTCATCGAGCTGCTAAACGGCTATCTCTGCTATTACAATGAGTCGAGGCTCAAGGAATCGCTAGGATGGATGAGCCCGAATCAGTATCGAAGAAGCCTCGGGCTTGCAGCCTAGCGGCACGGAAAAGTGTCCGCATCCCCTAATGTAGTTGCGGACGTTTTACCATATTACTTAAGGTTTTATACGGATGTAGAGCCGGATCGTTACTGCAAAATCAGTCATACCGAAGATGCTGATACAGTGGTTAGCACGATTGATAAATGCAAAGCAAGCTATAAAAAATATAAGGATCTGTACGACGATCTCATGGCTGGCATAAGAGCATGGCGATGCAGGAATGGTCAAAATCCTGAAATTGGCTATAGAGAGGTCGACCAATTAATTTGGTATTACTTCAAGGGAGCGAACAGAAGACGCAAAAAAGAGGCATTAAGGGTGGTGCACGAAAAAGAGGGGCTCCCTCCCTCTGAAGTCAAGTTTGTATAGTCGCAGCGTCACATCTAGATGAAGATGTGACGTTCGCATGATTACGTTGCCGCGAAACAAATGTCAATCCTTTTGCCACATCCTTGTTTTGCCGCACATTCTTGTCCCAAATGTGTTATATTTTGTCCCACTATTTTGTAGAAGCATTCTGAGCTGAGCATATCTGGGAGCCAACATGAAAAAAGCCGATGTTGTCACGTTGATTCGAAGTCATTATGAAAATAATGAGGCAGCTTTCAGGCATCAAAGCATCGAGATCGCTCGAGAATTCGAAGATGAGGGCAACGACAGTCTCGCGGACTACGTCATGGCACTCCTCAACAATTCGAACGCCTTCGTACCTCAATCCTTAGGGGGTGGATCGGAATTCCTTATCCCCTTAGAGACGGCCACCTCCGCCAACCGCGAGGTTCGCCTCCTCCTCCCCCAGGATGTCGCCAGCGCCATCGACGACATTATCGGCGCCACCAATCGTATAGCAGGCGTGAACAAGTTCCTCTTTTACGGCGAGCCCGGAACAGGAAAGACTGAAGCGGTAAAGGAGATCGCAAGAAGAGCCCACCGCGATCTATACTATGTTGCCATGTCGCAGATCGTAGACAGCCATCTCGGCAGGACAGCGAAAAACATCGATGCCGTATTCCGGGAAGTAAATAGCGCCGTCTGCCCAGAGAAGCTAATTGTTCTTTTCGACGAAATCGACGCCTTGGCCCTCACGCGCATTGACTCGAATGACGTGAGAGAGATGGGAAGAGCAACCACGGCCATGCTCAGAGGGCTCGACAACCTCAACGGCAAGGTGCTCCTGTTCGCGACCACTAACTTGTTTAATGCGATTGACAAGGCCCTTGTTCGCCGATTCGACCTTACAGTATCCTTTGATAAGTACACTCGCACCGATCTGGAAGGCGTGGCCTTGGCGCTTCTGGAAGGTCAGCTTTCCAGCAACCCCTACGCTACAAGCGACAAGCGGGTTTTTCGGAAGATCCTGAAACTCTTTCCCGCCCTGCCCGCTCCGGGCGACTTGCAGAACATGATTAAAGTTGCCGTAGCGTTTAGCGACACGAACAACCCTTATGACTACCTCAGCCGCCTCTATCGCTCAGCTACGGGCAAAGATCCCAGTGATGTTATGCTCCTCAAAAAGCAGGGTTTTACGGTACGCGAAATAGAGCAGCTAACGTCGATACCAAAGAGCACAGTTAGCAGGAAAACCTCCGAGAAGAAATGAGCACAGCAGCAATGACCAATCTTCTTTCGCTGGGAAAAGGTCTCTATCACCGTGGACGACCCGTTGATCAGGGCGGTGGCATCTCCATGGCCGCATCCGATTCCCTCAAGGCATCACAAGTACGAGATTTCCAGAGTGATTTGGTAACTGTACTTGAGAAGTGGCCTGCCAATGCATTGGTAAAGGATATCCTTGTTGACGTCTCCTACGACACCATCGTGTCTAAGACAAACCGCATGCAGCTCATCTTAAAAGAACCACGCATCGACATGGTGCACGGTATAGTCGGCGCCCGATATGAACTTGATGAGAGAGGACGACCTTACCACGTGCTCACTTACTACTCGAGCAGAACGGCGATACAGCTCGCCGTGGCCAATCTTGATCTCGTTGCCACCTTTCTCGAGGACAACTTCGGATCGAAGTCTCTCAAGAAAGACAAATTTTCCGAAATAGGCGAGGGCCTGACGCCTCCACACGGACTTTCTAAGTCGCGGTTCCAACAACTAATCCACGACTGCATCCACATCTCCTCCGCCGCAATCCCCCATTTCGAGAAATCCGTCGCGGAAGAGAGCCTCGTCACGATATTCCCCACCGAAATGAGTGCAGAATCGCTTGCATCGGCGCTCTCCTTTGAGGAAGCTCGAAGACTCGTCGTAGACGAGACAACGCTTCTACTCAGCCCTACTCAACTAGAAGACCTGTCCAAAAAGGCTCCATATCTAGTTACCATGGCCATCAAAGACAGTTTCAATATAGACGACAACCTTGACAACGATTGGGCAGAGACTGCTCCTTTCGACATCCCCATACCCGGGGCGGAACCGACTATCGGAGTTATCGACACGCTCTTCGACCAGAATTCCCCCCTCTCCCCCTGGGTCGACTACCGCCCCATGCTTTCCGATGATATTCCCGCCTTCCCCTCCGACTATGAGCATGGTACGCGTGTCACGTCGCTCATTGTCGCAGGACATATGCTCAACCCTGAGCTCGACGATGGTTGCGGATGGTTTCAGGTTCGCCATTTTGGCGTGGCGCAGACGATCGGAAACACAGTTAGCGGGCTTCTTCGCGATATAAGGCGCATTGTCAGGGAGAACCCAGATATCGCTGTTTGGAACCTATCCCTCGGCCGTGTTGAGGAAATCTCACCAAACGTTATTTCTCCTCTTGCCGCATGCCTCGATGAGTTACAGAACGAGCGAGAAATCCTGTTCATCGTTGCTGGCACTAACGACAACACTCTTTCCCGGCGGCGACGCATCGGCTCCCCCGCCGATTCCGTGAACTCCCTCGTCGTTAATACCGCCAGGCTCGACGGAACGCCCGCTTCATACAGCCGTCGTGGCCCTGTTCTCTCTTTCTTCACTAAACCCGACGTCTGCGCCATCGGAGGTGATACGGGGGAGTTCGTCAAGGTACTCGATACTTACGGTGTCGTTTCCGAATGCGGGACATCGTTTGCCGCGCCCTGGATAGCAAGAAAAGCCGCCTACCTCATCAACATTATTCACCTACCCCGCGATGTCGCAAAGGCACTGATCATCGATTCCGCCCTCTCCTGGGATGCCACCGCTCTCAAACGGGGTATTACCACCGAGATGGGCTACGGGATCGTCCCCCAGCGAATCGAGAAGATCCTCCAGGTAGGCAATGATGAGATACGTTTCTATCTGAGCGGCAAAGCTACAAGCTACGAAACCTACACGCGCGGCATTCCCGTGCCCCTGCTGAAAGCAGAATATCCATATGTAGCGAGAGCCGTGTTGAGCTACGCTCCTGCGTGCGATAAGCGCCAGGGTGTCGACTACACCAACACTGAACTCTCCCTGTCATTTGGCCGTCAGGAAGACAAGGAAAACAAAGAGGGGAAGCCGCGAACGACTATACGCCCTATCGCCGACAAGTTCGCCTCGGCACCCAACGAGTTCGTCCCCTTCGAGGAAGCGGTGCGAAAGTATAAGCGAAAATGGGATAACGTCAAAATACGCGCCGAATCGTTCAAAAGATCTCGCCCTAAGCAAAAACTCTCCAACGCTGGTTTTTGGGGCATCTCCGTGAGAAAAACCGAACGACTTGATGATAATAGCGGGAGCAACTTGTCCTTCGGCATTGTCGTCACGCTCAAGTCACTCGATGGTCGAAACCGCATCGAAGATTTCATTCAGCAGAGCATCCACCTTGGATGGGATGTGAGAGAGATCAACATCGAGGAGAAGATCAGGGTTAATCTCGAATCGCAGCAGGAAATCACCTTCGAATAAGAATCTATAACGTATGGATATAATCTATAATCTATAATCTATCATTACTTTCATAGGATAATGCACTAACTGTTTGGCTATGGCAAGCAGAGCAGCGCAACGAGATGGCTGAGATCAGCACAGCAAATGCCGCAATAGTATCGGATCTTGACCACTCTGATATCCAACAGTCCTTTACCCTCTTTGGTCGCTCCATTGTGACCCTCCCCACATAACGACTCCCTACATTCTGGATTCTTGCGCTAGTGCATTCCGAAGCACTCCGGTTCCACTTAGCGAGAAAAATTGCTCGCAGGCTCCGTCCTCCAATAGTACGCCAGAGCCAGCATGAGGGGCCAGCTGATGGTGATGAGGGACTCCATAAGGCCGATCACGAAGAAGCACGCCACAACGACCGTCAGCACTGCTGCGGAGTAGTCGTGACGCTCCCGGTAAAGCGTGCGCATCGCCAGCAGGATAAGAACACCATAAAGAGCAACGCCCGCAAGACCGCCCGATACCAGCACGTGCAGGAAGAAGTTGTGGGCATTGTTGTAGAGGAAGTCGTTGAAGAACAGCCCGAACCTCACCGATGCGCCGTAGCCCAGAAGCAGATGATCCGGCGTCATGAGCGAGAAAACACCGTCCCACACGAAGGTGCGCAGCGTGAACGTGACCGTCTTCCCCAAAACTCCCACGATGATGGGCGCGAAAAGCTCTTGGATCTTCACTCCCATCAGAAGCACGACCGCGACCACGTAGGCCCCGAAGCAGCTGAAGCCGTTCACAAGCGGCCTCAGTTTGTGAAACTGCACCGCAAGGATCAGCATCGGGAAGAGGGCGAGGGCGACCACGGAAGTCGCCGAGTAGGAGACAATGCACTGCACGAGACCGATGGCGAAGAGAACGACGCTGCGAACAGAGCACCGTCTCGCCCGCCGCACGTCCAAAAGAAGAGAGCAGCCGACCGACGGTAGGATAAGATCAATGGACGCGTTCTTGTGGCCGTAGAAGTTCGAAGGCTCCCGAGCACCTGTCACAATGCCCTGAGGCCACCCCAGTACCGAAACCGTATTGCACACCGACAGAACCCCCGTAACGACCAGAATAGCCCAAAGGAGCTCGTCTCTATGCGCCTTGCGAGCGTAGGCGACAAGGAGCACCGACACCAGAAGCGGCACCCAATCGTAAAAGCACTGAACGTATATCCAAACTCGCCCGGCGCCCTCGTTAATCAATGTCGAGAGAAACATAAGCGCGGTAAGGGCAATGGCAACGAGGGAGAAGACGTCTTTGTCAACGCGCCGTACGTACAGGTAAACGAGCACGAGCGCCGACGCCGCACGCCATACTTTGAATACCTCCGCTGCAGCCGGGATAACGCTCCGGACAAATCCCACCGGCTCGAAGAACGGGAGCAGTAGCAATGCGAAGAGGAGCACATACCGCCAATCGGTCCCAGGCGAACTCCGCCGACGAGGAGCGGCGCTGCGACCCTGATGGGCCTTCCCCGAATATGCCGCCGAAGTAATCGCCATAGCCTTTTGCGCCTTCCCTTCCCCGTCTTTTCCCAGATCTGCCGATGCTAATGGAGTGTACCATACATGCCGGTAGCCGGCCGATCCCAGGGAAACGCTCCATCATGGCAACAGCCGCTCGCCTCATAGCTCTCGCTGCAGCCATAGCGAGGGGGAAGGCTAATCAGCTTGCCCTGCATCATCCGAGCAGGTTGGCACAATCTCGGCGTTGAACAAGTCCGCGAAGTCCAGCAGACTCTTCTCGGGCATGGGGCTGTAGGCGGCGAAGCCCGAGTCCGAGACGATTATCTCCGTTGCCGCGCAGAAGAGCATCTTATGGCGGCGGGAGCCGAAGGCTACCAGCTTGCCGTGGCTGCCGCAGCGGGGAGGCCGCTGGCCCTCACGTAGGGCGTAGTAGCGGGCAATGCCGTCATCCCGCTGGCCGTCGCACTCGAATTGGGTCAAGGCGCTTCGCGGGCCATCGGGGCCGTCCGTGTAAATCCAGATGTCGCCGCCTTCGGCGAGTCGGCGAATCAGGCGCCGGTCGAGCCGCGTCTTCCAGCGCGGAACCCGGCCGTCGAGCAGCTTGATCGCATTCTCCCGGGCCTTCCCCGTCAAGTGGTCGACGACAATCTCGCCCTTGCCCAAGTCCAGCCTAACGCGCCACTTCCCCACGATCCTCGTATGACGAAGCGCATAGGCCGAGCAGGCCATCTCCCTGACCGACCACCTTAGGGGAATGCTCGCGCCGTCGAGGCGCAACTCAAGCCAGATATCCTCGCTCTCGTCCAAATTGCATGCGAAGTCGAACCGGAAGGAGCGGCCCAGCTTCACCGTTGCCGTCGGACAGCCCTCCACTATCTCCGTCAGCGCCAGGGCATCCGCACTGCCCCCGCGATCGGCCTTTCGGGGGCGCCGGCGCAGCAGCAATTCCACTCCCCCTTCCCAACCGGCAAAGAACGGCGAGATTAGCGTACCGGATACGTGCAGCTCGCCATCGCGCACGGCAATCCGCGTCAGTGTCGCGTTTGCGCAGCCGTCAGCAAACACGAGGGCATCACCCCTCAACACCGCAAGAGCCCCCGGCGCCACGCGCCAGCGCAATGGCTCGCGGCGCTTCAAGCTCAGTGCGAACAACCGATGCTCCTCCCGCAGATTGGGGTGCCTTAGTATCAGATCGTCATCCACGCACTCCATGAGGTTTCCCAGTCGGCCCAGCGCCCTACCGTAGGCTGCGCCTTCCAAATGCGCGGGCAGCGCGATGCCCGCCTTCAGCTTCCACGAGAGATCGTTCACAAGCAGTCCCTGGATATAGGAAGGCACTTCGTTGCCGTAGCGGCCGAAGAAGTCCTCGAACAGCGCGATGTTGTTGTCGTAGAGGCGCTCCGGCTGGCGCAGGGCAGTGGACGCCCCCTCGTCGCTGCGAATCCACCGGTATTCCGCTTCGGCGCAGAAGCCCAGCTGCATGCTGCGCTGGAGCACGTCGGTGCAGTACTTCTCGTCCTCGTGCACGATAACGCCGTTAGCGGGCGCGAAATCGAAGAGCACATTCCCGTCGAAGCGATTGCGCACGGCCACGTTCATGGTGGCCTGGGCAATCGTGGCGTTCTCCGGAAGCGTCAAATCGTAGATGCCCGTCTCTCGCAGTACATCGTAGCGGTGGTGCAGCCGCTGACGCTTTCCTTCGCGAATCGACACGATGGGGTAAGTGGCCAACTCCACCTCATCTGGGCACGACTCGAAAAACTTCGAGACATTCTCCAGCGTCTCGGGGCTTAAGGAGTCGTCCGGATCAAGGAAGAAGAGGTAGCGGCCACGTGCGGCTCGGATGCCCGCATTGCGCGCCTCGGAGACGCCGGCGTTCGGCTGCGCGACAACGCGTACCCAGGGACGCTCTGCGGCAAAGGCCTCGCAGAGCGCAAGGGACTCATCCGTAGAGCCGTCGTCGATAAGCAAAACCTCGAGATCGCTCTTGCTGATTGTTTGGCGCTCCAGACAATCGAAGCACGCTTTCAAGTGCGAAGCCTTGTTGTACACGGGAACGACGACGGAGGCCGCAGGCTGGCGATCTGAATATGACTCGCGGTCGGTCATTGATTATCCCTTCAACGACTTCTCAAGGATCTCCCGACCGAGCGCGAACTCGATGATGCGGTCCGTCGCATGGCCGTCGCATGCGCCCATGAAGCGGTCGCGGAACTTATCCACCTCGGACGAATCGAAGCTCTCGGCGCTTTCTGCAATCGCCTGAATCACCTCTTCGGTCGAGGTGCAGACGGGGCCAGGGGTGAGCGCGTCGTAATCGTAGTAGAAGCCGCGCCAATCAGCGTACTCGTCCTGATCGAAGGCGAAAAACACCATGGGACGACCGAAAAGCGAATACTCGAACACAAGCGAGGAGTAATCGGAGATCACCGCATCTGCGCTGCAGATAAGCTCATTGATGGCGATATCGTGCGTGACATCGAAGGCGAAATCGCGACAGCACTCTGGTATGGCGGGCAACTCGCGCACAAAGGGATGGTGCTTGATGAGGAGCACCGCATCCTCCCCCATGGCACGTTTCATGGCCTCGATGTCAAGGGCAGTTGGCGCTTCCGCATGAGCCACTCGGCCCCGAAAGGTAGGGGCGTACACGATCGCGCGTTTGCCCTTCGCCGCAGGGACTATGGACAGCAGCTTGTCGCGGCTGTTCTTCAGATAAGCCTCGTCGAAGAACACATCGGTGCGACTCACGCCTATCGGCTGCACAACGCCGGGTTCATCCTGCAGCACCATAGCCTCCTCGTAGGCCCATACGACCTCCGGGCTACTCACCGTGACAAGCGAGAGATTCTTGTAGAACGGATGGCGCAGAATCTCATCGCGAGACCCGCCGAAGATGAGATCGGCGGTGCTCATACCCCACTTCTTGAAAGCGCCGCACCCATGCCACAGCTGAACCACCGTCGTTTCCTCTCGCAGTGGCAGGCAGCTTACGACGTTGGAGGCGTCGTTCAGGAAGACGCACTGGGCAGTGGCGAGATCACGGACGGCTTCGATGCAGTTGCGATAATACTGACGCAGCCTAACGCGGGTCTCCCCGAGAGAAATGAATTCGACGTCGAGTTCGGGCACGCAACTCAGACGCTCGTAGAGGACTTCGAAGCTTTCAGGGACAGTCGGTTCCTTGTTTTCCAGAAAGACGACCTTCCCCGGCTGAATGGGCTGCTTGGCCGCGCGGCGGTACTCGCCCGGCAGAATGCGGAAGAGCAGCAGATCCTTTGCCCATTGGCGCACCCGATGAAAGACGGCGCCCTTCACTCGCGCCAAAAGCGGCTTCTTCTCACTGATCTCGTTCATCGCTTCCTCGCTTGGATGACCCTACATGTTCCAGCGGATGACCGTCTTGCCCATGGGCTTGCGGATATCCGCCTCGAAGGCCGCCGAAATGTCCGATATTTGCCGGGCCTCGTTCACGCTGCAGACGAGAGCGGCGAGGTAGTCCAGCACCTCTGGATGCTCGTGGTAGAGCCGCACCGTGGCCTCGAAGTCCTCGCGACCGCTGCGGCTGCTGCCGAACAAGCGCAAGCCCTTCTCCAGCACCATGCGGGTGTTGATGGGCACGTTGTTCTCGGAGACGCCGAGCAGCGACACCGTGCCCTCGGGGTTGATGCGGTCGATGATCTGCTCGATGGCGGCGACGGATCCCTCGCCGCCGGCGCATTCGAAGGCGTGGTCGACGAGTTCTACGCCACTCACGTCGTCGACCAGATGCGTCTCGTCGGCGAACGTGAAGTCGTGCAGCTTCGATTCGTTGCGACCGAACACGACGATCTTCGCATCAGGGTACCGCGTATGCAGAAGCAGCGAGACGATGTAGCCCATGTTGCCATCGCCCCACACGCCAATGCGCTCGCGTCGGCCATGGGCAATTTTATCGAAGCGGGAGATGGCGTGGGTGGCCACGCTCACAAGTTCGGTAAAAGCCGCTACCTCGCAATTCACGTCCTGCGGGAGTAGCACCACGCGCTCCGGCGGAAGAACCATGCTCTCCTGCATGAACCCATCGAAACCGCTGCCACAGAACCGGCTGGACCGAAGGTAGTTCTCAGCGATAAATTCATCCTGTTCGGTGGGGGCGTTGGGGAGCATAACGACGATATCACCGGGCTGGAACGTACCTACGTTATCGCTGACCACACGGCCGATGCCTTCGTGGATGAGCGCCATGGGCAGTTTCTTGGCCAGCACCTCCTTGCTACGCGTTCCCTGGTAGTAACGTTGGTCGGCGTTGCAGATGGAGAGGTGCGTCGGCCGAACGATGACCTTGTCGGTGGTGCCCTGAGATACGACAACCGGCTCGATGGTTCGGGGGGCCGTAAGACGATAGACGGTATTCAGCATCGGCTAGGCCTCCAGCATCGCTTCTGCCACGCGCAGATCCTGCGGATAGGTGATCTTGATGTTCGACACGTCGCCGCGCACCAAAGCCACCTTCTTGCCGCGCAAAACGAAAGCCTTGCAAGCATCAGTGAGAATGGCGCTCTCTTCAGGAGTGAGCGACTCCAGCGTTTCGCGCAATTCGCGCATATTGAAGCTCTGGGGCGTCTGGCCTTGGTAGAGCACGCTGCGGTTCGGGATAGAAGAGATGAGCTCGCCGTCGAGACTCTCAACGATGGTGTCGGTGGCAGGCACGACGGTATCGCAGGCGCCATGAGCGAGAGCGGCGGCGATGTTATCCTCGATGATGCGCAGCGAGACGAAGGGCCGCACCGCATCGTGAGTGACGATGATGGAGGCGTCGTCCGCCTGGCACTCGTCCTCGAAGTAGCGGATGGCGTTCATGATGGTATCGTTGCGCTCGGCACCGCCAGCGATGACGTTGACGGCATCGGCGTACTGCGGGCAATGCCTGGCGATGATGTCCTTCGTCTGCTGAACCCAGGTTGCCGGCGTCAGCACGAGAATCCCGTCAAAGCATCCGGCAGCACAGAATTTCTCCAGCGTGTGAACGAGGATGGGCTTGTCGCCCAGATAGAAGAACTGCTTCGGCTTGTTAGGGTTCCCCATCCGAACCCCCGACCCTCCGGCCAATATGGCAGCAAACTGCATGTACGCTCCTTTGGTCAGCACGCAGCGCCCAAGACGCCACGGATCTTGTTACGTCTGCAATTCTACCATTGAGCCTCAAGCCCACAACGCCGTTCCACGACAGTCGCATATTGCCGAATGTTGTGAAAACTTACGTCAAACGGCCAAGAGTTGTATGTTCAAGCATAAAATGGATGCATCAAGCGCAAAAAGGAGCTCGTATGTCGATTTTGCTATTCCTCGTCCTCGGAATCATCGCCTTTTTCCTCATCAACTACTTGGGGGGAAGGCACATTCAACAATCCTACCAAAACGATCTCTTCGATGACGAATTCGGAAAGAGCACAGTATTCAATATCGCCTTTCGCATCATTGCCCCCGTCGTCGTCCTCACCCTCTTTGGTGCCCTTTGCTTTTTTGTTGGCCTCCGTTTCCAATTCTCGTGTCTTTTGATCTCTGGAGGAACCTATTGGACCCTTCGCATTTTGGCATGGGTGTCAAAGCGCCGAACCGTTCGCTCTAACCTTGCAATGGTCTTTGCCCAAGCCGCAGTTTCGCTCCTCTTGTCTTGGTATCTGTTTACGGCAATCGGGAATGACCCCTTGCGATCTCTGATTCCTGACGTCGGAGATGTTTCGCTGGAGTTTATCATCCTCGCCATGACCGTGCTGTTTTACATCTTGGCTGAAAGTCCGATGTTCCGAAAAGACCGCTCGCCTAGATCGCCTCTGATGGAAAAGCAGCTATTTGCCATCGACAAGCTCTGCCGAAAATCAATGCCCGAACGATATAAGCAAGATACGGCACTGCTGATCTTGTTCTACACTTTCGCGCTCATCGAGGACACCTATCGACCCTCGTGGATCCGACAAGCCGAGCGAATCGCTTACCATGTTCTCCCCTTCAAGAAACCGCGAACCTTTGGGCTGATGCAGACAACGTCTGACCGTCCGCTTTCAGATGAAGAGAGCATCGCTTGTGCGTATGACATAGTGTCGGATATTTACGATGAGTTCATCGAAACATACCCTGAGTTCACAATTGACCCCATGAATGAAGAAGGACACGCACCCTGTCTGGTTTCCTTCCAAGATGGCTATATCTACGAGTTAGCAGAGATGCTCACGGCGTTAGAGATTCGGTCAAGCACCCTATACGGAAAATACTGTGGAACGTATCTTCTGGACGTATATAGCTATTTCGATGCCGCCGAAGCTTTCGTGCTCCGGCAATACAACATCAGCCGATCCCAGAGCATCCAAGTTTCACACATCACGACAAAACGATGGGCTTCCTTGGCAGTTAACGGATGGTGTCCTCTGAACCAGCAGAGAGGCTTCGCTTGCCAGGGAGGAGAAGATGCGACGAGGACGCTTGTCGGCAGATATCACCCGGGCGGAGAGAAGCTGCAGTCGCGCCTGATGAAGCATGATCTGAAAGGATGTGTTTATTTCGCATATTGGGGCGTTGACGGAACGGTAATCGTGCTTTCCGAGAATTCTAGAGAGGAGGAAGTTTCAACAGTAGCCAAGGAACTCGATATGTCGATCGAATCCATTTCATACCACTTTGAAGAACTCGCCTCAAACCCTCGAGGCTTTCTTGACGCTTCGCTCATCAAAGAGACTCATGGGTAAAACCAATCGAAGCAAACTATCGCGGCATAGCTAGCCGTCCGCCGTATTTTACGAGTGCCATTATTCCCGCACTCCCGAACCACGATGACAATCGATCATTTGCACCATCTTTATTCTACCGATTTAACGGCTTCAAGTGTTTGCGCATCTCTTCATACTCCTGAGTAGCCAGTTGAAGCTCTTCGAGAACACGCTTTCGCAAAGTCTGAAACGAATCCAGCATCTCTTTTGGATCCCCTATCAATAAATGCGCTTCAGAGTCGTCGGTCTGGTCGTCGATGAATATCGAAAAGACGCCACCCCCGCCATCCCGAATCACATATTCCGGCAATAACTTATACGTCTCTTCGATCTCCCCGCTGCAACCTTCGTAGTAGCGAGAGACAGCATCAATGAAATTGCTCGTCAGTTGACAGATGCTTTCGTGAATCGCCGTTACTTCGCAGTAAAACGACAGTTTCACAGAACCACTGCAGACACTTTCGATAATTTTCTGATATATATCAATTCTTTTTTCAAACAACTCTTTATTAGTAAAAAATATCGGATTTCGCAATTGATATAAATCAAAACCAGCATGCTGGCGATCACTATCGTCTGGACAAAGAGAAACTATAAGCTGGCCATGCTGGGCGTGATTTCGAAGAGTGTGAGCCAGCGCATAATTAAAATTGCCGTCGTATTCACGACGAAGATCATCGATAAAGACTTGGGCCTCAGCGTATCCATCCTTTTTGGCTGCATTGCAGAACGCTTCTAGGAACTCAACGAGGTTAACGCCATTGGAAACATAATTCATCGCATAAGCATTGACAGTAATCCTATCATCCATACCCGTACCATTGTCGGTCGTTCCGTCAACGATCCCGCTATCAAACATCAAAATGCCATGAGTCAGTTGCCTGTAGTTCCAGAGATATACGTCAAAAAGCTGGTCTACACTTGTCAAAGCGCCGGATAAAAGGATCCACTTCCTCATCACGGGGCCATATTTCGAACCAAAATACCGCCCTTCAGCAACCAACTTCACAATCCAGTCATCTGATTCGTTTGCCTTATAGCTCGTAAAAGAATCCATACGAGTTCCATCCTTCCCGATTGGCGACCCTACCGATTTCTCAGGTCTTTTTCATTCCCTCCATGGCATCCTAATCGTTACAGAGCCGCCTCGGCAATTCTCTCCAACTCACTTCGAATCCCCGGGAAGGTTCTCCTCCCCTCTACGTAGTCCGCAGCCTGTATCTGCCCCTGTATTCGAGACAGCAGGCTTAAGTCGCCACTCGCTTTCAGACTCCGCGTGTTGCCGACTATCTTGCTTCTCAACTTGTTAGGCGCGACCAATGCACCATCAGGTGCTAGGCAAACACCTGTTACGATCTTGAAATCACCGGGAAGACGATACTTCGTTTTGGATCCCTTCGCCCGGTGTCCATACTTGTGCAGAACGCCATCGACCTCATAGGCGAGTTTTTTCCAGGAGAAGTTGTCCTGTGAGGAGAAGGTCATGTCATCAACATAGAGAGTAAACGTGCACCCGTATGTACGAGCGAGGTCCTCTATTTCCTCGAACATTTTCGCATAGGCAAAGTACGCCACTGCCTGACTTGCCGGACTCCCTGTGGGTATCCCTCCCTGATACGTGCAAATATCTGTCAAGCACTGCGCCACATCTGGCGAGCATTCAAGCCTCTCGCGAAAAAGACGTACTCCCGAACGCAGCTTGGGTAGAAAGAGCTGATGTCCATTGTCATAACATAGCCATTAGACCGATGCTTTGAGGCATTGTCCTTGTAAGACTTTCCCTTGGTCGCAGATATCACCCAGTCGGGCTTTTCGATTCGAGCCATCAAATCCCATACTCGACGTTGCCACTTTTTCATCTTGCTGCATGGAGCCTCGATGGTTCTGCTTCCCCCTGAAGACTTCTCTTTGTCAAAAATGTTGTATTCTGAGAAACACTTGACGCGGCGAGAATCTCCCTTTTGCATATACAATAGCTCTTCAAGATCTCGCCTCCTTCCCAGGCGATAGATGGGGCTTCTCTGAAGAGGATATTGTCTGACCGTCTTCTTCATCGGAGGTTCACCGCCATGTTTTCGATCACGGAATTCAGAACCTTAGAGGTGAGCAGCCTCGCCTTGGCCTCATCAGAACCCCCGTCGTATTGCTCTGCCAGCAACATGATAGAGGACAACTTGATGCCAGTCACATCGGCATAGCGCTCCAAAATTCGCATGGTAGGCTGCTTCGTGTTGTTTTCGATCTCGGACAGATAGCTTCTGGATATACCCAGCATAGAGCTCATCTCCGAAGCAGAGTAATCGAAAATGAGACGTATTCTCCTCAAGGCAGTACCGATCATCTCGTCCTCGTTTCTTTGAACGTTCACGAATGCCAGGCAGGCCTTTACCAAAATCGAAGCTCTACGAGGAAAACAGGTTCTTCATGGCCACCACGATTCTGATAATCGCAACGAGCAGATCGGCTCTATTTAAAATAAAGCGCGCTACTCGGGCACGAAGCGAGACTCGCTTGCCCTGCCGTTCCTCTCCTTTCGTCTCGGTGCTTCCTGTAGTAGGTCCGCAGATTCCCATGAATCGCTCCCTTCCGCCTCGCACGACAATACTTTTTCGCGAGGCCTCCCAGAGAAGAGAGGGGTCCACAAGAAGCGGCCTACCCGGCTTTCTGCGCTCCGCGCGCTCCCAGCGCGGAGCGCCGGGCGGTGTGCACGAAGCAATGGCTGGGGCAAAGCCCCGCGGGCGTCAGAGACGCCCCAATGGATGGGAGCCGACCCGTCATAGGTGACGACCTTGATTGGGAGTATAACATATCATTTCGCTATTTGCGACAAAATTTCGCAAGTAGCATACAATGGCAGAGTTGCCCCCGTTCCCCGTTCGAGAGCGTTCACATATTTTGATCCACAAGCTGATCGAAAACACTAGACTTTTAGTCAATGGTTCTATAACATTTCGTCGATAAGAAAAGCTCATGCCAGAGCTTTATCGGCCCCGAGCGCCCGCGTTCGGGGCCGTTTTTCTTGAATACATTTCCGTACGCGACACCGAGCGCTCCATGGTACATCAATTCTGACAGCCTCCCATGACGGCATCTTTTTCATATTCGAAACGCAAAACCGAAGGAATCGCATGACCAAAGAAGCGCTCATTACCAACGTTTCTTGCAACCTGCAGAAGCAAGCCGGGATCGCTTACGCCATCGGAATCGAGAACGTACGCATACCTTTCTATCAGGTACCCTCCGACTTCTTTTGCGAAGAATACACGACACTTTGGAGGAAGCACAATACAGCCCTGTTTAGATCGTTGCAGCTCTACGTTCGCTATTTAACTATTAGCATGGGAAGAAGTACTTCCTGATGTCGATTCCGACGCAACACCAACATTGATCATGGACTATCTGCATCCAGTTTTCAAGACAATTTGAGACGTCCCCATCACCTTCAAAGACCAGCTTTTGAGAGCGGCAACTATTTTGTCTCACGTTTCAATAGGAGATCTCGAATATATCTCGAGCAAGCACAAGGATCGCAGGAGAAACCAGGCAGACGCAATGAAGCGAGCTGCAGCAATAGATGCTGATTTGTCGCCCCCATACGAACTCGCCGCTAAGGATCTGTACGGATCGGATACTGCCAAACATTTTGCAAGTCTTCATGGTAGATTCGTGCATGACGCGCATCCAACCCTTCTGGAAGAAATGAACGACGCCCAGCAAGACTCAAGTGGAGTCACCGTATACCACTCAGAAGGATCGTACAATTTGAGCGCTGAGATCAAAGTACTATTACTTCACTTGCCCCTGCTCTGCACGTCCTATCAAGCCTTCAACGAGTACGCTAATAGCAAATATCGGTCATTGAGCCACCATCCTTATCCGGAAAACGGACGCAGCTCGAACGAGAATGCGCGATTGGACTAGCTCCGCATGATATTGCCCGATACCGACCGCTTCGCTCCCGCATATGTCTCCGTTATAAAGTGAATAGACCAACCGTCAGCGAGTACGGGCGTCGCACCTATTATAGATTCCCTCTCTTGCTTACGCGGTAATCTATAATAGGACAATTGCGGTAACTTGAAAGACTTGAAGGTCTCTTAGCATCCTTGCAGCCACATTGCCAATGATCAACTCTGCTTCGACAATCTAAGATAGAATATCTAGCATTCGAATAACGCATCACCGCAGAACCAGGAAAGCAGATTAGTGCGCAAGATCGTCATTGGCATAGCAACTTTTCTTCTGGCGGCGCTCTATGCGCTGTGCTCGTTGTTGCCGCAACGGCAATGCATCGCGTGCATCAGCCGGCAGAGCGATAGCGCGCCGATCGACTTTCGACTCATTAAGGACTATTGCGAGCGCCGCGACCCGGCATGGGAAGTCATCATTCTTCCCAAGCAGCTGCGCAATCCAGCGACCTACCTGCTCGAGGTGGTTCGCCAGGTCTACTACATCGCGACAAGCCGCGCCGTGGTGCTGGACTCCTACTGTATCGTCGTCGGCCTTCTGCACGACCGTATCCGCGTGCCCGTCGTCCAGATTTGGCACTCCCTGGGCAACATGAAGCGGTTCGGCTACACCGCCTTCGGCACCGACGAGGGCCATTCCGAGGCGACGGCGCGCCTGATGCACATGCACGAGGGCTACGACGCCATCGCCACCTCGTCCTTAAGCTTCGCCGACGAATTCGCCGCCGCGTTCAACACCGATAAGAGCAAACTCTTCGAGGCGCCCCTCCCCCGGGTCGATCTCCTGCTGGACGAGGCTCACCGCAACCGCCAGCGCGAGGCCATCCTTACTGCCCACCCGCAGCTACGCGGGCGCGAGACCATCGTCTACTGCCCCACCTTCCGCAAGCAGCCGGCCGCCAACGAGGCCGAGGCCGCGGCCGCGCTCATCAATGCCGTCGACTTCGACCGTTTCAACTTCGTCTACAAGCCGCATCCCGTAAGCAAGCAGGTCATCGACGACCCGCGCGTCATAACCATCCCCGGCGGCCAATTCGATGCCCTGTTCGTGGCCGACGCCATCATCAGCGACTACTCCACGGTCATCTACGAGGCCGGCCTGCTGGGCATCCCCGTCTACCTGTACGCCTACGATTGGGACACCTACCGCGAGAAGCGCGGCCTCACCATCGATTTCGAAAACGACGTTCCTGCGCTATTCACAGATGATCCCGATGCAATCATGAAAGCCATCGAGAACAAAGATTTCGACGCAAAAGCCTACCGTGTCTTCGAAAACGCCAATGTCACGCCGCCGAAAAGCGCGTCGTGCACGGAGACGATCTGCGAAGCCATCATCAGCGCTGCAACGTCCTGCAAGAAAAATTCCTAAGCCGGCGAGTCCTACTCGTGACTCTCATAGAATGCAATGGCGTCCTGGATGGAGCCGTCGAACTTCTTTGTGCCCTTATCCAGCACGATGCCGCGGGTACAGAACTCCTGCGCGGCTGATGAGGAATGGGTGACGAAGAGCACCGTCACGTCCTCGTCCTCCATGATCTCGCGCACGCGGGCGAAACACTTCTGCTGGAACTGTTTGTCCCCCACCGACAGTGCCTCGTCCACCACGAGAATCTCCGGATCGCTGGACACAGCGAAGGCGAAACCCAGGCGCGACTTCATGCCCGACGAGTAGGTGCGCACCGGTTGGTCGATGTACACGCCCAGATCGGCGAATTCCACCACTTTAGGCTCCAGTGCGGCAATCTCGTCCGCGTCGAGTCCCATGGCATGCCCGCGCAAATGAATGTTCTCGCGCCCCGTGAGCGCCATGTCGAAACCAGCCGTGAGTTCCAGAAGCGCGCTCACCGCGCCGTTCACGATCACCTCGCCCTTAGTTGGGAACGTCACACCGGTAATCATCTTCAGCGCCGTCGACTTCCCCGCGCCGTTGTGCCCGAGAAACGCCACCGCCTCCCCTTTCTTTATTTCAAAAGAGAGGTCGTTACTGGCGTTCACTTTCGTGATGAGCTTGCGCTTATCGCGGCTGCTGAAGATGCTGAAAAACCGCTGACGATCGTTCTCGTACAGCTTGTAGGTCTTCGTGACGTGATCGAATTTGATGGCGACGGGCGCCTCGGCGCTAGAGGACATCGGCCACCTCCTCGTGCGTGCGCCGGTAGATCACCAGCGTGACCAGCAGCGTGACGACGAACACCACGACAAAGCCAATAATGGCCTCCGGCTTGTCCCAAATCCACATCTTGTCGTACACCGCGCAACGGTACATCGTGACAATGAACGTGATGGGATTGAGCATAAGAACGAGCTCAATAACGGGAATTCCCAGATTAAACACGTTGAAAATGATACCCGACAACCAAAAGAGAGGCGTCGAGAGCGTCTTCATCAAGTTCATAAAGTCCTTGCTGATGGCCGAGAGCAAACTTGTCACAAGCGAGAACATATTGAAGAACACGAACATGAGCACAAGGGCCACCGGCAATTGCAGCAAATACAGATCCAACGGCAAACCGCAGAGGAAATAAACGATAAGCAGCGCCACCACAAGCCCCAGCTGAACGACGAACGTCGAAATGCTGAAGATCGTCGGAATGCCCGCAAGCGGAAACTTAATCTTCGTGACCAAATACGAGTAGCGCTTGAAAACATTGATTCCCGTGCCGAGAATTTCCTGAATGTAGAACCAGGGAACAAGGCCGCCCATAAGCCAGAGGATATAGGGGACATCGGAACCCGTCTGGTCAGCACTGCGCAGCCCAACCTCGAGCGCGAACCAGAACACCAGGATGTACACCGCCGGCTTCGCGAAGAACCACAGGGGGCCAAGTACCGCGCCCGCCGACGTTTTCTTCAGATCGAACAGCCCCAGGCTCAAGATTTGCTTGCGCCATTGCCACTGTTCCTTGAGTATCTCCGAGAGCGTGCCCACGATCCTCGTTTCTCGCAACCGATAATCAGCGAGCCTCTATTTTACCATTGCTTCGCCGCCATCACAGTACCCATACGCGATTGTTCGACCGCAGGAGACAGGATGGTGAACCGGCGTCGTGCCCTGAATAGCGGATCGCCCTCATGCCCTCGCAGTTATTTCGCACTTCCGTTAGCCGCATCCCTCTCTTCTGCCATCATTGCCGCAACATCCTCCTCGTGATTGCCTTAAGCGGCAGGCACGACTTGAAGCCTGAATCCAAGGCAATCAAGCACATTAACAACAGTGCTGAAGCGAGGGTTGCCCGATTTGCTCAGCGATTTATAGAGGCTCTCGCGTCCGAGGCCCGTTTCCTCGGCGATAGTCTTCATACCGCGCGATCGAGCGATAACGCCGAGCGCATCTGGCAGAATCGCTGGATCCCCCAGCTCTAGGACGGCATTGAGAAACGCAGCAACGTCCTCGCTGGAATTGACATCCAACGATGGGTCCCATTCTGTCCATTCGCTATTCATGGTCACACCTCCACGACTCGTAGATCTCCTTGGCGAGTTTAATGTCCTTCGTTTGAGACGACTTCGTGCCTCCAACGAGCAGCAGGAGGAGGGTTGCGCCTTCAAGGGCGATGTAGACGCGATAGCCAGCTCCGAAATGAAATCCCAACTCGAATACTCCATCGCCTACCGCTTTCCAATCCCCCGTCAATGCCCCATAGTGCTTGATCTGAAGGTTCCGCGCATTAATACGCGCGATCACATTGCGATCCCTGAGAGAAGACACCCATTTCTCGTAACGCGGAGATTTGACAATCCTCACCGTTGCTCACCCCTTTATTGTATCTTATAGGATACTAATGTCAAGGCGGAATTTGTTTTCCGGAGCGATATCCGACCTTGAGACTGTCCTCGATTCATCGAGTTAGGGCAAGCCCAGCCTTTGCTAGAATAATATCATACATTTGTTCTATTTTCAACGTACAATTACCTTTTATGCAATGCCGACGAGAGGAGGGATAGAAGCATCCCCGTTACATATCAACGCGACTTAGTCCATCTAATTCGCGCTACAGCTCGTCCTTCAGCTCTGCCGCCAGTTCTGCATCGTGCAGGCGCAGGCTGCAATCGTCGGATTTCGGGAAGGCGAGCAGCGGCAAAGAACCGTACCAAATAAGAGCGTCATCGATAACTGCCAAACGCGTCGGTCCGTCCTCGAACCAAGTAGCTTCAACGCCAGCCTCTCCGAGCAGAGCAGCAGCGGCGGTATCTCGGGAATCCGTCTGCTCGCTCGCCGCATGCTTCCGCACCGCGCAAGTCACCTCCAGACCCCTCTCGCGAGCATCCCGCAGCGCGGGCAGAAGCTTCTTTACCGCTGCCTCGCTCGCAGAAGGGGCCCTCACCAAAATCGAGCGCTTCGCCTCTCGAATATCCGTTTCGAACCTACCAAGCCAATCGCCCTTCCCAATGAAAGAGCCCCCATTCGCCCCTTCATCCTCATCTGTTGGCGAGCACACTTCGTAGCCAAGGTTTCCATAGGTCTTCAGCCGTTTCTTGTACATGCGCTCGAGCATGGGAACCGAAACGTCCACATAGTCGTAGACGACCACCTCGGTCTTGCCCTCGAACTCGCGATGCAGCCGACCCGACTGCTGAGTGACATTGCCGTCCCAGGCTATGGGCGTCGTCAGGAACAGCGCATCAAGCTGCGGCATATCGAAGCCCTCTCCCAGATAGCTCTCCGTCGCTACCAGAATGAAGGGCTGGCCATCTTCGGACCGCTTAGCCCTCTCGATGGCCTCGCGTCTCTGCTTGGGCGTACCCTCCCCGATCAACAGCCTCGCGTCAAGGCCGAGCGAGCGCAAAGCGTGATGGATCATCCGAGCGTGATACTTCCGCTTCGACACCACCAAGGGCGTGCACCCGGCCGTTACGGCTTCATGAACGTCCTCCACGACCAGGGCGTTTCTCTTGCCGTGCGCGCAAAGCTTCTCCAACACTTGGGAATACGACGCACCCGCCTCCAAATCGGGCAACCGCGCGGCCGAAGAACTCGCCGTTGGAGCTCACCCGAATGCCGGATCCCGCAAAGCGTTCGTCGCTTACTCGATAAAGGGCATCAGATTCTCTTAAAAGAGCCGTCCATCAAAGAGCGCGTATTTGGACAGCTCTTCCATTCCCTACCGCCCGTGCCGGCCGTACCAGCGGGGCTTGTCTTCTTGGCGGGTGTGGCGGCCGTGGTAGTGGTGGCGCAGAACCTGATCGAAGATGCCGAGGCGCCACAGTATCAAGAACGACCCCAGCAGCATGATGGCGATCATAGCCCACACCGCAACACCGTGGGTACTGCTCATAACCCAGGCGCCCACGCCCAGAAGCGCCGTCCAGGCGTACACGATGACGACGCTCTTGCGCACGCCGTAGCCCTTGCGCAAAAGCATGTGGTGCAAGTGTTTCCGATCGGCCTGCTGGATGGGCTGATGGTGGTACACGCGCCGAATGATGGCCGCCGCCGTGTCGGCGATGGGGATGGCGGCGATCACGAGCGGCACCGCCAGCACGATGACCGTGGGCGAGCGCATGACGCCCATGAGCGAGATGACGCCGATCATGGCGCCCAGAAGCAGCGAGCCCGAGTCTCCCATGAAGATACTCGCCGGCGCGAAGTTGTAGCGCAGAAACGCCAGCGTCGCGCCCAGCAAGATGATGGACAGCATAGCCGTCTCTTCCAGCCCGCGCCCGAAGGCGATGAGAAACAGGAAGAACGACGCGATGGCCGCGATGCCCGCCGCCAGGCCGTCCAGGCCGTCGATGAGGTTGATGACGTTCATGAAGCACACGAGGTACAGCACCGTGAGCGGATAGGACCACCAGCCGAACTGGATGAACCCGGCGCCGAGCGGGTTCGCGATGCTCGACAGCAGAAGCCCCGAGGCCGCGATGATGGTCGCCCCCAGAATCTGCCCGGCGAACTTCACGCTGGGCTTCAGCGAGTACACGTCGTCCATGGCGCCCACGCACACGATAGTGAGCAGCCCGCACATCACACCGGCGTGGTTGATGGCCCGATCGGTGCCGTGGATGTAGAACCCGGCCCAGCCGAAAAAGTACTCTCCGGCCACCTCCACGATGAGCGCCGCCGCAATGCCCGCTGCCATGGCGACGCCGCCCATGCGCGGCGTGGGCTTCTTGTTGACGCGCCGGGCGCTCGGGTAATCGACGGCATCCAAACGCAGGGCGAGCCTCCGTGCCAGCGGGACGCACAAATACGTCACAACGAAGGCAAGGAGGCCCAGCACCAGGAAATGTCGCAGAGTTACTCCCACGCGGCGCGCATACGGCCTAGAACTCGAGGCCGCGGAGCCACTCGGTGAGCTCGGCCAAGGTCTCGTCGGTCACGCCCAAACGCTGCTCGCGCTCCTGCAGGTACTTCTCGCGTTCCACGAACTGCGCCAGCTGCTCGTCGGAGAACTCGCTCATGTCGATGGAGCGCACGTCCACGACGCGCTTCGCGAAGTCCGGCAGCTTGTCGTTCATAGCTGTGATCTTCACCACGTCGCCCGTGTGCGGCGCCTCCACGTAGTAGCCGTCGCCCAGATACATCGCCACGTGGTGCACATCCCCGCCGTCGGCGAAGAATAGCAAGTCGCCCGGAAGCAGCTCCTCGAAGGGCACTTCCACGCCCACCTCGCACTGGTAGTAGGTCGTGCGCGGCAGCTCGATGTTGAACACCTCACGGTAGCAGTACTGCACCAGACCCGAGCAGTCGAAGCCGGCCGGGGTCGTGCCGCCCCACAGATACGGCACGCCGAGGAACGAGTTCGCGCAGGCGGTCAGGTCGTTCAGCGTGCGGGCCTCGCGCACCGGCAGGGGCTGGCCCGTGGCGATGAGCGTATCGAAGCCCTCGAAGCGCTCGGCGTCGATGGCATCCTGATGCTGCTGCATCGGCGTGTCCGCCGCGGGCATGGAGGGCTTCTCCAGATACACCGGCACGTGGTAGAGCTCCTCGGCCGCCGCCATCTGCTGGCCCCACTCGGCGAGCGCCTGCTGGTACTCGCTCGTGCGGGCGACGTAATCGCGGTACTCGGCCACGAGCGCCTCGTATTCCACCTTGTCGGTCACCGGATCGAGGTACTTATCCAGCCCCGTGACCTCGTCCTTCACCGGCAGCACGAAGGTGTCGGCCAGCTCGTAGGTCAGTGGCACGTCGAAGCGGGTGAGGTCGTAGGTCTCGATGAGGTCCTGCAGCTTCTCGGAGTAGAAGATGTCCGTGGCGTAGCGGCCCACGAGGAAGTCGCAGGCGCCCACGAAGCTGTCGGAGTTCGACTTGCGCGCGCCCGCGTAGAAATCGCCCATGGAATGGCTGAGCAGGTCGGCGTAGTCGGAAAGCGACTCGTCCACCGTCTCGTACTGACGGAAGTCGCTCATGATGGTGTAGGTGGCGCCGGTGCCGTCGTCCTCGCGCGTGGGCAGCTGCACGGAGTTGCCGTGGTAGGTGCCCTTGATGCCGAACAGGTTGTTGTTCAGCGCCTGAGCCAGCGTGGAGTTGCCGGAGGCGGATTCCAGGATGGCCTGGGCGATCATAACCGACGCGTACAGGTCGTTCTCGGCGGCGATGGTGCGGGCCGACTCGCCCACCAGCGAGATGAACTTCTCGGTGGTGAGGTCCTCGCTGTAGTGGCGCGCCACGTAGGCCGAGTTGTCGATGTGCGTGAAGGAGATGGACGGCACCGTGACGGCCACCTGCTTGAGGGGCGTTTGGGCCTGGCCCTTGATGACGGCGGCCGTGTGCGACTCGTCCGTCACGCCGCCGGCGGCACCAGGATTCTGAATGCCGGAATCCACCGGATTGTCCGTGTCGATGACCGGCTCGTCCGGCTTCGCGGGTTCGTCCGGGGTGTCGGGAACATCCGGCGTGTCGGGCTGATCGGGAACATCAGGGGTGTCGGGAACGTCCGGGGTGTCGGGAGTATCGGGGGCGTCCGGGGTGTCGGGCTGATCGGGATTCTCCGGCTGATCGGGAATCTCAGGATTGTCGGGAACATCCGGGGTGTCCGGGGCATCGGGAGTGTCAGGAACATCTGGGGCGTTCGGGGTATCCGGGGTATCGGGAGCATCGGGCGTGTCCGGAACGTCGGGCATATCAGGCGTATCGAGGTCGCCCGGATTGCGCTGCTCGCTTGACTCCTCCGGCTCCGACGGGGGCGTCTCCTGGGTCTGGGGCTGCTCGGGCTCCTGCGTCTTCGGCCCCTCAGGCGTCGGAGCGGTTTCCGCCGGAACGGGATCGGACTCGGGCTCGGGTGCCGTAGACTCCTCAGACTCTGCTCCAGTAGTCAGATCATCGGCTGCCATGTTCCACAGCTCAGCATGCTGCGCCTCGGTCAGACCGCCGAACTGACCGGCGTTGGCCGCCATGTACTCGACGCAGGACTTATAGAGAGTCTTTCCCTCTTTGATCCACGCGATGGCCTCCTCGTAGCTAGCCGGGACATCGTGATCTCGGTCATCCTTGATAGTATGTCCGTCGCCGTCCTCGGCGTAGCCGGTGGTGTAGGTTGCGGCCACGCCGCCCACAGGGGCAACGACCAGCGCCGCAGCAGTGAGAAGAGATACTGCCTCCCTCGGTGAAGTCATCGTGCCTCCTCTATCGTCGTCGTTTCGCGTTTGCGCATTTGGGTGCGCAAAATCAGGGCAATAAAATGCCTGGAAGCTTGCATTATAACGTGAAGAGAAGGGCTGTCCAACAGGTAATTTGCCCTTGTTGACAGATGTTGAGCGGACAAATCAGCAGATCATTTGGCAAGTAGAGCGCCTTTACCGTTGCTGAACTGGCATTTTCTCGCAGAATCCGCATGGCACCGTCGCAAAGGCAACAAATATGGTTCTTGAACAATCGGCGCCCTACGGCCGTTTTCGCTGATGAGCGGAGTCATCTTTACTCCACGCCCACGCCGCCCTAGTCGATGACTCGCTTGGCGAAGTCGGGGGCGAAGTAGTCGAAGGTGGCGCGCATGACGCGGCCGCCTCCGGTGGAGGCGTGGATGTACTCGCCATCGCCGGCGTAAATGCCCACATGATAGACGCCCGAGCCGCTTCCCCAGAACAGAAGATCGCCGGGCACCAGCTCGTCCAGCGAGACGCCCGTGCCCAGCGCGCTCTGCTCGGCGGCCGTGCGCGGCAGCTCGCGCCCGAGGGCGTGGGAGAACACCCAGCGGGTGAACCCGGAGCAATCGAAGCCCGAAGGCGTCGTGCCCCCATAGGAGTACGGCACCCCGAGCTGCGCATCAGCTTCGGCAACGACCGACTGCCGCCGGCCCTCGAGCGCCTCAGCCTCGGCTTGGGCGGCCGCCTCGTCGGCCACGCCTCCAACGTAGTCGCGAATATCTTCGGCGAAGCTTTCCACTTTGGTAAAGGGGCTTTCCACCTCCGATGCATAGGCCGGAGTGTGGGCGAAGGCGGTGCACAACGCCGCCAGAAGAGCAGCCGCGACAATCATCCCCGCGGCCTTGGTGTGCGCTTTGAACATAACCATGGGGCCGAAGCCTAAAGGAGGAAGACGCGCCCGCCAACCCCCTCCACAACTTGCCCGCCTTCAGTTCACGCCCTGCGCGCGAGAACTAAACCGAACCCCCACGCCCCGTTCACGGGTTCGCCATTCATGACAAAGGCAATTAGAAGAAAGGGGGAGCCCGGCGGAGACGCGGGGTGCCCTGACCGAGCGAGTTCCGCAGCGACTGGAACAGCCCAGTGGGCTGTTCCACCAAGCGAGGACTGTCTGAGCGAATCAGGGTACCCCGCGGCTCCGCCCCCGGAAGCCTCGCAACTACACCTCGCGCGGCACCTCCCCGGTCTCCAGCAAGTTCAGCAGCTGCGCCTCGTCCAGCACAGGCACCCCCAGCGCCACCGCCTTGTCGTACTTCGAGCCCGCGTTCTCCCCCGCCACGACGAAGCTCGTCTTCTTCGACACCGACCCCGACACCTTGGCCCCCATGGCCTTCAGGCGCGCCCCGGCCTCGTCGCGGGTCATGCCCGAGTGCGTAAGCGTCCCCGTCAGCACGAAGGTAAGGCCCGCCAGCACCTGGGGCACCTCCTCGCCGGGAGCCGCTGCCTCATCGGCCATGGTCACGCCGGCCGCGCGCAACCGCTCGATGACCGACACGTTGTCCGGCGTGCGGAAGAACAGCCACATGCCGTGGGCCACCTTCGGCCCCACGCCGTAAATGCCCGCCAGCTCGTCCTCGCCCGCCGTCGAAAGCGCGTCCATGGAAGGGTATGCCGCCGCAATGGCCTCGGCCGTGGTCTTGCCCACGTGCCGGATGCCCAGCCCGAACAGCACGCGCGCGAAGGTGCGGCCCTTCGACGCCTCAATGGCCGCGACGAGCTTCTTCGCCACCGTGTGTCCGAGGCGCACCGGCTCCCCGTCGGCCTTCACGCGGCCCATGTCCAAGCTCGCCAGCTCCTCCTCGGACAGAGAGTAGTAGTCGGCCACATCCGCCACGCGCCCGCTCTCCACGAGTCGCGAGACGATCTCCTCCCCCATGCCGTCGATGTCGAGCGCCCCGCGGCTCGCCCAATGCAGCAGCCGCTCCAGCGCCTGGGCCGGGCAGTCGATGGAGATGCAGCGGAACGCCACCTCCCCCGGGTCGCGCACCACGGGGCTGCCGCAGCTCGGGCACACGCTCGGCATCTCCCAGATGCGCGCCTCGGGGCTGCGCAGGGAAAGCACCGGCCCCAGCACCTCGGGGATGACATCGCCCGCCTTCCGCACGATAACCGTGTCGCCCACGCGCACGTCCTTGCGGTGCACCTCGTCCAGGTTGTGCAGCGTCGCCCGGGCCACCGTGGAGCCGGCCACCACCACGGGCACCAATTCCGCCACCGGCGTGAGCGCGCCGGTGCGCCCCACCTGCACGGTGATGTCGCGCAGAAGCGTCGTCTTCTCCTCGGGCGGGAACTTGAACGCGATGGCCCAGCGCGGCGCGCGGGCCGTAAAGCCCATGGCACGCTGGCGGGCGAAGTCGTTCACCTTTACCACCACGCCGTCGATCTCGTAGGGCAGCGACTCGCGCCGATCCAGGCACTCGCGGCAGAAGCCGCGCACTTCCTCGGCGGTGGCGCACAGCCGCACGTCCGGGTTCACGTGGAAGCCTGCCTTCCGCAGCCACTGCAGAAGCTCCCACTGACCCTCCACTTCCAAGGCGCCGTCGTCGGCGATGGCGTACATAAAGGTAGAGAGGTCGCGCATCTTCGTCACGGCCGGATCCTTCTGGCGCAGCGAGCCGGCGGCGGCGTTGCGCGGGTTCGCGAACGGGGCACGGCCTTCCTCCTCGGCGGCGGCGTTCAAGGCCTCGAAGCTCTTCTTCGGCATGTACACCTCGCCGCGCAGCTCCAGCGTCTCCACCCCCGGCGCGATGGCACCGCGTGCCTCGTCGCGCAGGCGCAAGGGCACGTCGCGCACGGTGCGCATGTTCACGGTCACATCCTCGCCGGTGGTGCCGTCGCCGCGGGTGGCCGCCCGCACGAGCACGCCGTCCTCGTAGGTGAGCGCAATGGAGCTGCCGTCGATCTTCAGCTCGCAGCACAAAGGCGGAAGCGAGCCGCCGCAGGCCTCGGCGGTGCGCTCCATCCACTCGTCAAGCTCGTCCAAATCCATGGCATTGTCGAGCGAGTACATGCGACGCTCGTGCACCACCGGCGCGAACTGCTCGCCCACATACCCGCCGACCCGCTGGGTGGGCGAGGAGGCCGTCACCAGCTCCGGGTGCGCCGCCTCTATCTCGCGCAGCTCCCGCATGAGCGAGTCGAAGGCCGCGTCCGAGATGGTGGGGGCGTCCAGGGCGTAGTACTGGTAACTGTGGTGCTCGATCTCGCGCCGGAGCGCCTCGGCCCGCGCCGCCGGATCGCTCGTCGCCTTCGCCAGGTCCGCCCCGTCGAACAACGGGTTCTGTTCTGCGTCCATGCCATTCGCCTTTCTCGGATTACGCCAATCCTGTCTTTTCATCTCGGGAAATCGCAGGGCCGGTTTCGGGCAAGAATTTCGAGTTGTTAGAGTTTTGCCCTTCCCTCAGCTCTCCCTTCAAGGCACCCTATCGTAGAAATGTTGGGATTTTGCGGAAACCTAGGAGCGAATTCGGAGAAACAGAGCTTCCCAAAGTCTAACAACTCGAAATTTTCGCCAAAAACACGCCTCCGCTTCTCCCAGAGAGTCAATTGATCCTGCCGGGGTAACAAAGAGGCCCGGAAGCGTTTCCGGGCCTCGTCGGTCGCCGCGCCTATGGTATCACTGGCACGGCCGTAGTGCTGCCAACTCCTCGCCTAGCGGGCATCGCTTCCCAAGGGTGCGACTCCCCAACGGCGCATCGCACTTCCTAGTGGGTGTGGGCCACGATGGTCGCCTGGGGCAGCGACACGCCGTAGACGGCCATCTGCACGCCGCGGGCCATCAGGAAGAAGCCCAAGAACAGCGCGAAGGTGCCCGGCCACAGGAAGAACGCGATACCGCAGAACAGCGACACGATGCCGGCGAACAGCACCCAGCCCCAGCCGGGAAGCGCGTCGCGGAAGCGGACGGCGGCCACAATCTCGAAGATGCCATAGGCCACGACGAAGATGCCCATGACCCAGGGGATCACCACGGCTGACGCTATGGGGTGCACGATGAACAGCACGCCCAAAATGATGTCGCAGATGGCGTAGGCGAGCGCCCAGCCGGACAGCCCCTCGGCCTCGCGGTACTTGAAGTAAGCGTAGGCGTCCACGATGCCCGCGGCCAGAAACATGCAGCCGGCGATGACGGCGATGCTCACCAGCGTGAGCCCCGGCACCATAAGCAGCACGAACCCGATGATGACCAGGGCAATGCCCGCGGCGAACAGGCCCCAGTTGCGTCCTACCTTGATGTCCATGATAATCACAACTCCTTAACCCTTTGACGATCTGCCATCGCAGTGTGTTACGGTGACGATATTCATTCTAGAAGCGGGAATGTGAGAATTACGCCGCGCGCCCCTCCCGTTTCCGACAGGATTGCGCTGCGTTGGCGCTGCGTTTCATGAGGGTTTCGCTCATTATTTGGAAGGCGGGGAAAAGATGTCCGGGGGAGAAAGCGCGAACGACACGGGAGGCGTGAAAGAGATGGAAGCGACGCATGATACGAGGACAACGGAAAAGGGGCACGACCTGGACGTGGCCCCCGGCCGCAGCAACGCCGAGTTGGCCCGGCTCTTGCCGCACCCGGCCGCCGACGCCAACAAGTACACCCGCGGGCATTTGAGCCTCGTGGCCGGCTCGGCCGCCTACCCGGGAGCGGCCTGCCTGGCGGCCGCGGCCGGCGAGCGGACCGGCGCCGGCTACACCGAGGTGTTCTGCGCGGGGAAATCGATGATCACCGTGCGCGGCTGGCGCCCCTCGCTTGTGGTGCGCGACTGGAGAGCGTGGAAGCCGGCCAAGGCGCCCGCGCCCCGGCCGGGTCACCCGACCGCCTGCGTCATCGGCTGCGGCTTCGACGCGGCGGAGACGTCCCTCACCTCGCTTCTTATGGAAACGGTGCGGAGCTGGGAGGCGCCTCTGCTCATCGACGGGGGCGCCCTCGCGCTTCTCGCCAACGCCACCGGATTGCGCCTGGCCCGCGAGCGGGCCGCAGCCGGGCGCGCGACGTTACTCACGCCCCACGGCGGCGAGGCGGCGCGGCTGGCTCAAGGGGCCCGGGAGGCCCTGGAAGAGGCCGAGGTCGCAGCGACCCGCGGAACGCGCAGCCCCCTTGCGGAGGCTGCGGCCGCCCTCTCCCCCGCAAGTCGCGCCACGCTAGCCGAAGCCGCCCCGGCGCCGGCCGCCCTGGCCCGCGCGCTCGCCGAGGCCTACGGAGCCGTTGTGGCCCTCAAGGGCCCGGTGACCTTCATCGCCTCTCCCGACGGCACCGCCGAGGTCATGGACCGGGGCACTTCCGCGCTCGCCAAGGCCGGCACCGGCGACGTGCTCGCCGGAATGATCGGCGCCCTGCTGGCCCAAGGGCTCGACCCTCGCGACGCCGCAGCCCTCGGTTGCGCCCTGCACGCCGAGGCGGGGCGGGCCGCCGCGGCAGCCTTCACCGACATCTGCGCCAGCGCCGAGGATCTCGTCACCTTCCTTCCCGAGGCCATCCGCGCCATCGCCCCCTAGGAGATTCGGGGGCCCGTACGCCCGGGCCCGCCCGCACGGGGTTCCCTGGACCCACGGCCCCGCCCGCACAGCTCGCCCCGGCGCCGTTCGCAAGGCGCGCCGCGCCTCCCCTATTGACGAGGGTTAATAGCGAATCTCATCGCATTTGCGGCTTCAAGGCCTTATACTGGGATGTCATCGAGAGCAGAAAGGGGAGGTCGTGCACGCCGTCAAAGTCGACAGCCGCAAGATCATGGCCGCAGGCCTGGTCATCGTTGCCGTCTTCGCCGCCGTCGCCATCACGGTGAACCTGTTCTACTTGGGGCAGATCCAGTCCCTCGTGCGCAACACCACGACCACCTCGGTCATGGAGCTGGCCACCGCCCGCGCCCGCTACCTGGACGAATGCCTCACCTCCGACCAGAACTCCGTGAAAAGTCTCGCCCACTTCATCGCCGACATCACCCCGCAAGAGGCCCGCGACCAGGTGAAGGACTTCATCTCCACCCACGAGGCCGCCGCCGCCTGGATTCGCTCCAAGGATGGCACCACCTGGTGTTCCTCAAGCGAGACCGACCTGTACGATCCGGCCTTGGAAGACGAGCTGTTCGGCCCGGCCATGGCCGGCGAGACCGGCTCCTCGGAGATGTACCTCGGCCACGCCGGCGAGCGCCGCATCCTCTTCTACGCCCCCATCGTCGACGCGCCCGCCACCGCCGGCCCCGGGACGACCACCACACCTGCGGATCCCGATGACGTCCTCGGCGCCGTCTACGTCTCCTACCCCGCCGACGAGCTGCAGAACTCCTATGGCACTGCCTATTCCAGCGCCGGCGCCACCTTCGTCGTCGACTCCTCCGGCACCATCGTGCTCGACGCCAACCGCGGCGCCGACGAGGCGGTCCAGGGCAGCCTTTCAGCCCTCATCAACGACAACGCCGACTCGGCCCAGGTCTCCTCGTTGCTCGCCGGCATCGCCTCCGACACCTCCGGCAGCCTCGTCGTGACCCTCGACGGCGCCGACCAGTTCGTCTTCTACACCCCCATCAGCGCCAAGAGCGGCTGGTCGCTCGTGACCATCCTGCCGCTTTCGGTGGTGGAATCCGACGGCACGCAGATCGTCGGCATCACCAACCAGATGGTGGCCGTGCTCGCCGTGGCCGTGGCCGTGGCGGCGGCGGCCATGGTGGCCCTCATGGTGTACCGGCGCCGCCGCGAGCACCGCTACGAGCAGTACATCCAAAGCGTGTACTCGGCCATCGGCGCCAACATCGACACCGCCATCTTCATCGTCGACCGCAAGGAGCGCCTCATCGAGGCCGTCTTCGAGAACACCCAGGACATCCTCGGCATTCCGGCCCGCGACTTCTTCGTCCCCAACGAGCTGTCGCCCAACGAGGCCTACACCCACGTGGCCGCCATCGTGCACTCCGGCGCCGGCGACAAGGCGCGCACCTGGGAATTCGAGGCGCACAACCCGGCGCTGGGCCGCTCGCAGTGGCTGCGCATGACGGCACGGCCCGTAATGCTCGCCGAGCGCGAGAAGACCATCTTCTCACTCACCGACGTCACCGCCGACCACGAGATCCGCGCTCGCCTCGAACGCGCCGCCACCGCCGCCGAGGACGCCAACCGCACCAAAAGCTCGTTCCTCTCCTCCATGAGCCACGACATCCGCACGCCCATGAACGCCATCCTGGGCTTCTCCACGCTCATCGACCGCGAGGCCGACAACCCCGCCCACGTGCGCGACTACAACCGCAAGATCGCCACCTCCGGCCAGCACCTTTTGGGGCTCATCAACGACGTGCTGGACATGTCGAAGATCGAGGCCGGCAAGACCACCCTGGCGGAAAGCGCCTTCGCCCTTTCCGGCACCGTGGAATCCGTCGAGGCCATGATGCGCCAGCAGACCGATGCAAAGAACCAAGTGTTCACGGTGGAAGTGGACAAGGTCGAGCACGATCGGCTCGTCGGCGACGAGGGGCGGCTGCGCCAGATCCTCATGAACCTTCTCTCCAACGCCATGAAGTATACCCCGGAGGGCGGCCACATCCTCTTCCGCGTCGACGGCTCCGCCAAGCGCCACGGCGAGCTGCAGCACCTGCGCATCATCGTCCGCGACGACGGCATCGGCATGTCGAAGGACTACCTCGCCACCATCTTCAACTCGTTCACCCGCGAGGAGTCGAGCCTCACCAACAAGGTTCAGGGAACGGGCCTCGGCATGGCCATCACGAAGAACCTCGTGGACCTGATGGGAGGCACCATCTCCGTGGAAAGCGAGTTGGGGACGGGCAGCACCTTCATCGTCGATCTGGACTTCCCGCCGGCCGGCGACGAGTCGGACGGCAGCGAGGGCGGCGACGGAAAGCGAGCCGGCGACGCCAGCGGGACCGACGGGAACGCCCTGGCGCACAAGCACGTCCTCGTGGCGGAGGACAACGCCCTGAACGCGGAGGTCATCACCGCCATCCTGAACATCCACGATGCCACCTGCGAGGTGGCGGCCAACGGCGAGGAGGCCGTGGCGAAGTTCGGGATGAGCGCCCCGGGCACCTTCGACATGATCTTCATGGACGTGCAGATGCCCGTCATGAACGGCCACGACGCCGCCCGGGCTATCCGCGCGATGGATCGCCCCGACGCCGGCACCATCCCCATCATCGCCATGACGGCCAACGCCTTCGCCGAGGACGAGCGCCAGGCCCTCGCCTGCGGCATGAACGCCCACGTCGCCAAGCCCATCGACGTCCACGCCCTGGAACGCGTAGTAGCCGAGCTGTCTTAGACGGGCTTTTCGTGGAAGGCGGCCGCGGGGGTGCGCGAGGCGGTCGTCGTGAGGGCGGCCGCCTCGTTTTCGCTTCGTACGCCTGAGCGGGACATGATGCGTTGCACGAAAATGCGCGTTGCGTCGCGCTTGCGAGCAGCTGGAAGGGGATTCTGGCCAAAAACAGGCCGCAGACTGGCAGTTTGGACTTACTTTTTGGCCATCGTACCGTCTGTTGGGAGAGTTCCTTGTAGCTTCTTTGAGTTTTCCCAGCTCAGAGGATCGGAGGTTGCAGCCGTGAAATGAGCTGGGCGATGCCATTACAGCTAGCGGCCCGTTTTTGGCCAAAATGCGGTCCAGAGACCCTTCCAAATGCAGTCGGCGATACTTTTTTGGCCACAGCGCGGGAGGCGGCCCTCGCGGGTGCGAACCGCGCCGCACGACACCCTGGGATTCTACCCAGCCGCAGGCGCTCCCGGGAGGTCGTCCAGCAGGGCGCGGGCGTCCTTGAACTGGCGGGTGAGCTCCTCCATGGGGTCGCGCCGCCGCTCGGTGGCCGCCACCGACTCCTCGGTGATGGCCATGGCGCAGGCCACGGCATCGGTATGGGTGTAGGACAGCGAAAGGGGGATCTCCCGCACGCCCTGCTCGCGGGCCACTTCGCGGGCGCGCCCGGTGAGCACCACGTAGGGGCGCCCCTTGCTCGTGCGGCGCACTTCCACATCGAGCCAGCCGATGCCCTCGGAAAACCCCGTGCCGAGCGCCTTCAGCACCGCCTCCTTGGCGGCGAAGCGGGTGGCGTAGTGCACTTCGGGGTGAGCATGGGAGTCGCAATAGGCCCGCTCGGCGGCAGAGTACACCTTCTCCACGAAGGCTGGCGAGCGCTCGATGATCTTGCGCATGCGCGCGATTTCCACGATGTCCACGCCGAGGCCCACTTCCTCGTTGGGCACGTCCATGGCAAGCGCGCCATCGACGACGGCTTGGGATTTCTTCGATCGGGCCACTCCATCTGCCTTTCAGATCATCGGGGATACGCAAAGGCGCCGCCTCGGGATCGAGCGCGGCGCCGAAAGAGACTCGAAGCTATTCGACCGTCACCGATTTCGCGAGATTGCGGGGCTGGTCCACGTCGCAGCCGCGTTTGACGGCCACGGCGCGCGAGAGCAGCTGCAAGGGCACGCTGGCCGTGATGGGCGAGAAGGCGTCGCGCACCTTCGGCACGTAGATGACGTGGTTGGCGTGCTTGGCGATTTCCTCGTCGCCCTCGGTGGCCACGGCGATGATGCAGGCGCCGCGGGCCCGGGACTCCTGTAAATTCGACACCACCTTGTCGTAAACGGGACTCTTCGTCGCGATGGCCACCACGGGGAATCCCTCGTCGATAAGGGCGATGGGGCCGTGCTTCATCTCGCCGGCGGCGTAGGCCTCGGCGTGCAGGTAGCTGATCTCCTTCATCTTAAGGGCGCCCTCGTAGCTGGTGGCGGCCCCCATGCCCCGGCCGATGAACAGGGCGCTTGTCGCGTCCACCATGGCGTCGGCCGCCGCCTCCACCGCCGGATCGCAGTCGGCGAGGATGCGCTCGACCTGCTCGGCGGTATCGGCCAGCTCGCTGAACAGAAGCTTGATCTGCCGGCCGGTCAGCCGGCCCACCGCCTGGCCGAGCAGCATCGCCAAAAGCGTGAGGGAGACGACCTGCCCCAAAAAGCTCTTCGTGGAGGCCACGGCGATCTCCTTGTTGGCTTTGGTGTAGATGACGCCGTCGGATTCGCGGGCCACCGGGCTTCCCACCACGTTCGTGATGCCGAAGACCTTCGCCCCCTTCACGCGGGCGTCGCGGATGGCGGCCAGCGTGTCGGCCGTCTCGCCCGATTGCGATACGGCCACGACCAGCGTCGTGGGCGTGATGATGGGATTGCGGTAGCGGAACTCGCTGGCGACCTCCACCTCGCAGGGGATGCGCGCCCAGCTCTCGATGAGGTTCTTGGCGATAAGGCCCGCATGGTAGGAGGTGCCGCACGCAATAATGTAGACGCGATCGACCAGGTTGAGCTCGGCCGGCGTCATGTCCAGCTCGTCGATGACCAGCGAGCCGGCAACCAGGCGGCCGGCCAGCGTATCGCGGATGACGCGGGGCTGCTCGTGAATCTCCTTCAGCATGAAGTCGGGGTAGCCGCCTTTTTCGGCGACGTCGAGATCCCAATCGACATGGGTGACGTCGGGCTTAATGGGGTTGCCGGCCTCGTCGTAGTACTTGATGCCATCGGGGCGCAGGCGCGCCATCTGCCCGTCGGCGAGCACCACCACATCGCGCGTGGCGTCGATCATCGCGATGATGTCGGAGGCCACGTAGCTGCCGGTCTCGCCGCAGCCCACCACGATGGGGGAATCCTTGCGGCAGGCGATGATCGTGCCCGGCTCGGCATCGGCCATGACGGCCAGGCCGTAGGCCCCGACGAGCCGCGCGGCCGCCTCGGCCACCGCCGCACGCAGGTCGCCGGTGCCTTCGGCGAGCATGCGGTGGTAGGACTCCTCCACGAGGTGCGCCACCACCTCGGTATCCGTCTCGCTCTTGAAGACGTGCCCGCGACCGACGAGCTCCTCGCGCAGCTCGGCGAAGTTCTCGATGATGCCGTTGTGCACCACGGCGATGTCGCCGGAGCACGAGGTGTGCGGGTGCGCGTTGGCCTCGCTCGGCTTGCCGTGAGTGGCCCAGCGGGTGTGCCCGATGCCGCAGGTGCCCGTCATTTCGAAGTGGCCGAGGGTGTGCGCGAGCTCGGCCACCTTGCCCTTGCGCGTGATCACCTGAATGCCGCCGTCCTGCTCCACGGCCACACCCGCCGAGTCGTAGCCGCGGTATTCCATGCGGGTGAGCCCCTCCACCAGGATGGGAGTGGCGCTCGCCTCACCGGTATAGCCGACGATTCCGCACATAGATGCTCCTTTATCGAAAGCGGGCGGCACGAGGCCGCCCTCACTCATTTGCCGGTTCGCTATTGTACCGAAGGGGCGCCGTCCCCGGCCGCCTTCCACGAAAAGCGCGGAGCTACCCGCGGATCTCGGCTCCGGTGGCCTTTTCCACCTTTGACACGAGCTTGCCGTGGGCGCGCTCCACTTCCTCGCTGGTCAGCGTGCGATCGGGGGCGCGGTACACGAGGCTGTAGGCCATGGACTTCTTGCCGGCGCCCACGCGCTCCGCATCGCGGTACACGTCGAACAGCGCCACGGATTCCAGAAGCTTCCCGCCGGCCGAGGTCATCACCTGGACCATCTTCTCGTGGGGCACGTCCTCGGCCACCACGAAGGCCTGATCCACCGTGACGGCCGGGAAGGTGGGCACGTCCACGTAGTCGCGGGCCGGACGGGCCGCGCGCACGAGGGCCGCCACGTCCAGCTCGAAGGCCACCACGGGCGGCTCGGCCCCGAAGGCGTCGACCACGAGCGGATGAACCTCCCCCACCCAGCCGACGACCGCGCCGTTGGCCATCATCTCGGCGGCGCGGCCCGGCTGCAGCTGCGGGGCCTCATCGGCGGAAAGCGCCCGGAAGCGCACTTTGGGCAGCGCCAGCTCGCGGGCCAGGTTCTCCAGCACGCCCTTGGCGTCGAAGAAGTCGAAGGGCACCGCTGGCGCGTTCCACGCCCCGTCGCGCATGGAACCGGCCAGAACGCCGGCGAGCTTCTTGCGCTCCTTGGCCTTCTTGCGTCCCTCGGCGGCGGCGAACACCGTGCCGATCTCGTAAAGCTGGATGTTCTTCACGCCGCGGGCCTGGTTATAGGCCACCGAGCGCAGAAGCCCGGGAACGATGGACTGGCGCATGACCGACATGTCGGCGTTCAGCGGGTTCAGAAGCTCCACGGCCAGGCCCAGCCCCTCGGCGGGCAGGCGCAGCCGCTCGATGTCGCCGGGCTCGGCGAAGGAGTAAGTCATGGTCTCATTCATGCCGGAGGCGCGCAGGGTGTCGTTGATCACGCGCACCGTCTCCTGCTCCGGCGTGCGCGCGCCCACGCGCTCGCGGCCGCCGGGCAGCGTCGGGGGGATGCGGTCCATGCCCCACAGGCGCAGCACTTCCTCGTACAAGTCGATCTCGCGCTCCAGGTCGGGACGGAAGGTGGGCGGCAGCACCGAGAGCACGGAGGCGTCGTCAGTGGCCTCAACGGCACAGCCGAGGCGCACGAGAATGTCCTCAATGAAGTCGGCGGGAATGTCGGCCCCCATCATGGCCACAAAGCGCGGGATGCGGAAGATGAGCTCCGGACGGGCGGTGGGAAGCTCGTAGACGTCCACCACCCCGGGGCGCACCGTGCCCCCGGACACCTCGGCCAGAAGGGCCGCCGCGGCCTGGGAGACCACTTCGCACAGATGATCGTCCACACCGCGCTCGTAGCGCATGGAGGCCTCGGAGATAAGGCCCAGATTGCGGCTCGTGCGGGAGGTGCGGCCGCGCTCGAAGGCGGCGGACTCCAAAAGCACGCAGGTGGTCTCCTCGGTGACCTCGCTGTTCTCGCCGCCCATGACGCCGGCGAGCGCCACGGCGCGCTCGGGTGTGGCGATGACCGTCATGTCCTCGGTGAGCGCGCGGTCCTCGCCGTCCAGGGTGGTAAGGTGCTCGCCGTCGGCGGCGGCGCGCACGACGATATGGGCGCACCCGTCAGCGCTGGCCACTTTCGCGAAATCGAAGGCGTGCAGCGGCTGGCCGTAGAGGTACAGGATGTAGTTCGTCACGTCCACGACGTTGTTGATGGAACGGCCCCCGGCGGCGGTCACGCGCTCGGCGAGCCATTCGGGCGAGGGCCCCACCTTCACGTTGTCGATGACCCGGGCGGTGTAGCGCGGGCAGCGCGCGGCATCGGGCACCTCAACGGTGACGGCGCCGGCCACGTCCTCGCCGGCAGTGACGGCGGGCAGCTTCTCCACATCGGCAGCCAGCGGCCAGGTCACCGGCTGCTGGTACATGGCGCCCACCTCGCGGGCCATGCCCACCATAGACAGGCAGTCCGGCCGGTTCGGCGTGATCTCCAGGTCGAGCACGGTATCTCCCGCGCCCATGAAGTCCGCCATGGGCTGGCCGACGGGCGCGTCATCGGGAAGCACCCAGATGCCGGAGTGGTCCTGCCCCAGCCCCAGCTCGCGCTTCGAGCAGCACATGCCGCAGCTCACCACCCCGCGCAGCTTCGACTTCTTGATCTTGAAATCGCCGGGCAGCACCGCGCCCACGAGCGCCACGGGCACCTTGATGTCCGCCGCGATGTTCGGCGCCCCGCAGACGATCTGCACGGGTTCCTCGGCGCCCACATCCACCGTCACCACGTGCATGTGGTCGGAATCCGGATGCGGCTCGCAGGTGAGCACGTGTCCCACCACAACGCCCTCGAAGGCCTCGCCGGTCTTCTCCACGCCTTCCACGCCCGTGCCCGTCAAATCGAGCCGGTCGCAGAACGCCTTCAAATCCTCCGGCACCGCCGTATACTCAGAAAGCCACTTCAAAGATACTTTCATACTGATTTCTTTCTCTTAATCGCCTGCTTCTTATGGCAACTAGTTTTCCGACTGCTCACTATCCATTCCCTGCCATGGAAATGTGTAGAGGGATTTCGGGTGGTGCTCACCAAGCGAGTTCCGCAGCGAACGGAAATGCCCAGTGGGCATTTCCGCCGAGC
>OLNI01000235.1_pt1 | contig 57113 bp, 44 predicted proteins | sample 1672921 | NCBI WGS metagenome assembly OLNI01 (sample SAMEA3136737, study PRJEB25190) | human gut metagenome | biome: human gut; feature: human-associated habitat; material: faeces | place: Austria | collected 2013 | reverse complement strand
CCAAGAGGGTATATAGCTCTTTTAGAGTTTACACAGAATTAATTACAGTCTCAAATATGGACGTGAAGACTTGTCTTTTATCTTCCCGTCCTACTTTTATTGCCATATCAATATTATACTATTTGTCGTCCATATTTTGCTTTTCATACGTTCGATCACTTATGATATAACGTGGACGATGTTTTGTTTCCATATAAACTTTCCCAATGTACTGACCAATCACACCTGTACATAACAATTGAACACCACCAATAAAACATATCACACATATCATACTTGCCCAGCCCGAAACCGTATTTCCAAGTGCCCAGCTAATAACAGCCCATATAACTCCTATAAATCCTATAATTGACACCAATATTCCGAAATTAGTAATCATCTGGATAGGCTTAACCGACAGACTTGTTATACCATCAAATGCCAAAGCAAGCATTTTTCTGAGTGGATAATGAGATTTACCAGCCATACGTTCCTGCCGCTCGTAATAAACAGATGTACTTTTAAATCCCACAAGCGGAAACATGCCTCTCAAAAACAGATTCACTTCTTTAAACTCTGAAAATGCTTCCAACACTTTTCGGGAAACCAATCGATAATCTGCATGATTATAAACAACCTCTGCTCCCATAGTATTCAGCAACTTGTAAAAGCCTTCTGCTGTTACTCTTTTAAAAAAAGTATCTGTATCTCGTTTACTTCTGACACCATATACAATTTCACATCCATTATGATATTCATTTATCATAACTTCCATAGCTGTAATATCGTCCTGTCCATCGCAATCAATAGAAATTGTAATATCCGCATATTTTTTTGCTTCCATTAAACCTGCCAATACAGCATTTTGATGTCCTCGATTCCTGCTTTGGCAAATACCAATATAATGTTCATCCTTTTCCGCCAGATTTTTTATAATTTCCCATGTTTTATCTCTGCTTCCATCATTTATAAATAGTATTCTGCTTTTGCTCGAAATTTTTTCTTTTTCAATCAACAGGCTTAACTCTTTCAAAAACAATTCTGATGTAATTGGCAAAACGTCTTCTTCATTATAGCATGGTATCACTATCCACAACACTGTATCCAACTCAAACACCTCATTTCTTTTTCTCTGCTCTATTTAGTAAAAGTGCTACTCCATATATTGCCAACAATATGTATAATGGAACATAAGCATATAAATATCTGGATCTTGCCTCAAAAAGTAATTCAAATATCGTTAATCCTATAACAGAAAGCATTAGTACACTTCTTTCTTTTTGATTTTTATAGCATACTCCCAGAATTCCTAATCCCAGACAAGTTAACCAAATCATTTGGACAAAATTTATCCAAACTGTATTATATTTTCCAACAGAACTATAATTTCTATTATAATAAAGTCCTCTCAAGAAACCACTGATTTTTGTATTTCTTTCCATAACATTTATGTAAAACGCCCCTTCTCCACCCCAGAAAAAAGTTCCGTCATTATAATTTGTTAGCGTTTTTCTTATCATTTGTTTTGAGAAACCCACTGCACCCATATTTTCAATACGCTCAAATGCTTTCTGCAGATCTGCTTGATCACGTTCTTCCACCGTTTGAAATGAATCTGAATAAGAAACATCGTCCCCGGCCCATACTCCCATTGTCTGGGTATTCATTCCCATCATAAAAAAATGTTTTATTCCAAAAGCTTTTTCATCATCAAGCTGTATATTCAGGCTTCTCACTGCGGCTATTGAAATTCCTAATGCTAATAAGAATCCCAAGATAAGAGCTGCCACTTTTTTTAAATATCCTCTTCCAATGCAGCTTAATTTTATATTTAAAATTGTTATTAACATAATTGCAATAGCGACTATCATTGTTTGTGGTTTAATTTTATATCCAATATAAGATAAAAACGGAATCGCAAACCACGAAAAACACTTAAATTTTTCTCTATTGACATAAATGTACATTATCAAAATCGGAAATACTAATGCTATCGAATCAGAGTATGGAATCGAAACCCAAGGTGACAAGCCTATTAAAAAAAAGTATATACTATATCCCACCATCGTTAAAACACGATTATGAAACAATTTACTTATTATTTTTGCAAGAAGTACTCCTGTACATGTATTAAACGCACATTGTACGCACAAAAGCATAAAATATTCATGCGCATGACCGCCCAAAAAATGAACAATTTCCATTATCTTCGAAAAGACAAATACCAAAAATAAATTATTTGGATATCTCGAAAAATAATTAATATATATATCTGTTGATTCATTATGTGCAATTTTATCAGCAAGTCCTACTACTGAAGCCACATCCCAATCTGTATACACATAATAATTCCACACAAAATATATCTGCATTAAAAATATCATTACCGGAACAACTATCCAGAAAATTATAGGTTTTATTTTACATTCTCTATCTGCCCTTTTGCAAATTGTCACAATGCCACATATTGTGATTCCACCAAATATTAATAATACAATTGCAGGCAAAAAGTTTTCACTATAAGATAATGTCCAATAACGTATGTGCGCAAAGAAAATACAACATATCACGATAAATATCATCATTAAACCATATATACCAGCAATGGCACTATTTAGCATTCTAAACATACTTTGTACGATTTCCTGTACTCGTTTCATTATTTAGATTCTCCCATCTGATTTTTTGTTTTCACCTTCAACATTATGCATTCATTTTCTTACATTGTAAAGAAATTCTTCACCAAACCTGCTATTTTAAAATCTAAAAGCTGTGTATTTTCAAATCCTTGCCACTCGTCAATCATATATATATGTATCAAAAAAATAATCTTGATTTTCAGTTATACACTCGTTTAAAAGTCTTTCATAAGCATTTGCCATTCCACTATATGCAACAGCCGTTGGATGCCCTCCAGACATATTTTTATAAATTTCTGATTGAAAGAAAGAATCCTCTGACTGAACGATATATGAAATATGAATTCTCAATTGTTGATATTTTAACTGTATTTTCCAGTTCCTCAATAGACATAGAAGGTCTGCCATTGATTTATAGGAGCTAAAGTTTTTAAAAGCGAATTCATATATCATAATTCCATCTCCTTGAGATTTTTCACAATATCATTCTCTTGCTGTTTTTCCTTGACAATTCCACTCTCCTGCGTTAACATCTTACCCGTAAAGTGCCATACAAACGGATTTTCCGTTTCATAATTAACCAGGGGAGCATATCGCTGAGAGTAAGGACAAACCTTAGACCCTTATACCTGTTGGGCAATGCCATCGTAGGAAGTGTTACAGAATATAATAGTAGAGAAAACTATCAGACATTCTTAAAGCATCTGCCAACCGGTTGGTGCTTTTTTGATTGTAAAAATGTGCAGCACCACATGTATTGCATAATCAAGTAAAGCGGACATTCGCAATCCGTTTTCGCTACTTGCTCATGAACGCAGTCGCTTTGCGACCTGTCAGTGGGAGCTTTTAACTCCCACTGACATAAGTATCCCCCTTACCCACCGCTTAGTGCTCTACGCACTTGAAATGGGGTGGGGGAATGCTTATTCTGCGTTCAAAAATGCCTCTCATTTCTGCTGCGAATATGTGATATGGCATGGGAGTTATGGTTACTTAATGTAATAAGGTTCACAGATGGATCTTAAATTTCACTTTTATTTTCAGGGAGGAACAAATAATGAACGCAAGTGTAGCTATTCAAGTATTACCGACAGTCACAGATGAAGCTGAAGTCATCCGTATCGTAGACGAAGTCATTGATTACATCAAATCCACAGGTCTGAACTATTATGTAGGACCGTGTGAAACATCCATCGAAGGCGATTATGACGAACTGATGGAGATCGTAAAAAACTGCCAGCTCGTTGCTGCAAAAGCAGGCTGCCCGGCTATGAATACTTATGTAAAAATTTCTTTTAAACCAGAGGGAGATGTACTGACCATTGACAAAAAAGTTACAAAGCATCACCAGTAAGATTCCGGCAATCGTCGCGTTATGCCTGATCGTGCTGGCATGGTATCTGATCTGTGTCTCCGGACTGGTTCCGGCTTATATGCTGCCGTCACCGGTCAATGTGGCAAAAGCGCTGATCTCAGACATGCCGCTGATCCTGATGCATGCAAGATACACCCTGCAGGAGGCATTTTACGGTCTTTGCATCGGTATCCTGCTGGCTTTTGTCAGTGCCACACTGATGGATCGTTTTCTGACCATCAACCGGGCATTTTATCCGCTGATGGTAATCACACAGACGATTCCTACCATTGCCATTGCGCCGGTTCTGGTGCTCTGGATGGGATTTGGCATGGCACCAAAAATTGCATTGGTTGTCATCACCACATTTTTCCCGATCGCAGTCGGTCTGCTGGACGGATATAAAAGTGTGGATCAGGATGCGGTCAATCTGATGCGCGCCATGGGAGCGACAAAATTTCAGATTTTCCGGCATTTAAAATTTCCATCCGCTTTGAACCAGTTTTTCTCCGGTTTGAAGATTTCTGCTTCCTACGCTGTGGTTGGTGCTGTTGTTGCAGAATGGCTCGGTGGATTCAACGGACTTGGTGTTTATATGACCCGTGTCAAAAAGGCATACGCATTCGACAAAATGTTTGCCGTTATTATTTTTATCGTGATCATCAGTTTGCTGCTGATGCTCGCTGTCAACATTATCAGAAACTTATCCATGCCTTGGATAAGAACAGAAAAAGAGGGGAAAGAAGTATGAAAAACAAATTTTTAAAGAAACTTGCTGCTGCATCTTTAGCAGCTGCTATGATATTTTCCATGGCTGCATGCGGAAATGCTGACAACAACGCTGCAAAAGGAAATGCCTCCGACAGCTCTTCTGCTGCCGCAGAGAACACTTCCAGCTCTGATAAAGATCTGACAAAGATCACATTCTGCCTGGACTGGACACCGAACACAAACCATACCGGTTTATACGTTGCTCAGCAGCTTGGTTACTATGAGCAGGCAGGTCTGGATGTCCAGATTGTTCAGCCACCAGAGGACGGTGCTGCATTAATGTGTGCTTCCGGTCAGGCTCAGTTCGCCATTGAAGCTCAGGATACTATGGCTGCATCTCTGGATTCCGATAATCCACTTGGTATCACAGCGGTTGCTGCTGTTCTCCAGCACAACACTTCCGGTATCCTCTCCCGTCAGGGTGACGGTATCGACACTCCGAAAGGAATGACAGGCAAAACTTATTCTACATGGGAGTCCCCGATCGAACTTGCTACTTTAAAAACTGTTATCAACGGTGACGGTGGTGATTTTGATAAAGTAAATCTGATCCCGAACGATATCACAGATGAACCGGCTGCTCTGGCTGCTCATCAGACAGATGCTATCTGGGTATTCTACGGATGGGGCGGAATCAATGCAAACGTAGAGAAAACACCTTGTGATTTCTTCTTCTTTAAAGATGTAAACCCGGTATTTGATTACTACACACCGGTTATCATCGCAAACAATGAATTTTTACAGAACAGCCCGGATGTTGCTAAAAAATTCCTTGAGGCAACTCAGAAAGGTTATGAATATGCCATCCAGAATCCGGTAGATGCCGCAAACATGCTGATCGCCGGTGACAACACGGGTTCCTTAAGCGGATCTGAAGATCTGGTTCAGGCTTCTCAGCAGTATATTTCCGAGCAGTACATCGCAGATGCTCAGAAATGGGGATTCATCGATGAGGATCGTTGGAATACATTCTACAAATGGCTGGCAGATAACGGACTTACCTCCAAAGATCTGACCGGACAGGGATTTTCAAACGACTACTTAGGTGGTAATTAAGATTTCAAACAGGAAATAAAAATGGCATTATTAAAAGCAGAACATATTACAAAAATATATGGACAGCGAACGATCATCAAAGATATCAATATCGAACTGAATCAGGGTGAGCTGGTATGCCTTCTTGGTGTCAGCGGTTCCGGAAAGACGACATTGTTTCACATTCTTTCCGGCCTGACTACACCGGAGGAAGGACATGTGTATCTGAATGATAAAGAGATCACTTCCACTCCGGGACAGATCAGCTACATGCTTCAGAAAGATCTGCTGCTGCCTCATAAGAAAATCATTGATAATGTATCGCTGCCCCTTATTTTAAAGGGCATGAAAAAAACAGATGCACGAAAAAAAGCAGATCCACTGTTTGCAGATTTTGGTCTGGATGGTACACAGTATCAATATCCAAGTCAGCTCTCCGGCGGTATGCGTCAGCGTGCAGCGCTTTTGCGAACATATCTGTCATCCAACGGTGTCGCGCTGCTGGACGAACCGTTTTCCGCACTGGATACCATTACAAAATCCAATATTCATAAGTGGTATCTGAATATTATGACGCACATTGATCTGTCAACGCTGTTTATTACGCACGATATTGATGAAGCGATTCTTTTATCTGACCGCATTTACATCTTGAATGGTACACCGGGTGAGATTAAAGATGAGATCGTGATTCGTGAGAAGAAACCGCGACCGGATGATTTTTATCTGACGGAAACGTTTTTAAATTATAAACGTGACATTATAAGTAGACTTTAAGTGGCTAAACATTTTACCTTTGCCACGTATGTAAATAGGGACTGAGTTCATTTTTTCTTAGCGAGCGATTGTTAGCTGCGAAGACAAAATGAACTCAGTCCCTTTCAAAATCTCAAATTTTCTGCCACAAAACAAGCTTTTTAAATAATTTCCATTGCTGCGGTCCAGCCTTCTCTTACCGCATCACCAATCTGACGGGCACGGACACAGTCACCGATCTTCCATACCGGAATACCAGCTTCTTTGATTGCCGCCTCAAGTGCTTCTGTCGCATGTGCGCGGCGTCCCATTGCATTGACAACAGAATCTGCTTTGATAGTAATTTCTGTTCCATTCTGCTCAGCTACAACAAAGTCTTTGCCGACTTTGATAACTTTTGCATTTACTTCGTATTTACCACCGTTTTTATCGATAAAGTCATGTACAGCAGTTCTGTACAAACCGGTTGTCTCCGGCATCAAAGCACCTTTCATCTCTACGATGGTTGTCTCTACACCGTGATCTATGTAATCTGCTGCTGCCTCACAGCCTACCAGACCACCGCCGAGTACGATGGTGCTTTTTCCAAGACCAGCAAAATCGTTGTAATATACCTCCATTGCTGTGACAGCATTTTCAATTCCCTCAATTGGAAGGATCAGATCATCAGATCCGACTGCCAGTACAACTGCTTCCGGAGCGATCTCTTTGATAAGTTCCGGTGTTACTTCACAGTTTAATCTTACTTTGATCGGACGTTTCTCTACGTCACGGATCAGCAGATCTTTGAAGTTTCTGATATCTACTTTATGATCGGTATGATCTGTAAAGTTAATCAGACCGCCTAACACGCCTGCTTTCTCGCACAGGATTACCTGATGCCCTCTATCTGCTGCTGTGATTGCTGTCTGCAGACCACCGCAGCCGCCACCTACTACCAGTACTTTACGGCTTGCTTCCGGTTTTGGCATACGCTCCGGAAGAACTTTATGATGAGAAGCCGGCCATACGTCGTATGGGTTGATCGTACAGGAATCCAGTGGTGGGAACTTCACAGTCCAAATCTCTGTCTCATGTTCACCGGACGGACCCGGATAACATCTTCCGCAGCGTAGACAGCGACGAATTTCATCTGCATGACCAGCTTTTGCCTTATTTGGGAATGCCGGATCAGCAAAGAACTGACGTCCCATGGATACCATATCAATTTTGCCTGCTGCAATTGCTTCTTCTGCCTGTTCCGGAGAGTTAATACCTCCAACTGCTGCAACCGGGATAGACACGTTTTGTTTGATCACAGATGCCGGCTCGATATTCGGTCCATGCGGAGCATATGCAGTTGTGAACTCCCAGCTTCTGGAAGAACTCAGATAATGACCACAGGATACATGAATCATATCAATGTACGGCTCACAAAGTTTACAGTATTTTACAGCATCTTCCAGCTCTAAGCCACCCGACAGATGTTCAGAACTGCTGACACGAATCTCAATCACAAAATCAGGTCCCATAGCCTCACGAATAGTTTTTAACAGATCAACAGTAAATCTTGCTCTGTTTTCAAAGGATCCGCCGTACTCATCGGTACGTTTATTGTACTGCGGAGAAAGGAACTGTGCCGGAAGCCAACCATGTCCGCAATGGATCATAACGCCTTCCCAACCTGCTGCCTCAAACCATTTACAGGCAGTTACATAATCCTGATAACAGCTTAAGATTTCTTCTTTTGTAAATGCATCTACATGAGTTCCATCCGGAAGATCTTTCTCAGATGGTCCTTTTGGATTGATGCCGTCTCCGATATTTGTTTTGATCTCACCACAGGAAATCAGCTCACCGATTGCCAGTGCGCCATAGCTTTTGATCATCTTTGCGGTTTCTTTAATGATGTTGAATTTTTTATCGGATCTGGATGTATAATCAAGGTATGGTTCAAACGGGAAACGTTTGTCATACTCATGGTTCGGGCTTAACTCACCCAGACAGACGATTCCTGCACCGCCTTTTGCCTTCGCTTCCAGCATCCGGAATGCACGCTCCGGTACCGGGGTGGTGTAACCAAACGGATCCGGATCCAGCTCGATATAATGATCAAATGCAAATAATGCTGGAGCTGCCTCAATACGGTTTTTAACGATTTTTGAACCAACTTTTAACGGCTCAAATAAATGTGGAAAATACGGATTTTTTTCTGCCATAATCTCTTACCTCATCCTTCTTTTTTGTTACTGAAACTGTAACAGAAACTCCCCTGTTTATTCAAACATCAGCTTTTTTCATGCTGTTTCATTTTGCAATATTTTTATTATATTTGTTGCATTGTCCTTGTATAAGTACAGAAAAACGTGCTACAATCGAATCAGATTTTATAATAAGAATAAATAATATCTGTCACATTTTTCTATTATAATTTTCTGAGATATTTTTTATTTCATAAGATGAATCATTTATCGTTCATAAAAAGGAGAAAAGAGCACTATGGACCACCGCGCAGACCGCATGAAATCACTGATCATACGCACATTTTTTGACTGTATGGAAAAAGAAGATTTTTCTCAGATCACGATTGGAAAAATATCAGAACAGGCATTGATCAACCGTTCTACCTTTTACCGCTATTTCTCTGATAAATATGAGTTGCGGGATGAAGTGGTCGACCATATTGTTCAGGATTTTGCAGATCATATGGAAGTTGATTTTCTGCATATGGATGTCAGTGATGCCGAACATACCCGCGCGCTTCAGGATTGTCTGGCTCACCTTTGCACTCAGAAACGTGAGTTGGAAATTCTGTGGAAGCAACAGCTGCTCGGTCGAAATGTCTTTGATGAAATGATGAATGCCGGTGCACGCAAGGTAGAAACTGAAATTCAGAATCATCCAACGATCTCACCGGGAAAAAAACAGTTTGCTGACTGGTATGCAAAACTTCTGGTCAACAATTTTCTTGTGACAGTTCGCTGGTGGTTTTCCCGTAAAGATGACATTTCACCACAACAGATCACCGCTATGATGAAACGTCATATGATTTCAGGAACAATTCCTACTTTAAAAGAACAGTCCTAACAAGATTGTTCTTCCGTTTCTCTTCTTTTTTCATATGCTGCATATATATGATAAAAATCAGACCACCGGTAACTACCCATGAAGCAACATAAACATTCATCAGCATGTTATACGTCGGAACCCGTTTAAACACAGTTACCATCCAGATCATTCGAAATACAACCGTTCCAAGAATAGTAATGATTGCCGGCTCCAGTGATTTTCCCATGCCACGCAATGCTGCACTCTCCACTTCGTAAGTCGCGGTCAGACCTTCCAGAGAGCATACATGCTGCATGCGGATCAGTGCATACATGGCTACCGCGTCACTGGCAGTATAAATATGTACAAATATATTGCCGCCTGCAATAAAAATCACACTTAAAATCTCGGTAAATCCGATTCCAAACAGCATACTTAAGCAAAAAATTTTCTTGCATCGTTTCAGATTGCCAGCTCCATAATTCTGACTGGTAAAAGTTACCGCGCCCTGTGCAAAGGCACATGCAATGGCATAGGTAAAATATTCAAAATTCAATCCGACCGAAGCACCGGCAATGGCATCCTCCCCAAAGGAATTAATGCCACTCTGGATAAATATGTTTGACACAGAAAAAATGGCTCCCTGAATTCCCGCCGGAACTCCGATTACCAGAACACGACGCAAAAAAGCTTTTCGAATCTGCATTTTTCCAAATCGGAACTGAAATTCATCCTCTCTCCGATACAGGCAGAGCAAAACCAGTGACGCACTCAGTACATTAGATGCCAGCGTACCGATGGCAACACCTTCCACGCCCAAATGAACGCCTACTACCAAAAGAAGATTCAGTACAACGTTTACCACACCTGCCAGTAAAAGATAGTACATCGGACGTTTGCTGTCTCCGTAGCTTCGCAGAGCCGCCGCACCAAAATTGTAAAGCAGCATAAATGGAATACTCAAAAGATAAATACGGATATACAGCATCGCCTGATCCATGACGCTGTCCGGCGTTCCTGACACCACAAGAACCGGCTTTGCAATGATAAATCCAAGGCACATCAGACCGATGCCAAGAATCAGACCAAACGTCAGAATCGTATGCAGCATAGCACTGATCTGTTCCCGTTTGTTCTGACCGATCAGATTTGCCAAAGCTGCATTCGGTCCCACGGAAAGTCCTGTGATCAGATTTACAAATATTCCGACCAGAGCGACACTGCTTCCAACTGCTGCAAGTGCACTGCTTCCGGCAAATCTGCCGACAACTGCCACGTCTGCGGAATTGAATAACTGCTGCAGGATCGTGCTAAAAGCAAGCGGCAGGGCAAACATGATCAGCTTTCCGGCAATTTTTCCATTTAGCATATCTATTTCTCTGTTTTTTTCTTTCGTCTTTGTCTGTTCCATTCGGAAACCAGTCCTTTCCTGTGGGATGCTACTGTTTTTATGCTATGTACGATTATAACATATATAAAGCGAAATCGAAAACTCCTTCTGTGACCACTTATCACAAAAGGAGTTTTTAATCTCGCTATTTCGGATATAAAATTATTTTGAAAGCTTGTTGTTTGCTTTTGTCTGGAATTTCTCATTCTGTACAACGAAACGCTCATGTGTTCCTTCACCGATCAGACCTGCCTCATCATAAGCTGCTACTTTGAATACAAGACGACGTCCGTCTACTTCGGTAAGCTCTGTCTCGCAACGAACAGTCATTCCGATTGGAGTAGCCGCTACATGGCTGATATTTACCTGTGTACCAACGCTGCCACAGCCTTCTTCCAGATATGGAGCTACGCTCTCGCTTGCTGTTTTTTCCATTAATGCAAGCATGCATGGTGTTCCGAATACTTCCAGTACACCGCTTCCTACTGCTGTTGCTGTATTCTCATATACAACTTCTACGCTCTGTTCCCCTTTGACTCCTGCTTCTAACATTTTATGTCCTCCTTATCAAGCATCTAAATTTTTTGTTGCTTTTGTTTTCAAATGTTTTTTTCTGTTTTTATGTGTCTTTGGTAAGTATATCATAACTTTTTGTGTGCGACTAGTGTTTTTCTGCATCACTGGAGTGTGGATTTATTTGATTTTCATTTTGTACAGGGAATTCTCGTATCATCCCCAATATCTACGAATCATCCGCAACATATTCTCTCTCCCAACCGGATTCATAGTATGAAGCTTTATTGGATAAAAAAGACTATTTTCCACTAACCAATCCAACAGTTTTATCCCATCTCCGCCATCATAAGCATAATCTCCCAGATCATGATCACAATCAATCAGCAAAATCGGTTCCTTTGCCGATTCAATGACGCTTTTCGCACTATTTACACTTTTACACCATACATAGCCTTCCGGCGCAGGGCGTATATCATCTAACCAAATCTTCATATTTTTTCATTCTCCTTCTACAGTAACTATTCGTCTTTATCTGCTTTCGTTTCCATTCTTGCTTCTCCTAACAATTTCATCCCAACTCAATTCATATTTTGAAACAATCCTTGCCCTATATAATGGAGATAAATACTGCTCTACTTCCCGATGATTAAAGAAATAATCTCCATGTTTTAATGCTCCGGTTTCCATATTTCCTTCCTCATCTACATATTCACACTGTATTCCACAGCAATCATCTCCAACTTCTTTGAGCCGACAATAAAACGCTCCCGGTGCATACGGTCTGCAATCTATAAACAGAACATCTCCCGGATGATATGGAACAGGTAAGTTCAAATCTGGAGATACAGAAAAAAACTGATCTTCCACCATTCTTCCTAGTGAACCATTTAAATGATTCGATGAATTCCATTCATGTATATAATATTGAACTTCTCCATCTTTATCCATAATATAGGTATACTCCGCTGATAAAAATCCATCTTCTCCGTTGTTCACATCCTGACTGGCAGTATATAATTCTACCCGCCAATACAATGTCTTCCATTCCGCATCCGCATCTTCATCCATATCCTCACGATAATAATTCTTCACTGCATTTTTGGTATTAGCCAAGGACGTCATGATATACGGTCCATCCATAATATCACTTTTATGCTTGTCATCATAGCCCATTAGCTGTATAAGAAAAATTGTTCCAGTTTCACTTGTCAAAAATTGAACTGCACGATCCATACATGCACAACATAAGCTCACATAATCCATCTCTTGTTTTTTCAAGCAAGATGATCGCTTCATATCATGTAACAACTCCTGCTTTCTCCCCAAACTGATTGGCGCTCCGGCAATAATTGATACATAATCTTTTAATTTCAATCGTTCTGCATGTTCCATTAAATAGGCATGTAACTCTGGTGATTCAATTAAATCCAGAATCCTATTTTTTAATTTTGATTCCAATTTTGTTCTCCCCATTCTTATTCTTCTGCCTTACCATTCCTTGTCCCATATTTTTTCAACCCATCATAAACCTTATGATACACCATCTGGTTTGGATAATATCTGTAATCTGCAAACACATCGATTCCATTTTTATAAAAATATTCGTGAATAGCTGCTGCACATCCAGAACTTCTGCTTTCACCATATTCACATTGGCAAATAATATCCTTTCCATCTTTTTTTGCTGTAAAAATAAATTCTGCCAGCTCATCTGCTTCTGGAAAATAAGTCTCGTATGTTAAATGATATTTTGGCAATACTGCAAGATCAATGTCATGCAATGCCACTTCAAATACACAGTCTGTTTTTGTAGAATAATCTACAGGTTGATAGTCTGCATCACGAAAACTTCCTGGTGGATCATAAAAACTGATGATTGCCACATTTTCAGGGAAATCACTTTTTAACAGTTTTTCCATTGCTTTTCTTGAATAAATGAATATCTTCATCTCTGCCATTTTTCTAAATCTCCTCAAAAAGTAATCCGGATTGTTTCACTTTAGATATTTGTGTGAGCATTTCATTTAGACACTGCGTTTTTTCTTTCACTGATAATTTCCGAAACCACTCATTAAGTCTGTTTTTATAGTTGTTTCCCATTTGTTTAGGAAGCGGGATTTTCTTATCGTACTTCTCCAAAATTTTATGATAGGGTTGCGTCTCATAATAATCTTTCTCTGCCCCAACCAATTGAGAAAACAGTCCTTCTTCCGCCATCGCAAGCTGCATTTGCGGCCAGATAATAAATTCTACCTTTAACGGTGTTAATTCTGTATTATTTTCTAAATATTTCCTGATCGCATTTTGGATATCTACATACCCATATTCACGATCTTTCTTTTCCCCACTGGATGTCTTTTTCAAGTTGCTCCAGGATGGATATTTTCTGCATATTTTTTCTTCTTTATTATCTATCGTAATCTTTACACCTTTTTCCTTTAATCGGTAAAACCATTCCAGTGTTATGGAATCTAATGGCATATGGCAAAATCTAAAATAATCTTCGCGCTCCTTGGCACCTTCTAAACAATAAATATATTTGAAAGTCATATTAATCACTTTTTGTGCCTTTCCATATTTATTATCTTTTAATCTAAACCGCTTTAAAAAATCTTCGCAAATCTTTTCATGCCAATCATCAAATTCTTTCTCATTTTTTTCTTTCTCATCAAAAAAATCCAAAAACTTCTTACTATATGGCTCTATATGTGTATCTGACTTTTCAAGTTCTTCCAACATATCTTTAGCGGCAAAAGAAACACTTTCTTCTCGTTTCTCCGTTCTAGGTGTAAAATCTTTTAAAGCCATGAAAAATGCATATTTTATCCCCTCTTCATTTAGCTTTAGTCGTTCTTTCTTTTCATTCTCACCATTCCAAAAAAGTTTTACTAAATTATCATGTGTGCAATCCATTATATTTTTCTTCCTCTCCCTAAACTATATATGTTTCCGTAATTCGTTTTCTACAATACTTCAATCTTCATATGCTTCCCAAGATTTTTTCAGATCATCTCTTAACTTATTTCGCAATCGCTTCGGCTGCAGCACAATCACATCCGGAGCATAATTTTTTGCAAACTGTTCTGCTGCACGTTCATTCACATGTACGCTCACCACGACATGTGTATCCGTTTCTTCCGAAAAAACAACATCTTTTCCAAACAGATCAATCACGTCAGAAATCATTGCTTTTACGATTCGAAATTTAACAAACGCATTTTCACTGGAATACATATAAACGTGTTCTTTCGTATATTTGTTCAGATCCATTTTCTGATGTCCGGACCACTTTAATGTTTCAAATGGCTTGCCATTTTCCTCAAGGATCTGTATATTTCGAATTCTGTCTACCCGGTAATTTGAAATATCATCATATTTATCATAATTACAGATTAGATAATACTTTCCATCCTGAGCAACCATCTGGTATGGCGTGATTATATATTTACGAATCCTTCCATCCTCTCGTTTTTTCAAATGCATTTTTTTATCCGTATGATATTCCGCATATTCAAATGAAACTTTCTTCTTTTTCCGAATTGCTTCATCCAAAACACTGATATTGTAAAATACCTGCTTATTATCTGTCCGATCTACTGGAAATGGATAGATATACTGCGAACGCGATTTGAAATATATATTAGATAACGATTCTAATTTTGAGATCATGTCTTTTGCCTGTTTGTATGGAATATGCTTTGCAAACAACAAACTGTCTATTAATAATCTCAGTTCTTCATTGGTAAATTTCTGCTTCAGATAAAAATCAGTCCACAGCGAATTATCGTCTGAATGTTCTTTTTCCGTTAAAACCTGTGGATTATCATCTGATATGCAAATTTTTTTCTTAAAAATATCTTTCCGTGCCACTTCCCTATATTCAATATTGCTACCATATTCGATCAGATTTAAAAGATTCCTTTTCACAGCTTTCCGATCAACCGGCATCTCATACTCTTTTTTCAAAATATCCTGAATGTCTTTCTGACTTAATCTGTGTTCTTCATCTGAATATTTTTGCAAAATATCTAAAATATACAAAATCAACAATTTTTTCGGATGTTCCGCGCTCATACTTTTTCTCTCCGTTCTGTGCAGTTCATATAATTTTATTGTATGCCTGCACTTTGCAGATGTAAAGCGGACATTCGCAATCCGCTCTCGCTACTTGCTCATGAACGCAGTCGCTTTGCGACCTGTCAGTGGGAGCTTTTAACTCCCACTGACATAAGCATCCCCTTTACCCACCACTTAGTGCTCTGCGCACTTGAAGTGGGGGAATGCTTATTCTTCGTTCAAGCAATCCTTATGTGTCGCCTTATTTCCTACTCTCGCCGCAAAAATTCTTCTACTTATTTCTCACTGACTCTATTTTAATGATTCCAATGGGGCAAAAAGGGGACATAAGGAAATGTGCATCGTTTGCACGACATGATTTTATTTAATAGGAATTTTATCGTAATTTCCTATCCAAAAAAGACTGAACAGCAAAAATCCATTCACTCTCTCGTACGTTCAAATTTTATTTACACCACAAATTTACAAATTAATCCAAAAACAGACATCCCGTTTCTTTCGAACTCAGAATGTCTGTTTCAATTTTTATCTTATTAACAATTACAATGCATTATGCCTCTAACAGTTTTTCCACACTTGCAAGTTTTGCACAAACGATAAATACCTCGCATGCCTCTTTCAGTTCTTCCATTGGCGGAAGTGTCGGAGCAATACGGATCACGGAATCCTTCGGATCCTTTTTGTATGGGTATGGTGCGCCTGCACCTGTCAGTACAACACCAGCCTCTTTTGCTTTTGCAACGATGTTCTTTGCACATCCTTCATTTGCCTTGAAGGTGATGAAATATCCACCATTCGGACGAATCCAGCTTCCTGCGCCAAGACCTTTCAGTTCTTCCTCAAAACGATCCAGGATCATCTCAAATTTCGGACGGATGATTGCTGCATGTTTTGCCATATGTGCTTTTACGCCATCGATATCTTTTAAGAATTTTACGTGACGAAGCTGATTGATCTTGTCAAATCCGATAGTCTGAATGGTCAGACGTTTCAGGATGTCTGCTTTGTTCTCAAGACTTGTGATCAGACCGGATACACCTGCACCTGAGAATGTGATCTTGGATGTGGAGCAGAACTCGATCGGAAGGTTCGGATTTCCGGCTTTCTCACACTCGCCAAGGATCTCAAGGATCTGATCTGCTTTATCTTCATACAGATCATGTACGCAGTAAGCATTATCCCAGTAAATACGGAAGTCTTCTGCTGCCGGTTTTAAGTGGGCCAGTCTGCGGACGGTCTCATCAGAATAGGATGTTCCCATCGGATTGGAGTATTTCGGTACACACCAGATACCTTTGATACTGTCATCTTCGCTGACTAATTTTTCTACCATATCCATATCCGGGCCATCTTCGTAAAGTGGTACGTTGATCATCTCGATGCCAAAGCACTCTGTGATGGCAAAATGACGGTCATATCCCGGAACCGGGCAGAGCCATTTTACTTTATCAAGTTTGCACCATGGTGTGCTTCCGTTTACACCAAAAAGCATGGAGCGGGCAATGCAATCATACATGATATTCAGACTTGCATTTCCGTAAACAATGACATTGTCATATGCTTCCGGACCAAGTCCAACTAAACTTGCGATGAATTCCTGTCCCTCTGTGATACCATCAATCACACCGTAGTTACGGATATCTGTACCGGCTCTGCTGACTAACGGAGTCTTGCTGGTCAGAACATCCATCATCGGCATGGACAGCTCAAGCTGCTCTTTGGATGGTTTACCTCTGGACATGTCCAGTTTCAAGCCTTTTTTGCAGATTTCTTTGTACTGCTGTTCCAGGCTCTCTTTTTCTTTTAATAATTCCTCTCTGCTCATTTCCTGATAAGACTGCATTGATTTTTCCTCCTGCTGTGTATTGTTAAATCATTTTTTACAACTTCTTTTTATTTTATATTCAAAAGGAGATTTGACAAAAATTTACTCCTGTTTGATTTTTTTAAAATATTCCCGAATGGTCTGCTCATAGCCGTTTTCTGTCGGCTCATAGAATTTCATATCTTTGTATGCATCCGGCAGATACTGCTGCTCCACGTAGTGATTCGGATAATCGTGGGCATATTTGTATCCAAGCCCACGTCCAAGTTTTGCAGCACCTTTGTAATGGGCATCGCAGAGATACGTTGGAACCGGTGCGGTTCTCGACTCCCGAACAACGGAAAGTGCTTTGTCCACTGCCAGGTAAGCCGCATTGCTCTTTGGTGCGCTTGCCACATAAGTGACTGCCTGTGCCAGCACAATCCGTGCCTCCGGCATTCCAAGCCGTTCTACAGCCTGGGCTGCGCTGACCGCCACAGTCAGGGCGTTCGGGTCTGCATTTCCCACATCTTCTGATGCACAGATCATAATTCTCCGGGCAATAAATGTCACATCTTCCCCGGCGTACAGCATTTTTGCCAGATAGTAGACCGCTGCGTCCGGATCAGACCCCCGCATACTTTTGATAAATGCGGAAATGTTATCATAATGGCTGTCACCATTCTTATCATACTTGATCACGCGCTTCTGGATACACTCGGAAGCCACATCCAGCGTAATATGGATGAGCCCGTCTGCACTGCGCTCTGTGGTAAGGATTCCCAGTTCAATGGCATTTAATGCGCTGCGGGCATCCCCGTTTGACACATCTGCCAGAAATTCCAGTGCATCTTCATCCGCCACCGCATGATAAGCTCCCATGCCTTTTTCCATGTCCTCTAAAGCACGATGCAGCAACGTTTTGATATCCTCTTTGTCCAGCGGTTTTAATTCAAAAATAATGGATCGGGAAATCAACGCTCCGTTTACCTCAAAATACGGATTCTCCGTAGTGGCACCGATCAGTGTCACCGTACCGTCCTCCACAAACGGAAGCAGATAATCCTGCTGACCTTTGTTAAAACGGTGAATCTCATCGATAAACAGGATCGTACGTTTTCCGTACATGCCCTGCAGCTGTTTTGCCTTTTCAATCACAGCTTCCATATCCTTTTTTCCGGCGGAAGTCGCATTGATCTGCATAAATTCTGCGCTGGTCGTTTTCGCAATGACTTTCGCCAGTGTGGTTTTTCCGGTTCCCGGAGGTCCGTAAAAAATAACCGACTGCAGTTTGTCCGCTTTAATGGCACGATACAGCAATTTGTCTTTGCCGATAATGTGCTGCTGACCAACCACTTCTTCCAGCTTCGTTGGTCGCAATCTGGATGCCAGCGGTGATTCTTTTTCCTTATTTTGTTCTCTCATGTAATCAAACAAATCCATTTTCTGATCTCCATTTCACGTTTCATCCTTCAAAAATGAATCCTTTTCATGATATAAAATTCATTTTTAACTGTTTTCATCCTGTAAAATACATGGATTTTAAATGTTTTTGCATGATACCGATATGATATCTTTCATATCCATGCTATACAATACATTAAATTAACCGGTCTGACAAGTTATTTTTTTGTCAAAGTTGCAATTTCTCCAATTTTTCCATAATATAGGAAGATTTGTATTTCTGTTTTCTACATTGTGCCGAAGATTTTTTCCCTGTTTTCCACTTATAATATCAATTTGAACGCAGATTCAAGTCGAACGCACGTGAGACTTGGCGCGTGATTCTGGTCAGCGTAAGCTGACATATTCTTTTCAGAATCACTGCGCATCCTCGCGGAGCGTTTATCTCAGTCAGAGATTGCACTCCCACTGAGATAGATTTGTTATTACTCACCACTTGTAGAAGTGGGAGTCTTCTCGACTGAGATAAACATTCTCCCGCTTCAAGTGCGTAGAGCACTAAGCGGTAGGTAAGGGGGATGCTTATGTCAGTGGGAGTTAAAAGCTCCCACTGACAGGTCGCAAAGCGACTGCGTTCATGAGCAAGTAGCGAAAGCGGATTGCGAATGTCCGCTTTACATCACAAACCATATCATAATTACATTACTCTTCTTCCGCCAGTTCTCTCACCGCCTCGATTGCCGCCTCCACTTCTTCCTCAGTATTGTAATGGGAAAAACTAAACCGCACAGCGCCCTGCTCAACCGTTCCAAGCGCCTCATGCATCAGCGGTGCACAATGTCCGCCTGGTCTTGTAGAAATCTCCCATCCTTCAAACAATTCATCACTGACCTCTGAAGAATCATAATCCCCGATATTAAAAGACACGATCGGGCAACGATTTTTCTGTGAAAAATCACCGTATATTTTCACTCCCGGAATTTCACGGATGCCTTCATAAAACTGCCACATCAGGTTCTGTTCTTTTTCCCGAATTGCGTCAATGCCTGTCCGCATCAGGTAGTCTAAGGCCGCATCCAACCCTGCAATCCCATGTCCATTCAGCGTCCCGGCTTCCAGCGCCGTCGGCATCTGCTGCGGATGCCTTTTACTATACGTCTGCACGCCGCTGCCGCCGCTCTTTAACGGACGAAGCTGCAGGCCGGTTCTGACATAGAGCCCGCCGGTTCCCTGCGGGCCAAGCAAGCTTTTGTGCCCGGTAAAGCATAAAATATCTATATGCATTGCCTGCACATCGATAGGAAATACCCCTGCGGTCTGTGACGCATCCACCACGAAAAGGATTCCATGCTTTTGCGTCAGTTCTCCGATTGCTGCAATGTCCACCAGATTTCCGGTGACATTGGATCCATGGGTACAGATGATGGCTTTTGTCTCCGGTCGGATTGCAGCCTCCATATTCTCTAACGAAAATCTGCCCTGTGCATCCGCTTTTACAATCGTCAGTTCCACACCTTTTTCTTCCATCTCATAGAGCGGACGGAGCACAGAATTATGCTCCAGCTGCGTGGTGATCACATGATCTCCCGGATTTAATAATCCTTTAATCGCAATATTCAGACTCTCCGTTGCATTGCTTGTAAACACCATCCGCTCCGGATTTTCCGCATGGAAAAATTCTGCCAGTTTTCGTCTTGTATCATAAATCGTGCGAGAAGCCTGCAATGTCGCTTCGTGCGCCCCTCGTCCTGCATTTCCAAGTGAACATAACGCCTCTGTGACTGCCTGCACAACTTCCTGCGGTTTCCGTCGCGTCGTTGCCGCATTATCAAAATATATCATCGTAAAATCCCCTTTTCTCATATCACATATTACTATTTATTTTACCATAAAAAGGAGCTCCCGCCAATCAGCGAAAGCTCCTTCTATATTCAGCCAAATAATTATTTTCTTATTTCTTTTCTGCTGGTTTATTCTTCGGCAGCACCAGATTTAAGAATACCGCAGTTACTGTTGCAATAACAACCGGTGTCTTACCAAATACAGTTGTCACCCATGCCGGGAACATTCCCAGAGACGCAGACGCCTGTGTCACACCAACACCAAGCGCAACCGACAAACCAACAATAGAAGTATTTCGATAACTCATCGGCTGACTTGTGATCAGCTTGATACCTGTCATTGCAATAGAAGCAAATACAGAAATCGTTGCTCCACCAAGCACACACTGCGGAATGGTTGTCAGCAGTGCAGAAAACTTCGGCACCAGACCTGCAATCAGCAGAATACCCGCAGACATTCCAAGTACAGAACGATTGATAACTTTTGTCGTAGTAACGATACCTACATTCTGACTGTAGGAAGCAGTCGGCAGACCACCAAGGAATGCACCGATGACATTCGTACATCCATATCCTACAATGGCACCTTTTAACTCTTTATCCGTCGGCTCACGATCCATACCGCCGGTTGTGGTTGCGGTAAAATCACCGATCGCCTGAATTGCATTGATGGCAAATAACAAACCAATCGCAATGCAGGAAGACGGATCAAACTGAATGCCAAAATGCATGATCTGCGGCATCTGGAAAAAGCTTGCCTGCGCCACCGCACTCAGATCTACCATACCGAAACATGCTGCAATAATATAACCACAAATAATACCGATCAGAATAGAAGCCAGTTTCAAAAATCCTTTGGTAAAATGATTCAAAAATGTAACGATAGCTAACGTGATAATGGCTACCAGCCAGTTTGTCCAATGTCCGTAATTTCCACTGGATGCGCCACCTGCCATGTAATTGACAGCAGTCGGATACAGAGAAAGTCCAATCGTAAATACAACGGTTCCTGTTACCAGCGGTGGAAATACTTTTCGGATCTTATCAATAAAAAATCCAATGATCATCGCAATGATACCACCGATGATCTGTGCTCCAAATATCGCCGCAATACCTGTATCTGCCGCAATCGCCTGCATACTTGCCACATATGCAAAACTGGTTCCCATAATAACCGGTAATCCTGCCCCCATGCGGAAGCCGTTTTTCGGTCCGATCGGAAACAGCTGTAAAAATGTGGAAAGCGCGGAAACTACCAGTGCAGACTGAATCAGCATAACACGGTTGGCTCCCTCAAGACCTGCGACACCTGCCACAATGATTGCCGGGGTTACACAGCCTACGATCATCGCTACTACATGCTGCAGTGCCAGCGGAAGTGCCTTGCTCAGCTGCGGAACACCGTTTAACTCGAAAATAGACGCATTTTTTCCCTCTGTCTTTTTCATGTACTAAAATCCTCCATCTTTTTATGTTACAGTTCACTCATCACATGTATTCAGATAATGATCATGCTTGCATGAGGAATTATCTGGATACATAGCGATGAAGGGAGCGCCTTTTAATGAGCAAAAGCAGTAGCGAAGCTACGGAGAAGCCCGAAAGGGCGTTTTGCGAATGGCGCGTGTGAACTGCAACATGTTCGCATCTCTTTTTTTCTCAGATATTATAACGCAGATATTTTCCGATTTACAACCACTCCGCTTATGAATTGTATTTATAGTATTTGTTAGTTGTGCTAATAAAAAAGCTCTCCTTTTTACATTTTTCAAAGTCTGTAAAAAAAGAGAGCTTTCATCATTCATCTCAAGATTTTATTAAATTTTATTTTTCTTCTGTTTCTTTTTTCACTTCTGGTTTTTCTTTCGGCAATACCAGATTTAAGAATACAGCTGCTACTGTTGCGATAACAACCGGAGTTTTTCCGAATACAGTTGTTACCCATGCCGGGAACATTGCAAGAGATGCGGAAGCCTGAGTTACACCAACACCAAGTGCTACAGCCAGACCTACAACGGATGTATTTCTGAAGTTCATCTCCTGTGTGGTGATCAGTTTGATACCTGTCATTGCGATAGAAGCAAATACGGAAATGGTTGCACCACCAAGTACACACTGCGGAATGGTTGTCAGTAATGCGGAGAATTTCGGCACCAGACCTGCGATCAGCAGAATGCCTGCACCCATTCCAAGGACTACACGGTTGATAACTTTTGTTGTTGTAACGATACCTACGTTCTGGCTGTAGGAAGCTGTCGGAAGACCACCAAGGAATGCACCGACAACGTTCATGCATCCGTAACCTACGATGGCACCTTTTAACTCTTTATCGGTCGGCTCACGATCCATACTACCTGTTGTAGTTGCTGTGAAATCGCCGATAGCCTGAATTGCATTGATAGCAAACAGTAATCCGATGGCAATACAGGATGACGGCTCAAATTTGATACCAAAATGCATGATCTGCGGAGCCTGGAAAAAGCTTGCCTGTGCCACTGCGGTCAGATCTACCATTCCAAAAAATGCTGCAATGATATAACCACAGATAATACCGATCAGGATAGAAGCCAGTTTTACAAAACCTTTTGTAAAGTGATTTAAAAATGTAACGATAGCCAGTGTGATAAATGCTACCAGCCAGTTTGTCCAGTGACCATAGTTTGCGCTAGAAGAACCACCTGCCATGTAATTAACAGCGGTCGGATACAGGGAAAGTCCGATGGTAAATACAACCGTTCCTGTTACCAGCGGCGGGAATACTTTACGGATCTTGTCGATGAAGAATCCGATAATGACTGCGATAATACCGCCGACGATCTGTGCACCAAATATTGCTGCGATACCCGTATCTGCTGCAATTGCCTGCATACTTGCTACATAGGCAAAGCTGACACCCATGATCACCGGCAAACCGGAACCCAGACGGAAGCCGCCCTTTTTACCGATCGGGAACAACTGCAAAAATGTGGAAATTGCGGATACGATCAGTGCTGACTGAATCAGCATAACACGGTTTGCATTGTCAAGTCCTGCTACTCCTGCTACGATGATCGCCGGTGTTACACAGCCTACGATCATCGCTACAACGTGCTGCAAAGCCAGCGGAAGCGCTTTGCTCATCTGCGGAATTCCATCAAGTTCGAAAATAGACGCGTATTTTCTTTTTGCCTTTTCCATTACATAAATCCTCCTCTTATATGTATGTGATTTTATATCATTTTTTTATAAATTCACGGATATCAACAATTGCATTTCTCGGACATTTCACCACACAGTTTCCACAGGATAAACAGTCTGCTTCATATATTACCGCACAATTATCTTCAATCTGTATTGCCTCACTCGGGCAGTTTCTGTGGCACAGACCACAGCCGATGCAGCTCACATCACAGGCATTTCTCGCTGGTGCTCCCATATCACGATTGGAGCAGCGTACCAGAAACGGTTCTCCCACATTGTGCATGTGGATGATCTGCTGCGGACAGGCTTTTTCACACAACCGACAACCCACACAGTTGTCACGATCGATTTCTGCCACGCCCTGTGCATTGATGCTCACGGCATTTTTCCGACAGGCTTCCACACAGGCGCCACAGCCGATACATCCATATTGACAGTTGTGATTGTGTTCTCCGCCGTTACATGCCACATAAGCAAACTTCCGAATTCGTTTTTTCATTGTCACTGCACCCCCTTTTTATACTGCTGGTCTGCAGCATAAGGTGTATCTGCAAGTGGAAGTCTGGTACGATACTTGCCATCATAACTGTAGTAAGCTGCCGCGATCGCCGGTGCGGTCGGAATGGAAGTGATCTCTCCGATACCGATGGCTCCGCATGCCACATTCAGTCCTGCTTTTTCTACAATGATACTTTCCACTTCCGGAATCTCATTCGCCCGGAATAAACCAAGAGTTCCGTATTTGGATAACGGTTTACAGTCCTTAAGGTCGTAGCGCTCTCTTAGGGCATAGCCAAGAGACATGATCACGCCGCCCTCGATCTGACCTTCCACAGACAATGGATTTACCGCACGTCCCACATCGTGAGCTGCCACAACTTTTTCCACTCTTCCGTCTTTGTCTAGGACACATACCTGAGTCGCATAACCGTAAGCTACGTGAGATACCGGGTTTGGAACATCTGCGCCAAGTTTATCGGTTTTTGCCAGATATTCGCCGTAGAATTCTTCCCCTTCCAACTCTGCAAGACTTTTGGTTTTTCTCGCTTCGTTATATAATTCACAGGCTCTGCGCATCGCCTCACCGGTAACCAACGTCTGTCTGGAGCCGGATGTGGTTCCGGAATCCGGTGCGTTGATGGTATTTGCCGCTTCATATACGATATCCTCACGGGTCAAATCCGTATTTTCGATCGTCATCTGTACCAGTACCGTTCCAAGTCCCTGACCGATGCAGGAAGCACCGGATCGGATATGTGCTTTTCCATCCTTAATGGCAAGAATCGCTCTTCCAAAATCCGGAATACCAACGCCGACACCGGCATTTTTCATGGCACAGGCAATACCTACATACTGATTGTTTTCAAATACATCTTTCACCGCTTCCAGTGTCTCCACCAGTCCGGTGGATTCATCTACGATCTGTCCGTTTGGAAGTACCTGTCCCGGCCGGATCGCATTGCGATAACGGATCTCCCAGGCGCTAATGCCGATCTTCTCTGCCAGCTTCGTCAGCATCATTTCCATGCAGAAACAGGTCTGGGTTACACCGAATCCACGGAAGGCGCCTCCCGGCGGATTGTTTGTATAATATGCTTTTCCATCGATTTCAAAGTTCTGATAGTTATACGGACCCGCCGCATGGGTACAGGCACGCTCCAGAACTGGTCCGCCTAAAGATGCATATGCTCCGGTATCTGCGATAACGGTAGCGGTTACGCCCTGAATAATGCCGTTCTCATCACATCCAACCGTAAATTTCATATCCATCGGATGCCGTTTCGGATGGATCAGGATGCTTTCCTGTCGCGTTAGTTTTACTTTGACCGGACGTTTCAGCAGATAAGCCGCCAGTGACGCATGATGCTGCACGGACATATCCTCTTTTCCGCCGAATCCGCCGCCCACCAGTTTGTTGACAACCCGGACTTTTTCGCTCGGAAGACCAAGCATTTCGGAACATTCGTGCTGAGTTGCGTAAGTTCCCTGATCTGTGGAATAGATCAGTACGCCGTCCTCATACGGCATGGCAATCGCACATTCCGGCTCCAGAAATGCATGTTCCGTCCAGGGAGTATGGAACTCCTCGGTATAGACATATTTTGCATTGGCAATGGCTTCCTTGGCGTTTCCTCTTGATACATGCTTGTGTGCCAACAGGTTTCCGCTTCCGTGTACCTGCGGCGCATCCTCTTTCATCGCCTCATACGGACTGCTGACAAAGGGCAGCTCCTCGTATTCGACTTTCACCAGTTTTTTCGCTTTTTCCACCACATCCAGGTTCTCACCAACCACAAGTGCAATGGCATCTCCCAGATAATGAGTAATGGAGCCAACCGGAATCATCGTATCCCAGTCCTGAACCAGATGTCCGACTTTCACATCTCCCGGAATATCCGCAGCGGTAAAAATATCTACGATACCCGGAACTGCTTTTGCTTTTTCTGTATCGATGGACAACACCCTTGCTCTCGGATATTTGGAACGGACCGCACTCGCGTGAAGCAGTCCTTCCACCTCCATGTCATCCACGTATTCTCCATATCCTAATGTCTTTTCCCTGGCATCCACACGATGCACGCGCTCGCCCAGTTTCCAGGTAAATTCTTTTTTCGGGATTCCCTTTCCTTCCCGTTTGATCTTTGCGGCTAATTCCACCGCATCCATGATTTTTTTATATCCGGTGCAGCGGCAGATGTTGTTGCGCAGCGCAAACGCGATCTCGTCTCTCGTCGGGTTTGGGTTCTTATCCAGAAGTCCCTTTGTACAAATGACCATTCCCGGAATACAGAATCCGCACTGCACGGCTCCTGCCTCTGCAAAAGCGTATGCATACAGTTCTTTTTCCTCATCCGAAAAGCCTTCCACGGTAAGGATCGATCTGCCATCCATCATGGACAGAGTCGGAATACAGGCTTTCATCGCCACTCCGTCTACCAGCACATGACAGGTTCCGCAGGCTCCCTCACTGCAGCCATCCTTTACGGATTTGCACTTACAAACATCCCGCAGGAACGGCAGCAGCTTTCCATCGCCTTCCACCTGATATAATTCATTATTTACATAAAATTGATACATCGAAATGCCCCCATTCTGATGCAGATGGATAAAAAATCCAGAATGCCTTTCGCATTTGCTCTGCATACTGACATACACTTGATGCTCCAATATTTGCTTTTACCTGATTCATTTATGTTTCATTTTGTCTGGATTTGATTAAATATTCGACCAAACCGGAATGACCAGTTATCCTTAGATTTGTGTCAGATAAGGTATACGAACAGAACCGGCATTTTCATCCGGCGTTTTCGTGATTGTGATATATAAAACCCACCACATTCCGCGTACTTTGACTGAATATTCAATCAAACAGAATGATACATTACATCTTTGCTTTTCCCCATAGCAAAGTTTCAGTAAAATCCATTGGAAATCAAACCTCTGTCAGTAGACAGACCTGTTACCCTTCTTTTTTCTCCATCGCAATTCTGATCTGGCGAAGCACCATGTCTTCTGCATATGCAAAATAGCTGTCTGCGTCAAAACCTTTTCCATCTACCAGCACCTGGATCGAAGCCCCCTCAAGCAACGATACTGCCATATACGGAATCAGTTCCTTGTCTGTCTCCTCCATATTCGGGCAAAAAAGAATGATGATCGCCCGGATATTATCTCTCCAAACTGCATACGCTTCCTGAAAACGTGCTCTGATGTCTGCATCGATCCTTGTCTGAACAAGGAAATCAAGTTCTGCAAAATCATACTCTTTTTTCTTGGTCAGCAGAGTTTTTTTCTGCTGGAAGAAAATGTGTAACTGATCTTCCAGTGTATCTTTACTTGATTTCTTGCTTACCTGCTGCATATCGTAGCATTCTTCTAAGATCCATTCCTGCAGTCTCTTTAACAGATCCTGCTTTGTTTTATAATAATAGTGAACATTTGACTGCACCATATCTGCCTTGTCTGCGATCAGATGCATTCTCGTTCCACTGATTGTGACATCATTTACAACTTTCAGTGCCGCATTCAGAATTCTTTCTTCTGTTTCTGTAACATGTAACGTTTCTGTTTTCAAGTCCTTGCCTCCTGCCCATAAGATTCATTAGCACTAGGATTCTATTGTATTTTCTCTTACAGGCAGTGTCAAGAATTTAGCTAAAATTTTTTTAGAGTTAACCTATCGGCCTTGTATACAATCCTGTATTTCTTATTTTTCTACAGCAACTGCTTCAATCTCTACCAGACCTGCTTTCGGAAGGTTTGCAACCTCTACGCAGGAGCGGGCCGGTACTTCGTTTGCAAAATATTTTGCATAGATCTCATTTACTTTACCGAAATCAGCAATGTCTGCTAAGAAGATAGTTGTTTTTACAACATGATCAAAATCAGATCCTGTACCTTCCAGAATAGTTTTCAGATTCTCAAGACTCTGTACAGTCTGTGCCTCGATGCCTTCCGGAAGGGTACCATCTGCCGGGTTTAAACCTAACTGTCCGGAAATAAAGATCATGTTTCCTGTTTTTACTGCGTGTACATATGGACCTACTGCTGCCGGTGCTCCGTTTACGTTGATTGACTGTTTCATAATAATTTCCTTCTTTCTTTTATTCTTTTTAAACTGTCATAATAACAATTTAGATTCTATTATAATGCAGTACCTCACTGCTTTACAAGCAATCCTGTAAATACACATTCGTATATACATTCTATTTGCTATCATTCCTATGTAATATTTGAAAACAATATTTAAAAATCTGTTTCCATTCTACTCATATGCTATAACTGCCGTGCAGTTCTGTGGATGTATTTTCCTTTTAATTCGGTATGTACTTTTCCGTACTCTGCCACCGGACAGCCTCTTAAAAATACCTGTGCTGCCATTCCGGTTCCCGAAATTCCTTCATATGGCGTGTTGTCCACGTTCTGAACCTGTGTCTTGGCTGAGATTGTCCATGCCTTATCCGGATCCCAGATCACCAGATCTGCATCGCTGCCCGGAAGAATGGCTCCTTTTTGCGGATACATGCCAAAAAGTTTTGCCGGACGCTCCGCCAGAAGCTGGCACATGCGCTCAATGGAAGTTCTTCCTTCCACCACTCCATACTGATAAAACAGCATCGGTCGCTGTTCAGTTCCCGGAATACCTCCCGGAATTCTGGTAAAATCATCCTTGCCTCTTGTTTTCTGACCATCCATGTTGAAACTGCAGTGGTCAGTGCCAAGCATATCAACTTCGTCCTTTTCAACTGCCTCCCAGAGTGCCTCCCGGTCTTCTTTTTTTCGAAGGGGCGGTGCACATACATAGGCTGCGCCTGCAAATCCCGGACGATTATATTCTTTCTCATCCAGAATCAGATACTGTGGACAGGTCTCCACAAATACCTGCTGACCTTCTTTTCTGGCTCTCTGGACCACTTTCAGTCCCTGCTTTGAACTTAAATGCACGATATTCACCGGTGTGCCTGCCAGCTTTGCAATGGTCAGAAGCCGGTTAATGGCCTCTGCTTCCGCCTCCGCCGGACGGCTCTTCGGATGCAGGCGTACACTGTTGCGTTCCTCGGATTTGAGTTTTTCCGTTACCGCCTTGATGATGTCACCGTTTTCACAATGAACACCGGCGATACCGTGTTCTTCCTCGATGGCTGATAAAATCTCGAATAACTCTTTGTCATTCACTTTGAGATTATCATATGCCATATATAATTTATAAGAAGTAACACCCTGACGGGTCATTTCTTTGATTTCCTTTTTTGACTCGTCGTTCCAGTCTGTGATCGACATATGAAAACCGTAATCACAGGAACTTTTTCCGTCTGCCATCTTGTGCCAGACATCCAGCGCTTCGGTTAAGGTCTGTCCTTTTTCCTGCGTGGTAAAATCAAGGATCGATGTGGTTCCTCCTGCTATCGCAGCTTTTGTTCCTGTATAAAAATCATCTGCGGTATGAAAATCTCCCGCATCCAGATCGAAATGTGTATGGGTATCGATGAATCCGGGAAATATATATTTCCCGGACGCATCGATGACCGTCATGCCCGGCGCATCAATGGTTTTTGCCACCTGGGTTATTTTCTCACCTTCTACCAGTACATCGGCTGTGTAACTGCCGTTTGCGTAAACAACGGTACCGTTTTTGATTAAATATCCCATTATGAACTCCTTATCTGAAATGCTGTTTCATGCAAGCATGATTCACATTTCTCCATTCAGACTGATTTCTGATCTATTACAGATACAGATAATCATAATCTGCATCGATTGTCAGAATCACCTGTTTTAATCCATCGTATAAGGTACAGTCAGCATCTTTCAGGTTGTAATCCTTCACGAAACCTGCCAGTCTTACTTTAACTGTCATGTTCTCTCTGTTCAGAACCACATAACCGTCATTTTTGCTGTTTTCAAAATCTGCTTCATTTGCAAATAATGTAAATTTCGCCTGATATGGTGCACTGCTGTACGGGCAGAAGCTCTTGCAGTTGCCGCACTCGTTACACATGTAATCCACATGGACGATGGCTGGCATTTTCTGTCCCGGTACTGCGATTGTTACATTTGCACGGTTCGGACATACGTCTACGCAGTTCTCACAAATGTGATTACATTCCAGACATCTCTCTTCTTCCGCTTTTCCTTCTGCGGAATGAACCAGAATGCCTTTCTTTTCTGCTGCACGGGCTACATCTGTATCGTATACATACTCAGATTTTGCTGCCTCGCCAAGAATGTGGCTTGCGGCTTTCTGTGCATCACGGATTGCTAACACAATGGTTGCTGCTCCGCCTGCACCATCACCGATGGCGTATACACCCGTTTTGCTTGTCTCCATGGTTTCAGCATCGAGAACCGGCTGTCCTTTCTCGTTGACATTGATGCCGTTTGCTTCATACAGTGCACTGTCTACACGCTCTCCCAGAGATGCGATGATCGTGTCCGCCGGGATCTGAACTTCTTCCTCTGTCTCCACCGGTTTCTGTCTGCCGCTGGCATCCATCTCACCAAGAACTACTTTCTTGCAGGTCAGAACGCCGTCTTTCTGTGTCTTCGGTGCCAACAGTTCTTTCATAACAACGCCGTCTTCTAATGCTTCTAATAATTCATCCTCATCGGCTGGCATGTAACGTTTGGTTCTGCGGTATACCACAGTAACGTCTTCCACGCCTTCAATTCTGCCCGCCATACGTGCTGCATCCATCGCTGTGTTACCAGCTCCGATGACAACGACATGTCTGCCAAGGTTCTGTGCCTTCGGATCTTCTTTTGCTGCCTCAAGGAAGTCTACCGCATTCAGTTCTTTCTCGGTATCTACACCGATGGACATACCTTTGTGTGCACCGATAGCAAGAACGATGGTATCAAAACCTTCCTCTTTCAGACTTTCAATATTTTCAATATTTCTGTTATTTACAAATTTTGCTCCGTATGCTTTTGCAATCTCCACATCTTTTGCGATTGCTTCGTTATCAATACGGAAGGACGGGATCACGTTGCGAACCGTTCCGCCAAAATGCTCTTTTTTGTCAAATACGGTAACGTCTGCTCCACCTTTTGCAAGGAATGCGGAACAGGCAATACCAGCCGGGCCGCCACCTACGATGGCAACTTTCTTGCCGCTGTTTCCTTCTGCTTTCAGCCCACCCAGAACACTGTCATATCCGCCTTTTGCTGCCTGCAGTTTGGTACCGCGGATCGCAACCGGCTCTTCATAGAAGTTTCTGGTACATTTGCTCATACATCTGTGGTTACACAGGGTACCTGTCATAAACGGAAGCGGGTTTTTATCAAGAATAACCTCTAATGCTTCCTGCATTTTTCCTTCACCGGCAAGTTTTACATATGCCGGAATATCCTGATGGATCGGACATCCTTCCATACATGGTGCTGTGAAGCAGTCCAGTAACGGAACTTCTTTGTCCATCTTGCGGCTCGGTAACGGTTTTACCGGTTTTACATGATGCGGATCATGTTTGATCTTCTCGATCAGAGCTGCCAGTCCGTCTACATCTACACCTTCAAACGGTTTGAATTCCATTGCATTCAGTTTGTCTGCAAGCTGGATGCCACGGTTGTATCCGCCTGGTTTTAATAAAGTTGTAGCTACTGTGATCGGCCAGATGCCAAGTCCGAAGATCTTGTCAATGTTAAATGCATCGGCTCCGCCGGAGTAGGAAATTCTTAATTTTCCGTCAAACGCTTTACTGAGCTTATGCGCTACGCTTAAGGACAAAGCACATAAGGATTTTCCGGACATGTACATCTCTTCGCTTGGAAGCTCGTTTCTGGTCACATCTACCGGGAAGGTATTGGTGATTTTTACACCAAAGGCAAGTCCTTTGCTGTCTGCCAGTGCCTGCAGTCTGGTCAGCATCGGTACAGCATCCTCAAACTGAAGATCATCTTTAAAATGGAAATCACCGAATGCCACGTAATCATATCCCATATCGTCCATGATCTTGCGGGCTTCTTCGTATCCCAACAGCGTCGGATTACATTTTACAAATGTATTTAATCCTTTTTCTGTCAGCAGATAAGAAGCAATGCTCTCAATCTCCTCTGGTGGACATCCGTGCAGAGTGGATACTGTTACAGATTTGCAGATATCAGATGGAATTGCCTCGATATCAGCATCTGTCAGTTTACTGAAGCTGTCTTTGTTGTCTTTCAGCCACTGGATGCACTCCTGAAATACCGGATTGTCTTTGGATTCGATCATATTATTTAAAAATGTATCGATTTTTTCTGATTTGATGCCCTGCAGATCATATCCAACACTGATGTTGAAAATAAATCCGTCTGTTGCACCAAGTCCCCACTCTTTGGAGAGTGCTTTTAATGCAACCCATGCTTTGACATACTCTGCGTAAGCCTGCGGTACATACAGCTCTGTAGACCACTCGCAGTTGTAGCATTCATCGTCTGCAAGAATACACGGTTTGCTTACCGGAAGATCCTCGCCGTCTAAGATCTGTACTGTTTTTAACTCAAAGAAACGGCTGCCTGCCAGATATGCTGCTATGATATTCTGTGCAAGCTGTGTGTTTGGTCCTGCCGCCGGTCCGTACGGTGTCTCAATCTTCTCTCCGAAAATAGAAAGACATTTCGCCGGATCTGCTTTATACTCTTTGCGAACGCCAAATACGGTCTGCCGCTTTGCGCGCTCTGTCATCGCCCAGTTCATCAGATTCCCGAAAGGAATCGGTGTCATTCTGTCGCCCATTGTAATTAACCTCTCTTCGTCATGATAATTGTTTTATAAATTCAACTTATCCCGTCCTAAATATTTATTACATCATCTAATAGATATGTTTTTCTGTAATCCCAACAGTTCCTCTACATTCAAAACCATACTGTCGGGAACCCACAATAAAATCATCCATTGATGCTGTGTGCCAGCTCTGCTGCTGCCTGTCTGCAATCTGCCATTGCTTTTGCCTCATCGATCACGGTCAGCTCACGGTCTTTCATCAGAACTTTTCCGTTACAGATGGTTGTCTGAGTCATGGCACCGTTGATACCGAATAACATATGGCTGTTGATATTGTCTGCGGTCAGTGGTGTCAGCGGATCATAAGCGACTACAACTACGTCTGCTGCTGCACCTTCTTTTAACACGCCAAGCGGAATGTTGAAATAGCGGTTTGCCATTTTTGCATTTCCTTCAAACAGCATTGCCGGAACTTCGCCCCAGGCAGCGTTTGCATCACATAAGGAATGTTTGTGCAGTACATTCGCCACCTTATAAGATTCAAACATATCGTGTGTATAACCGTCCGTTCCAAGTCCTGTCAGAATGCCTTTCTGGAAAATTCTCATGGTTGGCGGACATCCACAGGCATTTCCCATATTTGACTCCGGATTGTGCACTACCATCGTATCTGTCGCTTTCAGCAGATCCATCTCCTGCTCATTGACATAAATACAATGTGCGGTCATGGTCTGCGGGCCTAACAGATCGTGATCCATCAGTCTGTTTACGATTCTCTTTCCATATTTATGTAAGCAGTCATGCAGGTCTTCGATACCCTCTGCCACATGAATGTGTGCGCCTACGCCCTCCGGCATATTTTCGCGACACATCTCAAATGTTTTATCAGAGATTGTAAACTGTGCATGCATACCCATCATGGCTTTGATCATGTCATTGTTCTGCTGTGCGGCATATTTAATGAAGTCTGCATTTTCTTTTACGGAAGCTTTTGCTTTCTCCTCGCCGTCACGATCAGATACTTCATAACACAGACAGCTTCTTACGCCCATCTTCTCAGATGCTTCCGCAATTTTAAACAGGCTGCCTTCAATAGCACCGAAACTTGCATGATGATCAAATACGGTTGTCACACCGTTTTTGATACAATCTATATAAGTAGCGATAGCACTTAAGTATGTCTGCTCCAGTGTCAGGTGACGGTCAATCGTCCACCACAGTCCATCCAGAATATCTAAAAATCCGTTTGGGTTATATCCATTAATAGATAATCCTCTGGCAAATGCGCTGTAAATATGTTCGTGCATATTAATAAGGGACGGCATGATGATCTGACCTTTTGCATCGATCAGCTCTGCCTGCGGATATTCGCTTCGCAGTGTCTCATAATCGCCTACCTTTACAATTCGTTCCCCGTCAAGGACAACACCACCATCTTTGATCAGAGGCTTGGTCTCATCTCTTGTGATCACGGTTCCTTTTCCTACCAGAATCATGTTTCTTCTCCTTTCATTCCCCGTGTAGTTTCTTATCATGTTTACAACTTTTCAAAAAGCAAAATTCAAGAATGCTCCGGCATTCTTGTTGCGAGGTGCGCGTCATGCAATTGCATGACATACTTCAACTGCGCACCTCTGTAATCCTGCCGGAGGCTATATCAGATGGGGGATTGGCTCCCACCACTGATACTAGCTTGTTTCTCACCACCTATAGAGGTGGGAGTCATCTCCCATCTGATATATCTCTTTCTATATAGAAGAAACAGGTAGATTCCTGCCTTTTTCCAAGTTGTTTTTCCCCGATTCACAACGGCTCTGTTTTTATTGACCGTTCAATCTAATATGATATTACCACACCCCAAAATTAAAAGCAATATTCTTTTCAAACTTTTTTTGTAAATACCTAAAAATATTTTTGATTTTAGTGTTGACATCTGAAAAAAATCTGATATGATGAGTACAGAAAGCAAAACAAAAGGAGACAGCAAAATGATGACACTGGAGCTTTTAAAACAACTGGCAAAAGCACTGGCTGTTCAGTTTGGAAATGACTGTGAAGTTGTGATTCATGACCTGACCCGCAAGAGTCTTCATAAATCCATCGTTTATATAGAAAACGGCCACATTACAAACAGAAAAACCGGTGACGGTCCTTCCAAAGTCGTATTGGAGACCATGAGAAAAGATCCATCCAAGATTTCCGATCATCTCGGTTATCTGACCAAAACAAACGATGGTAAAACATTAAAATCTTCTACGATTTTCGTTCGTGAAGAAGAAGGTGGACCAATCCAATATATCCTTGCCATCAATTTTGACATTACCAATCTCCTGTATTTTCAGGATTCTGTCCGCTCACTCATCAGTGAGAGCGGCGAACCGGCGGTTTCTTCCTATCATAAGGAACCGGAAAGCATCTGCACCAACGTGGCAGACCTGTTAGACGACCTGATCGCCCAGGCAGTTGCGGTGGTTGGAAAACCTGCATCCCTGATGTCAAAGGATGAAAGGGTACAGGCCATTCAGTTCCTGAATAATACCGGTGCTTTCCTTATTACCAAATCGGGCGACAAAGTTTCCCAGTACTTCGGGATTTCAAAATATACTTTGTACAGCTACATCAAAGCAGATAAAAATTAGGAGGAGGTTTTTATGAAACAAATCAAATGGGTAAAAAACACAATGCCAAAAACCGATGACGCAAACCTTTCGGTTATGGCACTTGAAGAAGTTGAAAAAGCCCGCGCTTTCCACAAAACAATTCCGGGATATGAGAGAACACCTCTTGCACATCTGACTCACATGGCAGACCGCCTTGGCCTGAAAGATGTCTGTGTAAAAGATGAATCTTACCGTTTCGGTCTGAATGCATTCAAAGTGCTCGGTGGATCTTTCGCAATGGCAAAATACATTGCAAAACAGACTGGACGCGATATCTCAGAACTTGATTTTGAGACACTGACATCCGACAAACTCCGTGAGGAATTCGGACAGGCTACATTCTTTACCGCGACAGATGGTAACCATGGACGTGGTGTTGCATGGGCTGCAAACCGTTTAAAACAGAAAGCGGTTGTATTTATGCCGAAGGGTTCCACGCAGAACCGACTGAACCACATTCTTGCAGAGAACGCTACTGCTACCATCGAAGAAGTAAACTATGACGAATGTGTCCGCATGGCTGCTGCAGCTGCTGCAAAAGTAGAAAACGGTGTCGTTGTACAGGATACTGCATGGAAAGGTTATGAGGAAATCCCATCCTGGATCATGCAGGGATACGGAAGCATGGCCATGGAAGCAAATGAACAGCTTCATGAACTTGGCATCAAACGTCCGACACATGTATTTGTTCAGGCAGGTGTTGGTTCTTTAGCAGGTGGTGTACAGGGTTATTTCGCAAATCAGTATCCGGACAATCCTCCGATCGTCTGTGTAGTAGAAGCTGATACAGCTGCATGTCTGTACAAAGGTGCAGTTGCAGGCGATGGCGCAGAGTACAACGTAGAAGGCGATATGCCAACCATCATGGCTGGTCTTGCATGTGGTGAACCGAATACAACTTCCTGGGATATTCTGAAAAACCATGTATCTGTATTCGTTGCCGCTCCAGACTGGGTATCCGCAAAATCTATGCGTATGCTTGCAGCTCCGATCAAAGGTGATCCACAGGTAACATCCGGTGAATCAGGAGCCGTTACATTCGGAGTTTTAAATGAGATCATGACCAACCCGGAATACGCTGATCTGAAAGAAGCATTACAGTTAGATGAAAATTCACAGGTACTGCTCTTCTCCACTGAGGGAGATACAGATCCGGAACGTTATAAAGAGATCGTCTGGGACGGAAAAGATTATTTAGATGAATAATCAGATTTAAATTTTTTGAGTTATTTTTAGATTAACCAATCAATCTATTTCACATTATAGTATGGAGGTATTACTACTATGGATTACAACAAAATCAAAGCAACCGCTGAGAGCTACAAAGACGACATGACCAAATTCTTACGTGCCATCGTAAAGAATCCGGGCGAGAGCTGTGATGAGAAAGCTCATATCGAGACCATCGCTGCTGAGATGAAAAAACTGGACTTCGACGAAGTTGTCATCGATCCGCAGGGTAACGTCATCGGTTACATGGGAACAGGCGACAAGATCATCGCTTACGATGCACATATTGATACAGTAGGTATCGGAAACATTGAAAACTGGAACTTCGATCCATACGATGGATATGAAAACGACGAAGAGATCGGCGGACGTGGTGTATCTGATCAGTGTGGCGGTCTTGTATCTGCTACATACGGTGCTAAGATCATGAAAGACCTTGACCTGATTCCGGAAGGATGCAAGATCATGGTAGTCGGAACTGTTCAGGAAGAAGACTGTGATGGTCTTTGCTGGCAGTACATCATCAACGAAGATAAAATCCGTCCGGAATTCGTTGTTTCCACAGAGCCGACAGACGGCGGTATCTACCGTGGACAGCGTGGACGTATGGAAATCCGCGTAGATGTAAAAGGTATCTCCTGCCATGGTTCCGCTCCGGAGCGTGGAGACAACGCAATCTACAAAATGGCTGACATTCTTCAGGACATCCGTTCCTTAAATGAGAACGATGACGCTGACGAGACAGAGATCAAAGGTCTTGTAAAAATGCTCAACCCGAAATACAACAAAGATTGGGAAGAGGCACGTTTCCTTGGCCGCGGTACTGTAACCGTATCCCAGATCTTCTATACATCCCCAAGCCGTTGTGCAGTTGCTGACTCCTGTGCAATCTCCCTTGACCGTCGTATGACATTCGGAGAAACATGGGAAAGCTGCTTAGACGAGATCCGTGCACTTCCGAGCGTACAGAAATACGGCGATGACGTAAAAGTATCTATGTACAACTACGATCGTCCTTCCTACACAGGATGCGTATATGAGATCGAGTGCTACTTCCCGACATGGGCTATCCCGAAAGATCACAAAGTAACAAAATCTCTCGAGAACGCTTACAAAGCATTATACGGAGATCAGCGTATCGGTGCTGCTGAGACACTTGAAATGCGTCAGGCTCGTCCACTTACAGATAAATGGACATTCTCTACAAACGGCGTATCTATCATGGGTAGAAATAACATTCCTTGTATCGGTTTTGGACCGGGTGCTGAGGCTCAGGCTCATGCTCCAAACGAGAAAACATGGAAACAGGATCTGGTAACATGCGCAGCTGTATATGCAGCATTACCGAAAAATTACATGGAGTAAATTTCATTCATTATTTTTGTGAGGGATCCTTCCTGCATTGATTTCAGGAAGTTCCCTCCCTAAAACCAGATAACTCTAAATTTTAATATATCTCAACCGAATCTATTTTATAAGGAGAATACATAAATGAAAACATTACAGGATTACATCGACAAACTCAACAGCTTAAACTTCAAAGAAATGTACAACAACGATTTCTTCCTTACATGGGAGAAAACAGATGACGAGTTAGAGGCTGTTTTCACTATCGCTGACGCACTTCGTTTCATGCGTGAGAACAACATTTCCACAAAAGTATTTGAGAGCGGTCTTGGAATTTCCTTATTCCGTGATAACTCCACAAGAACACGTTTCTCTTTCGCTTCCGCATGTAACCTGCTTGGTCTGGAAGTTCAGGATCTGGACGAGGGCAAATCTCAGGTAGCTCATGGTGAGACTGTTCGTGAGACAGCTAACATGATCTCCTTCATGGCTGACGTTATCGGTATCCGTGACGATATGTACATCGGAAAAGGTAATGCTTACATGCACGAAGTATCTGACGCTGTAAAACAGGGTAACGCTGACGGCATCTTAGAGCAGCGCCCGACACTGGTAAACCTTCAGTGTGATATCGACCATCCGACACAGGCTATGGCAGATGCTCTTCACCTGATCCATGAATTCGGCGGTGTTGAGAACTTAAAAGGTAAAAAAGTTGCCATGACATGGGCTTACTCTCCTTCTTATGGTAAACCACTCTCCGTTCCGCAGGGTATCATCGGTCTGATGACACGTTTCGGTATGGACGTTGTACTTGCTCATCCGGAAGGATACGATGTAATGCCGGAAGTTGAGGAAGTTGCAAAAGCAAACGCTGAGAAATCAGGCGGTTCCTTCACAAAAGTAAACAGCATGGCTGAGGCTTTCAAAGATGCTGATATCGTATATCCGAAGAGCTGGGCTCCGTTCGCTGCTATGGAGAAACGTACAAACCTTTACGGTGAAGGCGATACAGAAGGAATCAAAGCACTTGAGAAAGAGCTTCTTGCTCAGAACGCAGAGCACAAAGACTGGTGCTGTACTGAAGAATTAATGAAAACAACAAAAGATGGCAAAGCATTATACTTACACTGCCTGCCAGCAGATATCAACGATGTAAGCTGCAAAGACGGCGAGGTTGAGGCTTCCGTATTCGATCGTTATCGTACACCGCTTTACAAAGAAGCAAGCTACAAACCATACATCATCGCTGCTATGATCTTCTTAAGCAAATTTGAGAATCCGCAGGAGATCTTAAAGAAATTAGAAGAGCGCGCTGGAAAACGTATCTTTGAGTAATTAACTGAGCTGTATTTTGTGAGAGATTCTTCTTAGACTTTATTCAGGAGGAGTCTTTCACAGCTCTGATTTTTAAATTTTGATGTAATATACTAATCCATTTGGGGGTAACGAATCATGGGTAAAAAACGTATCGTCATTGCACTTGGCGGTAATGCCCTTGGAAAAAATCTTCCTGAACAGTACTTGGCTGTTCAGGAAACTTCCAGAGCAATCGCTGATCTGATCGAAGCCGGAAATGAAGTCATCATCTCCCACGGCAACGGCCCACAGGTTGGAATGATCAACAATGCAATGGCTGCATATTCCAAAACAGAACCTTCTCATCCGGCCATCACACCTCTCTCCGTTTGTGTGGCCATGAGTCAGGCATATATTGGTTACGATCTTCAGAATGCATTAAAAGAGGAATTATTAAACCGCGGCATCAAGAAAAATGTTGCCACGGTGATCACACAGGTTCGTGTGGATGAAAATGATCCTGCATTCGAGCATCCGACCAAACCAATCGGTCAGTTTATGACTAAAGAAGAAGCTGATGCCGCAGTAGCCAGCAGCGGTATTCAAGTCATGGAGGATGCGGGACGCGGCTATCGTCGTGTCGTTGCTTCTCCAAAACCGGCAGAAATTATTGAAATCGACACAGTCAAAGATCTCCTGAACGCAGGCGAAGTCGTCATCGCCAGCGGCGGCGGCGGTATCCCTGTGATCCGTCAGGGAAATCATTTAAAAGGTGTTGGAGCAGTTATCGATAAAGATTTCGCAAGCTGTCTCCTTGCACAGCAGTTAAATGCTGATTTTCTGATCATTCTGACTGCAGTCGAGAAAGTAGCACTCCGCTTCGGTACTCCGGAAGAGACATGGCTGGATGATATTACAGTCGATGAAGCAAAACAGTACATGGAAGAAGGGCATTTCGCACCGGGCTCCATGCTTCCGAAAGTTCAGGCAGGTGTAGAATTTGCCGAGTCTGGCGAGGGACGTACCGCCCTCATCACCCTTTTGCAGAAAGCAAAAGACGGTGTCAACGGTGCAACAGGAACACGTATAATCAAGAAGTAAAAATTTTTTAGTTTGTTATTTGATTGATTATTCGATAAAACTTTTTTTAACATTTTCCCTCTATTTTTACAATATACAAAGCAAAGAAAGAGCTCCGATCCTAACCAAATCGGAGCTCTTTCGTATTCTTCTTTGATGGCATCCAGTTTTGTCGGAATTCCAACATCAGCAGAAAACTCCCAGAAAAAGGGACTAAAAAATATATCAGCAACAGAAAGATCAGTACAAAAAAACGCCAGAGCCGGCATTTGCCGGAACTGGCGTTTTTTTAGCTATGGACTTATTTTACAGCCCCTTTCTTTTTATTTATAGAAATATTACATTTATTGTGATATGATAATTATAAATATCGTAAATTAATGTTATTGATGGGTAGCAATCCCAGAAAAAGAAAGGAGTTCGATAATGTCAAAACTGAAAGCCAAAAAAGGTTTTACACTGGTAGAACTTATTGTTGTTCTTGTTATTATAGCGGTTCTTGCTGCATTACTCATCCCGGCACTGACCGGATATATTGACAAATCAAAAGCGAGAGCAATTGAATCTGAAGCAAAAGGGATCTGGACGGCAGCACAATCTGCCGCTTCTGAATACTATGGTTTGAATATTGATGAGAAAAGTATGGAAAATGCATTGACCAATTCTTGTACGATTGATGGTATAACTTACACAAAATGTCTTGGTCGTATATCAAATGCAACGTTTTCTGATGAGCAAAGCTACTGGCATAAAAATCCAACAACTGCCAGTCAGTTGATAGCCCAGCAAGTCCTGATCTATTTAGACAGTCAGAGCAAAAATAATTCCCAATATAGTTTCGGAAATAGCAATGTTCCAACCTCTGGTGCGACATTGGCCAACAGTATTAAAAACAATTTTGGATCCAATCCTCCAAAAAATGCCGTATTTATTCAAATTTTTTATGACGAAAACTGCAAGGTTCTTGCCATAAATTTTGGCAAAGATGGTTACTTGGTGACTATGACAGCCGGTCATTCTCCAATTTGTGAAAAAAACGGTAAAATTCTCTAATTATACGGGGCTGTAAAAAAACTCCCCTAACAGAAAATCGCCCAGACCGTGAGGTCAATGGCATTAAGTTAAGAAAATCTCGCATCACACATAGTGTGATGTGGGATTTTTTTATGGAAAAGTATTGACATGTCAATCAAAAAATGATCTTGTCATTACTATCAAAGGGACAACTTTAACAAACGAATTGTTAAGGCAGTTCGGATGTGATGCATCAACTGCAACATCATCCGCATTTGTACAGCAACGAAAGAAAATACTTCCGCTTGCACTCGAAAAACTTTTTCTAGATTTTGTTTCTCAAACTTCTCAAAATGATACATATAAGGGATATAGACTTCTAGCTGTTGATGTCCATCGTAAAAATCTCCTTTGAAATGAAATAAATAGTACTGTTACATTTCAAAAAGAGGCGGTGGACGGATAAAAAATAAGATATGTAGTTGTTGAGTTTAAAAATCCATGGTAAACTAATCATAGCAGTTCTTGTGAATATGTGATTGTTTTGTGTGGTAACTTAACAATACAACATATATACAAAAACTGCTATTTTTTTATGAAAAAAGTAGTGATTTCACGTACCTGGGGCTAGCCGTCGCGCCAGCGACTTGGTATAATAGACGAAAAAAGAGACTCAGCTCAGTTATTACAACTAAGCTAAGTCTCTTAATTCTATTTTTGAATTATTTTACACGTGCTGTCAGATGATCTCCATCTACATCAATGAGAATCACATCATTTGCATGTACCTCATCGGCAAGGATCAGTTTTGCAGATAATGTCTCCACATGTTTCTGCAGGAATCGTTTCAATGGTCTTGCACCATAGATTGGGTCATAACCATGCTCTACGATAAAGCTCTCTGCTGCCGGTGTCAGTTCTACGGAAATCTCACGGTCTTCCAGACGTTTGTTCAACTGATTCATCAGCAGATGAATGATATTTCCGATGTTGTCCTTGGTCAGCGGCTTGAACATGATGATCTCGTCCAGACGGTTTAAGAACTCCGGTCTGAAGTTGCCACGCAGCTCATTCATAACCCGTTCTTCTGCTTCCGGATTAATATCGCCGTTCTCATCGATGCCTTCCAGCAGATGCGCAGATCCAAGGTTGGATGTCATAATGATGATGGTGTTCTTGAAGTCTACGGTACGTCCCTGGGAATCCGTGATACGACCGTCATCCAATACCTGTAACAGTACGTTAAATACATCCGGATGGGCTTTTTCTACCTCATCAAACAGGACTACAGAATATGGTTTTCTACGAACGGCCTCAGTCAGCTGACCACCTTCATCGTAACCTACATATCCTGGAGGTGCTCCGATCAGTCTGGATACGGAGTATTTCTCCATGTATTCACTCATATCAAGTCGAACCATGTTGGATTCATCGTCAAACAGGCTTGCGGCCAGTGCCTTTGCCAGCTCGGTTTTACCAACACCAGTTGGTCCAAGAAACAGGAAAGAACCGATCGGTTTGCTCGGATCTTTGATTCCGGCTTTGGAACGAATGATCGCTTCGGTAACTTTTGTGACGCCCTCATCCTGTCCGATGACACGTTTGTGCAGTTCTTCGTCCAGATGCAAGGTTTTGTTACGTTCACTCTCGGTCAGTTTTGCAACCGGGATACCTGTCCAGCGGGAAATGATTCTTGCGATTTCATCCTCGCTGACGCTCTCATGAACCAGTGACATATCTTTATTTTTCACGATTTCTTCTTCGTGAGCTAATTCTTTCTCCAGCTGTGGTTTCTTGCCATACTGCAGTTCTGCTGCTTTTTCCAGATCGTAATTCTGCTGTGCAGTCTGAATTTCTTTATTCAGGCTTTCCAGTTCCTCACGTAATTTCTGTACACGCTCAACAGCTTTCTTCTCATTGTCCCACTGTGCTTTCTTTGTCTGGAACTCGCTGCGCAGTTCTGCCAGTTCTTTCTGAAGATTCTCCAGACGCTCTTTGCTCAGATTGTCTTCCTCTTTCTTCAGCGCAGTTTCCTCGATCTCCAGCTGCATTACTTTACGGTTCAGCTCATCCAGCTCTGTCGGCATGGAATCAAGTTCTGTCTTGATCAATGCGCACGCCTCATCCACCAGATCGATGGCTTTGTCCGGCAGGAAACGGTCGGAAATATAACGGTTGGACAGTATGGCTGCGGAAACCAGCGCACCATCTGTAATTTTTACGCCATGGAATACTTCGTAACGCTCTTTCAAGCCACGCAGAATGGAAATAGTATCTTCTACGGTCGGCTCGTCTACCATAACCGGCTGGAAACGACGCTCCAGAGCGGCATCTTTTTCGATATATTCACGGTACTCATCCAGTGTAGTAGCACCGATACAATGTAATTCACCTCTTGCCAGCATTGGTTTTAACATGTTGCCGGCATCCATAGCTCCGTCTGTTTTTCCTGCGCCAACGATGGTATGAAGTTCATCGATAAACAGGATGATCTTGCCTTCGCTCTTCTTTACCTCGTCCAATACGGCTTTCAGACGTTCCTCAAATTCGCCTCTGTATTTTGCACCTGCAACCAGTGCTCCCATATCAAGGGCAAATAATTTCTTGTCTTTCAGTCCTTCCGGTACATCACCGCGAACAATACGCTGTGCCAGACCTTCGACAACGGCAGTTTTACCAACACCAGGTTCACCGATCAGAACCGGGTTGTTTTTTGTTTTTCTGGAAAGGATACGAACCACGTTTCGGATCTCGCTGTCACGGCCGATGACCGGATCCAGTTTCTGATCTCTTGCACGCTCTACCATATCGTAACCATATTTTTCCAATGTATCATAAGTAGCTTCCGGATTGTCACTTACGACTCTCTGGTTGCCACGGACGGTGGATAATACCTGAAGGAATCTGTCTCTTGTGATTCCATACTCACGGAAGATTTCTTTGATCGCCGGGTTCGGGTAACGGATCATGCTCAGGAACAGATGCTCTACGGATACATACTCATCGCCCATCTGCTTTGCTTCGTCCTCAGCACTGATCAGCACTTTATTCAGCTGCTGACCGACATAAACCTGTCCGCCGGAAACTTTCACTCTCTTTGCCAGATGATCCTCAGCATTGTTCATGAAATGCTGTTTGTTGATCTCCATTTTCTCGATCAGCATCGGGATCAGACCGTCTTCCTGTCTCATCAGGGCTACCAGCAGATGTTCCTGCTCGATTTCCTGATTGCCATATTCATAAGCTAATTTCTCGCAATCCTGAATTGCCTGCATTGATTTCTGTGTAAATTTCTGGATATTCATAAAAACCCCTCCTTTCCGGGTGTTTCTACTTTTCTTAATTATTATGTTCTACTTGTTGTATAACGCTTTTACTTGCGTTAAGTATGTTATATCACATGTTATTAGCCACGTCAAGCATTGAGTGCTAATTTATCTTAAAATTTTTCTTCCTTAATTATATAACAATTATATAACGGAAGATAATGAAAGCGGGCACAGATTATTTTGTCTTTCATGCTAACAATCGCATTTCAAGAAAAAATAATCTGCACCCGCTATCTACATCACTTTAAAACCTTTGTCAAAGTCTCTTTTATCATCACCGGATCAATCGGTTTTGTAATGTGATCATTCATACCCGCTTCTAATGCTTTTTTCCGATCTTCCGCAAAGGCATTCGCCGTCATGGCCACAATTGGGATTCCGGACTTGCCGACATCCGGCAAATGCCGGATGATCGATGCCGCCTTATAGCCGTCCATATTCGGCATCTGAATATCCATCAGGATCAGATCATAAGTTCCTGTCGGTTCTTTTTCCAGTTTATCCACGCAGAAAATGCCATCTTCTACGCGATCTACGGAAAATCCCATTTCCTCCAGCAATAAGATTGCGATTTCTGCATTCAGATCATTGTCTTCTGCCAGAAGAATATGTTTTCCGGAAAATTCCACTTTTTCATTGGCTTCGTTTGATGCTTTTTTCGCGTAATATTCCGGTGGAGCTATTTTATGCGGAATGGTCACTGTAAATTTTGTTCCTTTTCCCAGTTCGCTTTCGACCGTAACAGAGCCATCCATCAGATCTACCAGACTTTTGACAATTGCCATACCAAGTCCTGTTCCTACTACTTTTGCACTGGTCGTATCCCGCTCTCTGGTAAATGAGTCAAACAAATGCGGTAAAAACTCTCTGCTCATTCCAATGCCGTTATCTTCTACCACCGTCCGGATCTTGATATATCCCTCTCTCTCATCGGGCAATTCATCTGTTGTAATCGTTATCGTTCCACCCGGAGGGGTATATTTTACCGCATTACCGATAATATTGGTAAGAACTTCCTGCATCTTTGTTTTGTCACATATAATATCCGGATGCTGCACATTCACATAATGTTCAATCGTCAGATTCTTTTTCTGTGATTCCATTTCAAACACGCTGCAGACACCACTCACAATATTTCCGGTCTCACTGTAATTCTCATCTAATTCCATCTCACCGCTTTCAATCCGCGCCATATCAAGGACATTATTGATAATGGAAAGAAGGACATTGCCCGACTGCTCGATCATCTCCTGATAATGCTGCATTTCCGGATCTGATATATGACCACGCATCAGCTTTGAATATCCTAAAATTGCATTCATCGGTGTACGGATATCATGGGACATGTTGAGCAGAAACCTTGTCTTTGCCGCATTTGCCGCATCTGCTGCAGCCGCTGTTTCTTCCAGTTTTTTCTGCTGGATCAGATCTTTTTCGTTTTGTTTGCGCATCCACCGGTACATAAATATGATGATCAGCACAATTACAAACGCTGCAACCACCGCTGCCTTAAACACAATGTTGTTTATTTTTTCCAGAAACAGATAGGACGATTCCATATCCATTTCAATACAAAGCGCACCAATAATCTCATTCGTTTCAGCATCCCGCACCGGATAACAGGCGGTAAATATATGTCCCCAGGTGGTATCCACGATATCCTGTGAATAAACATTCTCACCCTCTAAAGCCACTTCAATGTATGGAATCATCTCATCCTCAATATAAGTTCCCGGATAGGCAAAATCGTCCGCATCAAGATCCAGTCCATCCACCAGATAGATCAGCTTTCCCTCACTGTTTCGTTTTGCCGTATACAGATATCTGGTAGAATTCAATGTCCGCAATTCGTTCAGTCTCTGCTGAAGCTCCTGATAACGCGGGGTATCCATATCCGCCTTGGTATTGATCTCATCGTAATCCGCCTTATTGAACCGGTCTGATACCAGCGTATGGATTGCATCCGAACATTCGATATCACGTTTCACTGCCGCTTCCAATGTGTTTGTCTTATAATTTTTCTGCAAAATCAATGTATATACTGCCACAAATAAAGCTGCCAGTAAAAATATCAGCACAAACCTTCCCAGATAAACATTTGCACTCTTCTTTTGCTGAGAATTTTCCATACGTCCTCCCTTTCACAATACCTTATCTTAAAATAAAGAAATAACTCCGCAACATGATACCCTATCGTATCATGCCGCAGAGTTAATTTCAAATTTCAATCACGCAATTTCCAGTCATGAAAATATTTCCGTTACAGTTCACGCAAAATGTCATTTATGAAAATATTATGATGTACAACTGTCTTTTTCTAGCCGCGTTTCTTTACAGCATACATTGTAGTTGTCAGAGCACCGCCTGCGATCGCAAGCATTACAAACCACAGAACCATTGCACTGGTATCTGCTGTCTTCGGAGCTTTCGCTGCAGATGTATTATTTGCAGTAGCAGCTGTTGTTTTATTAACCGTCTGATTTGTTTTGTTGGAAGCTGCTGAGCCATTTCCGTTCGTTTTGTTATTGTTTACAGTCTGATTCTTGTTCTGATCTGTATTGGTATTTCCATTGTTATTAGATCCATTGTTATTGCCTGCATTGGAGTTATTGCCATTGTCAGATCCATTGTTATTAGAACCGTTATTATTGTTATCGGAATTGTTCTGTTTTACAGTGAATACAAATTTTCCTGTAGAACCTGCATAATTTCCAATACCAGTTACAAGGATTGTATACTCACCGGCATTTACAAACTCAGCACCTGCAAAATCTGCAGCATTGCTATCGCTTCCATATGTATAAGATACAGTATAGTCAATGCCTTCTGTCAGAACGGTATCACCGTCTTTGATTGTCAGAGTCGGTGTCTTGCTCTGTCCGTCATAAATTGCAGAATCAGAATCTGCTGCAACATCAAATGTCATCTGTTTCGGTTCAATTGTGAATGTTTTTGTTGCTGTTCCGTAATACTCACCCATACCTGTTACCGCTACAGTGTAGTCACCAGCATTTACATATTCATCTGCTGCACTTCTCTGTGCCGGCTGTGTATAAGTAACGAAATAATCAACGTCCTCTGTCAAAACTTTTTCTGTATCAGCCGCATCAGTAACTTTAACAACCGGTTTTAAAACTTCTCCGTTGTAAACCTGACTCTCGATATCAACAACATTGATAAGTTTTGTTACCTCAGGAGTTTCAAATTTATCCAATGGTGGCTGAGCGTCAATACCAGTCTTCCAGTACAGTTCTGCAAGTGGATCATTCTCAGTTGCACCCATCACAGTACCGTCTTCCATATGACGATATTGTCCTGTCACTTTAATGGTTCCGTCTGTTGCTTTTCCAGCTTCTGCTTTGTTTGACTCATTTGCTGTTGCACCCTGTAAAAATGCAGATTTTGTAGCAATGGTACCATTTCCGGTTACAGCGTTTCCGCCATTTCCCCAAAGTACATCACCACCGATTGCTGTTACTTTTCCATTTCCATCAATCGTTGCATTGTCAAGATCGATTGCTACACCGCCCTCTCTGTAAAGCAGTGTCTTTCCGCTTCCGCCGTAAGCTACCAGCTGTGAACCATCTTCCAGATGAAGTGTTCCGTTTGATACGCGTAATGCAGTCTGACCGATCTCATTTCCTGCGTCATCACCTTCGATGTATACGTTTCCTTTGATCGTTACGTTTCCTGTAACAGTTACTACTGGCTCAGACGTTGTACGATCTGTAAGATTTCCATTTGCTAGATAGTTCGCATGAGAATAAATTGCTGCGTTTTCAAGTGTTGCACCATCCTCTAAACGAAGCTGTCCACAGATAGAAGCACCTACTTTAAATTCTTCGTCATAAGCACTATAGTTCATGGAGAATGTTCCGCCATCTTTTACTTCAATGATACCCTGAACAACAGAATCATCTAATGTCAGTTTTCCACCTTTTTCAACAACGATACGAACGCTGCTGAGAATTTCCATATTTGTGATTGTCAGATCACAGCCATCCGGAATGTAAAGTGTCTGAGGAATATTTCCTTTTTCAACTTCTTTCCAGGCAAGATCATAACCAAGGTAACCGTAAGTACCACTTACCTGAGAACCAAACCATGCTTCCAGATCAGCAGGAACACGAACGCTCTCATCTTCTCCGTCTACATTGCTGCCAAAATTGCTAATTGCCCATGGCTCCATGATATCCCATGCATATTTGCCATTTGCATACTGTTTAAAGTTTTCTTTTACCAGCTGATCCGCAAGTTTTTCTTCGCCGGAATATACGTTAAACTGTAAGGTATTACTTGTTGCAGTACGTCCCTGCATATCTGTGATAGATACAGAAACCAGATATTTTCCCGGATCCTTTGGTGTTCCGCTAAGGCTCAGCGCACTGCTGATTGTCATATAAACACCCTGCATTCCGCTATCACTGTCTGCGCTTGTACCTTTGTCTGTATCCGGTACAATGTTAACTGTGCATTTTTTACCATCCAGATTAATGTTTGACATGTTGTCAAGCTCTTTCCAGTCACTGTCTGTCGGCTCTGTGCCTTTCTTCACCAATGCACCGTAAACGGTTACGTCACTGTTTTTGTTGGAAGAAGAACCACCGGTACTTGCACTTGATACAGTATCATAATTTGTCTGACCTTTGATTGCACTGTCAAATGTGCCTGCGATTTTTACATAAAGCTGATACGGATCGCCCTGTCCGTCATCTTCAACCAGAGATGCTTTTCCGCTTGGATCTACGACAAATTTCATAGTCAGATCTTCGTATCCATCTGCTGTGATTGTGATCACATCTCCACTTTTCAGAACAGCTGCATCATCGCTGGAACTGAAATTTGTCTCAGCAAACAGCAGTTTATTATCAGATGTATTTTGGTAATACTGACCACCATATATGAAACTTGCATAGCTTGCTTTTTTCCAGGTTTCACCATTTACTTTTACTTCTGTAATATCTTCTACATATCCATCTGCATTTGCAAAAGATACATTCCAGTTTCTATTGAAACTATCAAGAGAAATACTTACCTGATCAAGATTAATCTTGATTGGAGCTGCTTTCTTAAATATAGCTGTTACAGTTACATTTTCAGCCGGCATGGTAAAAGTATATTCGTTATCGGATTTTTTTGTTGTATCAACAGTTGTTCCTCTCTCACCTTTTACGGTAAGTGTATCCAGCTCATAATGTTTGTTCGGTGTAGTTGTTACTGTAACAGTATCACCAGCTTTCAGACTACTTGTTTTGTCTAAAGTAACTTTGCCGTTTTCAGCTGAATCTGCTGTTGCGGAATAAGTTTTCTCAGCTGGAGTAGAGTCTTTTACTACTGTTGCTGTGTAAACATCACTATAAGATACTGTCGTTTTTGTAATCTCTACAGTAAGATCTTTGTATCCATTTGCTGTAAATTTTACTGTTAATGGGTATGATACATTATCAGCATTTGCAATTCTGAATGCTGTATAGCTGCCATATGCTCCCGTCGCACTTCCAATATCCCAGATTCCAGTATCACTGCCAAATGAACTAATTGTTTTATTTTTGTATACGGTATCATTTACAGTTACACTGTCGATTGCATTCATCCATGTGATATCCTCAAATTCAAGATTGAGAATCTCAGTCCACAATCCACTTTTTATGCAGGATTTCACCTCTGTCGGTGCATCCTTGCTTCCACTTCTCGTTGTCCCCTCTGCCGCCATCGCCGGTGTAACCACCATAGACAGCATCAATAATACTGACAGGAACAGCGATGCCATTTTCTTCCAAGTCTTTTTCATTTGCTCCTCCTTTTTTCCTAATCTTTGTTCCTCTTAGTTAACATCAGTTCTCTTAAACTAACACCATGAAATACTATCAAACTCATGGTAGTTGTGTCAACCTAAAATATTCCATTTTTTCGTCATTGAAAAATCTTTATCAAAAGTTAAAAAAAAAGAGACAGGCACTTTTCATTAAAAAGCACTTGTCTCTCATTTTTATGCGTAAAGCGGACATTCGCAATCCGCTTTCACTACTTGCTCATGAACGCAGTCACTTTGTACACTCAAAATGGGGAATATTTATTCTGCGTTCACATCCTTAATTACATAAATTCAGTTTTTCATTGCATCAGCATGCTTTCGCAAACTCTTTTAATTTTTCCTTTGCGGTCTCATTCAGGTTCTTCGGTACCTGAATCTGAACTACTGCATACTCATCTCCATGCACAGATCTGTCTTTCATTGACACAATACCTTTGCCTTTCAAACGGATCTTGCTGCCGGACTGTGTACCCGGACGGATCTTGCAGATCACATTGCCATTCAGCGTCGGCACTACAGCTTCGCCGCCCAAAACAGCTGTCGTAAACGGAATCGAAATGTTTGTATACACATCCATTCCTTTTCGTTCAAATCCGGCTCTGTCTCCTACTTTTACTTTCAACAGGAGATCTCCGGCTTCTCCACCGCTGAATCCCGGATTTCCTTTTCCTTTCAGACGTACCGTTTTACCGGTATCGATTCCTGCCGGAATTGTTACTTTCAACGACTGAACCTGACCATTTTCGTCTTTCAGATGAATCATTTTCTCACAACCAAATGCCGCATCATCAAAACTTACGGTTACATCGGCATGGATGTCGCTGCCTTTCTGACGGAACTGACCACCATGGAAGCCGCCTCCCTGACCAAATCCGCCAAAGTGACTGCCCTGTCCGAAGCCATCTGCACCGGAACCATTGCTGTAGTACTGGTGGAAGCCGCCATTTCCATCGCTGTGGAAACTGTAGCTTCTGTGTCCTCCGGATGAACCGCCATGGAACATATCTCCAAAGATATCTCCGAAAATATCTCCCATATCCTGTCCGTTAAAATGGAATTCCTGATAACCGCCATTCTGTGCGCCGCCTGCATTGCCATATCCGTAAGCGCCACCTTCCGGCATGCTTCCGTCAAAAGCCGCATGACCGAACTGATCATACAGTTTTCTCTTTTCCGGATCACTTAAGATTGAATACGCTTCCGTTACCTCCTTAAATTTCTGTTCTGCAGTCGGATCACCGGCATTTGTATCCGGATGATATTTTTTTGCAAGTTTTCGATATGCTTTCTTTATTGCTGTGGCATCTGCATTTTTTGCAACGCCAAGTAATTCATAATAATCCTGTTTTGCTGCCATACAAATCACCATCCATTTCTGTTATTTACTATGTATGATCCAGTAGATTTCTGCTTCTATTTTTCTTTATCGTTCATTATTCTGTGAACTTTCTTGTAAAATTTTCCATATAAAATAGAAACTCTCATTGGATATAATAATTCCCCGGGAAACTCCCGGGGAAACATCGTTATCTGAATCATTCTCTACCGGTTTTCCCGGTTTTCTTTGTTCTATCTGTAATATAACATTAGTGTCGCTGTATGTCAACAAGTTTTTTATTTATTTTCGCTTCCAATTCAGCAGCAATGCAGAATTGATAATAACCAGCACCGATCCGGCATTATGTACCAGCGCAATATCCGCTGCATCCACTGCAATGTCACTTCCAACACCACCCATGGCAATTCCGACATCTGCACGTTTCAGGGCAGGCGCATCATTGACGCCATCACCAATCATGCAGACTGCTTCTTCTTTTTTCTGATAATCTGCAATCCAGTTCATTTTATCCTCTGGCAAACAACCTACATGAACCTCTGAGATATGCAGTTGATCTGCAATGCTTTTTGCCGCATTCTCATGACCACCTGTCAGCAATACCGGTTGAACCCCAAGAGCTGTCAACTGATCGATCATTGCCGTACTTTCTTCACGAATGGTATCCGACAAAGCAATATAACCTGCTGCTTTCTGATCTACTGCAATATAAATTATGGTACATCCCTGCTGTAAATACTCCTTTGCCTCCGCGCACATTGTCATAAGTGCAATTTCTTCCACACCGGATTCCTGCATCAGTTCTTCATTTCCTGCCAAGAGCATTTTTCCGTTGATCACTGCGCTGACACCGCGTCCCGGAAGCATTTCAAACGTTTCTGCTGTCGGCAGATTTTTCTGACAGGACTCTTTGTAACAACTTACTACTGCTTTTCCCAATGGATGCTCTGACCAGAAAACCGTGCTTTGTTGCATTTCCAATCGCTGCCATGATTGCCGTCGGTGTCGCAAGTACCAGCGCACACGGACAAAATACAACCAGAATCGTTACCGCACGGATCAGTTCTCCTGAAATGATACCAGTAAATGTTGCTGCGGAAAGTGCGATCACCACGATCCAGGTTGCCCATCGGTCTGCGATACCCACAATTTTGGTTTTTCCTGCATCTGCGGACTGTACCAGTTGGATCATTCGCTGAATGGAACTGTCTTTTCCAACTTTCGTCGCCTTCATCTCAAAAGCACCAAACTGATTCATGGTTCCACTGGATACTTCATCACCAACGGTTTTATCTACCGGAAGGGACTCACCCGTCATAACCGCCTGATTGATAGAAGTCTGTCCGGATAAAATCACACCATCCACAGGAATTGTCTCACCCGGTAAAACTCTCAATCGATCTCCAACCCGCACCTGCTCTGCCGGAATGACTTTTTCGGTATCTCCCTGCAACACTCTGGCAGTCTGCGGTGTAAATTATCTGCATCCATACACTGTTTCATATCTGTTTTCCTCGCTTTTTATCTATCTATTTTTATTATTGTCCATCTATCAGAACTTTTTTTCCTTCAAACGCAAATCCATAATGATGAATCCGATTTTTGGAAATCCCTGCTTCCAGAAGTTCTGTATCGTACTGCTTTTCTTCTATCTGACGCAATGCAGATTTTACGGTATCCTGTAACGAATATTCTTCTTCCACATCAAATACTTTAAATTCCAGAATCATCGCATTTTCTGCAACATTCCGCGGTATCAGCATCACATCGTAACGTCCATAACCACTTTCTCGGTTGGATTTCACCTGATATCTATCACGCAATTCTACCAGAAGTCCTAACATAAATCCATGATAAAAACGTTCCGGTTGTGATTTTGATGACGGATGTGTTCCACTGTCAAAATTACTGAACGTAGCCAACGCAACCTCATTCATATAAGCATTCATTTCCCGAACATTTCCACCCAACAATGCATTTACAAACCGATTATATACGGAATTTGACACATCAAACCACCCACGAAACATCATCATAAACATTCCCATGGTTTCCAGATTTGTAATCTGAAGGTGATACCATTTTTCTCTCAACAATCCCCGATATTCAACCTCTACCGCTTTCAGATAACCACTCGCCAGTAAAAGACTCCAGATGGCATTTTCATTTTGATCCAACTGTTCAAAAATAATCTGTTCATCAAAGTGAACCACAATTTCTTTATTTTGAAGCAGCAGTTCCATCTGTTCCTTTATCTCCGACGATGCGGTCTGAATCAACCTGCTTACCAGACTGTTGGAACTCGTCGCTGCCCAGTAGGCATCAAATTTCTTTTTATCAAGAAAATTTGTAATAGACCATGGATTATAAATATCTCTCCTTTTTCCAAATACAAATCCATCGTACCATTCCTTCACCTGATTTTTATATTCATTCACCCCAAACATATCTAGCGATGCAAATACTTCTTGCTCTGTAAAACCAAAGCAGGTTTCATACTCCTCCGATGTTGTAGTAACCACATTCAGATTATTCAGATCAGAAAAAACAGATTCCTTGGATACTCTTGTAATTCCCGTCATAACTGCACGTTCCAAGTACGGATTTGTCTTAAATGCAGAATTAAACATGCTTCGGATAAAAGATGTAAATTCTTTCCAGTAACCGTATACATAAGCTTCCTGCATTGGCGTATCATATTCATCCAGCAAAAGAATTACTTTTTTCCCATAAAATCGATACAGATAATGAGCTAGGTCCTGCAGTGCACATTGTGCTGTCACATCATCCATCTGCGGAGATACTTCCGAAAACTGCCTTTTTTGCATTTCTGTCATGCAATTTTCCTGTAACAAAAATACATATTGCTGGTATAAATCCGACAAAATCCTTTTTATTTTTTCACTGCATCTGCATAATTTGTCTGCTTCACATCCGCAAAAGACAGGTAAATCACAGGATACGTTCCCTGAATACTGCGATATTTTTCATCCTTCCATATAGTAAGTCCCTCAAATAAATCCTCACGATCTGCATACTGATTTGAGAAAAAGCATTTGAGCATATCCATATTTAACGTCTTACCAAACCGGCGTGGACGCATAATAAGCGTGATACTGTCTCCGGATTCCCACCACTCCCTGATAAATTCCGTTTTATCCACATAAAAACGATTTTCTTTTCGGATATCCTCAAAGCCCTGATTTCCTATACTTATCACTTTCGGCATCTGCGCTCACCTACCTTCTTGACCTGTCAGTTCTATCTTTTATACCATAGCGAATTTTTCTGTTCCTAGCAAGTTCTTTCCTTTCGCATAAAAAATTTTGACACTTTTCATCTTTACATTTTCTATGCTTTTCATCAAGATATCATACCCTTAATTTTGATCAAAAAAACGCCGCACCAAACAATGCGACGTTTTTATCCTTATGAAATTTTATCTACACGGTACATTTTACAATATACAAACCATCATTTGCTGTATCAAAATAAATATATCCGCGATCATCCACCAGAACATCTTCTGCAATTCTCAGGATAAAAAATGCGTATCCCTCACAGGAACCGGTAACATACACATAATCGCCACCATTATAAAAGAAGCGATGTACACCCGGTCCACCTCCACAATGGAATTTTGATAATAATTTTGGATTCTCCGGATCTGTTTCCACATCCCAGATAGAAATTCCACCCCAATACGGTAAGGTATTTCCCTTCGGTGTTCCATGCAGAACATCCATAGTTCCACCATGCGCCAGAATCAACAATCCGTCTGCAATCTGAATCTTTGGTGTACTCTGACCATCATGAATGCTGTCATCTGCCCAGAAACCTTCCATCCATTTGATTTTTCTTGGATTTTTCGGATCTGTCACATCCAGAATATTAATTCCGTTCCAGCGAAAACTGGTTGCGTACAGATAATAATGTCCATTTGCTTTCTGCATTGCCATCTGAAATCCAGGTTTTCCATTGAGGTCATCAAAACCTACAAATTCCATGTTTTTCATCAGGCATTCTTTTCTCTGATGAATACTTTTTCCCATATACATTTCCTCCTTCTCTTTCAGAAGTCAAATAAATCCTTTATATTTATTCTACTCTGTAAATAATTTCATTTTATTCTATCTCCTTGATTCTGTAAAATAACTATTTTTTCACTTGTTATATCAAAACAGATATGGAATAATATTTTTAAAAAAGTTAATATATACTACTTTACGTAAAGGAATTTTTAATATGGATAGCATCAAAAAAATTATCTCACCGCTCTTTCGCGGAATTACAGAAATGGAACTGGAGCAGATGAACACCGCAGGATACCTGCGTCAAAAAGAATATGAAAAAAACGAAATCATCTATCATATGGACACAAAAGTTGATGAAATTGGTATTTTACTAACGGGAAGTGTAAATATTATCAACACTGATTTCTTAGGTAATTCCACAATTTTAAGCAACATCTCTGCCGGAGGTGTATTCGCAGAGACATATGCCCTTGTAAAGGAACCACTGCTTGTGGAAGTCGTTACTGCTGAAAACAGCCAGATTTTATTTTTAAATATTCGCCGAATTATGGAGGATTCATCTTGTAATCAATCTGACTGGTATCGAAAACTGATTGATAATCTCTTACAGATTTCCATGCGAAAAAATCTGACGCTTTCTACACGGATTTTCTGTACTACACCGAAAAATATCCGCGGTCGTTTACTGACTTATTTGACTGCAGAATACCGCAAACAAGGAACTTCTACGTTTGAAATTCCATTTAATCGTCAGCAGCTTGCAGATTATTTGAATGTTGACCGAAGTGCTTTGTCTAAAGAACTTGGAAAAATGAAAGAAGAAGGGATACTGGATTTTCATAAAAATGTATTTCGATTATCACAACAGATTTGATGATATAAAAAAGTGCTGTATTGGCAATTTCGTCAATACAGCACTTTTTATTTATACGATATATACCTTCAAAACTTCATACAGAAATCCGATTCATTTCAACCTTTTGGTCAAGCC
>OLNI01000229.1_pt1 | contig 57507 bp, 56 predicted proteins | sample 1672921 | NCBI WGS metagenome assembly OLNI01 (sample SAMEA3136737, study PRJEB25190) | human gut metagenome | biome: human gut; feature: human-associated habitat; material: faeces | place: Austria | collected 2013 | reverse complement strand
CTGTCATAACAGCTCGCCATATTTCCTCTGAAATAAATGCGATATTAGTATGCTTATCTGTACCACCTTCACTTACTGGAATTTTCCTTATACATTTCATTTGATGTACATTCAGCCTATTCCCCATGACATAACAGTTCCCCTGTTGCACGAGGTATGCAGAAATACTATTATCATTCAGTAGTTATATGTCCCAGGATTTCTGAAATGACCGGAAGAGGGATCTCATGCTCTAACAGACGACTTGCAAGGCTGTGACGAAGCGTATGGGAACCTTTCTTTTTCCCTTCAAGATGAATCCCTGATCTCTGGAGATGAACTTTTACAAGGCCACCGACTGCACCCGGATTAAAATTCGTATACGGTGGAACTTGCCTCACAAAAACATGATCTGAATCAGTTTTTGGCCTTGCGTTCTTCAGATAATTGATGATTGCTTCACCCACATCTTCAAGCAGAGGAAGTTCCAACGGATTTCCTGTTTTTACCTGAGTTAAACGGATAATCTCTTTTTCCCAATCGATATTGGAAAATCTGAGATTGGCCACATCACTGCTGCGCAGCCCGAGTCTTGCAATCAGAAGAATGATTGCATAATCACGGATTCCACAAGGGTTTCCAAGATCAATCGAATCAAGAAGTTTTTTTACTTCGTTTGCAGTATATGATGAAGGTAAACGGCTTTGCCTGTTGTAATGGGGATTGGGAAGCTTGGAGAACATCTCCGTATTCATAAAGCCATTCTCATAGCAGTATTTCAGATAATATCGAACTGCCCGCATTGTATGATTTACGGTTGGTTTTTCATAGCAGCTCAGTGATGCCATGAAATCCAAAACATCTTTAAGAGACAGTGTATCCAGAGAAGATATGTTTTCCTTTTTCAAAAATGCAAAAAATCTTTCCAGATATAAACTGAAAACCTTATTTGATTTTTTAATGATTCCTGTTTTCTCTCGATGGGAGATGTAGGACTCAGCACTGTCTTTGAAACTGTCAGGAAAAGTGTATGCTCTTTTATCCATAACAAGATATAGAGTCACATTTCCTGAATGTTGGTATTCTGCTAAAGCATTAATACAACGGGAATAGGTTGCACACCATTTCTTCTGCTCGATTTTAGATGACATAGAATAATGGTCTTCTAAAAACTGCAATCCAAAATCCATACTGAAAGATTCCGTGTTATGTTCTTTTGCGTAGAGCAAAAGTTGCTTTGTAAGAGTTTTAAATACGTTTTGGTAATAGTTGGATGCACCAGCTTCAATGAGTGCCTCCTTGGTTTGGTTGATTAGTTGCTGCAAAGTTAAATTTTCCACCTTGTTTTCCTCCTTAAGTGCTTTGATAAAAATACACTTAAATCGTGATAGATTATGAAAAGTAAATCAACCAAAGAATCCTTTATTTATAAGGTTTTCTATCGCCTGCTTTGCATAATGTGTAGCTTTTCATAACCAACGCCGCCTTTCTGGTTGGCGATGGCGATGATTTATGTGTTCATGACTTCACCTCATTTCTGATTGTTGCTGTTACTTCTGGAAATAGAAAAAACCGCCACTCCAAGATCATAAAGTGACGGCCCTTTCTAATGCCGGAATCTCTGAAACAAAAAAAGCACCCAGTTATTTGTTACTGAGTGCCTGCATTAGAATCGTATTTAATTGTTCAGATTTGGTCAGATTATGCCAAACCCTTCAGCGAAAAATCCGGTGTCTGAGAGTGCCAAATCACCCTCAAAAATACCCCGAAATTGCTCTCTGGTTGTCCTATTTTTTAACCACTAAGGCCGTTTTTTGACCCCATTTTTGCCGGTTGTCCTATATTTAACCACTAAAAATTGGGTGAAAACGGCTCTCGTTTGGTCAAATCAAGTCAAACTATATCAGCCCGTTTAGGTATAAGAAAACCCCGGAAAACCTTGATTTTCCGGGGTGTTTGAACCATTTTGATATAGTCTGAGCAGTCGATTATCGCTTGCTGAACTGCGGAGCGCGACGAGCTGCTTTGAGACCGTACTTCTTACGCTCTTTCATACGTGGGTCACGTGTAAGGTATCCAGCTTTCTTGAGAACTGGTCTGTACTCAGAATCTGCCTCAAGAAGTGCTCTGGCGATACCATGACGGATTGCTCCAGCCTGTCCTGTGTATCCGCCACCTTTTACGTTAACGATTACATCAAATTTGTCTGCTGTCTCTGTAGCAACTAATGGCTGACGAACAACAACTTTTAATGTCTCAAGTCCGAGATACTCATCGATATCTCTTTTATTGATTGTAATATTACCTGTTCCTGGTACAAGGTAAACTCTTGCAACTGATTTTTTTCTTCTTCCTGTTCCGTAGAATTTTGCTTTAGCCACTGTAATGTCCTCCTTTCAACCTTTCCTTAAAATGTAAGCTCAACTGGCTTCTGAGCCTGCTGCTCATGATCCGGTCCAGCATATACATGAAGCTTCTTAATCATAGATCTTCCTAAAGGTCCTTTTGGAAGCATTCCTTTAACTGCGAGTTCGATAACCTTCTCTGGTTTCTTAGCCATCATCTCTGCTAATGTAGTCTCTTTCATTCCTCCTACATACTCAGAGTGATTGTAATAAATCTTCTGGTTCATCTTCTTACCTGTTACGTTAATCTTCTCAGCGTTAACAACGATTACATAATCACCTGTGTCAATGTGTGGTGTGAACTGAGGTTTGTTCTTACCTCTTAAAACCTTAGCAACTTCTGACGCAAGGCGTCCTAATGTATATCCTGTAGCGTCAACTACATACCATTTTCTTTCAATCTTATCTGGATTAGCCATATAAGTCTTCATGGAATTCCCTCCTGTAATTCTTTAACGTTTATTTTTTTGCTTCTCTATCGAAATCAACATGATTCCGGGGCTTTGGCCTCATGCTGTTTCTTCTTTTGCCATACTGTCATATTATATTATACTGACCCGTGTGTGTCAACCATTTTCAATACTTTTTCCGAACTTTTTTTACCCCTCTTTTCTCATGTTTTCAGTCTCTGATTCTATCTTTTTCTTTATTTTCTGATATTTCTTTCTATTACTTCTATATCTTTCTTTTCGCATTCATGGTATCATAGTTGGGAGGTTTTGACTCAAATCATAACTTATGGTTGATAAAATGATGTTGGGGGGGGAATTATTGATATGCAAAAGAAAATTGACCTGATAAATGGTCCTATTTTATCTTCACTTACAAAACTTGCTCTTCCTATCATGGCAACTTCGCTGATCCAGATGGCTTATAATATGATCGACATGATCTGGATCGGACGCCTGGGAAGTTCCGCTGTCGCTTCTGTCGGCGCTGCCGGCATGTATATGTGGCTTTCTAACGGACTTGTTACTTTAGCAAGAATGGGAGGTCAGGTCCACGTTGGTCATGCAGTTGGTGCCGGGCGCACAGACTCTGCGGGGCGTTATGCCGCCACTACATTTCAGATGACGCTTCTTCTCGGCGTTTTGTATGGACTGGTATGTACGATTTTTTCCAAACCTTTGATTGCTTTCTTTCACTTGACAAGCACATCGGTTATAAATGATGCTGTCAGCTACCTGATGATTACATGTGGGCTTGTAATATTTTCATTCTTAAATCAGATATTTACCGGACTGTTTACTGCTATCGGAAATAGTCATCCCGCCTTTCTTTCTACCAGCGTAGGACTTGTTATCAACATCATTCTGGATCCGCTTCTGATTTTCGGGATCGGTCCATTTCCTGCATTAAAAGTTACGGGAGCAGCCATTGCGACGATCATTGCACAAATGGTTGTTACACTACTTTTTTTATTTTTTGCAAGCCAAGACCACATTCTGTTTCACCATATTCATTTACTGCAAGCTCCAGATTCTAAGAAAGCTTCAGAAATTTTCCGGCTCGGGCTTCCTTCCTGTCTGCAGAGTCTTGTATTTACTGGCATTTCCATGACCATAGCAAGACTGGTTGCCGGATATGGTGATGCTGCAGTTGCCGTACAAAAAGTCGGCGCGCAGATTGAATCGATTTCCTGGATGACTTCAGATGGTTTTGCCTCTGCCGTCAATTCCTTTATTGCTCAGAATCACGGTGCTGGAAAAGAAGACAGGATCCATGCCGGATATCGGTCCGCTCTGAAAATCGTACTTCCGTGGGGTCTTTTCTGCACCATACTTTTGGTATGCTTTCCGACTCCGATTTTTAAGATTTTCATCACAGAACCTGATGTTATCCCGATGGGAATCAGCTACTTGATGATCCTTGGTTTTTCTCAATTATTTACCAGCCTGGAGATTACAACCTCCGGTGCATTTTGTGGTTATGGCAGGACACTGCCGCCTTCCATTATCGGAATTACTTTGAATCTGCTTCGAATCCCGATGGCACTTGCACTGACTGCAACGCCACTGGCACTTAGCGGAATCTGGTGGAGCATTTCCATCACTTCTATTTTAAAGGGCTTGATTCTATTTATCTGGTTCCAAATTACTATAAAAAAAATAATATTACATAAAGAAAGAAGGCATAGTTATGTGGACTTATAACAGTGTATTTTATCAAATTTATCCGATTGGGTTCTGTGGTGCTCCAGTGCACAATGATGGTGTAACGGTTCCCCGCATCCGCAAGATCATGGAGTGGTCCGATTATCTAAAAGACCTCGGTGTAGATTCCATTTTATTAAATCCAATCTTTGATTCCGACAATCATGGATATGACACAAGAGATTTTCGAAAAATCGACTGCCGGCTTGGCACAAACGAAGATTTTTCAGATGTCTGCAAGGATTTGCATAATCACGATATCAAGATTGTACTGGACGGTGTGTTTAATCATGTCGGCCGTGGCTTTTGGGCATTTCGTGATGTCCAGGAAAAGAAATGGGACTCTCCATATAAGGATTGGTTCCACATTCGTTTTGATGGTAACAGTTGTTATAACGATGGGTTCTGGTATGAAGGATGGGAAGGACATTTTGAACTGGTCAAATTAAATCTCCAAAATCCGACAGTGGTCGATTATCTTTTGGACTGTGTCCGCTTCTGGATTGATACTTTTGACATCGATGGACTCAGGCTTGATGTTGCATACTGTCTGGATCGCGAATTTATGAAACGTCTGCGACAGTTCACTCAGGAATTAAAGCCCGATTTTGCCTTGATTGGAGAAGTTCTTTTCGGAGATTATAACCAGATTGTCAATGATGAAATGCTTCACAGTTGCACGAATTACGAATGTTATAAAGGACTTTATTCCAGCTTCAATTGCATGAATCTTTTTGAAATCGCACATTCCCTGAACCGCCAGTTTGGACCAGAGGATTGGTGCATTTACCGCGGAAAGCATCTTATGACTTTTGCTGATAACCACGATGTCACAAGACTCGCCAGCATCCTGACTAACCCGGCACATATTCCGCTGGCATACGGTCTGCTTCTTGGTATGCCAGGCATACCATGCCTTTATTATGGAAGTGAATGGGGCGAAAAAGGCGAGAAAGCACCAGACAATGATTATGCACTTCGCCCATGTTTTGATGCACCAAAACCAAATGAACTCACAAAATTCATTAAAAAATTAATCCAGATCCGTCAAAACAGTGATGCACTCTGCAATGGCTCTTACCGAAATGTAGTGATCCAGAATCATCAACTCATATTCGAGCGTTGCTCAGAAAAAGAACGTATACTGGTCACTGTCAATGCATCTGACTCAACCTATACCGCATGGCATCAGGAATTGAATGGAACGGTCCATGACCTGATTAGTGATACAGAAATTCAAATGGACGGAAAATTAGAAATTCCACCATATAGTACGATGTACTTGAAATTTTAATAAGTTCTGCCCTGCGTAAAATTGAATTGGGGATGTAGTCAATCATTGATTAGCTACGTCCCCAATTCATATGAGATAGGGTTATTTTACTGCCTTGAATGCTTCATCAAGGTCTTGGATAATGTCGTCAATATTTTCAGTACCGATAGAAAGTCTGATCGTGTTTGGTTTGATTCCCTGGTCTAACAGTTCTTCTTCCGTACACTGGCTATGTGTTGTTGTTGCCGGATGGATTACAAGTGATTTCACATCGGCTACATTTGCAAGGAGTGAGAAGAGCTCCAAATTATCGATAAAGTCTTTTGCTTTCTGTGCATCTCCTTTGATTTCGAATGTGAAGATAGATCCTCCACCGTTCGGGAAGTATTTCTTGTAAAGTTCCTGCTGCTCTGGATCTGTGGATACAGATGGGTGATTTACATGCTCTACCTGTGGATGGTTGTTCAAGTATTCTACAACTTTCAGTGCATTCTGTACATGACGCTCTACACGAAGTGAAAGTGTCTCAAGTCCCTGTAAGAACAGGAATGAATGGAATGGTGAAATTGTTGCACCTGTATCACGAAGCAGGATTGCACGGATCTTTGTAACAAATGCTGCGGCTCCAACTGCTTTTGTGAAGCTGATTCCGTGATAGCTTGGGTTTGGTTCTGTCAGTGAAGGGAATTTTCCCGATGCTTCCCAGTCAAATTTTCCTCCGTCTACAATGACTCCACCGATTGTTGTTCCGTGTCCACCGATGAATTTTGTTGCGGAATGTACAACGATGTCAGCACCGTACTCGATTGGTCTTACAAGATAAGGTGTTGCAAATGTGTTGTCTACTACCAACGGTACTTTATGTGCATGTGCAATTTTTGCATATTTTTCTACATCTACTACATCTGAGTTCGGATTTCCAAGTGTCTCAATGAATAATGCTTTTGTATTTTCCTGGAATGCTGCCTCAACCTCTTCCTCATTAAAAATATCAACAAATGTTGTTGTGATTCCATACTGTGGAAGTGTGTGTTCTAATAAGTTGAAGGATCCACCATAAATGTTTTTAGCCGCTACGATGTGGTCACCATTCTGTGCCAGGTTCTCGATTGTATATGTAATTGCGGCAGCTCCGGAAGCAACTGCAAGTGCTGCAACGCCACCTTCCAGTGCTGCGATTCTCTTTTCGAATACATCTTCTGTCGGGTTTGTCAGACGTCCGTAAATGTTACCAGCATCTGCCAGACCAAATCTTGCTGCTGCATGATCGCTGTTGCGGAATACATAAGATGATGTCTGGTAAATCGGAACTGCTCTTGCATCTGTAACCGGGTCCGGCTGCTCCTGTCCTACATGTAACTGCAATGTCTCAAATTTAAATTTTCTGTTCTCTCTTGTAATTTTTTCACTCATAATCCCTATCTCCTTTTCTTCTGCTAAATCTCTATTCACCTTGCCAACAAGCTTACTCATTTTATTGCTTACTTGTTTTACTGGCGTGTTTTTGCAGATTGCTCTGCTATTTTCATTGTTTCTATCAAACACATTTCCTATCTGTTTGATAGGTATATAATAGCATGATAATTCCTACCTGTCTAATATGTAAAAGAGAAAGCTGGCTATAAGTAATTCCTATAGTCAGCTTCCTGTATCTTTCTCATATTTTCATTTTCACTTCTAGCTCTGCTTTTGATCCGCTTTTATATCTTCCACGCCACGGATGTCCATGCCCATAGCTTTGTATTTTCGGATTTCTTCCAGATATTTCTGTCCCAAAGGACTAAGCGCCACACCCTTTCGCTTCAGATAACCAATCGTCATATGCTCATTGGATTTCAGCTTCACTGCACAGTAATCTTCACCGTTGAGTCCCTCACATATAATGCCACAGCAAAGTGTGTATGCATTCAACCCTACCATGAGATTTAAAAGGGTCGCCCGGTCATTCGCCCGGATCAGGCGCTTGTATTCGTAAGTACTTAACACTTCCTCTGCAAAATAGAACGAATTATAATTCCCCTGCTCAAATGCAAGACACGGGTATTCTTCCAGTTCTTCTATGGAAATCTCTTCCTTATTTGCAAGAGGGTGCCCTTTCCAAAGATAAACATAGACACCACAATCCAAAATTGGATGAAATTCCAGATCAGACTCCTTAATCATCTTCGTCAATACCTTCTGATTAAAATCATTGATATAAATAATTCCTATCTCGCTGCGGAATTCCTTTACATCTTCAATGACTTCATATGTTTTCGTCTCACGGACCGCAAACTCGTACTCATCCATGCCAAACTGTCTGACCATTTCCACAAATGCATTAACTGCAAATGTATAATGCTGCATAGACACTCCGAATTTTTTCTTTACATTTTTACGTTCGATATAATGAGACTCAATCAGTTCATATTGTTCTACAACTTGTCTTGCGTATCCCAGAAATTCGATTCCTTCCTGGGTAACCGACACCCCTCGGTTGCTTCGCTTGAATAACTCTACTCCAATCTCTGTCTCCAGCTCTTTGACCGCCTGCGACAAACTTGGCTGCGAGATAAAAAGTGCTTTTGATGCCTCATTCATAGACCCGGTATCTGCAATTGTAATCACGTATCTTAACTGTGTCAGTGTCATATCTTACACTCCTGTCTTACGTTTTAGCCTTCTTTGCATATTGGGTTTTCAATGTCTTCATTTTTCATCAGATCTGCAAGAGTAAATCGATCCGTGTACTCTATGATCACATCCCAAAGACCTTCCCAAAACTTCACTGTCCTACACTGTTCATAATGTCCGCATGCATTTGGCTCATCTTCAATGCAGCCTACCGGAGCCAGACTGCCTTCTGCTGCCCGTAAAATCTCTCCAGCTGTATATTCTTCTGGTTTTTTTGCCAGCATATAACCACCGTTATTTCCACGAAAACTCTTTACATATCCTGATTTCGTGAGGATCGGCATGATCTGCTCCATATATTTCAGTGTAATCCCCTGTCGCTTTGAAATATCTTTTAAGCGAATATATCCGCCTGTGTTATGCTCTGCAAGATCGATCATAATCCGAAGTGCATATCTTCCTTTTGTTGAAACTTTCATTATTTCACCAGTACTTTCTCGATTTCTGCCATGTACATTATGTGGTAATCTTTCTCCGGATACCATCTCTCATCGTTTTCCGGTGCATCAAAGCACTCTGGTTTCATTTCCTGATGATATAACTTCTTACATACAAAAATCATCTCTGCTTCTTCCACTCCTGTTGTTCCGTCGACCGGATAAGGATGAAGTCCGGCTGCCGCCCACTTATCCTCCACATCACGTCCACTGACTGTTCCACAGTAGTTCAGCGCTTTACGCTCCTCCTCCGGGAGAAATGATAACGTAAAGTGATCCGTCTGATCTACAAATTCTTTTGTATAACGGTTTGGTCGGATATATGCGGTTGCAACATTCTTTCCCCACATAATACCAAGACCTCCCCAGCTTGCTGTCATCGTGTTTGACTTCTTCTCATCTCCTGCTGTAATCAGCATCCACTGTTTACTTATCTTCTTAAATGGGTTAAATTCAAGACTTTCAATTGGTACTTCATGAAATGCCATATTTCATTCACTCCTTTCATTCTTCAGTTCCATAAACCTGCACTTCTGCAATACAAGTGTCATTCCAGCTCGTCTTGAGACCTCTGTATACCTGCTCAATAATCAGCTTAAGTTCAGAGGTTTTACATGTATCTGAAAATGTGACCCAGTATTCTTTTTTTTCATCTGAAAATGTAACTTTCCGAATGAAATGATCGGTCTGAATATCCAGTTCTTTCGGTCTGTTATTCTGCTCATACGCAGCATCATCTTCCCAGCTTCCAAGTTTCAGTGCAAGATACTTTACCGTATATGTTTTTTCAAATTTAAGTGTAAGATTTTCACCCTGTCCGTATCCTGCTACATCTTCCTGCCACGACGTCACTTCCTGACCGTCAATTGCTTTCTCGGCTGTGTTATCATCAAGTTCTGAACTCGCCTTGGAAGATACAGGCTGAATCTGTACATAAGAATCAAGATCCACAGGAGTTGCTTCGTCTACAGAAATTGTAATCTCAGCTTCTTTTTCATCTTCCTGTTCCTGCCGTTCTTCCTTCTTTCGTTCTGTCTCGTTTTTCTTCTTATTTGCCTCTATTGTCTTCTGATCCGGCAGTGCATCTTTCGAATCTGCAGTCAGCTCACTTTGCGTCTCACTGACCTGTTTTTCGAACGCATGGTAACCGGTCTGTGCAACAACAGAGCCAAGCACGACTCCAGCCAGCGCAACGCCGCCTATCATGATCCATGTCCTTGATTTCTTTTTTTCCAGTTTGTACCCACAATGTGGGCAGTAAGATTCTCCATCGTTAATCGGTTTGTCACATCTTGGACACTTCATAGGCTCCACCCTCTACTTATGATAATATTTACCTTTATAATGTTGGGGCAAAAGTCCCCAACATCATTTTATATAATTATATTTTATTTTACAATGACCTTGCGGAAATTTTTCTTTCCTTTTTTCAGAACGATTCCTTCTCCGCCAAAATCTTCTGCTGCAAATGTGTGGGCAATATCTGTGATTTTCTCTCCATCTACAGACACTCCACCTTGCTGTACTGCACGGCGTGCTTCAGATTTGGAAGCTGTCAGACCGCATTTTACAAGCAGTGTCATAATATCAATGTTGCCATCTGTAAGATCAGCCTCTGTAAGTTCTGTCTTAGGCATATCTGCTGCAGCACCTGTACTAAATAATGCCTTTGCAGCCTCCTGTGCTTTTTTAGCCTCTTCTTCACCATGAACAAGACTTGTCAGCTCAAATGCAAGGATTTCTTTCGCTTTGTTAAGCTCTGCTCCTTCCCATTTATCCATTGCGTCAATCTCTTCTAACGGAAGGAATGTCAGCATACGGATACATTTGAGAACGTCAGCATCTCCTACATTTCTCCAATACTGGTAAAACTCAAATGGGGAAGTCTTGTTTGGATCAAGCCATACCGCACCGCTCTGTGTTTTGCCCATCTTCTTTCCTTCGGAGTTCAGAAGCAGTGTAATTGTCATAGCAGAAGCATCTTTTCCAAGTTTACGACGAATCAACTCTGTACCTGCAAGCATATTGCTCCACTGATCATCTCCGCCAAATTCCAGATTACAGCCGTATTTTTGGAACAACTCATAGAAATCATACGCCTGCATGATCATGTAGTTGAACTCGAGGAAGCTAAGTCCTTTTTCCATTCTCTGCTTGTAACACTCTGCTGTCAGCATACGGTTTACAGAAAAATGCGGACCAATTTCGCGAAGGACTTCTATATAGTTCAGTCCAAGAAGCCAGTCTGCATTATTAACCATAAGTGCTTTCCCATCTGAGAAATCGATGAAACGGCTCATCTGCTTTTTAAAGCAATCACAGTTATGCTGGATCTGCTCTGGAGTCATCATACTTCTCATATCTGTTCTTCCAGATGGATCTCCGATGTATCCTGTTCCCCCACCGATCAGAGCAATTGGTTTATTGCCTGCTTCCTGCAGACGCTTCATCAGACACAGTGCCATAAAATGTCCTACGTGAAGACTGTCCGCCGTCGGATCAAATCCAATATAAAATGTTGCTTTTCCATTGTTTACTAAATCTCTGATTCTTTCTTCATCTGTTACCTGAGCGATCAGACCTCTCGCCTGTAACTCTTCATAAATTCCCATGATTTTCTCTCCTTTATCTCATTCATATTTTTATAAGGACGATATGTTGGTTCTTATTCGCGCGAGTGCGCATCCTGCCGGAGGCTTTTTTTATATAATAGGAAATGCAATTTCCTATTATATAAAAACGTCCTTGTCCGCTACCGGACAAGGACGACATATATCGTGGTACCACCTTATTTTACTGACAGCTTACGCCTGCCAGCCTCGTTAAGCCGCATTCACAGCTTAAGCACGTTAACGGGTGCTTCTCGTCACAGCCTACTCGTCCCTGCCTCAGAATACATTTCTCTTACGTTCTTTTTGATTGTACGTCTCCTCATTCTGCATGGTTCTGGATTTCGGTGTGCAGCTTTGGGATGTATTCGTAGTCTCTTCCTTCGTGCGCCTCTCACCTGCCGGCCGCTCTCTGTACGGGTGTATCCACCACTACTTCTTCCCTTCATTGCCTTTGCATATTGGTTATATTTTCTTTACCCTGCTGTTATGCTAACTGATTTGACATGCTTTGTCAAGCAGATTGTGTAATACATTTATCCAAGATATACATAATCCTGTTCCGGTGCCTCGGCCGGTTCAATGTGCATCAGATACAGTACCGGCTGCTCTGGTGCAAATGGCTCTGTCGGCTCAAAGGAATATCTTACACGAACACGATACCATTTCTGCATCTGAATATTTGTAACTTTTGGAATCTTACACGGATATCCATACAGACGGACATCATCTGCACAGCAGGTCATAATTTTTCTGACAGGAACGAACATATCATTCTTCATTCCTTTCGGACGAAATGCCTGTGCGACAAACTCAATCTCTTTATCCATATACTGGTCTGGATGATCATATGCATCTACATACCAGATTCCAAAGTCTTCATCTTCAACTTTAATTGGATTTTCCTTAATATCAAATGGAAGGTCTTCAGCTGTCGGCTGAATGATCTTGCCGTCCATTCCTTCAAATATCAACTGTGCCATTGGATTCTGTACCTTAAGTGCACGTCTGAATCCGGAACGATCCACACCTTCCGGGCAACGGTTGATAATGATAAGCTCTGACTCGGTAAGCTGCTCCATCAACATATTTCTCATGTTTTTCAGGTACATATCCAGTGTCGTTCCATTAACAGTAGAATAAATTCCCTGAATCTGCCATTTGCGTGGGTACTTAAGCTGTAACAAATCTTCCAGCTTCCACATTCCATTGTATTCAATGACAACCTGCGCCGGATGATAGTTCTTCTCGCAGTTTGTAAAAAATGCCGCATTTAACTGCTCAAATTTATCTATCTTTAAAAGCACCATATCATTTTCTTCCAGATATTCCTTGGAATATTCTTCCTCACCTTCTTCACAAAGAATCAGAAGTGTAAGTCCCGGTTCGATCCATTCCTGCTCCATCAAAGTATCTTTGACAAGCAACGTCTTTCCACTGTCCAGAAATCCGGTACATATATATACTGGTGTTGGTTCCATCATTGTTTTTGCTGCTCCTTTATATCTTTACTATTGTACATGGAATAATTTAGCCAGTTCGTCTTCTTTGAGATCTGTTCCAATTACAACCATACGTCCTGCATAATCAGCATTTCCATCTCTGACCTCATACTCCTGCGGAACAAGATCAAACTGCTTCCAGTTACCGTCTGTCATCTGGATAATTCCTTTGGAACGAAGGATTGTTCCATAAGCATCTGTCTCAGACAATGCTTTCAATAAGTAATCCAGCTCTTCCTCTGTGTACTTGTGCGCAGTTTCCTTACCCCAGCTTGTGAACACTTCATCCGCATGGTGATGATGGTGGTGTCCGCATCCACAACTACACTCCTCATCATGGTCGTGATGATGCTCATGGTGATGACCGCATGTGCACTCCTCGTCATGGTCATGATGATTCTCATGGTGATGGCCGCATGTACACTCCTCGTCATGATCGTGATGATGCTCATGGTGATGGTGATGACCGCATCCACACTCCTCGTCATGATCGTGATGATGCTCGAATAATCCTTCGATCTCTGCACCGTGCTCGAGAGCGTGACGGATTGCGTCTCCGCTCAGCTGATTCCACGGTGTGGAAATGATTGTAGCCTTGTCATTCTTCTCTCTTAAAAGATGTACACAAGCCTCTATCTTCTCGTCTGTCATATTCTGAGTTCTGCTGATTACGATCGTCGATGCATGCTCTACCTGGTTCTCGAAAAACTCTCCAAAGTTGTCCAGGTACATTTTCGCCTTCTTTCCATCTACAACTGTAATTCTTCCTTCTATTTCAATGTCTGCATCTTCTTTTACATTTTCAATCGCTGCTGCAACATCAGAAAGTTTGCCGACTCCTGATGGCTCAATAATTACGTGATCCGGGTGATACTCATCCAGTACTTTTTTAAGTGCTACACTAAAATCTCCGACCAGTGTACAGCAGATGCAGCCTGAGTTCATTTCAGTAATCTCGATTCCTGCATCCTGAAGAAATCCACCGTCAATACCAATCTCACCAAATTCATTTTCAATCAGCACAAGCTTCTCGCCTGCGAAAACTTTTTCAATCAGTTCTTTAATAAATGTAGTCTTTCCGGCTCCAAGGAATCCAGATATAATGTCAACTTTTGTCACGTTTATTACCTCTCTTCGATATTAAATACAAAAATATGTTTCGTTTTTTATATTAACACAAAAAATGGGCAGTTTCAAGAGGTGGTAAGTTTTATCTAACTGCTTTTTCAATCAATCACTTATCTTCTTTTTTTGTTTCTTCTATAATAAATAGGAGATGGAATAAAACTCCATCCCCTGTTTATATTATCCTGAACGGCCTGCCCTTATTTTCTTCACATTCAGCTTCTTTATACATACTGTTTTAATTCTTCCATCGCCTTTTCATCCATTTTGGATTTATCAATCTTCGCATGTTTTAAATATGCTTTCCAAATCAGAATCAAGACTAGACCAATTGCAATCACTATCGTCAGGAAGATAAAGAAATAACGATATCCAGTAATTCCCGGATGATTATCAATCAGACTACCCGCAAAAATAGAAATAAATGTCTCTGGTATTGCACCTGCTGTGCATATAAGTCCTGCTGCTGTTCCACAATATTCAACTGGTACCGCACCTTCACTCATCATGGTCCATGCCATTGCATAATTCATATGGAAGAAAGTCAATATCGTAATGAATAGTACTGTTACGATAATTGCTCCTGCTGCTCCCACTGGAACAAAGAAAATAGCAATCTGTCCAACCAGCATAACTATATATGCAAGAAGCATCAGTTTTCCTGTTCCAAATTTATCTGCCAAATAACCTCCTACAATATTTCCACCAATAGAACCGAATTTTCTAAGCACTCCCATCATGGCTCCAAATGCAACTGCTGCTCCCAGTATATCTGTCACATATGGAATATAGTAATAAATAGACAGGCAGAATACATGATTACAAAATGACACAAGACAAATAATCCACACTGCCGGATTTTTTAATACTTTTGAAATTCCTTTGAAGGATACCTTTTCTCCTTCCAGTACAATTTTATCATCCTCTACCGTAAATATTGCTACGATTCCCATTGCAATATTTACAAAGGAATAAAACAAAATCACGAATTTCATTGCAAGAACTTCATTTCCTGCTCCGGACGTCCCCCAGTGAAAAATTCCTACTGCTACAAGGGATGTAAAAGCTCCTGCAACACTTTGCATTCCTTCAAAAAATCCGTAAGCTTTTCCCTGGCTGTCTTCATCCGACATAACGCGAACTGCTTTTACACACGCCGGCCAGAATGCAAATGTTGTAGATACACCCCACAGCGCATAAATTCCAAGAAGTCCTCCAAATCCAAGAGGAAGCAGATGAAGAAGTCCTCCGATTCCCGTCACGATTGGTGATAATACAATAATTTTCTTTACGGACATCCCATCTGCTACCACTCCACCGAACAAATAGGAGACAATTCCAAACAATCCAATGATTGTTCCAAAGACTCCCATCTGGGTATTCGTCAGATGATAGGTAGATATATAGGCATCATAATACTCGAACCTGAAAAATGGAAGCCCAAATATCACAGAACCAGTAAATGCAAGAATCACAATTGCTCCAAAATTTTTCTGTAAAGATCCCTTTATTCCTATTTTATTTAATAACTGTTTCATATGTTTCCTCTCTATTGATCTTGTACGGTCACAATGCGGAATGTTTCACCTTTGTCATAAGTTCTAGAATTAATTAAAATGTTATCATAGAAAAATTTTCCTGCATAAACACCACGCTCACATCCAGCACCGTCCAGTTCAAAATTATTCCATTCTCCAACCTTTTCTTCTATCTCATCACGAGTCACTGTCTGATCGATTAACTTCTCTGCTGCCACTTTATCTCCGACCATTCCGGTCTTTTTTTCCTGTTCTGTACCCACTTCTGCCTTCGTACTTGTTTTTGTTGTACTTTGAGTCAATACAAAACCTATTCCAATAAATGCAACACCAAGAAGAAGGATAATCACTATAAGCAATATCTTTTTCTTTCCAGTCATTTTCACACTCTCCTAATACTAACAAATGTGCCCCTACGCAATTACAAGGGGCACACTAAACTCTGCATTATGCTATATTATTTTTGTTCCTCATCAGCAAGGATATTTACACCATCACTTACATCTTTTCCATTCTCATCTACAACTGCATCAAGATATTTGTCATAGTGCACTTTGTTTCCATTATGATCAATGAATTCATTTCCTTCATTGGACCACGGAATCCATCCAGTTCCCCATTCTTTGATGTTGTTAAGATCAACTGACTGACACCAATATGCAATCGTTGCAGCTCCCCAACTGTCTCCACAGAAGAATGCAACTAATTTATTTGTATCAACACCATTACTCTTCATATAATTTACAAATTCATCTTTTGTTCTTGCTGTATAATCAATGTTTATGAAATACTCTCCATTTTCCTCATCACCTTCTGTACACCAGATAGAACCATCGATACGTCCGGCAAGATCATGATAACTATATCCTGAAGATGTTCCATTCCAGCAATCTTCTCCACGGTTATCTACAACTTGACCTTCCATCTCACCGCTTAAAATTTTCTTAATGCTATCTGTCCAAACAATCTCATCAGGATTAGCAATTGTATCTGTTCCAAAACTCTCTACAGATGTTGGAATTACCAATGTGCTTTCATCTGTATCAAGTTCATATCCATTATATTCCCATGCAGTTAATGCACCAGTCATTGCATATGTCCGTACACCAAGTGATCTTAACATAAATCCCATTCTTGCCTGCGGCGCGGCTGTACTTCCTGTTAAAATTACAATAGAATCCTTTGTAATTCCATACTGTGGGCAAAGGCTATCTCTGAACTCTTCCAATGAAATCAGTCTCCACTCTTTTGCATAGTCGGCTCTTTTCTCTGGAACATATACACGTGGTCTTTCATAACAATCACTATTGACATGAAAAGCTCCTGGAACATGTCCTCTTGAAAAATATGAGGACGCTTTTGCATTTCCCCATGAAACATCCACAAGAACAACCTTATCCATATTGTCTCCAACAATTGCTTTTGCTTCTTCACTTAATTCAGTAGTTTTACCTGTTTTAACATCAGAAATACTCTTTACAATTTCTGATGGTAAAAATCTATCATAATTTGTATAACTCTCTAAGTCTGTCCCAGCATCAATCATATCATTCGCGCGAAAAACAGTTACATTTTTTACACCTTGCTCTTGAAAATATCCAGCAACATTTTTTGCCTGCTCTCCAGAATAATCATATACAATAACCTCAGAGTCTTTTGTGATTCCCTGATCTTTCATTTCTCTTTCAAGGTATTTTGTTCTCGGAGTTGTACTACCATAATCTCCTCCGCCATAATAGCAATCTAACCAACGAGATGAGAACAAAACTGAATTCTTCAGATGTCCACCATTTTTAGCTCCTTCTAACGCCCAGCCTGAATAACTTTCCTGTGCACGAGCATCAACAAGAACTGTTTTCTCATCAGAGTCATTCATAAATTCCTGTACCTTTTCAGCAGAAGCTTCTTCTACTTTGATATCTCCTGTCGGCATTGCAGATTTGTTATATCCGTCACTGTCATCTTTGGATTCATCAGTTTTCGCTGCATCTTCTGTCTTTGCTTTTTCATTACTTTTAGATGAACTGGAACATCCCATCATCATAGATGCTGCCATAGCAACGCACAATAATGATGCTACCAATTTCTTTTTCATCAATTGTTTCCTCCTTTGTAAAATACCTATAACAAAATTCCCATTTGATTATATCTCTATACCCCCCCCCGTGTCCAATTTAAAATATCAATAGTTTATTGTAATTTATCATTTTTTTAAATAAGTGTTTTTATCTATATATATAGTTATTATATAGTTTTTTCCTATTTATAACAGTATGTATTGACTAACTTATTTATTATTTTCTACAATCAAAGCATACAGTTAGAAGTAAAATATGTACGATTCTAACAATTAATTAAATAGTCATTTTCAGACAAAGAGGAGGAATAATAACATGGCTGATTATGTAAAAATGTGGGAAGACCTTGGAATGGATATCAATAATCATGACAATCTCTGTCAGGTTCTTCCAACAGCAGTTGGGGATGTATTTATGACACAGGAGAACCGACCGAAAGCAATGGATTTCTGGGATATGGTCATTGCTGAGGTACATGGTATCCGCCCGGCTGAATTAATTGAGGAGCAGAAAAAAGGGCGCAAAGTATTCGGAACATTTTGCGTATATGTACCAGATGAAGTTGTCATCGCTGCTAATGGTATTGTGACCGGACTCTGTGGTGGTTCCCAGTTCTGGGTTCCGGACGGAGAAAAAGTCCTGCCGAAAAATATGTGCCCGCTTGTAAAAGCTTCTGTTGGTGCAAGACTTGGACGTACCTGCCCATTCTTCCGTATTGCAGACATGTATGTCGGGGAAACTACATGCGATGGCAAAAAGAAAGCTTATGAGATTCTTGGGAAAGACGTTCCGATGCATATTATGGACGTTCCTCAGATGAAACGCGAAAAAGATATTGTAAAATGGAAAGATGAAATTGCTGATTTTGCAAAAGTTGTAGAAGATTTTACTGGTAACAAAGTAACACCGGAAAAGCTTGCTGAGGCAATCAAAATCTGTAACGAAAAACGAAAAGCAATGCAGAGAGTTTATGATTGCAGAAAGTCGAAATGTCTGCCAATCTCCGGACGTGATGCTCTGCTTATGACTCAGATTTCCTTCTTTGATGATCCGGTACGTTGTGCTCAGATGTGTAACCGCCTGGCTGACGAACTGGAGCAGCGCATCAAAGATGGTGTATCTGTCGTTCCGGAAGGAACAAAACGTATCCTGATCACAGGAACACCTCTTGCAGTTCCAAACTGGAAATTACACAACATCATTGAGACAAGCGGCGCTGCTGTTGTCTGTGAAGAGATGTGTACCGGAACAAGATACTTCGAAAACCTTGTTGATGAATCTGGCGAGACACTGGACGAGCAGTTCATGAATCTGTCCAGACGTTACATGAAGACAAACTGTGCTTGCTTCACACCGAACACCGGACGTATCGATGACATTCTCCGCATGGTAGATGAATACCAGGTAGATGGAGTCATCGACTGCAGCCTCATGTTCTGCTGCCTGTATGATACAGAGAAACGCGCAGTTGCTGAAGCATTAAAAGAAAAGAACATTCCGGTTCTCTCTCTGGAAACAGATTACACCGATACAGATGCTGAACAGCTCCGTACAAGAATCGGTGCATTTGTGGAGATGTTAAGCAAATAATGGAAGATAAAAACGAACATATCCGCTATTACATACTCTTTGATAATCACACCCAGGGGATGATGCTCCACGAGCTTCTGTGCGATCACGATATCCCGAATCGTATCGCACCGGCCCCTCGGGCGACAGATGGCAAAGCCGCCTGTGGAATGGCACTTCTGATACATCCTGATGATATCGAAGCTGCCAGAACATGTATCGAAGAAAACAACGCAGAATATGTCAGCATCGTTCCATTAGAGAATCAGCTTCATAAAAAGAGAGACCGATATTGTTAAAATCTATTAGAACCGTGTCAGCGGAGACTTCTTTTCCCCCTCTGACACGATTCTTTATATATACATGACCCACAGATTACAAACCTGACCATTCTCCCATACACCGATAAGTGCCACTGCTCCCCGGCCCCCATGACCAACTTTTCTAAGTTTCGACTTATAAGCCAAATTCTTCATACAATTTCTTTCGATATTCCAAATTTTCCAATGCCTTGATACTATCTTCCTGACGATTTTGCTTTGAAAGATTCATTAATAAACTGGCAAGCCGTTCTTCTCCAATACGCTCTCCTTGTATCCTTCCTTCCCTTAAACCTCGTTCTATTGCTTCCTTTTTTACCAGTCTTTCTCTTTCTTCCATCTTCATATACTCGACCTCCACACTTGTACTTGTTTTTATTTCTTGTATACTCTCATGCAGTCGGCGAAGTCTCTCATCGCATTCTTCTGGAAGTCCTTTTTCATTGCTCTCAGTGATATAATGCAGAAAATCTACCAGCTCTTTCGGTACTTCATCTGCATTTTCCCCTTTCGTGCTGAGGAATAATTTTGTGACCTCATCTCCAAGCAATAAATCCGGCTGTTCTTTACATCTGTTTTCAAATGTATAACAATACTTCTTCTTTCCATACGGATCATAATCACAAAGCACAATTATGAATAGTGGTTTCAGCTTGTCAAAACCTTTTTCACCGCTTTTCAACAATGGTGCATCCATCAATGCCTGATAAAATCTGGTACGCTTTGGAATGTTTCCTTCCTTTCGATTCTGCATCTCTACATCAAAAACACGCCCATCCTCAGATTCCGCCACAAAATCCATTCGGATTCCACGTTTTCCCGGAATGTTATGAACAACTTTCTGCCCTTCTTTCCACTTGAGACTTTTTAATCGCAAGCCTGTAGACAGTTCAATAATGGTCTTGCAATTTTCCAGTTCTGTGGTCGCTACATCAAATAGAAAATCATCCGTGAGATTCATCTCTTTTAATGGCTTCCATTCGTCTTCCTGCATGATTAATTTTTCAGTTTTCTCCATACACTTCTCTCCTTGTATTATACCATTTATATTTATTTTTTCAAACATGGAATACCGGACGAATCTGTCCGTATGATCAGAGCTGAACTGCTCTAAAATAAACTTGATCTTTTTTCGAATGTTTGAAGTGGATATATCATAGCATATCCTTATGGCTTATACAAGCGATTAATACTTAAGCTTTCCTTAAATTTACAAAGCCATTGCCGTGAATGGGACACCCTTGTTCTTGGTTGTATCTTTCCCATTACCAGGGCGGATTGGGAACTTTCACCCATTAGTAATGTGCGCCGCCAGGCATACAAAAAAACGAGACATTTTTCAATGCCTCGTTTCTTTAATCTCATAATATGTATTACAGTAATCCACCAATTGATAAGAATAATGGTGCGAATACGAGAGATACTACTGTCATAAGTTTGATCAGGATGTTGATTGACGGTCCTGAAGTATCCTTGAACGGATCTCCTACTGTATCACCAACAACGGCTGCTTTGTGAGCCTCGCTTCCTTTTCCACCGTGATGTCCTGTCTCGATGTACTTCTTAGCGTTATCCCATGCTCCACCTGCGTTGGACATGAAGATTGCCATAAGAACTCCTGTTACAAGAGCTCCTGCAAGAAGTCCGCCAAGAGCCTCAACGCCAAGAACGATACCTACAACCAATGGGGCTGCTACTGCCATAACTCCTGGGAGAAGCATCTCGTGAAGAGCTGCTGTTGTAGAAATTCCTACACATGACTTGTAGTCAGGTTTCTCCTCACCTTTCATGATGCCCGGTTTCTCACGGAACTGACGTCTAACTTCCTCGATCATCTTGTAAGCTGCTTTAGATACTGACTCCATTGTAAATGCAGAGAACAGGAATGTAAGCATACCACCGATGAAGATACCGATGATTACTTTGTAATCAAGGATACTGATGGAATCAAGTTTAACTGCCTGTGCGTATGATACAAACAGTGCAAGTGCTGTAAGAGCTGCAGATCCGATAGCGAATCCTTTACCCATAGCTGCTGTTGTGTTACCAACAGAGTCAAGTTTGTCTGTGATGTCACGAACTGACTCCTCAAGACCAGACATCTCTGCAATACCACCGGCATTGTCAGCAATCGGTCCATAAGCATCAACTGCAACAGTGATACCTGTTGTTGAAAGCATACCTACGGCTGCAAGAGCAATTCCGTAAAGTCCAAATGTCTGATATGAAATAAAGATAGCTACACAGATCAGAAGAAGAGGGATAGCTGTTGATTTCATACCAACTGCAAGTCCACTGATGATTGTTGTAGCTGCACCTGTCTCAGACTGCTCTCCGATTCCCTGAACCGGTTTGTAATCTGCAGATGTGTAGTACTCTGTAATATTACCAATGATAACGCCGACAACCAGACCAGCGATGACTGCGATTGCTGCGTTCATGTTTCCAAATAATGTCCAGCTAAGTGCCAGAGATACGATGATAACTAATGCTGCAGATACATAGCTTCCTCTTGTAAGAGCTTTCTGCGGGTTAGAGTTCTCATCACCTTTTACAAAGAATGTAGCAATGATAGAAGCGATCAGTCCACATCCGGAAATAGCCAGTGGGAATAATACTCCTTCTACAGCTGCCACACCAACACCAAGTGTCAGAGCAGATACTAATGATCCAACATATGACTCGAACAGGTCAGCACCCATTCCTGCTACGTCACCTACGTTATCTCCAACGTTGTCAGCGATAACTGCCGGGTTACGCGGGTCATCCTCTGGAATCCCAGCCTCAACTTTACCTACAAGGTCAGCTCCAACGTCAGCTGCCTTTGTATAGATTCCTCCACCCACACGTGCGAAAAGCGCGATAGATGAAGCACCAAGACTGAATCCAAATAATACGTCTGTGTTCTTAGTAAAAATGTAAACAAGGCTGACACCAAGCGCACCAAGTCCTGCTACACACATTCCCATAACTGCTCCGCCTGAGAATGCAATTGAAAGAGCTTTGTTCATTCCGTGCTCTTTTGCAGCGTTAGCTGTTCTAACGTTAGCTTTTGTAGCAACTGTCATTCCGCAGTATCCTGCGATTGTTGAGAACAGCGCTCCAACTACGAAACAAATAGCTTCAATCCAGTTTTGAATTCCTACTCCGATCAGTACGAAAAGTACTACAACGAAGATAACAAGAATCTTGTACTCTGCACCTAAGAATGCACGAGCACCTTCAGCGATTGCATCTGCAATCTCTTTCATTCTTTCAGTTCCAGCGTCCATTTTGCTTACTTTATTTGCAAGGTATGCAGCAAATAACAAAGCTACTACAGCCGCAACCGGAACCAGATACATGTAATTGTCCATTGTCCAATCCCTCCATAGAATTATATATCCTAGATAGTTTATCACAGAGTTCTTAATAATTCAAAGAAAAAATACAAATTTCTTATTTTTTTCTTACATTTTTCTTATATTCTTCTGTTGAAAGCATTTACAGTGGATAATCTATTGATACAAGCACCAGTCCATTCGGCGGTGCTGTTATTCCCTCGGAAGTATGTTCCTTCGCCTCCAGAATATCTCTGATCTTTTCTGGTTCATAGAATCCACGCCCCACACGGATCAACGTTCCGGCAATGATACGAACCATATTATATAGGAAGCCGTTTCCCGTTACACGAATAACGATTTCTTTTTCATTTTCTAAATTTGATTTTTCATGTCCCCAATTCGAAGCCCGGAACTTATCCATCGGAATCTCTTTAATTGTTATTTCATGCACTGTACGCACAGTATCTTTCGCATTAGTCCGTACATTGCAGAAGCTTGCAAAATCATGCTCCCCTAAAATGTATTTCGCACCTTGTCTCATCTTTTCCACATCTAAATCGAAAGAAACGAAGGTGCTGTACCGGTTTTTCAGCGGATTTCTCACCTTCGCGTTATAAATGTGATATTCATATGTTTTGGATATCTCGTTCTGATATCTCGGATGCCAATCTATCTGCACTTCGTCAGATCTTACGATCACAATATCTTCCGGCATCTTCTGATTCAGTGCATATGCGAACCGGTCTCCCGGAATCCGGGATTCTGTATCAAAAACGGCTACATTTCCAAGTGCATGTACTCCGGAATCTGTCCGGCTTGCACCTATGATCCGGATATCTTCTCCGGTCAGTTTACTGATCTGTCTATTTAGGATTTCTTCTATTGTAATACCGTTCGGCTGAATCTGCCAGCCACAGTAATTGGTACCGTCATAGGCAACTACTATCCGAATTCTTCTCACTCTTCAAAACCTCCTGTTAAAAAATCCAGATATGAAACGGTACATATCTTCCAATCACGAATACTGCTGCCACATAAAGAATCACAATTGCATAGGCCACATGGTCACGGCTCACATAACGAAGCGGTTTCATCTTCGTACGTCCTTCTCCTCCGTGGTAGCATCTTGCCTCCATCGCCATGGCAAGGTCATTTGCATGGCGGAACGCAGATACAAAAAGCGGTACAAGGATTGGAATCATAGCTTTTGCTCTTTGAAGCATATTTCCACTTTCAAAATCTGCACCTCTGGCAATCTGTGCCTTCATAATCTTGTCCGTCTCCTCCAGAAGAATCGGGATAAAGCGAAGTGCTATAGACATTGTCATAGCGATCTCGTGAACCGGAATATGAATTTTGTTCAACGGTCCAAGCAGCTTCTCAATAGCATCTGTCAGCTCATTCGGCGTCGTTGTAAATGTCATTAATGATGATCCAATAATCAGATAAATCAATCGAATCGCCATATACACCGCATTTACCAGTCCTTCTTCTGTAATTGTAAAGATCCACCAGTGAACTAATGTGTCACCGCCTCTTGTCAGGAACAACTGAAATAATACCGTCAACATCAAAATCATGATAATCGGCTTCAGACCTTTCACAATATAACCAAACGGTACTTTTGACAAACGTACTACCATCACAAGAAATGCGGTCGCAATGATGTATCCTGGAATACTCCGAAACAGGAATAATGAAATCAAGAATAAAAGTGTGGATACAACCTTCACTCTTGGATCCAGTCTGTGCAATATACTTTTTGCCGGATAATATTGTCCTATTGTAATGTCTCGAATCATTTTTTATATCTCCAATATCTATTTACAAGCCTTTTATCTTTTTTTTGCTATTGTCTTCCTAATGCGTGCATAATCTCATCTGCTGCCTCTTCTACAGTTGTAGCAGTCACACCTACCGGGAATCCTTTCATCTTCAGATCATGCATAATGTATGTCACCTGCGGCGCTGCAAGTCCGACCTTCTCCAGTTCCTGATAATGTGCGAACACATTTTTCGGGGTATCGTTATACATCACTTCACCACTGTTCATCACAATCAACCGATCCGCATATCTGGCGATATCCTCCATACTATGGGAAACCAGAATAACCGTCAGATCCGATTCCTTGTGCAGATATGCAATCTGATCCAGAATCTCATCGCGCCCCTTCGGATCTAATCCCGCAGTCGGCTCGTCCAGTACAAGCACCTTCGGACGCATTGCCAGTACCCCGGCAATTGCAACTCTTCGCTTCTGCCCTCCTGAGAGTTCAAATGGTGATGATTTATAATATTTTTCTTTTAATCCTACAAGCTTCAATGCCTCCAGCGCCCGTGCCTCACACTCTTGCTGTGACAATCCCTGATTCTTCGGTCCAAAACACACATCCGTCAGCACATCTATTTCAAATAACTGATGCTCCGGATATTGAAACACAAGTCCCACCTGGCTTCTGAGTGCCCGCATATCGTACCCATCCTGGTAAATGTTCTCTCCATTATAATAGATGGCTCCGCTTGTTCCTTTGATCAGTCCATTCAGATGCTGGATCAGCGTAGACTTTCCGGAACCTGTATGTCCGATGATCCCCACAAATTCTCCATGTGGAATCTCCAGGCAAATGTCTTTTAACGCATGTTTTTCGTAGGCTGTGCCTTCACTGTATACATAATTCAAATGTTCTATTTTAATTGACATAATGCCTCCACCAGTTCTTCCTTCGTCAAAATTCCATCCGGAATGTCAAGTCCTCGTTTCTTAAGCTCGTCCGCAAGAATCGTCACCTGCGGAACATCTAATCTGTAGTGCTTCAATGTATCGACCTGAGAGAAGATTTCTTTCGGTGTTCCTTCCATCACTACATGCCCGTGATCCATAACGTAAATCTTGTCTGCATCGACCACTTCTTCCATATAATGTGTGATCAGTATAACCGTAACTTTCTTCTGCTCTCTTAACTTCTGCACTGTTTTTAAAACTTCTTTTCTCCCCATCGGGTCCAGCATAGCTGTCGGCTCATCAAGAACGATGCATTTCGGCTCCATAGCGATGACCCCGGCAATTGCTACACGCTGCTTCTGTCCACCGGAAAGCTTATTTGGTGAATGATGCCGGTAAGAAATCATTCCAACAGATTTCAAACTGTCTTCTACACGTTTCCAGATTTCGTCGGTTGGTACGCCCAGATTCTCCGGGCCAAATCCAACATCTTCCTCCACGACCGTTCCGATAATCTGATTGTCTGGATTCTGAAAAACCATACCCGCACTCTGTCTTACATTCCACAGCTCGTTCGGATCTTTTGTGTCACGGCCATCTACCCACATCGTTCCATCCGTTGGCACAAGAAGCGCATTTATATGTTTTGCAAATGTGGACTTTCCCGAACCGTTATGACCAAGAATTGCAATAAACTGCCCTTCTTTCACATCGATATCCACCTCATCGATTGCCCGGGACTTGCCGATAATATTGCCATCTTCATCCCGTTTGTCATATTCAAATACCAGCTTGTCTGTCTGTATCATATCCATGGGCTTTTTGTGCCTCCTCTAATTTAACTGTTTACTTTTATCTTAAGCTCTCTCCGGAGCCGGGTATTCTACTCCCATTGTGTCTACCGTAACTTTTTTCATCTTCTGCTCTTCCAGTGGTCTGTCACTGTAATCGGTTGCTGTCTCAGCAATTTTATTTACAATATCCATTCCTTCTGTAATCTTACCAAATGCAGCGTAAGCTCCGTCCAGATGCGGGGAATTCTTGTGCATAATGAAGAACTGGGAACCTGCTGAATCCGGATGCATTGCTCTTGCCATAGAAAGAACACCCTCTGTGTGTCTTAAATCATTTGCAAAACCATTCTGTGAGAACTCGCCTTTGATCGTGTATCCCGGACCGCCCATGCCTGTTCCATCCGGGCATCCGCCCTGGATCATGAATCCACGAATCACTCTGTGGAAGATGAGTCCGTCATAGAATCCGTTCTGAACCAGTGAAATAAAGTTGTTCACTGTGTTCGGAGCAATTTCCGGATATAATTCTGCTTTCATAATGTCACCGTTTTCCATTTCAAATGTTACGATTGGGTTTGCCATGTTGTATACCTCTTTCTTCTATATTTTTATTTTAATTTTTCTCAGATTGTTGGAAATTACCCGAAAATCGAATCGAAATTTGCAGTCATTCTGTTCCCGGTAATTTTCGAAAATCCTGAGTAATATTGTAGCGTAGGTTAGGTGTATCGTCAATATTTCCTGATACTGATATATATATTCTATATCTGAAATCTGGATGGTCAAACACGTTGCCTAATTAATTGTAGTGTGGTGTAAGGCGTATGAGGCCTCCTTTTTCTTCGCAGCCGGTGTTCCAGAAGTCTTCGAGTTCGAAGGTGTCGCTTTCCCCATAAGTTGCTGTTTTGATGTACATTTTTCCATCTTTTTCTTCGTATCCGGTGAGCAGGAACCAATGCCAGATATAGTCTTTGTAGGCTTCGTTCTGATGGCGCAAAAGCAGGTACGGTACAGGAATGTCCTGATCTAGTTGTTCTTTAATAAATATAGCTGCTTCCTGCCATGTATGATCACCACAGAATTCTTCCATCCCGATGTAAATATCCGTGTGTTTCGCTTCATTCACATCTTGAATATATCGTTCAAGACCTTCCACGAACCAGCTAAGCTTCCGTACACCGCCAGCACGTGGTTTGAGGTAAGGTTTCATGATCTGGCTGAATGCCTTATAATCTTCTTTTGTAAGGCATTCTATATTGAATGGATAAAGCGGCTTCATCTTTTCATTCTGAAGTCCGAAATAAATGCAACTGTCGCATGCGGTCGCTGCAGCACAGCCACCCATATGCATAATCAGATTCGTGAACCAGTCCTGATTGCCTCCGTAGCACCCTTCTATTGTAAAATAATCCAGTTCTTTTTTCATATTCAGTCACTTCCTAACCAAATTTCTATATATTTTCACTTAATTTCAAAAATGCAAATGCAAAAATTATTTCTTGTATATTATATCCAACTCTGTCACTTCCTACAAGAGCGATTCCTTTAACTTCGGATTGACTTCATTTTTCCAGAATGCTATTATTTTCCTAAGATGCCTGGAAAATGATTACCAAACGAATCTTAGCAATACGGCTAAACTACACATTTTCCACCCGGAAATGAACGAACATGGGCAAGGCAAATAATAAGAAAGAAGGAATCACTATGAAATTAGGTTTTATCGGCACTGGAAATATGGCGTCTGCTATTATGGGCGGTATTATAAAGAATCAGATCATCCCTGCAAATGATATTATCGGAGCAGATGTCATGGAAGCTGGACGCGAGCGTGTAAAAGAGCAGTTCAAAATTCAGGTAACTGCTGACAACCATGAAGTCATCAATAGTTCTGATATTGTCATTTTATCTGTAAAGCCGCAGTTCTATGCAGAGATAATTGCCGAAATCAAAAATGATGTTCGTGAAGATCAGATCATTATCACAATCGCACCAGGCAAAACTTTGGCGTGGTTAAAGGAACAGTTTGGTAAAAATGTAAAAATTGTCCGTACAATGCCAAATACTCCGGCGCTTGTGGGAGCAGGTATGACTGCCGCATGCCCGAATGAATATATGACAAAAGAAGAGATTGCTTATGTCCTCACACTTCTGGAGAGTTTCGGACGCGTTGAGATCATTCCAGAGCGCCTGATGGACACCGTCGTTTCTGTTAGCGGAAGCTCCCCGGCTTATGTATTTATGTTTATCGAAGCTATGGCTGATGCAGCCGTTTCCGGTGGTATGCCAAGAGCTCAGGCTTACCAGTTCGCTGCCCAGGCAGTTCTTGGAAGTGCGAAAATGGTTCTGGAAACCGGAAAGCATCCAGGTGAGTTAAAAGATATGGTATGTTCCCCGGCAGGAACAACTATTGAAGCTGTCCGTGTCCTGGAAGAAAAAGGCTTCCGCAGCTCCGTAATCGAAGCCATGAAAACTTGCGAAGAAATTTCCAAGAGCATGTAAAAATTTTCTTATAAATTTTTAGGCGAAAAATTACGGTTAAAAATTTTCTTATAAAAAATTTTTTATTTTGTAAAAATGTCTTGATATTATCATAATTTTGCAATATAATTTAATTAAATTTTTATTGTATTATTAATTTTACCCAACCCAAATTTTAAGTGCGAACAGCACTTAATCAAACGTTGTGGTCGCCCGGTTCCTCAATTAACTTGGCAACAACAAAAAGGAGACGCTTCAGATTCTATTATAAATCTGAAGCGTCTCCTTTTTACACAGCTATATCAGATGTGAGATGACTCATCTATCCCAAAATTCTTATCTACCAGATAACTGTACTCGCGAAATGCTTCTTCCTGCTCAAATCCTTCGCGCAGAGATTCCCGCAATCCTTTGTAATACCAGCCAATCGTGTTCTTTTCTTTCATTCGGAAACGATTCCACAACTCTTCTCCCATGACCGGATAATCCCTGTCGATATCACGGATATTAGAAAGCTTGTCTGCCAGACCAATCATACGCACCTCATACGGTGCATATTTTAAATGCTCAATCGTATGACTCTTGCGCTCAAACCATGTTTTTGACTTGTCTTCGCTCTCCTGATCCACCAGCGCTGCCACACGCTCAGAAAACTCCTGCGCCAGTACTTCCCGTGTAATTCCCTGGCAATCCTCGATTGTATCATGCAAAAGCGCTGCACTAATAATCTCCTCATCAAAAGTCAGTGTTGCGACAATCTCACCCACCTCCAATGGATGAACAATATACGGTCTTTTCGTCCCTTTTCGGAACTGCCCCTCATGTGCCTTTGTAGCAAATGCAATCGCACGAGCGACCATCTGCCCTTTCTTTTCTAATTCGTTCAAAATTTTATCCCCATATTCGCTGCCAGTCAACTGTCTTATTGATAAGTTCTATATTACAAGCGTGCTTATCAACTATTATTTAAATAATAGCATCTCGTTCTTCAAATATCAATCATTCCAGTATATAATAAATATAAATATGTATTTATAAGATGATGTTGTGGATTTTTGCCTCAACTGTAATGCATAAAAACATTTTCCTGGAGGTCATTATGTCTGAATATACACAAAAATATGCATTTGTTACCGGCTCTTCCCGTGGCATCGGACGTGCGATCGCCCTTCGACTCGCGGCTGAGGGCTATCATATCTTCCTGAACTGTTCCCGCTCTTTTGACGCACTGGAAGAAACCAGACAAGAAATTGAAAAGATTGGCACATGTACACTGGTGCCAGGTGACATTGGAAATCCTGATACTGTACAGAAAATCTTCCATACGATCGCTGAGACCTGTGACCATCTGGATGTACTGGTAAACAATGCCGGGATTTCCCACATCGGGCTTCTCATGGATATGACTGATGAAGACTGGGACAAGGTGCTTTCCAGTAATCTCTCCTCCGTCTTCTACTGCTGCCGCGCTGCCATTCCTCCTATGCTGTCACACGGAAGCGGAAGGATCATCAACATTTCCTCCATGTGGGGCGTAAACGGTGCATCCTGTGAAGCGGCTTACTCTGCTTCCAAAGCCGGTGTCGGCGGGCTCACCCAGGCACTTGCCAAAGAACTGGCAAGAAGTAAAATTCCAGTCAATGCTCTTGCATGTGGTGTCATCGATACCGAAATGAATAAACAATTAGACGAAGCAGAGCGGGCAGAACTTGCGGAAGATATCCCTGCCGGACGCTTCGCCACCCCTGAAGAAGTTGCTGAAATGGTGTGGAAACTAATCTGCGCGCCAGAATATCTCACCGGACAGATCATCACATTTGACGGGGGATACTTATAAAGAAAAAAGATGCACGACTGCAGAATTTTTTTCTGCGATCATGCATCTTTTTATTGATAAATTCTTATTTATGGTCTCTGACCCATTCCACCTTCCAGTGTCAGTGTCTCACCACTCATATATTTGAAGTCAGGAGATGCAAGCTGTACACACACTCTTCCGATCTCTTTCTCTGCGTCTGCATAGTGACCTGCCGGCGGCATCTTTACATTTGCCTTAAATGCGTCCGGATAAGCCTGCTCGAATTTTTCAAGCTGTGCAGTCCATGCAAGTGGGCATACGATGTTGACATTGATTCCGTCCGGTCCCCACTCAGTTGCTGCAACTCTTGTCAGTCCACGGATTCCTTCTTTTGCCGCTGCATATGCACACTGACCATAATTACCGAAAAGTCCCGCACCGGAAGCAAAGTTGATAACGCTTCCTTTTGTCTCTTTCAAGTATGGGTAGCATGCCTGCATATAATAAAATACTGCATACAATCCTGAATACATTGCCAGATCGAACTGTTCCTGCGTATGATCTGCCAGTGTAACTCCGGATGCAGAAGCCTGTGCATTGTTGATCAGCACATCGATTCGCCCAAATGTATCGATTGCCTGTTTCACAACATTGTCAACAACTGCTTTATTGTCTGCACCTGCAGATACGTCTGCCTGTACCGGAAGTACTTTTATTCCGTACAGTCTCTCTAATTCTTCTTTTGCATCTGTCAGTTTCTGCACATTACGTCCTGTAATAACAAGATTTGCCCCCTCTTTTGCATATGCAGTTGCAATTCCATATCCGATAGATCCACATCTGCCATCACTTAATACCGCGCGTCCCGCTCCTGTGATGATCGCTGTCTTGCCTGTTAAAAATCCCATATTTCATTCTCCTTTCAGTAAGCCTTTTCTTGTATAACGTACCATATCACATTTTTACACTCAATTCAATATTACTTTACTATTTTTCGCAATTTTCTATAAATAATACGATTGATAGTTAAAAAACAAACTTTTTTCATCAATTTGAGTTAATATTATATCAAATATAGATAATTTAACATTTCCTGCTATGTAACTAAAAAAGGTCCACCGGACCTTTTTGTCGTATGCTTGGCAACGAAAAAGGCGCCATACAGCCAATGTCATGAAGTTAACATTAGCCCTATAGCGACCTTATCCTTACATTTCTTATTATTTACACTTCTATTCTTACATATCTTTTTCTTCGTATTTTTTATATTCATCAAACTGCGCAAGAATTGTCTCGTCCGGTGCTTTTGTAACCATACTGACGATTACGATAAAGCACAGGCTGATAACAAATCCGACTAACAAAGAATAAATTCCTGTTGCATTTCCAATCGTCTGTCCATTTACAATTGGAAGATAATCCCAGATCAGCACAGTCGCTGCTCCGGACACCAGTCCTGCCACAGCTCCCGGAAGATTCGTTCTGCGCCAGAAGAGGCTCATAACGACAAGCGGACCAAATGCTGCACCAAGTCCTGCCCATGCATCAGATACCAGGTCCATGATAGAACTGTTCGGATCCCATGCAATGAAAAATGCTACTACAGCTACGCCAAATGTTGTCAGACGTGCTACGTTTAATACCTTCTTATCAGAAGCTTCCGGATTCAGAATGTTCTGGTAAATGTCTTTAGATACGGAAGAAGAACATACCAGAAGCTGTGAATCTGCAGTTGACATTACAGCTGCCAGAATTCCACAGATAAATAATCCTGCAATAAATGGAATCGGAGTCTTTTCGATGAAAATCTTCTGGATCATCTCAATAAATACTGACTCTGCTGACGGTGCTCCCTCTGTTACTCCGAGAATCTCCGGATAGAGAAAAGCACGTCCGAGCAGTCCGATCGCAATCGTAAATCCAAGGGAAAGTACAACCCACACAATTGCAATTGCTGAAGATTTCTTCAGTTCTTTCTCACTGCGGATTGCCATAAAACGAATCAGGATATGTGGCATACCACAATATCCAAGTCCCCATGCAATATTAGAAATAATCTCTACCGCTGTGATCGGACGATCTCCATTATATGTAAAACTTAAGTAATTGTCCGGATTCACTCCTGTATTTGCAAGCATGTTATGAAAATCACCACCTACAAATCCCCATGCCAGCACCGGTACTGCAAGAATTGCAATCAACATCAGTAATCCCTGGAAGAAATCTGTAGAACACACTGCAAGAAATCCTCCCATAAATGTGTAGATCAGAATAACTGCTGCACCCAGAAATAAAGCTATATGATAATCCAATCCAAATACAGTGTTAAAAAGCTTACCTCCGCTTGCCAGCGCGGAAGCTGTATATACCAGAAAGAAAATGACGATAATAACTGAAGAAATACCAAGTAAAATCTTCTTTTCATCGTGATAACGGTTTCCGAAAAATTCCGGAAGCGTCATAGAATTTCCCGCTACAATTGTATATGCACGAAGTGGTCTTGCGATAATAAGCCAGTTAGCAATCGTTCCAAGTCCAAGTCCTACGGCGATCCATGCCTGCCCGGTTCCAAGTGCATATACAGAGCCCGGAAGTCCCATCAGCAACCAGCCGCTCATGTCAGATGCCTGTGCAGACATCGCAGCTACCGGAGCGGAAAGTCCTCGTCCTCCGAGGAAAAAATCGTCTGCCCCCTTCGTCTGTCTCATGCTCCAGATCCCAATTCCGATCATTCCCAAAAGATAGACGCCAAATGCAATTAATATAGATACTGTTGTTGTCATGTTCTCTCTCCTTTTCTATAATCAAAGAACGCTCTCACTTCCGAGAGCATTGTATTAATTATACTAAAAAATGAATATTTGTCAATATATGCTTTCTTGCCCGTTAACGTCACCTGGTAACGACCTGGTAACATTATTCATCTGTTTTATCCGTTATACATGAAACATCAGGTCTTATTGTTTTGTCTATTTTGCATAATCTTTTTCTCTGTTTTTTATATTTTTTGGTTAATCATAATATTTCGCAGGTGCTATACTACAGTTGTAACAAATAGAACTCATAAAATTATTCAGACTTGGAGGAAAAGATAAATGAATACTTTAAAAGCTGAAAAAAGAACACTTGACGTAAAGGCAAAAAAATTAAGAAGAGAGGGCTATGTTACCGGTAACGTATTCGGCAAAGAGATGAAAGAGTCCATTCCAGTAAAAATGGATGCTGCCGCAGTTGACCGCCTGCTTAAGACGAGCAATAAAGGAAGCCAGATCATGTTGGATATTGACGGCGAATCCCACAATGTATTGATCAAAGAGGTTGATTATAACCCATTAAAAGGCAGAGTAGATGAGATGGATTTCCAGGCTCTTGTCAAAGGTGAAGTTGTACACTCTGTTGCAGAGATTGTTCTTGTAAACCATGACAAACTTGAATCTGGTGTATTGCAGCAACAGTTAGAGGAAGTTTCTTATAAAGCACTTCCATCTGCACTTGTTGACAAAGTTGAGATTGATGTAGCAGAACTCCGTGTCGGCGATACGATTAAAGTAAAAGATCTGTCACTTGCACAGGATAAAGATGTCCACTTGGTTACAGATCCTGAGACAACTGTTGTTACTGTAACTGAATCACATATTGCAATTGCTGATGACGAAGACAGTGAAGAGACTGAGTAATCCCAGTATCGGATTATTTTCAAATTGAACATTTTGTATCTGAACAAATATCATAATTGAAATTTGTCAGACACTCATAAAAAATGAAGGCTCCTTAAGTGGGAGGCTTCATTTTTTATAAAGAGGACATAGCATTTTAAATAAACACTATGTCCTCAATTAACATTCTTATTCTATTATTCTTATTCCACTGTTACACTCTTTGCAAGGTTTCTCGGCTTATCTACGTCTAATCCCTTTGCCACGCTCACATAATATCCCATCAACTGTAATGGAATAACTGCAAGTGATGTTGCAAAATGTGGATCTGTCTTTGGAATATAAACAGTGAAATCTGCTGTATCCTCAATATTGTAATGACCAAATGTAGTCAATCCCATAAGGTACGCTCCACGGCTCTTACATTCTACCATATTGCTGACTGTCTTCTCATAGAGATCTGGCTGTGTCAGCACTCCGATTACCAGTGTTCCATCTTCAATCAGAGAAATGGTTCCGTGCTTCAATTCTCCTGCTGCATATGCCTCAGAATGGATATAACTGATTTCTTTCATCTTCAGGCTGCCTTCCAGACTGATTGCATAATCAATTCCTCTTCCTACGAAAAATGCGTCTTTTGCATTAGCCTGCTTTGCTGCGAACCACTGGATTCTCTCTTTATCTGCAATAATCTTACTGATCTTATCCGGAATTGTCTGCAGCTCTTCAATATATCCTGTATACTGTTCTTCCGTAATCTGTCCACGAACCTTTGCAAACTGAATTGCAAGTGCATAAGCTGCGATCAGCTGTGTGCTGTAAGCTTTTGTTGTAGCTACAGAAATCTCCGGTCCTGCCAGTGTATAGAATACGTTGTCTGCTTCTCTTGCGATAGAAGATCCGATCACATTTACAATACCAAGTGTCTTAATTCCCATCTCCTTAGATTCGCGGAGTGCTGCAAGGCTGTCTGCCGTCTCTCCGGACTGGCTGATGATAATGACCAGACCTTTTGGATCTAAGATTGGATTACGATAACGGAATTCGCTTGCCAGTTCCACACGTACCGGAATTCTTGCCAGGTCTTCGATGACATACTGTGCTGCCATACCTACATGATAAGCAGATCCGCATGCTACGATATAAATCTGGCTGATCTCTTTCATCTCCTCTTCGGATAATCCTACTTCCGATAAATCAATCGCTCCATTTTTCAGGACAGAATTCAAAGTGTCAGAAACTGCTTTTGGCTGCTCATGGATCTCTTTCATCATGAAATGCTCAAATCCAGCCTTTTCAGCTGCTTCTGCATCCCACTCGACCGTCTTCAACTCTTTCTGAATCTCGTCTCCGTCCAGATTATAAAATGTAATCTCTCCTTTTCTTACGCGGGCCATCTCAAGATTTCCGATGTAATACACATTTCTTGTATATTTCAGAATAGCCGGAACATCAGATGCGATGTAAGAATTCTCACCATCTACACCAAGTATCATCGGGCTGTCTTTTCTTGCCACATAAATCTCTCCCGGATAATCCTTAAACATCATTGCCAGTGCATAAGAACCACGAATACGGATCAATGCATGATTGATTGCATCAACCGGTGTACCGAGATATTTCTTATAATAATAGTCAACTAATTTTACAGCAACTTCTGTATCTGTTGCTGAGTAAAAAGAATAACCTTTGCGGATCAGCTTATCTTTCAGTTCCTGATAGTTCTCTATAATACCATTGTGAACTGCTACAACATTGCCATCATCACTGATGTGCGGATGTGCATTTGTCTCTGATGGCTCTCCATGAGTCGCCCATCTTGTATGTCCGATACCACATGTTCCAGGTACGGATTCTCCGCCATTCGTCTTCTCAGCCAGAACTTTCAGACGACCTTTTGCCTTTATGACTTCTGTCTCTTTCTCTCCATCTCTTACTGCGATTCCTGCTGAATCATATCCTCGGTACTCCAGCTTAGAAAGACCATCCAACAGAATTGGTGCTGCCTGCATATCACCTGTAAATCCTACAATCCCACACATACTATAACTCCTTTCACTGCGTCTCTTGTATATGTACACTTCAAGACTCCCTCTTGAGCCCCGATACGAAATCCGGTATCTAAAAACGCTTTTTTGCGACCGGATTTCTCTTATTTGTCATTATATAGTCAATTCTACAATCCGTGTAAGTATACCATAGAAGCTGCGCTGGCGCAAGAGATGAAGCTGATTCAAATCTATCTTTGTAATTGAGACTCAATTGTAATTGAATTTGCTTTGCCAGAGTATCTATAATATGATGACTGTCGATGAGATCGAGACATTTTTATATTAACATCTCCTGCTCGATTTCCATCTTATTTTCCAATATACACTGTTTCAGTACTTCTAATTTACCGGCATTCAATGCTTCTAACTTTTTCTGCTTTTTGCTGCATAACTTAATTCCTTTTTCCTTTTCCAACGCTGCCTTATAAGAGGGAACGTCCATCTTCCATGGAATCAGATTTGGAAAAATATTCTTTTCATTATACAAAAAAATCTGTATTCCACCGTAATCCATATCTCCCCAATGATAACACTGGATTTCTTCCGGTGCTGTCTTCATTAACATTTGCAAAAAGCGAACTTCCTTTGGCGAAAAATAGCCATGACAAAAGATATATAAAACTTTTGGATCATATTCCATGCTTTCATAATTCGCTTTGTTCTCAATCACAATGATTTTTTCAACACTATTTCGTAAGTTTGGTACGGCATGCTCTAATGTCTGTGCATTAATTACCGTTCCATAATAATTCAAGGAAGTGTCGATTTTCTTCTCTATCGCTGTGCCATTTCGATCTGTCATGCAATACTCCACGGCACCTTTCCATTCTAATGTCTGAGAATAACTTAATATTCCATGTACTGCCAGTATCTCATCATCTGACATGCCTTCTTCATATTGCGGAGAGTATTTCAAAGCTTCGATAACTGCACCTTGATAAATGCGTTCGAAAACTTTAGATGGCGTGATATCATTTTTCTTTTCAAATGCTTTGGAGCTGAACACGCGCTTCCATTCCGGTTCTTTCAGATCAGCTAACGCTTTCAGGCACTTAAGAAATGCTTCATCCTCCGCTTTGGATAACTCTTTCGTATTCCCTTTATTCAACTGTTCCAGCACATGATTACAATAAGCGAACAGACAGCTTCCGGAGACATCCTCCTGCAGTTTGCACACTCTTGTTATTGCCTGTAACTGGCGTTCTCTAGGATCAATGACCCCAATTAAGTCACATAATCCAGGAATTACTTCTACCCGATAATCAATCTCCGTGATATCTGTATTCATTTCTCTCCAGTCAAAATGCAGATATTCTTCTCCGCCTAATGCTGGAATTCTTTCTAAAACTTTTGCCTGTCTGACCAGTTCATCTCTGCCACCCACCATTTTCAAAAGATCCCCATCCACCTTTGGGTGCTTCATTCCTGAGAGATTTCCTATGCGATAGTCCCTTGTATTTGTCTTATCGATTAGCCATTTTGCCAACGGCAGATTCTTTTCATTATATTCCATATTTTATTCTTCTCTTTTCATCATAACCTTACATTTCTTTTTATAACATGCAATTCCATAACTACTTGCTGAATGAGATTTATTTCATTTTGCATTTCTGGCTACCAATTTTATTGTACCATTTTATCAACCGCTTCTTCTATTTCTATTGTCTTTTCAATATACAAAAAGAGACCGAATTTTTTCAATTTCTGCCTCTTTTCTCTTGCTCTACTCTTATTTTATTCCTGTACTCAATCCTTAATCTCTTTTAAAGATATCTCGTGTGTATACTTTTTCTTTTACATCGTCCAGACTACTATCATATCTGTTGGCGACAATTGCCTGGCTTTGTTTCTTAAATTCTTCCAGATCATTGACTACTTTACTTCCGAAGAATGTTGTACCATTTTCCAGTGTTGGCTCGTAGATAATTACCGTTGCTCCTTTTGCTTTGATACGCTTCATAACTCCCTGAATAGATGACTGACGGAAGTTATCGGAATTAGATTTCATTGTAAGACGGTAAACGCCTACGACTACTTCTTTTTCTTTGCTTGCATCGTAATCATCATTAGCCTCATAAGCACCTGTCATCTCTAACACATGTTCTGCAATGTAATCTTTTCTTGTTCGGTTAGATTCTACGATTGCAGTCATCATGTTCTGTGGGACATCCTCATAATTTGCCAAAAGCTGCTTTGTATCTTTCGGCAGACAGTAACCACCATAACCGAAAGACGGGTTGTTATAATGACTTCCGATTCGTGGATCCAGACATACACCATCAATAATCTGCTTCGTATCCAGCCCTTTCATCTCTGCATAAGTATCCAGCTCATTAAAGTAAGATACACGCAGTGCCAGATATGTATTGGCAAACAACTTCACGGCCTCTGCCTCAGTGAATCCCATAATCAGAGTATCAATGTCTTCTTTTATTGCACCTTCCTGTAATAATCCGGCAAATGTGTTCGCTGCTTTGACAAGTCTTGCATTCTCCACATCTGTTCCAACAATGATACGTGATGGATACAGATTATCATAGAGCGCCTTAGACTCTCTTAAGAACTCTGGGCTGAAAATAATATTATCGCAATGAAATTTTTCTCGAATACTTGCCGTATAACCTACTGGGATTGTGGATTTGATTACCATAATCGCATCCGGGTTATACTCAATAACTAATTTAATAACAGCTTCTACCGCTGATGTATCAAAGAAATTCTTTTTGGAATCGTAATTTGTCGGTGCTGCGATTACAACAAATTCTGCATCTTTATACGCTGCTTTCGCATCTAATGTCGCTGTCAGATTTAAATCTTTCTCTGCCAGATATTTTTCAATATAATCATCTTGAATCGGTGACTTCTTCTGATTGATCAATTCCACCTTTTCCGGGATAATATCTACTGCCCATACCTCATTGTGCTGTGCCAATAATGTCGCAATTGATAATCCTACATATCCTGTTCCTGCTACTGCAATCTTCATGACTTTTATTTCTCCTTTTACATACCTTTCATATTTTTCTCAGGTAATATGTACCTATGCCTGGTTCTTCATAATCTCCTGCACCGCATCATAGCTGGCGCGGTCTCCAATATCATGCCTCTTTCCGCTCATCGTCCATGCATAGACATCTGTCTGATAGCTGAGCCATGCTGCGAAACTTCCCGGTGCATCTGTACTGCAACCAGCTTTAATTGCCTCATCGATCCGTGCCACATCTTCTTCTCGATAACAATAAAATGGCGGCACTGCCAAATTTCCCTTCGGCACCTCTGGTTTTTCTTCATAAGAAATAATTTTGTCATCTGCATCTTTTACAATAATTGCCGTCTTCTGCTGCCGTTTCAAATCATTTTCCTCATGACACATCACACACGGTGCCTGCTTTTTCTGGCTAAACTGAATGAACTCACGGAATGAGAAATCCAAAAGATTATCTCCCGCAATTACAAGAAAACTCTCTCCACTTCTCCCTTTTATAGCCTCCAGCGCAACCTGGATATCCTTCACTGCCCCAAGTCTGTGCTCATTATCCGTAGAACCATCATCCACAAGAATTACCGGCTTTTTATAATTTAAAGTCTCTTTCCAACCTTCAAAATATCCAATAAATTTGTGATTACTTACAATCACATATCCCGTAATCTCTTCCTGCTCTTCCAAGTCATCTAAAAGCCAGTTCAAAATCGGCTTCTCATTCACCGGAAGCAGCGGCTTCGGAAAATTCTCTGTCAACGGGTACAATCTCGTAGCATACCCAGCTGCTAAAACAATTGCTATCATAATATTACTCAACCTCTTTTTAAGAAAATCTTAAGAGGGTCTGACCCCCTATTTAGACCCCTTATTTATAAAATTCCGCATACCACTGTGCAAATTTTCTTAAGCCTTCTCGCAGGCTAGTCTGTGGTTTAAATCCAAAGTCTTCTTCTAATGCTGTAGTATCTGCGTATGTTACCGGCACATCTCCCGGCTGCATTGGTACTAATTTTTTGTGCGCGTCAAAATCATAATCTTCCGGAAGTACGCCTGCGCTGATCAGTTCCTGTTGTAAAATGTCTACGAATTCCAGTAAGTTTTCCGGATGACTGTTTCCAATATTGTAAACTGCATAAGGCGGAATCGGTAACCCATCCTCGCCATTTTTCTTCTCCGGAGCTGCCTGCATTACGCGCTTTACTCCCTCTACAATATCATCTACATATGTAAAATCGCGCTTGCAATTTCCATAGTTAAAAATCTGAATCGTATCTCCGGCGCGAAGTTTATTTGTAAATCCGAAATATGCCATATCTGGTCTTCCCGCCGGCCCGTAAACTGTAAAGAACCGAAGCCCTGTCGACGGAATATTATATAGCTTGCTATATGCATGTGCCATCAACTCATTGGATTTCTTTGTAGCCGCATATAAAGAAACCGGGTTGTCTACTTTGTCTTCTGTCGCATATGGCACCTTTTTGTTGCTTCCATATACAGAGGAGGATGAAGCATAAACCAAATGCTCCACTCCATTAGCTCCGTCATCATAAGAATGACGGCAAGCCTCCAAAATGTTATAAAATCCGATCAGATTGGACTCAATATATACATCTGGATTTGTAATTGAGTAGCGTACCCCTGCCTGAGCTGCAAGATTTACAACAACTGCCGGCTTATCCTCTGCAAATATCCGATCGATCAGCGCTTTGTCTGCAATGGATCCTTTGATAAATTTCCAAGTAGAACTTTCCTGCTTTCCTACCAGTTCTTCTATCTGGTTCAGACGATACTCTTTAATAGACACATCATAGTAATCATTCATATTGTCGATTCCTACAATATGTACCGGATGTACCTCCCGCAAAAGCTCCATAACAAGATTCGATCCAATAAATCCAGCAGCACCGGTTACTAAAATCACTTTATTCTCTAATGACACATTTTTTTCTTTCATGATATTACCTTTCCCACACATTATGTGCATTTTTTGTCACTGTTCCATTATAGTACATATATGATATTTTTTCTATATCAAGAAGTTCCTTTTCTCTTTTTCTTAACTGTTTGACAGATTCTGTCACATATAATAAGGCAGGTAATACAACTTCCTGCCTCGCTCAATATTCTATCCTTCGCTTCTTTAATTACGTATATATATCTACTAAAGTCTCACTCCATCTGCACTCTCACATACATATGCAGAATATCTTCCTTCTAACTCTGGAAATGCTTTCAAATATTCTTCTGTGACTTTCGCTTTAATATCTTCTACCTTTTCCGGATCAACAAGAGCCATGCAACACCCTTTGAATCCTGCCCCTGAGAAACGTCCACCATAAATGCCATCTGTATTCCACATGATTTCATATATTTTTTTCAGTTCATCACAGCCACATTCATAACTGTATATAGAAGACTTTCCACTTTCAAATACAAGCTGTCCATAACCTTCCAAATCACCTTCTCGCCACAACTCGGCTCCTTTTTCTGCCCGTGCAAATTCGCTGTAGTAATGTTCCGCACGTCTGCGCCATAGCTCTGGCAGATGATCCTTATAAGCCTCGAATACTTCATACGGCACATCACGTAATCTTGTATCTGCAAATGTTCCATAATCCATGCCAGCATATCCCATCAACGCATACGCTGCCGCCTTACATTCATCCTGACGCAGGTTATATTTTGAATTCTTCAGCGAACGCTCCAGACCAGAAAAGAAAATCGCAATCTTATACGGCTTCATACTCTGACTGGTCGGGATCAACTCATAGCTGTCATCCTTCGTATCCAGATACAGAAGATGATTCTTTTTAGAAAGCACTTCACAGCTCTGATCCAGCTTACCGCAAGACACTCCTACATACTGATTCTCCGCTGCCTTTGCAGTTAATATAAGTTCCATCGGCTCCAGATGAATATCATTCACCTTACATAATGCTGACAAAAAGCAGATAATAACTGACGCTGAGGAAGACAGTCCACCAATCGGAAGACTCCCCTCAATCACACCAGACAATCCTATCTTCAACCGATACTTTTCTCCTAACATCTTAGCTGCACCGCGAAGATGATCCGCCCAATCTCCCTGCTTCTCCTCCGGCACTGCATTTACAAAAAACTGCGCACGCTTCGGAAAATTCAAAGACTGTAATTCAATGATACCATTTTGCTTCGGATGGTAAGCCATATGTATTCCTTTATCAATCGCAAGACCATTGATCTTACCGTACTGGTGATCGATATGCGCTCCTAATGGGCTTATTCGATAAGGGCAAAATGCCACATCAAACGGCTCCTTATGGTATAATCCCTCGTACACTTCCACACATTTCATTTTCATAACTTATCCTGCCTTTATTTTCTTTTTTGTATATTCTTTGCTCTAAATACAACCAAACAGACGCTAAATCTTTCGTCGTATACCCGGCAACTAAAAAACTCAGAAAATCAACAAATTCCGTCTATTTTCTGAGTCAAATTTCTACAAGTACCAATCCTATTGATTCATTATATCACAGCAAAAATAAAAAACAACCAGTCCTTAAAAACTAATCATCAAGGGGCAAATCAATATTTCTCATTCTTTTTGAATAAAATGGAAAATTCTCTTAAGTTTCCTCTTCTATCTCTAATAACCCTAAATCAAGCAATGAAACACACAACAAGCTCAGTATTCTATATGCCTTATTCGATTCCATTTCTTTCTCTTCAAAATCAAATATTTTCTTGTTAACTTCCCTGAAATCATCCAAATCTAATTTTAATTTTCCTATTTTTTGTAATGCTTCCCACAATTCTCTAACAGCACACATTAAACTCTCTTCGGTTATATTTTGATGGTTTATATGTCTACTATGAAGATACTGTTTAAGTTCTTTTCCCGTCTCTTTTCTCTCTTCAAAAACATGATGCTCAAAATTACTCAACGTAAAGCTTTCAATTGCCGGATAACTCAACAGCAACAGTCCTTGTCTGTCATACCCTCCATTATCTCTTGCATTCCCCAACGTACTAATCATCTTATTGATAAATAAAACATCTGTATTAGACTGGTAATCACGGTCAAACAAATAATAAATTGCCGCATTATCTACATTAAAATCATACTGTTCAAATAATGTTATATATAAATTATTCAGGAAATCATTATCTTTATCTATCGTTTTAATATTGCTTTCTTCTGTATTTATAACAAATACTTGAGACATTATATTTTCTTTTGAATTATACTTATGATAACCTTTACCTCTTAAAATGCTCTCAAATTGATAATCATAAATCTTACAAAAAATATAATACAAGATTAGTGCCTCTGTCTTATTACCTTCAACAATATATAAGACTTTGCCAATTGATTTTTCCTTATTAATCCTAACGTTCATATCGCGGGATTCCATTGAACACACCACCCAGGTACATTTTTTCTATATTCTGTGCTTCTCTTGGTTTTTCACTCGAAAATCTTTTTACCACACTTCCTCCTTTATCAAAATCAACAGAATAAATCTGATCCGGTCTCAATAAACTATTAGAAAGTAAATTGGTTGAATGTGACACAAAAATAAATTGTGATTCTCCGGCATTCTTCATAAAATATCTTACAAGCAGTTCTTCCAGACTATTGTGAAACCCACTTGAAAATTCGTCCAGTAACAACATTCCGCTATTAGATATACAATAAAAAAATGCAGGCAATAATTGTACTAGAGTTTGATTTCCCAATGATTCCATTTCATACGGGATTGGTTCGTTTATCCCATTTCGCCTAAAATATATCTGATTCTCCGGAGACTCTAAAGTCACGATATTTCCAGTTGCTTTTTTATTATACTCAATCCTTTGTTCAAAATGATATTGCTCAAAGAAATCATTAATGAGTTTTGTTCCAGACTCTTCCATATAAGATCTTAGTGATAAATCCACTCCCTTATACTGCGTAGCACTTTTTAAACACATATCCATATATACAGAATTAGACAAAAACTCAAACCATTTCTGTAATTTTACTTGTCCTCGAAATCTTGTATTAAAAAATATATCTCTCAAAAATAATAACTGTTTTGGTATATCTGTATAATTCTTTACCTCTGTCAGTATTGTATTTGCTGTACTTCCCTCCCTTGACAACAATTCAATACCATCTACAGTCAACTTTTCTCTCAAAAATACATCTACCCATTGATAAGAAATATCATAAATTATTTCAGATTTATCAATTTCAAAAACATATTTTAATTCCATTACCGGAGTATCAGAAAATAAACATATATATTCCACCCAATTCACTTCATTTTTGGCCAATAAACATTCAAGTAAAAATCGAATTGCTTTCAAAACGTTTGACTTTCCAGATGCATTTTTACCTACAAATAATGCTCCTTTTAAAAGATTACCACTTACATTTGTGTCCAATAATGTCTTATAATTGGTCTTCTCAAAATCAATCTTTACTTTATTATGAAAAGACTTAAAATTTCTAAGTTCAACACTTTTAAGCATATATTCCTTCCTCCTATCTTAAATCACATACACATTATATTCTATTTTTAACAATCTATGCAATATTTTTTCAGAGAATATATTTTAAAATGTAATTTTTTTACGTTTTATATTTACATGTTTTCTGAGTCACGGGTTTCTTCACCTCCATCTTCTGTAATACTATGTTGAAATATTGCTTTTATTGAAAAGCCACATGTTATTCCGGAAGCTCCCATCATACATATTGAAGCAATAATGCTTTTAACCTTCCCACTTTCAGAATTATTCGTCCTAATTAAACAATATAAAGCTATTTGAAGACATATTATAATAACGCAAAGCCAAAATGCCCACGACAATGTTTCATCATCACAATGTTTTATATCAAACAAATCGAATGCCATAGGGAGATTTAATGAAAATAGCAATAAGATAATCTCGCCATTTCCAAATAACTCTAATATGCTAAATGTGTCATTAAATATACTGATAAGAATTCCAAGAATAAAAGGTAATCCAGTACCCACTACTGCTAAACGTATCCACTTATTTCTTAATTTTTTATATTCTTCTGCTCTAACCCCTTCAAATATTTCGGGTTTACTCTTTCGATTAGACACTAGTCTCACCTTCTTTCGTAGTGTTCCTGACAATAAATAGGTATTAGATTGTCCATGGCCTTGGCCCCCTCTCTTGTAATTTTTCTTATTTTAGTATATATTAGTTTTTGTCATATCGAGTATGGTCACTCCCTATGACATATGTGAAATGAGGTGATAATTTGGTATCAAATCCTGGTTTTTCATTTACCAACATAAATGGTAAATATAAAATCGTGCCTATTGAAAAAACAGATTTCCATGATGTGGATCCATTGTATTCGGAAGCCATAGTCTGTGACGAAGTCGGTGACTTAGTAACTATTTATTCCGAAGATAAAGTTGTAACAAAAGACTCTGATTCCATTGCTTTTAAGTTCGCCAAGATAAATATCTCGCATAACAATGAAATCCTAGATTTCTGTTCACGATATGGGCTAATAATGTCAGAACTCAACTTTGCAAACTTCAGAAACGATTACCTATTCTTCGAATCTAAGAAAGATGAATTCACTAAACGAATTCCATTAGTTCACAAAGAACGAGACCATTTAACCGATATAAAAAAATCCATCATTGCAATGCGCTACACATTAAGCCTTAGTGAAGCAATTAATAATCGTGACTTCGAAACAATAATCAAAATCATTACATATTTCTGCTTCGATCTCACAAATCACTTTTCTAGTCCGGATGCACTATGCGCAACTGAACTATACAGGTTTAATCGAGACTTTCGTTGTTACTGTGATGAATGCGGTTATGAAGCATTCAACTACCAAGAAGAAAATTTCACTCTTGCAGTAACTTCTTTTCTTTCCGAACTTGAACGTGATGAATTTATCGAAAACCTCTGGCATGCAAATGGCCAACCTTATCGGCGTCGACATATAGATTATGACTTTACCGAATGGCGCCATATTAAAGGGCTTTTTGAAGATATCCTTTCTCAAACCAAACTTATTACTGTTGAACCGTTTGGAGAGGTAAAGTTCTCTAAACCACTTTCAGAAATAACAATCTTTAAACAACTGCAAGAAAAGAATCTTCTTAACTTAGCCAAGGCGGTGCTTTCCGACCTCTTCAAGGAAAAACTACATACTGTTTATCCTGAAATCCAAATCGAAAATGGAAAACAAGTCGCAAGTTGGCGTATTCCTACATTACTTGATGCCATGTATCTAGAACTGTTTTTTAGGTTTTCTCCGACCGGTCAGGTAAAACGTTGTGCTGATCCATCCTGTGATGGTTTCTTCACCTGGACACCTAGTCGTCCAACACAGAAATACTGTTGTAATGAATGTGCACTCCGCGTAGCCAAACGTGAACAACGAAAACGTGAAAAATTGAAATAATGTAGTTCGAAATTACAACTATTTTGTTTTTCATAATACAAGTATAGGCCCTTATTCTTGCATAAGCTAATTCATGTACTCTACATTCCTATTCCTTTAAAAACGGGTTCGTGTTATAATTTATTCCAAACAAGAATACGCAATATTCCAAGGAGGAATTTACAATATGCATAATTTAGATAAAGATATTCTAATTGAGAATATCAAAAGACTTATGAAAGAACATGATGTTACCCAACCTAAGTTAGCTGACGATTTACATATAGGACAGCCAAGTATCAGTAAATGCTTAAATGGTAAACAGTCCATTTCTATTGACTTGATTTATAGCATCGCTCAGTACTTTGATGTATCCATAGATTCACTCTGCTCTTCAAAAGATGCTTCCGCAGCCACCAGTGATGATGGCAATGACAGAAGGACTCGTGCTCTAAGAAAAGCTAGTGCATTTAACGACACTTGTGATGCTCTTGCTGTTCTTTTCAAGCTACACAGGCTTGACATCAAAGAGATTGATCACATCGAGACTATATATGAAGAACAAATATATAGAGAAAATGGAATGCAATTCCGTCAGTTCGTTAAGAAGAAAGGAGTCCTCGGAACTGACACTACTTCAAGTAAGTACAATGCTATCTTCTATCCTAACTACTACGAAGTCCCTACTTCGTTCGATAATGATGATGATTATTCCGATTTTATGTCCGAAATCAGCTATTCTGGTAATGCACTTACTGAAAACATACGCATAAATAAAGTCTTAAATCAGCTTATTGACCTCTTTAAGATTTATAAGAATGGAAGTTTACCAGAGGAAGCATACCTTCATTCCATTGACGCTATTATTACGCAGGCCAAAAAACAATTCTAATCATTATTTTCACATAGCAACTTTGTCATACAGGCGGTAATTTTGAACTTATTACTCTTATCCTTGTAAGCATGAAAATTAACGCCAATGGATTCAACACTGAAGCCAATCACAACTTTGATTCCTTCTTCAGTTGTATCAATATCAAAATTTACTTCCATATTTATATCATCCTTTCCGCAAATAACAAAAGCCAGAGTTGATAAAAACCTGCAGCAAAAATAAACTGTAAACTTTTATCAACCCCGGCTTGTTCTCAATGTAATCTATATTACATGGACAGCTCCTCCGAGTTATATCATATTAAGTTATCATTCATATACCGGACGAATCGTGACGCCTCAACCATATAAATATTTATACCAACACGACATGAACCTTTCTTCCGTACATCTTAGTTAGCATGTCATTTACAGTCATATGATCTTCCTTATTCCCTTTACGGCATATAAGATCAAAATCATTATCAGGAAGCTCTTTATAAGTAAACATCAGCATTCCTTTTTCATCAGTTCTAAGTTCATTTTCTCCAGGTCCAACCATCCCTTCACCTCCTAGCTCATTCCATAATATTTAAATAACTCCATTAAAGAAATATCAATCCCCATTTCTCTCAGTTGCTCATTATGCTTCATATACAATAGCATCAACATTTCTTGTCTTTCCTTATCAGATGCATATTCCAGTTTTGCAGCACAGTTTGGACACAAACATACAACATTAGCTTCTGTTCGTATTGAAACCTTAAAGTCATTCTCTGCCTTTAATGGAACCAGAAAATGTGTTGTAATATACGGTTTACCTGTACGAGCTGAAATAAATGTGGAATGTGATTTATCAATTTCACACAAGTATTTTTCTCTCTCCATAGCATTTATAGAACACCTTAACGGACGTAGCCTTTTCGTTATTGTTTTCTCCGGTTCTTCGACACTTGAATTTATTGCTTTATCAGCTTCAAATGTTTTCTCGATGGAATATACTCGCCTGTACGTATCAACACTCATTGCAAGCATTTTTTTGTACAGATTGTAATAAGTTATTAAATCATCCTTTAAGACACCTTCTGAAGGAATATCATCAAAACTGTAATATTTAAAATAGACCATTCCAGCTTCGTATCTCGATGTTTGTGCATCCGGATTTTTTGAAAGAACCGGTTTATTGTTTATTCTAATGCGCAAGTTAACCCATCTTCTAAAAACGCGTGCATTAGTAGATATCATTTTTATAGTTTCCTGGTCATTCGCAGCTTTGCCTTCATCAGCATTATAGTTTATAGCAAGATATATTCCTGTTAAATCCTCTTTAATCCAATATCCTATTGATAATTGTTGGCCGTAAAGACTTCCTTCACTAGTGTCAAAAACAATTACTCTTGGAGCAGAATAAGGAACAACTCCGCAAATCTGATCTCGACGTGCACCTTTTTTTCGAATTCTCACATAAACATGTGTTGATTCCTTATCAAGATTAAGATAGCTACTCATAATTCCCGGAAGCTCATCCTTCATAGCATCGATAAAGGTTGTATAATTTTCCTTTGCTTCTTTTGCTAAAACAAAAATATCACGAATAGCTTTATTCTGCTGCTCTATTTCCATAGCCCGATTAACTAAAAACGAAGCGGGGTTGACTTTTAATTCCATACCGATTGAAATCAAATCATCAACTGACAGTCCCTGATTTTTTGAGAAAATTTTTGAGACCTTCGAAGGCGCCCAACCAAGATTTGTTGCCAGATCAGATTGGCTATATCCTTTGTCAGTCATTGCCTTTAATATATTATTTATTATGTATTCTGAGTTTTCAAGCATTGTTGTCGCTCCTTGGAAAATTTCTTTCTAACTTTCTAAAAATAATATACTACTTTCATTCAAGACTGTCAATAATTATTTTTTCTATTTTAGAAAGTATCATTTTAACCATTCTGTTAATGATTGAATGTCATTTATATCAAGCCAATTTAATATGCGTAATAAAAAATAGCCATCCGGCTTAGTTTCACCGTTTTCCCATTTCTGATAAGTTCTAACATTTGCTTGGATATACTCAGCAACTTCCTGCTGAGTATATCCAAGCTCAATTCTTTTCTCTTTTAGTATTATGTAATTAAAACTCACCATTTGAGGTCCCACATATATTTGAATCCATTCAGGATCAATTTCCTCTATTACATTTCCGATTTCATCGTGCTCATGCATCAATATCTTTATAACTGTATCAGGATCCAACATTACTTTCATATGACATTCTAATCCATTATGATCAGTGCATTCTACTTTTTTAGGATTTCTAATATCAATCCCAATCCACCTCATTACCGGATCACCATTGTCGTCACATGGAAACTGGCCATAAAATTCTAATTCGCTACCTTTACGCTTGAAAAGCTTAACTTCTTCTCTGCCCCTTTGGGTTAGAATAGATTATGTTATTATTTTTTGTCATAAATTAATTATAATCGAGTAGGAGGCTAAGCCGATAATAATAGTTCGCTTTTGTAAGATTATTCTGAGCACACCATGTTTCAACGTCCATTCCCTTTGGTCTGCTTTGACAGTCACGGATCTGTTCCGCCCATTCCTGGATTCTAGTCTTCTGTGCAATCAGACTAGTTTGTGTGGCCATAATCACCACTCCTCGCATAGTCGGTCAAAAAAGTTGAGTACTTAACTTTTTTGACTCTATAGTTTTTGTTGAGTATAATTATGTCATGAACTGAACGTATAAAAAGGTACTCAAGATTTACCGTTTACGATTTTATCCATAAGATTGCTCCTTCAAAAAACTTTTAGTTTTATAAAGAGATTATCTCATGGTTTTAGGGAAAAGACACGGTACTAGCCATTTACCGGTAAACGCTCAATAGCGAGTACAATCAAAAATTAAGAACCGCCGTAATTGGCGGTTCCTGGTTACGGTTGTTTTCGAATCTCTTCCGGAAGTTTTTCAGACCATGGCAATAAATCTTCAAGGAAGGTTCTGTCTTCTTGATCCATATGTTTTGGAATCTCCTCCAGGAGATATACAAAATAATCATATGGCTTTAAGCTATTTGCCTTTGCAGTTTCAGCAATACTATAAATGATTGCTGAAGAATGGGCTCCATTGATTGTATCAATCATCTGCCAGTTTTTCTTGCCAATACAAAATCCTCGTATTGCTCGCTCGCTTGCATTATTATCAATAGGAACTTCTCCATCTTCGAGAAACACACGTAAATACTTTTCTTGATTTAAGATATATGTATAAGCTTTACGAAGCTGTCCGCTTGCCGGAACAGTTGGTTCCATCTTTTTAAGGTACGCAAATAAGGCATCAACTAATGGTTTTATAACCAGTTGTCGCTGCGTAAGTCTTTCTTCCGAACTTACTTGATCAGTCATTTTGATTTCAATGAAATCTGTAGTTGTTGGAGCTGAATTCTCTTTGACAGCAGGCGTTAAGGTATTCTCTAATGTGGTAAGGTATGCTTCTTCACGAAGAATTCGTTGCCAGTAAAAAAAGGATTTGTCCGAAATACCGTGCTCTCGACACCAGGTTGTTTTAGGCATTCCACTAGCAAGACATTCTTTGATGATATTTGTCCATTGTTCACACCGGACTTTATGAGTTATTTTATCCATGAAATTATCCTCCCTCTAAAAAACCTTAGATTTTTTAAAGTAATTATCTCATGAAAACTAGCAAAAATCGTGGTACCTACTATTCACCGTTTACTATGTGGTTACAAATCCCCCTTGTTATATGATACACTTCAACCAATAAAAACTGACGTCCTTCGACAAAATAAGACAGAAAACTTCCCATCTTCTGTCTTATCTCCTGTCTCATTATTCTTTTTCTCTTTTCTCCCCGTCGAATCTCTTCTATTATTTTGGGTTTATATTGTAGCAATTCCACGCTAAACGGAAGTTCTCCTGACAACCAAGCTCAATTAAGCCTTACAGGTGGTAATACGATTGGATCCATACCTGCTTTTTTTAATGTGTCATAAAAATATGTTCTTATAAATGAATACAAAATCTCCATTCCTTTTAATTCAATTTCTTTTTGAGCCTCTTCTATCGACATTCTTTCCTCATACCAGCTAAATATCCCTGCCACCTTAATCTTATAGTAAAATGCATATCTTTCAGCATTTTCTTCTCCGATAATCATCAATAATTCTAACTTTGCATCTTGCACTTCTTTACTCGTATTCGGTGCAAAATTAGTTTCCAGTTTTACCGGAATATTGTCTTTTTTTTCTACATCATTCAAGTTTCTTTTAAATGCTTCCTCAAACAAGCATACCTCTTCACATTTAATCATACTCATTCACCTGCTCATTGTTCAAATTAACAAACTACAACTATTAAGCTTGCCTTTTCGAATATAAATTTTATTATCATTAGTATTCTCGCATATATACGGTAACTCTGACGTTTCAACCATACCAAAATCTTTTGATTCTGAATATTTATTAATATCATTTTCTCTATCGTTCGAAATATTTATCTCCATATTTACCGTTTTCGGTTTTGAAGCAATAAAAAATGCTTTTAAAATGTCCTCCATTTCCCACCGGACATTTGTAACGGAATCTTCCACCTCCAATTGGGCTAAATAATCTGTCAAAAATGGATTTTCCAGCTTTTCCTCTGCATCCGGAAGTTCTTCCTCCGGAATATCTGCAAAATTATATTTCTCATACGAATATTGATTTTCTTCTCTATTAATACTATAAATTTTATTTTTTGATATCTCAAATGCCTTCAACACAGATATCTTATCTTTTATCAACTCAATTAATGTAGTTCTCGTTATTTCTGTAAGCAACCAACTATATCCCACTATACAATCTGTACATACACAAAGATATTTTTTACGAGTTTGATTATGACATACAAAAATAATTGGTATCTTATCAAACTCAAACAGAATCTTTTCTTCCGTTAATTCTCCAATTTCCGGAATATTTCCCAAATATGGCATAATCTCACTCCTATTCGCATAATACAAAATTGCTTAATACTGTTCCTTTTTTCCCTGAAAACAACCACCAATCTACGTGTGTTGGATCTGGATAGTTCACGTCTCGGTCCGCTGTTCTCTGTACCAGACCATTCGAAGTATTTCCTACAATTATAACCGGAAAAGGATATACTTTTCTGAGCCGAACACTTTTCTTTAACATATTAATAAATTTATCACAATTTTTTCGTTCAGTATAGACTGATGTAGAATATGTTCCTATATTGTCTTTCGGATATTTTCCATCATCATCCGGAATATATCCTTCTTGAATCTCTCCATATGTATTCAAAAAGGCTCTCTCTTCAATCTTGCCCCACTTCGCGACGCGATATACACAGCTATAATGTTCATTACCTCTTGCCTGCTCTACAATATCATAACATAACTCTTCAGGGATATTATCTTCCAGTCTTAATTCTTCAGGCAAAACATCTCGTATATCTTCTTTATCTCCCACTTAATATCCACCCCAAATTCTTTTGTTATTTAAACACTTAGCCCACTTGTATTCTCATTTGTACTTTATCATATTTTTAGTAACTATTCAACTTATTTCCATCAAATCCAATCCCTACATAAAGCTGAAGGTCTCCCCATTCTTAGTATAGAAACTAATAAAAATACAGAGAATTTTATGTCCCTGCACTCTCATCTATCATCATTTATTCTTTATATCTCGCATATAATGCATTAACAAACATCGCAAACAAAACAACTCCTAATAAATATTCAATGACTGACAGCCAATATGGTAATCCCTCTCTCAGCTCAAAACTGTTTTGGCCCGCTAAAGCAGCAATAGAAATCAGAAAATAATTCCAAACAATAGTTGCTCCTTTACAAAATGATTCTCCATTAAGTGGAATAGTCCACATCTTTGAAAGTATTTCCACAAATTTTATAAATGAAAACATAAATGTATTTACCAATACCATGATACCTGATGTTCTTATAATTCTAAAAGGTTTATATCCATATCCAGCACAAAAATCGAACAATGAACTCATAAACTTGTCTGTTCCTTTTTCTGTTTTATAGAGTAGCTTAGCCATTTGATAGTTTGCTTCTGCTCGTCCTCTCACATTTCTACTGTTATCTGCTGATTTTCCAATCCATTCCCAAATATCATATGTTAAATCGTTAAATTGTTTTTTCTCAAATCCATATGCATTTTCAATATTGGAATCTTTTATTTTTAAAGTATCAATATAAAGTTTAGCTCGTGCAACCACTTTATCAATAGAAGTATCATCCACCGTCATTTTTTCTATTTTATTTCCGATAGATAATTTTCCTATATGTGTATTTTGCCATATGTTTATCCAACCTACTGTAGATGTAACATTTTTCAGCATATTACCATTATTGTTAAATTCATTTATTCTGCTTCTCTGGACATTAATATATTTACATTCCGCATATAAATCCAATATACCTACATTCATGTCACGTAATTCCAATTTATCCATTTTATAAGCAATATTTTCTTGTGCGCCACTCAAATTTTTATACTGATTTACAACCGAAAATATACCAATCTCCATTTTTTCCACACTGCAATCAGCTGCAAAAACGCTTGCACAATCTACCTGCATATGTTGAATTTTTTGTTCCGTCATATGAATATTAGTTCCTATAGATTGAAATATATTGATATCTGATCTTACATCACAGAAACTTTCTATATATATTGTGTCTGTTAAAGTATAATTCCTAATTACTAATGTCAAATTTTCAACATTAGGTTTAATCGAACAATATTTAATTTTTTCTATACCCTTCCTTGCCATCACCTGTTTTGTCATAAAGTCATCATTTATGGTTAAAATTGAACCTATATCTGACACCACTACTCTATGTAGCTCATCCTTGTTGTCTTTGATTTCAAATAATAAAGAACCCATATATCATCCTCCAAATACTCACATTAATCCGTAAACGCAAAATAGCGAGTACCTTGACATTTTTAGGCGACTGCTTTGCAACACCGATACACTATTAAATCTTCTTACCAATGGAGTTTTAATCTCCTTTATTTCTTTTTTCAACTCACCGGCATCTTTGTCTACACATGAAAGAAAAGTCATTCAGTTTCTATATGATTTTTGCAATGCATAATACCAATAATAGTCTGATTTTTTAGATGTTATAATATTTCCTCCTGCTGTTGAAGCTCCTGCAAGTCCTGCTGCTCCTACCCACGGTATACCAGGAATCAATCCCAGTATGGTTCCAAAGAATTGAAACACTGATGACTTCTTTTGCGCAATAAGATCTGCATGAATCATCTTATTTATATACTGTCCCATCCACTCCTTACTTTCCTCTTCACCTTTGCCGATAGTATTACTCAACATCTTCCGCAGAGAAACAACCGACTTGTCATCCTGTATGAATTTTATGACAGATTTTATATTATTGGGTTTTAAATCTGGCATTATTATATTAAACATTTTTGTAACTTCAGTTCGCAATGCTAACTCTTGTGTGTATCCTTCCCACTTTACAGAATATAATTTTTCATACAATTCTTTTGCATCATCCCAATCTAAAATTGGTACCTTTAAAGATGTAGCAATCAAATCTGACATTACAATCTGTGCAACTATGAACTGCAACGCTCCTTTAACGTCCTCTACTTTTACCTCTGATATCTCTCTTTTCCCTTCAAATAATTCATACAGTTTTGTTCTTAAGACTCTATTTTCTATTTGATCCGAATACGAGAGCCAGCTTTCTATTCCAATATTTCCAATATTAGTCTGGTACATATCTTGTGTCCCGTATTTTTTCTGAAATTCAAATAATTCACCTTTCAATGGAATCCATTGTTTTCGTTCTAGTTCCAACCAGTTTTCTGGATTCTCCAACAACATATTCGTGATATTTATTATTTTATTTTTATTTTCATAAAACAAAGTTTCATAATTTTTACACACAAGCAATCCACTAGATTTCAGTTCTCTAAATGTATTTTTCATAGGAGTAAAATACTCTTTTCTGGATACAAGAATGTCTTCAAAAACAGCTTCATCTACAAAAAATTGCTCTCCTAGCATTAAAGCTGTATAGTCCAGATCTATACCTTCTGAACAATTTTGTGAAATTGGATACTTCATATGATCTGGCAGTGGAACTGCTAAAAACGGATTGTACTGTCCATTTGTTATCAACGCATAAGATATCATATTATACACCATCAAATACAGGACTTTTCCCTAAATTTCCTTTCCATTCTGTATGATATACCATTTGATTTCTTCCATAAGCAATATAACCGGGAGGTACTGTTTTTGTAATTACAGAATTAGCACATATATACGCCTTAGGTCCTATCTCTATATCCCCTGCAACAAATGACTCGAAACCAATAAAGCAATCATCATGAATCGTAACCGACGGTTCTGGTTCCGGCCTGTGATCCCATGAATATGAAGGATCATCCTGTTTATGGACAACAGACCCAAAGACGCGGCACCTGTCTCCTATCACTGTACCTTCTCCTATCACACCTCCAATTACACATTCTCGACCAATTTTACTATATCCTCCAACAGTCGCTCTATGAACTATAAGTGTGTTTTCACCAATGATTACGCCTCGTTCTATATTACAATATACATCTATTATAACATTTTTCCCCAAGCAGACACCTTCACCAACTACAGAATATGGACCTATATATAAATCTCCCTCAATTATAACTTTGGGATCCATCGGATTTTCCTTACTGCAAATCATCCCCTGCAATGGTCTTAATGCATGTCCAATAATAGCTGTCTGATGAATTTCGATTTTTGGCATACCGTTCCCTCCAATTATCACTCCGAGATTTCCTCTATGACTTTTTTCATATTTTCAATTGAAATATTGCTTAAAAACTCTTCGTCCCCAACTTCTGTTAATCCATGTTCCGTTTTTTTCATTAAAAAGATTTTTATATTACTTCGTATTTTTGAAAACTCCTTCGATAATATGGCTGGCACCATGTTATCACTTTCCCCATGAAAAATATACATAGGATAGCTTGTATTCTTAACAAATTGTGCAACATCTACCAGCAGTATATCCATTAAAACTTCTCTTCCTAATCTATATTTTTCATCAAGATTTATTCCCCCTGCACATATACCTTCTATGATTTTCTTATATCCGAAGTTCTCTCTCCCCCAATCTGTTACAGGATACAAAAATGTGTTTTTATAGTCCACAACAGGAGCAATCAAAACACATTTCTTTATTATTGATGAATATAGCTCTGACACAACCATAATCGGTGGGGCTCCAAAACTAATCCCCAGCGTAATTATTCGCAAATTATCTTCTTTATTTTTCAGCCATTCTATCGCTGTCACCAGATCTTCTATCTGTGACTTCAACGAAAATTCTTCCAACGATTGTTCGGATTCTCCATGGCCTCGAAAATCAATTCTCAATGAACCTATTCCTAATTTTTTTAATTCATCTGCAATTCTTAGTTGGGTATTTAAATACTCATCTTTCGATCCTTGCAATCCATGTGCCATAATTACAACCGGATTCGTATCTATTCCCTCTTCAAATGCTGCCGGTATCTGCACTCCTTTTCTCCCAGTAATATAAATTACATTTTCTTTCACTTTACATGTCCCCTTATAATCTATAAACCCAATCTGCAAATCGTTAAGGAAAGAATCGAAGGTGGTGCAAACGAAAAAGCAGTATTGAGAC
>OLNI01000223.1_pt1 | contig 58222 bp, 45 predicted proteins | sample 1672921 | NCBI WGS metagenome assembly OLNI01 (sample SAMEA3136737, study PRJEB25190) | human gut metagenome | biome: human gut; feature: human-associated habitat; material: faeces | place: Austria | collected 2013 | reverse complement strand
TTTAAAATATATTATATTAATTAATAGAATATCATAAATTTCTATTAAAAATCTAGTTATTATATAATAGCTAGATTTGATTTATTTATTATCTTAATTATTATAATTATTTATTAAATATAACTTATTCATTAAAATAAAAGAAAATATACATAAAAATGTTGACAATTCTATGACAATTTGGTAATATATACAATAATAATATTGTAAAAATAATCCAATATAATATGCGGTTATTAAAAATTATTTTTATTTTATTTTTGCATTAACACAGAAATATACATAATAATACTTATTATAAATTATTAAAATATAATATGTATAATATCGTGAATTATAAACTGTAAATAGAAAGTTAAATTTATTAATTTTCTCTTTACGCATATTTTTTTAGCTATTTATAGTTAAATGGTTTAATTATTGTTAATCAATTAATATTTTCATTCAGACATTTTAAATATTTCTTTGAACTATAAAAAATAGTATATTACAATATATTTAGTATTTCAAAAAAATTTATTTATGATATTTGAATTAATTTTAAAGAAAGGAAGTGAAAAAATGAAAATAAGTTCGTGTTAGAGATTGCAGTATTATATGAATTTTAATTATACTTTTATCATCCGAAAATATTGTAATATATCAATTGTTTTAAGTAATACATACTTTGAAGAAAATATTTTTAAATTTGTTTTATATGAAAATATTAAATTTGCATTTTAATTAAGTAAAAAAACAAAAAAGAAAAAAGAGAAATTAGGAGGGAGAAAAAGTGAAGCGAAGGATAATAAGTCTAATATTGGCAATGTCAATGTTAATATGTATGAGTAATTTTGGTATAGTAAATTCTCAGGGGGAAGAGAATAACGACGTTGATGTTTCTGAAAATGTAACGCTGCCGGAATTTGAGGATAAAGTTACAAAGCAACCGGTTGATACAACTCCGGAGCCTACAGAATTAACATTTACTCAGGAGCCGGTTGAAACGCCTGAAAGTTCCAAACCGCAGGAAACTATTCCTTCACCTGCGTTGCTGGATAATAATGCAGGTGAAGAATTTTCACGTCAGATAGAAATTAAGATTGCTACACAAGACGGAATAATTGTGTCGAATGCAGATGTATCAGTTGATGAAGATCATGCTGTTTCTGATTCGAATGGTATTGCACATTTTGACAGTATACCGGAGGGAAAGCATATCCTGAAAGTGTATGCTGCCGGATATAGATACAAAGAAACAGTATTTGTTATCCCTGGTAATAGTAAAGAGACGTATGAACATAATACATATTTGATACAAAATGAAAGTGAGTTAATGCTTCTGTCAGATGAAAATGATGAGGAGACTGCCTACAGCGAGAAAGTTAAAAAATATTCGGAAAATTTCGACTATGCAGATGGCGGTGGATTTAATATTTCATACAGCCGTTCTGTCGACGGAAGCGTAGGTACGGGAGTTCCTGTTACTCAGTGTAATGGATATATTTATTGTTTTGATTCAGACGCCACATTTGCATATAATATATCAAACGATAGTTGGTCAATTTATCCGGTGATTCCAACGTACAGAGCATATGCCGGAGTTGCAGCAATAGGTGATATAATATATGTAATTGGAGGGGCTGGTCCAAATGCGGCAGGCAACGAGGTTCAGGCTTTTAACACAAATACAAAAACATGGTCTCAAAAGTCAAACATGCCGCAGACAGGCTCATATTTTAACGCTCATGCTGTGAACGGAAATATTTACATTGGCGGAGGTATTGTGTCAGGAAATCCGGCAGGGAGCTCTCCGAGTGACTCCAGCGGAGAGGTTAGTCTATATAAATATTCACCTGAAAATGACCAGTGGACAATTCCTGTGCAGAAAGGCGAAATTCACTCTTTAAAGGGAAGAGTTTCAACAGCCGCTAACGGCAGGATTTATTTTACTGCCGGACATGATTGGTATGCTGATCAGCATTCAAATGATGTATATATTTATGATACTATAGATGAAACATGGAAAAGAGGCGAAATAAGACCCTCTAATTCAGATAATATCGGTATATTCGGCGGAATATTTACAAACTTAGGTAGTTGCCTGTATTATCAGGGCGGAACATCATGGTTTGGCGGTGACGATGAAGGACATAAATATACCACGGAGGACAGACCGTGTCTGTATGATCCATATTATGATTCATGGATGGAATTCAATTTATATGATGAGAAATATAAACTGGATTTGGTTGACTATCAGTCAGTAACATCATACGGGAGCACAATATTTATACCTGAAAATGACAATGATTCATTTCGTTTAAAAAAGGTTTCAGTATTTAATTCATATGTAAACTCACCGGAAATGTATAGAGACCATAATATAGCCCTTGGAAACAGTTATATACTTAAAGTTGAAGACGGAAAAGTGATGGCAAAAGGAAAAAATGACTGCGGACAGCTAGGCAACGGAACAAATATTGATTCTGAGGATTTTACAGAAGTTAAAGCAGTGTGGGGAAATAAAAGAATAGCAAAAGCAGAAACCCGTGCCAACACATCATATGCTTTGACAGAAGACGGAGTTTTGTATGGCTGGGGAGATAATTCAAGCGCACAGCTAGGAGACGGAACTTATGTTAATAAAAATGTACCTGTAGAAATTCTGACAGGAATATCTGATATTACAGCAGGAGTAGAACACGCTTCTGCGTTGAGACAGGAAAGTTCAGTTTCAAATTACAGAATATATTCCTGGGGTTCTAACAAAGAAAAGCAAATAGATGATGAAAGTAAGGTTGAATATTATGATTTGCCACGCGGAGTAGACAGTGGAGAAATTATAGAAGCCGGAAGTTATCAGTCATATAGGTATAATTCTCTTAATGGTAGAAAACTTTATGCTTGGGGCAAGAATGATAAAGGTCAGCTGGGCGGAAGTATGCCGAATCCCTTTAATTACTTAAATGATTATGACAACGTCAAAAAGATTGCAACCGGAGCTAATCATACGGCAATGATATGCAATGATAACCAGCTTTATGTTTTTGGTGATAATACATATGGCCAGCTGGGCAGAAGTTTAGGAGAAAATGAAACATACTCATCGGCCCCAATACGAACAGGAATATATCCTGAAAATGTTTTTGCCGGAGGAAACTCTACTGCATATGTTTTGCAGGGGGAAGTATACCAGGCAGGACAGGTGTTTGACGGAAATAACGCCTCGTTCAAAAAGGTTGAAAACACTAAAAATATAAATGAGGTTGCAGTCGGGGATAAGTTTTCTATAGGTGTTGATGTGAATAAAACATTATGGCGCTGGGGAAGCCTGACGGACGACAGCAGTTTTGAATTGAAATCTTCAAAAAAATACCAAAAGCCGCTTAAATCAGAATATATCTATGATTTTATTGATATAGACTCACAGCGAGCACAGACAATAGGAATAAACAGCGAAGGGAAATTAGTTGCTTGGGGCACAGGATATTATGGAGACGGAACAGATAAGGAAGTTAAACACAACGCGCCTCATGAAATAGTTTTAGGAGACGGCGTTATCCCAAAGTCAGTTGAGCGCGGGAAGAATTTTAATTTGGTGCTTGATACAGAGGGCAATGTATGGGGCTTTGGAAGTAATACTAATAAGCCTATGGGCGGCACGGCCGGTAAATATAAAGTGCCGACTAAAATATCAGATATATCAGATGTAAAGCAGATCACAGCAGGAGATGGGTTCAGTATTTTCCTAAAAAACGACGGAACACTTTGGGGGATGGGAGCCAATAATTTAGGACAGTTATGTCAGGGTAATAATACAGATTCAAAAGTCCCGGTTCAAATAACGGATAAAAATAATTTTACAAAAGTATCAGCCGGAGACAGCTTTGTTGCTGCAATTGCCGGAAATGAAGTATATACTTGGGGTGAAGGGACAGACGGACAGCTTGGAAACGGAACGGATAGTTCTGCAAACACTCCTCAAAAACTTCAGGTAAGCTTTGATGAGCCATACGAAAAATTTGTCGATATAAAAACCAGCGTCAATTATTGTATAGCTTTAACCAACAAAGGAAACGTATACAGCTGGGGCAGAAACGCATCAGGTCAGTTGGGGCATGGGGATAAAGTGAGCAGAAATATACCTGCAAAAGTACCGGGGCTTAGCGATATAAAATCAGTATTTGCTGAAAACTTGCAGAGCTTTGCAATAAAAAATGACGGAACAGTGTACGCGTGGGGAAATGGCTCTAACTATCAGCTCGGATTAAATAAGACTGGAACACAGCAGTCTCCGGCAGTTGTTACAAGTCTGGCAGGAAAAGAAATAACAGAAATAGTATGCGGAAACGGATACAGCATAGCGCTGAGCCGATATGGATATATGTATTCATTTGGTTCAAATATAGACGGCTGTATGCCGGTATATTCAGAAGAGGCGCAGAAGTATAGCTCAATAGAGATAGAGGATATGCGCTGGCTGAGAAAATATATGAGTGATAATATAGGAAACAATATAACCGAAAATATATCACTGCCGGCGAAGGGACCCAAAGGAAGCAAAATAACATGGACAAGCAGCCACGAGGGATACATAAGCAACACGGGAGAAGTGCACCGCCCGGACGCATACGGAAAAGATACAGATGTAACTCTAACGGCGGCAATAGGACAATACGATGACGGTGAGAAGGCAAGATTTGATTTAACGGTTCTGCAAGACGCGTCAATAAAACCGTCAACCGATGTGCCTATACGTTCTATAGGTATGGAATATGACCAGATGTATCCTGAAACAGCCCCGGACGTATATCCCGAAATAACAGCAGCGTCAATGACAGTTATAGATGAGAGCAAGGGAATATATCAACTTACCATACGAGACGACCAGTATAGATGTTCTGAAAAAGCGGCGCCATTCTTTTTCTGGAATGCAAGACAAGGAACATTCCTGCCTGTTGACGGATGCGACGATTATAGAAGCGTACAGTTTACAGTTGACCCGGACGCATTGGGTAAACAGATAAAAGTTATTGTTGGTATAGGAGATGGTTTGGGTTACATTGACAGAAAATCAATTCTTATTCAAACAAGCGGTTCTGCGGAGACAAGCGTCCAAGCGGCAGATTCAGAAAATATAATGACATTGGCAATGGAAAATGAGCTTACACAAGAAGACATAAGCAAGGATATAGAAGAGACAGGCTCGGCAGTGACATTGGCCATAGGAATTGATAGTTCAGCTGATATGCAGAAGTTTGACCAGGGTTCAACAAAAAGATGGGCAAGTTCAGTTGAAGGACTGATAGATTCGGCAAACAAAGGAACAGAAATAGTTTTAGTGGACGATACAAACTATGGATATGCAAAAGACGCAGAAAGCGCAAAGAATTCACTGGGACTAATGATGTCCAAGGACTATTCGGGAACAACAGACGCGGAAACTATGCTTGCACGATGCGAGGAAGCGCTAACCGAAGAGGAAAGTATATCCACAAATGGGAACAAATTGATAACTTTATTCGTCCAAAAAATAACAGATAAAACCGCATTGGAAGAAAAGGTTGAAGAACTGAATAATAAAGGAATAGCAGTATATGTAATGTTACTCGGCGGAGGATATGAAGGAAGCAGGGAAGAAATAATAAACTGTGAAACAGAGCTGAATCTGAGACTAAATGTATCAGAGCTGTACGGAGCCTTTAATAACATATCGCAGGTTATGATTCTTTCGGAGAATGAAACGTCCGTTTTTTCGAACGGTAATATATATAATAGCGACTTTAGAGCAGGAAAACATGATTTTGCTAATGTTACTGCCAACCAATTTGGTGCGTCAATTGCTTCTGTATTAAATATTTATGGATGCTTGCCGGCTATCGCTAGTAAAATCAAGGGAAATACTAAAAGCTATAACTTATTCACTGAACCGGATGATGTATATAACTTGACGCAAGGAAATGCTCATGAAGTGAAGCAATCAAACGCAATAGCTGAATATTATCAGGAAATGTTAGGACAGTACACGAATGATAATAATATAACGATTAAGAATGCGGATTTATCAAAGTATGATGTTCAGCAAGTCATTGATAAAAACCTGCAGTATAGATTCCCTGTAGTAGTGTATAAAGATAATACAGCAAGTATAATCACCTCAAAAAATAGTCAGGGAAGTTATTGTATAAATGGAACGAGTTCTGCAATATCAGGAACATATAATATTATCGATACGTATTCGTATTTGTTATCAATAGCAAATAAAACAAATATAGTAAACTATGTTGCGGAAGGCGAATATTTATATGATAATATAAGGTTTACAAAGCCATATGGTTATGATAAGAATGATGTTGAAGTATATCAAAAGTTGGATTCAGGTTGGGGTAAAACAAATGTTGTTGAAGAACAGGAATGGTATGTAATACCAACGCCGGAGCCTGATTTAGAAATAGTAAGAGGAGTGAGAACAGAGTTTGACGGAGTAGTGCCAAATATATATAATGCAAATGAAAAATATAAGGTAAAGAAGTATGGAGATTTGCAAGAACGAACAGAAACATGGTACTATCCGTATTTGTTTAAGGCAACAAATATAGGAGCAATAGGAGGAGACGACCAAGGAAAAGTAAATGCAATAGACCCGGTTACAAGAGCGGAATTATTTAAAATATTACTGGAAAGCGCAGACGTAGAATTAGAAAATGCAAATCCAAATGCAGAGTATTGGGCGAGAAACTATATACGGTATATGACGCAAAATATAGATATATATGCAGGGAAAGCAATCGACGACAGTTATTTTTACAGTGAAATCCCAAGAGATGAGTCAGCATATATAATAAAGTCAGTATTTATGGGAGCAGTGGAAGATACAAAAGTACCAAACAAGTTATATACATATAGTGAAAACATGTCATGCGACCAAATGAGTAATTGGAACAGCAATAAGGGATTGAGTGATAAATGGAAAATAAACCAGTATTATTTAGAGGCGGTAAGGCAATTATACTGCAATAAAATAATGGTGGGAGACGGAAATAGCTTTAATCCAAAAGATACAATCACAAGAGCAGAGATGTGTAAATCAATAATGAGCTGTTTATTTACGCTGGACGAAGGATTGAAAAATGTAAGAGTTGTAAAGGACGGTGAAAAGACTGTATATATTATGCTTTATGATTCTGAGATGGAACCAAACCAAGATTATAACCTTACTATTTCAAGCCGTTATATGAATGATAAAGGCAGTGAATATCAATATACTCCTGAATTCTTTAAAAATTATTTTGATATGATAGGCAATAAAAAGGTTGGATTTGTAATTTCAATCCGTGACGTGGATTTTGACCAGGATACAATAGGGTATAATAAGTTCAACCAGAAGTATAATCAAGACATAACAGACGAGCGGATAAATAGTGTAATATCAAAAACAACAGATAGAGTTGCAAATATTATAAGTAATATGAAAAGCGGATTGACTTCAGCAAATTCAGGAAGAAGCGATAAAATTCAAATGCCAGAATTATATATAGGCACACCGCATCTTGCGCATACAGGAATAAATGATGAAGTGGAGTTTTCAACAAACCCGGAAAAAACAACAGAACAAGATTTGCTTGATAAATATATGTATGTAACGAATGTAATATATAACAATATTGCAAGTCGATTTGGTGAAGGGAATATAACAGGATTATATTTTGGAAGAGAAGACCCTGATAGCATGAAAGACGCTTATGGAAATCCAACGTTTGCATATAAAAACCGTTCTCAGATATCAGAATTTATACATAGAAAGAATAAAAGCCTGTTTTGGATTCCATACAGCACTAATGAAACTGAATGGACAAACATAGCGGAAGCTGCTAATACAGGTAAAACACTAAATACAAACGAAGATTTATTCGATATAGTTATGATGCAGCCGGGCTTGTTTTATTCAAATTATGAAGGTGGAGAAAGTGGAGTTGAAAGTTATAATGTAGAACTTGAACCGGACAATGGGTATTATAATGACCAGCTTAGAAAGGTAAAGGATTTGTATTTGAGTGCGGCAAATAATCAATTTTATATGTGTGGTGTGCCATATGGTCAAAAAATTACAAATACAATAATTTCATTTGAAATGGAATATGACATTTCATTGATAACAGGACGTATACACAATAGAGAACGTGTAAAATCTGCTCAAAAAGCAGATAACTTTATGGTAACATATAATAAATACAAAGATTTAATAAATGACGCTAATAAATCTTTTGCAATATACGCAGGCGGACCAAATGAACAGAATTATTCCGGCATTTACAACAATGAAGGCAATGAAATCTTAAAAAATAATAACAGACATTATTTTGTAAACCATCCATCATTTTTGGCTAGTTTAGATGCAGAAAAAACAGGAAACTATGATGATCCTGGTAGTAATATGCCATATTTTTCTTTCTATAATGGAAATATAAATGGAGTTCTAAATGAATACTATGCGGAGGATTATAATAAACTCATTTATGATATGACATGCGGTTTATTATATGGAGAAACAACATTTACACAAAAATGTAAAAATTATTTAGGATGGCAGTAAATAAAATAGGAGGAATTAAAATGAAAAAGTGTAATGAATATAAAAAAATGTTATATATGTTTTTATCTATAATATTGTTATTTACATCTATTACTGCGATTGCTGCTGAAGATAATATAGATATAACATCTGGTACATATTTTCAATTAGGAAAATATAACGATAATCCAATACTTTGGAAAGCAGTGGTCTACGATAATGAAAATGGAATTTTAATGGTAAGCGATAAAATTTTGTGCTATAAAAATTTTGATCCAATTAAAGAACCTATTGGAAAGTATGAACATTGCGGAAGTAATTTTTGGGAGGAATCAACACTACGTATATGGTTAAATTCAACAGCTGATATTGGTAAAATTAACTGGAAATATGGAAAAAAGCCTGATAAGGAACATGTTAGAAGATACTATATGTCAGAAGAAGGCTTAGATCCGTATGCTGATTCTGCTGGATTTTTATCAAATAAAAATTTCTCAGAATCTGAAATGTCGGCAATAAAAACAGTAAGTCACTGGCAGGCTCTATCTGAAAACAAAAAAATGTTATCGACAAATGGCTTAAATGTTCCGTATTATCCTGAAATAGTGAGAGCGCCAGGTACTCATTTAGAACAAATTAAGTATAAATATGAGATATCAGAAATGAATAAGGCATATTATGGGGCGATGTATAGGTTATACGATACAATATTTACGCTTGATGAAAGTCAATTATATGAACTTTGGTCTCAGTTTGGTACTGTTGAAGCGGAAAAGGCAGAAGGAGTTTTAGATCCATGGTATGGTATTGATAATCCAATAGGAAAATCGCCTTATCAATGGTATTGGTTAAGAACACCCGATGGAGATAATGGTATTACCGTGGCTGCAAGCAAAGAGGCATATGCTGTAACTAATCCTACAGATAATGAATTAGGAGTAAGACCAGCATTTTATTTAAATGAGGATAATATGATAATCAAATCCGGAATCGGAACGGAAGAAGACCCATATATATTGGACGGAAAAGGACAAGAAAATACAGCAATTTTCTGTAACGGAAAACAAGTGGAATTTGATCAGCAGCCAATAGAGGAAGATGATAGATTGCTGGTTCCGGTAAGAGCAATATTTGAACAACTGGGTGCGGAAGTAACGTATGACGATGGAGATGGAGTTATAACAGCCAATAACGGTGAAAGAACAGTAGTAATGCAAATTGACAATCCTGAAATGGGTAATGGAACAGAAGTATTTACACTGGATGTAGCGCCAAAGTTAGTAGGAGATAGAACAGTAGTACCTCTGAGAGCAGTATCGGAAGCGTTTGACTGCAGAGTTGACTGGGTAGAAGAATTAGACAGAGTAGTAATAGACCCGCCACAGCCGGAAGACACTGACGAAGGACATTACCAAAATATATGGGATATAGAAATACACGGAAAAGGTAAAAAACGATAAGTTGGCTAAATATAAATTGAGACGAATCAACTTGATATTGCAATAATAACAACTGAATAAATATTTATTCCGCCGCTCAGTTTATTTGAGCGGCGGAGTATATTTGGTTAATAGTAAGAGGAGTGAGAACAGAGTTTGACGGAGTAGGAAGTGTAAATGCTGATACAAATATAAGTAGATATAAAAATTCTGATGGTAGCAATTACGTATATACACAAGAGTTTTTTGAAAAGTATTTTGAGTTGATAGGAAACAAAAATGTAGCGTTTGTAATATCAGTTAGAGATGTTGATTTTGACGGTTATATGCAAAACAATGGAAAAGTAGAACAAAATGATTTAGGAGACCTATCCAAATTTTGGGATAGCAGCAGTTTGTACGGAGAAACGAGCAATCGTTTGAGTATAGTTGTAAATAAATATAAGAATATATTGCAGAATATGCAGAGTGCATTAACCGCAGTAAATGGAAACAGAGCAGATAAAATACAAATGCCTGAAATATATTTGGGAACTCCGCATATGTGGAGATACGAAATTGATGATGCCACACAGAGAACAGACTTTTTAAATCTATATCTTGATACAACGCAGAATATCTATAACAGTATAGCAAATGAGTTTGGAGAAAATATTATTACAGGTTTATATTACGGGCGTGAAGATCCTATATGCTTAGAATCAAACGTAAACACATATACAGGTTATGCGAATATGGATCAGATATCAAGATATATACATGGCAAGGATAAAAAACTGATATGGATACCTTATTGCGATGTAGATACTGAACATTGGGAGAACATCGGAACTATAGCGAATACAGGAAAATGCACTGATAACAGCGATATATTTGATATAGTAATGATTCAACCTGGATTGTATTTTTCGGATTATAATGATGATATGGCGGCAGATGAGAAAATGTTATATGAAAATAAGGTTGAAAATATACTAAAAAGTTCAATAAACAACACAGTCGTAGATGGAGATAGTGTAATAGGAGGCACAAAGAATACAAGCACAATAATTTCGTTTGAAATGGAATATGATATATCTCTTGTGACAGGCCGTGTTCATGGATTTGACAACAATGCAAAAGTATACCCGAAACAAAAAGCGCAAAACTTTATGAGAACATTGGGAAAATATTATAGTTTAATCTATGATGATATGACGTCGTACGGTATATATTCAGGTGGTCCAAATGAGCAGGCATATTTGACTCAAACATTAAATGGAACTAATAATAATATTCATAATTTTATTAACCATCCTTCTGTTTATGGTGTTTATAACGATAGTAGTAAAACTTGGAGTGATAGTCATGACGGATTTGCATATGATCAATTTATTAGTACATTTGCTGATAATAGATATAATATAAAGGATTATGGTAAATTAATATATGATATAACTAGAGGGTTGTTATATAATGTATGGGGAGAAAACGGGGATACTAGAGTTAAGCAGTACTTAGGAATGCAATGAAATAATTAAAATTAAAAACGGAAGAGAAACAAATGTTAAAAATTCAAAAAATATTAGCTGTTATTTTGACTATAACAGTTTTATATGCTGGTATGACAATAACAGTAAACGCAGAACCAATTGATTTTTCAATAGGTACATATCTTCAAATGGGAAAGTATAATAATGAGCCAATTTTATGGAGGTATATGGCAGATGATGAAAATGGCAAGTTAATAGTGAGCGATAAGATAATATGCTTTAAAGCGTTTGACGCATCTGTTAAAGATGCAAATGCAGATGGACATTTAGTATATGGAACAAATAAATGGAAAGAAAGTAATATACGTACATGGTTGAATTCATATGCAGAGGGAGGGGATATAATATGGCCGAGAAACAATCCTCCAACCGCTAAAAAGATACATGGAAATAATAATGCTGTTCAATATGAAGAAGGTAAGTATCCATATGCGGATGAAAAAGGATTTTTGCACATTGATAATTTAACATTATCAGAGCGTAGAGTGATGAAAACAGTCAGCCAATGGCAAACCTTAAACGGAAGTGAACTTGATTTATCTGAAAACGGATGTAATAGGATATATATGCGAGGATTTATGGTGGGCAGTGGGCGTAATCCTAGAGTGCTTCATACGGTTGATGTTTCGGAACTGGGTGAAGCATTTCAAGGCGCAATGTATAGATAGACTGATACTGTATTTTTACTCAATGAATCACAGATATATAATATATGGAAAAACTTTGGAATTGTAGGAGCCAAAAGAACCGATAGCTCAATTCCAAACTCAACTATTAATAATGGGTATTATGAATATTGGCTTCGTAGTGTTGCAACTATGCATGCAGGAACGTTAGGAGGAAGCACAGATGTAACATCAATATACGGAGAAAATACATATAGTGGGAAAATAGTTAACATGTATGAACTTGGAGTTCGTCCGGCATTTTATCTGAATGAAGATAATATGATAATAAAATCTGGATCAGGAACAGAGAACGACCCATATAAAATCGACGGATATGGTCAAGAAGGCATAGCTGTATTTTCACAGGGTAAACAGTTAAACTTAGACCAGCAGCCGATAGAGGAGAACGACAGACTACTGGTGCCGGTTCGGGCAATATTTGAATCGCTTGGAGCAGAAGTAAGTTATGACGATGGAGACGGGGTTATAACGGCGAACGATGGCGAAAGAACAGTAGTAATGCAGATAGACAACTATGAAATGGGAAATGGTACAGAAGTTTTTACGCTTGATACAGCCCCGAGAATAGTTGGAGAAAGAACAATGGTACCTCTTAGGGCTGTATCAGAAGCATTTGACGCCAAAGTAACATATGTAGAAAATTTGCAGAGGGTAGTAGTTGACAAACCTGAACCGCAAGTGTTTTCAGAAGCATGGCGTAAAACCCCATGGTATAAAGAAGCATGGATGGAATAAAGTTATAATCGTGTAGAGTAATGGTTCCGTTTAGATTCCTATCTGAAAACTTATGATATAATGTAGAGTGGGACGAAGCTACTAATACTGCAATGGTAACAACTGAATAAATATTTATTCCGCCGCTCAAATAAACTGAGCGGCGGAATATTTTATTATAATCGGTCAACAGTGTTCTATTATTTAAGAATATCATTCTTTTTTTTTAGGATTGCCTCTGCTGCAGCACAAGCCGGACAATCGCAATATTTTGCCCCTGATGATTTAATTTCCCTTGCATGTTTTGCTATGCTTTTTGCGGCGTCTGCTCCAAAACAATTTACTCCGTTATCTGATTCTGCAAAATTAATTAAACTATCAATAGGCATAATATCAGATTCCAATTCAGCAAAATAATTCTTTGTCTCAGAAGCTTCGTTTTCTGTGCCAACGGCTTTCAGCCAGGATTCTGCTGCTGATTTTGCCCCATTACTGCATGTTGAAGAATTTATTAGCTCTTGTGATTTTTCGGAGATATATTCCAACAATTTTTTATCCATATATATCACGTCCTATAAGTTTTTCTTACATTCTACTATAACCATTTTATAATGTCAACCATGATATTTTTAGTTTGTCACCCAGCAAAAATATTTTATACAATGCTATTTTTTAAAACCTAATTTATGAAGCCATTTTTGAAATAGCTACGTATATATTAGAAATTTGATACCATGTTGAAAAATCTACATCTCCTGTTTCCGGAAGATAAAAAATTTTTTGAAATGTTTTTACACTGTTTGCTGTTGATTCACCATAACTTCCATCTATCCTCAGTTTAGCAATTAACGGGTAATTGTTCGAAATTTTATTTAATTGAGTTTGAACGGTTCTTACTGCTTCTCCCAAGCTTCCTATTTGCAGAGGTTCTCCTGGATATGATGATGGAATCCCCTCAACTTTTTCAGCTGATTCAATATATATATCTGAACCATAATAAGTTTTTAATATACTTAAAGCATCATATCCCTGCTCCCCGAGTGCCTGAGAACCCCATTGTGACAAACCGCCGCACTGTGTATGTTTGCCGTCGCAATACTGTGTAAACAATGGCTGTTCAATATTTTCTCTGGTTATATAATTCGTGAATAATTCATCTACTGCTACAGAGATTTCTTTGAATATATTTCTTCCGTAATTAAATGCCTGATCATATGCTGTAGAGTTTGTGACAGTAAAATCATGTCCCTTTCCTCTGTACCATTCTGTATAAACACGGTTTAAAGTAAATGATAAAATTGCAAGTATATTTGCTTTTATTGTTTCAGTCTTCCAGGTAGAATAAATTTCACAACTTGCTACATTTTTTATGTACTCTTTAAATGGAACCTCAACGTCACCGGCAGATATGTCATCGGGATTACCAAGATGAACAACAATATACTCAGGTATAACCGGTTCAGGCAGTACTACAAACCCACTTGCATTATCTATTGGCTTCACTTCATTTTCAGGTATTTTTGCCGGATAATTCGTCCAAAGAGAATGAGAGTTAATCAACGTATTGCGAACATTGAAGCCTCCCGGAACGGCTGGTCTTAAAACTGCATTTTGTATCGCTGAACTAGTGGGTAAAATTTGTACTCCATCAATATGAAGAACCTCTGTATCTGCTGCTGAAACAGTTACATTATATAATGCATATGGTCTTTCATCTCCACCGTTAACCGAATATTCAAGCGGCGGTGCAGGCAATTCAACAGCGGGCGTCTGACCTGAACTGTCTGTTTTAACTTCCTCTATTACAGAACCGTCAAGAGGATCAGTAATACGAACCAAAGCATTATCTGTTGGTATTACAAATTTCTCTGTAGAGACCGATACCTGCAGAATTCCTTTATCTATATAATCTGTTCTCATAATATCACATCCTTTCTCATAATAATATATGTACAGCTCGTTGGTACGTGAGCAAAAATATATTTTAAGGCTGTGTTCATATGGAATATATTATAAAATATAATGGCAACCTTGATTCTATAAGAGATAAAATTGAAATATTAAGCGTCGGTTATGCAATTATTGATATAGAACCATCTCAAATCAAATATCTGAGAGAATTAAAAGAAATTGAATATTGGGAACCAACAAAAAAACTATTTTTATCAACTAAACTCGGTCTCAACTCAACATGTATATCTCCGGTCCAAAATCAAACAAGTTACCATTTGACCGGTTCTAGAGTTATAATTGGAATTATAGATTCCGGTATTGATAGCAGCCACTCCGAATTTATGAACACTGCAGAAACAACAAGAATTTTATCTGTATGGGACATGACAACTGAAGGAGTCCCACCTAATGGTTTTTATAAGGGAACAGAATATACATTTTCTGATATTAATGCAGATAAATTTGTATGCAAAGATTTTATAGGACACGGAACTGCAGTTGCTGGTATTGCTGCAGGAATCAGCGGAGCAGCTCCGGAAGCATCAATTATAGCAGTAAAGCTTGGTAGTTCAGAAACTCGCACAACCGACATAATGAGAGGTATAAAATATATTATTGATAAAGCAATTAATTATAACATGCCCTGCGTAATCAACTTAAGTTATGGTACGAATAATGGTTCTCATAGAGGCCAATCTTTATTTGAAACTTATATTGATGACATATCAAGACTTTGGAAAACAGTAATTGTATGTGCTTCCGGAAACGAAGGATATAGCGGCCACCATTTTAAAGGAAATATTAAAGAAAATAATCCACTAAATTTGAACTTTAACGTTTCATCTAATAAAAATAATGTTTACTTATCACTTTGGAAAAATTTTTCCGATATTGTTAATTTTGAATTAGTTAATCCCAGCGGGATGTCTACAGGCATAATTACACCATTGGTTCGAGATATTAGTTTAAACTTACACAATGTTAAAATATCTTTTTCTTTTGGTGAACCAAATCATTATAGTGCAGCTCAGGAAATTTACGTTAATTTAGGAGCAGCATCAGACCTAATGGACGGTATTTGGACTCTAATATGTTACGGTGAAAAAATAGTAGACGGTAATTTTGACGTTTGGCTCCCGACAATTGATGAAGTGTCTGAACGTACTTCATTTCTTGAATCTACTCCAGACATGACGATGACATTACCGGCTACTGCGGTTACTCCAATTTCTGTTGGCGGTTATAGGCCCGAAACTGACACTGTTTGCACCTTTTCAGGAAGAGGCGGCACAATGCATGAAATTGGACTGCCTCAATTGGATTTGACAGCTCCTGCCGAAAACATCTATACAGCAAAATCCGGCGGTGGTTTTGATACATATACGGGAACCAGCATGGCTGCCCCATTTGTTTCTGGAGCAGCGGCTCTTATGATGGAATGGGGAATTGTAAAAGGGAATGATCCTTTTCTTTACGGACAGCGTGTTAAAGCTTTCCTATGCAAAAATGCAGTCCGAAATACATATTTAACCTATCCCAATCCTCTTTGGGGATATGGAAAACTAAGTCTTTGTGACACCATCGATGATTTGGAACTATATAAAAGGAGAATTTAATATGGAACTTTCAAATGAGATCAAAAATTTTATACAATCGCCCGACACTCTTGATTTTATAGTCAGAAGTTCCGATTATCTTGATGAATTTATAAAAGAAAATCCTAATATAACAATTACACAGACTCTATCCGGAAGATATATTATCGGTTATATAGATAAAAGTCACTATGATGATTTGCTTTCTTATTTAAGCACATCGTTTATAAGTTCTGCACCTGTAATATTGGGAACACTGGACCGTCCTCCTCTTGATTCAGCCGGAATTATACCGGTTCATAACCAACCGTATCTTGACTTAAAAGGCAGAGGCGTTTTAGTTGGTATCGTAGACACAGGTATTGATTATATGCAAAAAAGCTTTATTTATGAAGACGGAACAAGTAAAATTCAATTTATATATGATCAAACAGCTGAAGGAGATCCTCCTGACGGTTTCTTTTTCGGACATGAATACAATAATGAACAAATTAACTCCGCATTATCTTCTGAAAATCCTCATGATATAGTTCCTGAACATGATAAATCAGGCCACGGAACCTTTTTGGCCTCGGTAGCTGCAGGAAGAGAAATAGATGATTTTTCAGGAGCAGCGCCTGAGGCTGATATAATTGCCGTTAAATTAAAAAAAGCCCGGCCATTTTATCTTGAAAAATTTTGCGTTCCAGACCAACAGGAATACGCTTTTGAATCAAGTGCAGTAATGGTAGGTATTGAATATATTATAAAAAAGGCTCATGAATTGAAAAGGCCGGTAGTAATTTGTCTTGGTCTAGGTACAAACTTTGGAAGTCACGATGGTTTCAGTATATTTGAAGAATATTTAAGCGGTATATCTAATTTAAAAGGAGTTTGTATTTGTAATGCAGCCGGAAATGAATGTCAGGAGCGCCATCATACATCAGGAAAACTCAACACAGTTGGTGAAACTCAGAATGTTGATGTAAGAGTAGGCAGCAACGCCGGTAACATATGTATTTCGCTTTGGAATACTGTATCCGATAGGCTTTCTGTATCAATTCGGTCACCATCCGGAGAATTAGTTGGACGTGTACCGGCAAAAGCGGGCACAAGCACAGAGGTAAAGCTTGTTCTTGAGAATACCAGAGTAACTGTAGAATATTATATGCCGCTGGAGGGCAGCGGCGGTCAGTTAACAGTTGTGCGAATATTAGATGCTACTCCCGGAATATGGACCATTATTGTTCATGGTGACATTATTCTTAATGGTGTTTATCACTCATGGCTTCCAATGTCAGGATTTGTGTCTACAGATGTAGAATTCCTGTCTGCTTCACCATATTACACCACAACTATTCCAGGGACAGCAATTGGCACTATATGCTGTGGAGCTTATAATAGTTTAAGCCAAAGTCTTTATCAAAAATCCTCTTGGGGTCCATCGAGGGCAGAAGTAACTCTTCCGGATTTAGTAGCTCCCGGCGTTAATATAGGCGGGTACTTTCCGTATGGATTTGGCCAAATGAGCGGCACAAGTGCTGCTGCCGCAATAACCAGTGGTGCCTGCGCACTTTTAATGCAATGGGGAATTGTAAATGGAAACGATGTATCATTAAGCACCTATCAAATACGGGCTTACTTGATACGCGGATGTGTAAAAAGCATTGCAATGGATTATCCCAATGAACAATGGGGATACGGAACCTTAAATCTAATGCAGTCTTTCCATCTGATGCGTGAATTATAAAACTTAGAATTTTTTTATATAAAAATCTTTTGATAAAATAATTTTGTCAATGGAATTAATGGTTTGAAGATAAGTGCAGATAAATTCATAATAATATTTATTAGAAACATTTATTATTTTTTAATCACAATTTATATATTGTAATTATTATGTCGTAGTAAGATTTACATTCATGTTAATTATCTGCCATTTGTTGGTTTAATCTGGTACACTATTAATTATATATATTAAAAAATAAATATCTGTTATATTATTTATGACTGATATATTAGTTTATGTGAAATGTGCTATATACTTTTAAAAATATAATAGGCAGAAATTCATGACATATCTTTAATTAGTAGTTTAACAATTAATTTTAATGTAAACAAATAAATATAAATCACGGAGGTATAAATATGATTATTCATGTCGTCAAACCAGGAGAAACACTAACCGGTATCGCTAATGAATACAATGTAAATTTAAATAATTTTTTAGCTGATAATGGTTTAAACACCAACTCAAGGGCTGTTATCGGTCAAGCATTGGTTATACTGCAACCCGAAACACAATATATAGTTCAGCAGGGAGATACTCTGACAGGTATAGCAAACAGATATAATGTCAGCATTAAAACTTTATTAAGAAACAATTATTTCTTAAAAGGCAGTACAAACATTTCACCGGGTCAAACAATAGTAATTAAATATCAAGATGAAAACAGAACAACATCATTTATAACCAACGGATATGCTTATCCGTTCATAAGTCGCGAACTTCTTCGAGAACAGCTGCCTTATATGACATACTCTACCCCATTTACTTATGGGATAAGAGAAGACGGTGGATTGGTTAATTTAGAAAACGATGAGTGGATGATTGCTATGGCAAACAGCTTTGGAACCAAAAATTTAATGCACCTTTCAACATTAACTGAAGCTGGAAACTTCAGCAATGAAAGAGCAAATCTTGTCTTCACAAATGAAAATATACAAAGTAAATTAATCAATGAGACTATTGGTAACATGGAACGAAAAGGATATGACGGTCTTGATATAGATTTTGAATTTATATACCCGGAAGATAGATATGATTATGTTATATTTCTCCAAAATATGTACAAAGCTATAAATCCTCTTGGATACCCGCTATTTTCAGCGCTTGCTCCAAAAGTTAGCGACACACAGCAAGGAACTTTATATGAAGGTCATGATTATGGCGCTATTGCCTCATCTGTGGATAAAGTGTTACTTATGACTTATGAGTGGGGATATACATATGGACCGCCAATGGCTGTGGCTCCAATAAATAAAGTTAATGAAGTGGTGGAGTATGCTCTGACCCGCATATCTTCTTCAAAAATACTTTTAGGCGTTCCGACTTATGGTTATGACTGGCCCTTGCCATTTGAACAAGGAGTAACAAAAGCAACATCTTTATCACCGGTAGAATGTATTAGGATAGCGGAAGCAAATAATGCAGAAATACAATTTGACACTGTTGCGCAATCACCATGGTTCAGATACACAGATAATGAAGGGCGACTTCATGAAGTTTGGTTTGAAGATCCAAGAAGTATTACCGCCAAACTCCAGCTTGCCGAACGTTACAATTTATCAGGAATTGGCTACTGGAATCTCATGCGGGAGTTTCCACAAAATCTAGTAATTCTAAATGCAAATTATAATATAATTACTTTATAATTATAAAATACATCATACAGATAATAAGTATAAATATTTCTATTATTGACAACTGCGTATTTATTTATATAAAAATAAACAAATATTTTACTTATAATACATCGATATTACTGCTGCAGCATATGTATCATAAACTTAATATAATATATATCTTTTTGGTGTATATATATTCAACAGAATTTTTGATATAAAAAATTGTGCTCTTTATTAGATTATTAAAAGGGTGTGAAAACATACCCTTTTATATTTTTGCTATGACATTTTCAATAAAGAAAATGTTACTATAGCCTGATAACTGCAAATTTTTTTGACCAACATATCAATACTTCAGAGTATTATTTAGAAATAAGAAATTAGAAGATTAATTAATAGGTTTATATATAATGATAATATAATTAATCTTTAAACTTATACATTATAAAGAAAAATATTATTGTTAGATAAATATCCTAAAACTTATTAATATATCTTTACTCTATACAGAGTAAGGTTTGATATAAAAAATTTAAGAAGATTTTGGGATTCGCATTTCATGAATCACACTTCGTTTCAAAATATATAAAATTCTGATACAATCCATCTGTAGTATATTGAAGGGAGGTGTTTTTTGTGATAAATAAAAACAATCAACAGATTATAAAAACTGTATTGAGCGAAATCTTACTATCTAAAAGAAAGGAATATAAACTTACTCAGGAGGCTATGGCTCATAAGTGCCATATTACATGCAGATCATATGTAAATTTAGAAAACGCTGTAAGTATACCGTCAACCCCAACTTTTATAAACATATTAATTATTTGTGATATAGACCCCGGTGAGTTTATAAAAAAATTAAAAAACGCTGGAGATTATACCTGAACCGATAACAACTATATTTGCACCGACAGGCGCGGCATTTAAAGCCGCGTTTTTTTTATTTAATTATAAAATTTATTATGCAATTATTACTCATATTTTGCAAAAAGTATTAGCAAGTAAAATTCATATGCGGCAATTAAACATATAGCTTGGAATAAAAATTGATAAAATTTACACATTTTGTATATTAGGAGTGAAATGATGAATATATTAAAATTATGCTTTGGAAAGACATTATACTTTAGAAGAATGGAACTGAAATTAAATCAAGAAAAAATGGCAGAAAAATGCTGTCTCTCCCCACGTCAATACATAGATTTAGAAAATGGGAAAAGACTACCGTCATTTAAGAGTTTAATTAATATAATTATAAATGGCGGCATAGACTTAAATTTATTTGTAGAAAAAATTATTAAAGCTGGATACATACCTGAAGATTCAGTGGGGAAATAGAATATATGTTTTTAAACAAGTAGAAACAGGCTTCTTAAAAAAGTTACAAGAAGCCTGTTTGGCATATTTAATTATCAATTTTAATCTTGTAATCAAAAATATATGCTATAATATTATAATAGTTATAAATTTCTCCTTTTAATAATATTCTGTCATTGTTAGTAATCAATATAGTTCATTTTGGAGTGCATATAATTTATCTGATGTAAGTTTTTATTGAAATTTATACATATGAATTTTTAAAACATATAATATTTAAAATTTATAAAAATATAAATTATCTTTCCATTTTCCAATACTGCACGCTGTATGGAGGAAGCTTGCTTCCGCCGCCGAAGTCGTGTACTTCGTCAGTAATTAAATCGACAGCCATTCCACATTGAGCGTCAAAGTGTGCGGTGAAAGATGAATCATCAATATTTATTGCGACAAGCACACGTTCATCTTCAAATTTTCTCTGAAAAATTGCTTGTTTATTTGTTAGCAGAACAGATTCAAAACTTCCATAACAGAGCGCTTTTGATTCCATATGTGCCTTTGATAATTTTGAAATTAACTCTGTAAGTTCATTTTCAATAGGAGCTTCAAAGCTTTGACGCAGTGCATTGTCTCCATTTTCTTTCTTTCCTTTTGCGCCCCATTCACTTCCGTAGTAAATACATGGAACTCCGGGCATACTAAATAATAACCCATATATAAGGGGTAAATGTTCTGAAACATTAAGCAAATCAGCAATTCTAGTAACATCATGATTATCAACAAAATTTAAAAGATGTTTATCTTTATAAAGCGACCAATTTTCGGGTCCAAACTGTCTAATTAGCGAATGGATTATTTCGAACATATTCTCAGAATTAAAGCTCGAATATAGTCCCTTGTAGCATTCATAATTTGTGCAGCTGTGAAGTTTGTCATCTGAAACGAATAGATTGTAATCCCCATGCAGTAATTCTCCGATTAAAACAAAATCTTCTTTAATTTGATTACAATGATATCTTAAAGTTTTTAAAAAATCTTGATCCAAACAATAAGCTACATCAAGTCTAAGTCCGTCTATATCGAATTCATTTACCCAAAAATCTACGCATTCCAGTATATAATTTACAACTTCTTGGTTTCTCAAATTTAATTTAACCAGCTCATAATGTCCTTCCCAGCCTTCATACCAAAATCCGTCATTATAATTACTGTTACCGTCAAAATTTATATAAAACCAATCTTTATATTGTGAATCCCACTTTTTCTCTATAACGTCTTTAAAAGCCCAAAAGCCGCGTCCTACGTGGTTAAAAACACCGTCTAAAACCACTTTTATGCCGTTTTCATGCAAATTCTGAGCTACCATCTTAAAGTCTTTGTTATTACCAAGTCTGCAGTCAATATTTTTATAATCTCTTGTGTCATAACCATGATTATCAGAATCAAAAATAGGCGAAAAATAAACCGCATTACATCCAACCTTTTTTATGTGCGGTATCCAATCCACAACTTTTTTTATTCTATTTTTATATATTCCATCGTTTTCTGTTGGAGCGTCACAAAATCCCAAAGGATAGATTTGATAAAATACACTTTCGTCATACCACATAACTATTCCTCACTTTCATCAAAATAATATACAAATTTAATCTTTTGTTTATTATACTATACTAAACCATCATTGTCACGTTAAATTTACCTTATTTATAAATAAATTTATAATTGTAACAAAAATTAGAGTATAGCGTAACATACAATAGGTGATTCTTATGTTTATTTGGCAAAAAAAGTTAAAGTATAGGCTCGGATTATCAGGAAAAAGGTGTAAACGTCACAGAACATACTATAATAGAAAATCATCTTCAAAAATTAAATTTTATATTATCCTAATTTTAGTCATAGTTTCATGTGTATTTTTATTTAATTCAATTGAAAACCATATTGATCCAGTAATTAAAGATTTGTCATTATCAGTATTAAACAGTGAAGTTACAAAAGAATGTAATTCAGCTGTCAGCGAATTAATAAATGAATCAAATATTAACTATGATTCAATAATAAATATGACAAAAGACAGCAGCGGAAATGTAAAAAGTCTTGAAACCAATTACAGGGAGATAAACCTTTTAAAATCTGAACTTGCTGTAAATGTTCAGAATAGAATTGATAAAATAAACAGCGTCGATATATCAATTCCAATACTTTCTATGTTTTCGAGTAAGTTCTATTCCGGGTACGGAATACCTGTATCATTGCGTGTTTTAACAAATGAGAATGTAAAGGTTGAGTTTTGTAATGAATTTATTTCCGCTGGAATTAATCAAACAAAACATTTAATAAAAGTAAAAGTTACAACAGCACTGGGTGTTGTTTTGCCTGTAAGAGGAGACCTTGAAGACATAGTTACAGAAGTACCCATTGCAGAATCAGTCATAGTTGGCGATGTTCCAGATACATATCTTGACTTTAATTAATTAAATCTCTTTAATTTTGCGCTTAATATTTTATATTTAAACTAATTTTGCTTGATTTTTTTATCGCTTTGGTATATAATGCCTTAAGTAAATATATATGTTGTTTTTAATAGCAATATAAAATCTGGAGGTTTATATATGGATGTAAACACTTTTGGTGAATATGTCACAATCGTTGCAGAGGAAGACGGAGTAACTATTATTGGTTTAACCAGAGGAAAAGACACACGGTTTCACCATACTGAAAAATTAGATAAAGGTGAGGTTTATATTGCTCAGTTTACAGAGAATACTTCTGCAATAAAAATTAGAGGTAAATCAAAATTATATACAAAAATGGGAGTAATAAACATAGGTGAGGAGAAATAATCAATGAGAAGAAAAACTAAAATAATATGTACACTTGGTCCAGCCACAGATGAGCCAGAAGTTTTAAAGCAGCTTATGCTGAATGGGATGAATTGCGCCAGGATAAATTTTTCTCATGGTACTCATGAGGAACATTTGGTTCGTATAAATGCAGTGAAGAAAATGCGTGATGAACTCGGCCTTCCAATAGCCCTTTTACTTGACACTAAAGGCCCTGAAGTGAGAACCGGAGATTTTGAAAATGGAAAAGTTGAACTCGTTGAAGGACAGAGCTTTACTCTTACTCCTAAAAATATAGTTGGCGATAACACTCGTTCATCAATCACATATAAGGATTTGGCAAAAGATGTATATGCAGGCGCCAAAATTTTGATTGACGATGGATTAATTGAAATGAAGGTTACCGGCATCAAAGGTTCTGACGTAGTATGTGAGGTTTTAAACGGCGGTCCTGTCAGCAATCATAAAAGTATAAATGTTCCGGGAATTGAGCTTGGAATGGAATATATGAGCAAAAAAGATGTTGAAGATATTAAATTTGGAATTGAACAGGATTTTGATTTTATAGCAGCATCATTTGTCCGTTCAGCTTTTGATGTTCTTGACATAAAAAGGATATTGGAACAAAACGGCGGAGAAAATATTCAAATCATTTCAAAGATAGAAAACAGGCAGGGTGTTGACAACATTGAATCAATATTAAAAGTCAGCGAAGGAATAATGGTAGCAAGAGGAGATATGGGAGTTGAAATATCCTTTGACGAACTCCCTGCCATTCAGAAAAAGCTGATAAAACAATGTTATACAGAGGGTAAAAAGGTTATAACTGCGACACAGATGCTTGAAAGTATAACACATAATCCGAGACCAACCCGTGCTGAAATTTCTGATGTGGCAAATGCGGTTTATGACGGAACTTCCGCCGTTATGCTTTCGGGCGAAACGGCTGTCGGTGAATATCCGGTTTTGGCTCTTCAAACTATGGCAAGAATCTGTATTAAAACAGAAGAGAATATAGATTATGTTAAGAGGTTTGAAAATTTGCATTTAAATCAAACAACCAGTGTTTCAAATGCGATAAGCCACTCGTCATGTACGACTGCACATGATATCGGTGCAGCTGCAATCATAACTGTCACTCAGTCCGGATATACTCCGCGTCAGATTTCTGCTTATCGTCCTAAATGCCCTATTATTGCAGGTGCTTTAAATAAAAAAATATGGCGTCAGCTGAATTTGTCATGGGGCGTCACTCCTATTATGACAGAAGTTAAGAGCACAAGCGATGAGCTTTTTGAACATGCTGTGAATTGTGCAGTAAGAGAAACTAAACTGGTTAAAAAGGGTGATGTAGTTGTTCTCACCGGAGGTTCGCCGTTAGGTATAAGCGGAACTACAAACATTTTAAAAGTTCTGTTGGTTGGGGATATACTAGCGTCAGGACAAAGTCTTTCAAATAAATCAATAAGCGGAAAAGTTTGTGTTGCTTCCAATAACAATGAGGCTTTAAAATATTTTGAAGACGGCGATATATTGGTAATACCTGAGACTTCTAATTCTATAATTTCTATATTAAAAAAAGCCTCAGCGATTATAACAGAAGTTTCCGGAAGCACGTCACATGCCGCCATTGTTGGAATGACTTTGGATATTCCTGTTTTGGTAGGTGTTAAAAATGCGACAAAGATTCTGAAAAACGGTACCACGGTTACAATAGACGGAATAAGAGGACAAGTTTACTCCGGTATAGCAAAGATAGTATAAGGAGAGATAAAATTGTTTAAAACAAAAATTACGGTTCGATACTGTGAAGTTGACAGTATGGGAGTAGTGCATCACTCTAGATATTTTCCTTGGTTTGAAGTCGGCCGCACTGAATTCTTTAAAACTTCAGGTATGTCATACAGAGAAGTTGAAGAAAACGACGTTTTGCTTCCTTTGCTTGACTGCTATTGTAAGTTTATTAAGGGTGCTAAGTATCAGGATGATGTTTGGATTGAGGTTAATTTAAAGAAATTGGGCGTTGCAAAATGCGTTTTTGAATATAACGTTATTAGAGATGACGGTGAATTATTAGCCACAGGATATACCACTCATGGTTTCACTGACAGAAAATTTAAACCACTAAATCTTTTGAAGAAATACCCTGAAATTTATGCTTGTATAAAAAATCTGCAAAGTTTTAATAATGAAGCGTAGTATATTATTCTATTAGATTTATATAATAAGGATGAGTAATTCTCATCCTTATTTTTATTGACATTATAAAATAAATATGCTATGATTATTACAAGTTAGGAATTGCTAACTTTTTACAAATGTTCCAATTATTGAAAGGAGCTGTTGTTATGAGGTCTGAGCTAAAAATTGACGGGATGACCTGTGCTGCATGCAGCGGAAGAATAGAACGTGTTTTAGCAAAAACGAACGGTATTGAAGAAATCAATGTTAATTTAACAACTGAAACGGCAACTGTAAGTTTTGACCAAACACTTATAACAAATGATGAAATAATAAATAAAATTAAAAAAATGGGTTTCGGAGCTGAGGTTTACGACGAATCAAAAGAAAATTCCAATCAAAGAGAGTTTAGAAATCTAAAAATATATCTTATATTTTCTATAATATTAACCACCCCTCTGATTTTGGGAATGATTGCCTCGTGGCTTGGAATTCATATAATGTTTCTTCATGACCCGATTTTTCAATTAATCTTAGCTACACCGGTGCAGTTTATAATAGGTTATAGATTTTATAAACCAGCGTTTTATGCTATAAAATCAAAAAGCCCTAATATGGACGTTCTTGTTTCTATTGGAACGCTGTCTGCATATTTTTTCAGTTTATATAATGTGATAGCAGGTAATATAGTACATGGACAGATGGATGGTCTTTATTTTGAATCGTCCATGACTATTATTACTTTAATATTGCTGGGAAAATATTTGGAATTAAGAGCAAGAGTTAAAACAAGCGAAGCTATACAGTCGCTGATAAAACTACAGCCGCAAAATGCAAATCTTCTTCGTGACGGAGTTATAACTACAGTACCGCTCTCTATGTTGAATGCCGGAGATGTAGTTGTTATCAATCCGGGCGAAAAAATACCAATTGATGGTGTTATAAAAAGCGGACGGTCAACAGTAGATGAATCTATGCTTACGGGCGAAAGTCTTCCTGTTGACAAAAAAATTGGAGACAATGTATTTTGTGCTACAATTAATAAAATGGGCGTTATACAAGTAGAAGCTGAAAAAATTGGTAAGGAAACAACGTTATCAAATATAATCACATATGTTAGAAATGCCCAGGGCAAGAAAGCTCCAATACAAAAGATAGCGGATAAGGTTTCAGCTGTTTTTGTTCCGGCTATTATGATAATAGCTCTGATAACTCTTTTTGCTTGGTATTTTATTACTAAAAACTTTGAAACTTCTTTGATAAACGCAGTATCAGTTTTGGTTATTGCATGTCCATGTTCTCTTGGACTTGCAACCCCAACAGCAATTATGGTTGGTACGGGGCTCTGTGCTAATCACGGAATACTTGTAAAAAGCGGTGAAATATTAGAAATATCCTCAAAAATAAACACAGTTGTATTTGACAAGACCGGTACTATAACTAAAGGAACGCCTGATGTCACCGACTTAATATTATCTAATCAGGAAGATAAAGAAACATTTTTGAAAATAATCGGCGGATTGGAATTTGGAAGTGAGCATCCGCTTGGTAAGGCTATTTATACACATTGTGTTAAAAATGTTAATGGTTTGCTGGAGCTTGAGGAAACTGAAGCAAAAGTAGGAATGGGTATAGAGGGAAAAGATAAGGAAGGAAATGTATATAGAATCGGAAATAGAAAACTAATGAATTCAGCTAATATTGAGATAAGCAATATAGATTTAAAAAAAGCGTCCGAATTTGAAATGCAAGGTAAGACTGTAATGTTTGTATCCGAAAACACGAATTTTATTGGAGCCGTAGCCCTTTCTGACACAGTTAAGGAAACATCTGTTCAAGCAGTTAACAGATTGAGCAGAATGGATATTGATGTTTGTATGCTGACAGGTGACAATGATGCGACTGCTGCAGCAATTGCTAAGTCGGTAGGTATAAAAAAAGTGTTTGCTAACGTGTTGCCTCATGAAAAATCAGAAAAAATATTGTCTTTTAAGTCAAAAGACAATGTTGTGGCCATGGTTGGCGATGGAATTAATGATGCGCCTGCATTAGTCAGTGCTGATATAGGTATAGCAATGGGCGATGGGACAGACGTTGCTATTGAAGCTGCAGATATAACTTTATTGAGAGGAGACCCAAATGCAGTTTGTGACGGAATTTATCTTTCTAAAATGACTATGAAAAAGATAAGACAAAATCTATTTTGGGCCTTTATATATAATGGAATAGGAATTCCGTTCGCAGCCTTTGGATTTCTCAACCCGGCAATTGCAGGTGCAGCTATGGCTCTCAGCAGTGTTTCGGTTGTGACTAATTCATTACTTTTGAAAAGAATAAAGATAAAATAAAAATATAGAGGTGTTAATATGAAAACTTCAGAGATTAAAATTAAAGGCATGAGCTGCAACCATTGCGTTGCTTCTATACAAAAAGCTCTTTCAGCTTTAGAAGGCGTAAAAAGTGTTGATGTCAGCCTTGAAAACGAAATGGCGACAGTTGAATATGATGAGGCCAAAACAGAAGAAAGCATTTTTAAAAATGTAATAGACGATATTGGATTTGAAGCAGTTTAATGTTTCTGTATAATTAACCGGACGTACTTTATAATTAAGTGCGTCCGGTTTTTATTTATATAATATATAACAAATTAAGACAAAATATATTGACTTATAGCTGGTAAAAGTGGTATAATGTCTTTTATATGAATTGAATATATAACTTTATGGATGTGATAATTTTGAGTTTTGGAAAGATTACGCATACTCCGGTAGGACTTGCCGATGTATTATGTGATGAGTATGAACTTAAACTGCGTATAGAAAATACAGCTTGTACAGTTTTTAAAGATTATGGTTATCGAATGGTTCAAATTCCGACTTTTGAATATTTCGATGTGTATAATGTTACTACCCCGACTCAGGCGGAACATATGTTTAAGTTTTTTGACAATGATGGAAGAATGCTTGCTCTTCGCCCCGATTTAACTACCTCTGTAGCGCGTATGGCGGCAACTAAGCCGGCTGCCGGTAAATTGCCGCTTCGTATTTCTTACTGTGGAAGCGCTTTCAGAAATGAGGAAAATTTCAGTCAAGCACGCCAGCGTGAATTCACACAAGTCGGAGTTGAACTAATTGGTGACAACAGTGTAAATGCTGATGCTGAAATAATTCAAATTGCAATAGAAACATTTTTAAAATCCGGAATTAAAAATTTTCAAATTGATTTGGGTCAGGTTGAATTTTTTAAAGGTTTGGTTGAACAAACCGGCTTGAGTGACAGCGAAAGCGATTTAATACGCAGTCATATAAATGACAAAGATTTTATTGCTGTTCAGTCTGTTCTTGACAATTTAAATATTAACAGCAATATGAAATCAATGTTTCAGAACCTAGCAACAATGTTTGGCGGAATTGAAATTGTTGATAAGGCTCTTTGTGATAATGACTTAAACCAACGTTCCAAAGACGCGTTAAAAAACTTGAAGGATGTTTATTCAATTCTAGTTGAAAAAGATTTGGACAAATATGTTTCAATTGATTTGGGAATGGTTCAAAATATAGACTATTATACCGGAATTATTATACGTGGATTTACATATGGCGTAGGATTTCCAATTTGCAGCGGAGGAAGATATGATAATTTGTTGGCGAAATTTGGAAGAGACATTCCTGCTACGGGTATAGCTATAGGCGTAGAGCGCGTCATGGCTTCAATATATGATGAAAATAATGACAGTGACAAGGAAATAAGCAGCAGCGAATACGTTACCGTGGCTCTTGCTAAAGGCAGATTGGCGGAATTATCTGTAGATATATTTGAAAAAATAGGATTTGATGTAAATCAAATTAAAGAAAAAACAAGAAAATTAATTTTTACTGATGAAGAAAATAAGTTAAAATTTATACTGGTAAAAGCTTCCGACGTACCGACTTATGTTGAATACGGTGCCGCGGATATAGGTATTGTAGGTAAGGATACGCTTTTAGAAAACAATAAAAATCTGTATGAAGTTTTAGACTTAGGTTTTGGAAAATGCAAAATGGCAGTAGCCGGTCCTAAAGAAATGAAAGACAGGATTGATAAACAAAACATTATGCGTGTTGCAAGCAAATATCCTAGAATTGCCAGAGAATATTTCCATAAAGTTAAAGGGCAGACCGTTGATATTATAAAGTTAAATGGCTCAGTTGAGTTAGGTCCGTTAGTTGGACTTTCAGATGTCATTGTAGATATAGTCGAAAGCGGTAAAACTTTAAAGGAAAATGGTCTTGATGTTTTGGAAAAAATTTGTGATTTAAGCGCCAGACTTGTGGTAAACCGAGTTAGCATGAAGTTAAAACGCGATAAAATTGTTGATATTATTCAAAAGATGAAAGGAGAAATAAACTGTTGAAGATTTACCCCGCAATAGACATAATAGGTAGAGAATGCGTCAGACTCGTTAAAGGCGATTATTCTCAAAAGACAACTTATTCACAAAATCCGGTTGAGGTTGCAAAAAAGTGGGAAGAAGCAGGCGGTGAATTTCTTCATATCGTTGATTTGGATGGTGCAAAATCAGGTGATATGCCAAATTTTGAACTCATAAGAACTATAGTATCTGAACTTAATATACCGGTTGAAGTTGGCGGAGGAATCCGCAGTATGGAATGTGTGGATAAGTATTTAAACGCTGGGATTGCGAGAGTTATCTTGGGAACTTCAGCTCTTAAAAATCCCGATTTTGTCAAATTGGCTGTCGAAAAATACGAGGATAAAATTGCTGTCGGAATAGATGCTAAAAACGGTATGGTAGCAATCAGCGGTTGGGAAGATGTCAGCAATACGCCTGCTGTTGAGTTTGCAAAGTTAATGGAAAGTATCGGAGTTAGATATATAATTTATACTGATATAGCAACTGATGGTATGTTAAATGGTCCTAATATAGAGGCTATGGCAGAAATGCTTGAAAATGTTAATGTAAACATAATAGCTTCCGGAGGTGTAACTACTTTAAATGATGTGAAAAAACTTGCTGCTTTAGGCGTAGAAGGCGCTATAATAGGCAAGGCGCTATATACCGGAAATATTGATTTAAAAGAAGCTATTTTGAAAGGAAGATGTTAATAATGGAATTTGTAAAGGATTTGAAGTTCGATGAAAAAGGTTTGATACCTGCCGTTGCACAAGATGCGGTGAGCGGTGAGATATTGATGCTTGCATATATGAACGAAGAGAGCATTAAACAGACAATTGAAACAGGACATGCTGTGTATTTTAGCAGAAGCCGTCAAGAGCTGTGGGAAAAAGGCGCTACTAGCGGCAATATTCAGAATGTGGTTGATATGTATGTTGATTGTGATCGAGACGCTATAGTATTAAAGGTTAATCAAACCGGCAATGCTTGTCATACTAACAATCACTCTTGTTTTTTCCGTAAGGTTGAGAATGGAAAGCTTATAGAAATTCCTACCGGACTAGCAGCGAGACCTGGAATTTTATATGATGTTTATAACGTAATTGTTGACCGTGTGAAAAATCCAAAAGAAGGTTCATATACAAATTACCTATTTGAAAAGGGCATAGACAAAATGCTGAAAAAAGTAGGAGAAGAAGCTGCAGAAGTTATCATAGCTTCAAAAAATTATGTAAAATCAGAAGTTCAATATGAAACAGCAGATTTACTTTATCATCTGTCTGTTGTTTTGGTTGAGCAGGGCTTAACTTGGGATGATATATTTATTGAGCTGCAAAAAAGATATAAATAATATTCAAAATTTATTCAGGAGGTAATAAAAATGGTAGGAATTGAGCACGTGGGAATATTTTCAAATGACACTGCCGCACTTAAGGATTGGTATATTGACATGTTCGGCTGGAAGGTTGTTTATGACAATGGCAAAGGAACATTTTTCTTAAAAGCAGATGACGGTGGCATGATTGAATTTTGTAAAACTGATATTGACGGCGGAAAACAGGATATGAAAGCAACCGGTATCAGACATATTGCAATTTCTGTCTCCGATTTTGATGGAATGGTAAAAAAACTTATGGATGCCGGCGTTAAGGTTCTGACAGAAGCTGCTGTTAATCCAAAAGGAATTGGAACAATGTTTTTTGAGGATCCTGACGGAAATGTTCTTCATTTGATTAACAGACCTTCTCCGCTATAAACCATACCTAAGTTGTTTGGCACAAATTAGGTTTACAAGATAAAAGCTTGTAAACCTATTTGTGTTTTGTTTATAATATGTAAGATTTTACAGCCAAATGATATAAGTTAATTTCAGATAATTTTATTAAATTAATTTATATTATTTGGTTTAAAATATAAGAAGAGGAAGTAACCATTTTGTTTAGTGAAATTTCAAATACCGGCGAATTAAAAAAAATGAATATTGAACAGCTTCAAAAATTGGCTTCAAGTATAAGGTCTTTTTTGATTGAAAAAGTCTCAAAAACAGGAGGTCATTTATCTTCAAACCTTGGAGTTGTTGAACTTACTATTGCTCTTCACAAAGTGTTTGACCTTGACCAAAATGATGATATTATTTGGGATGTAGGTCATCAAAGCTATACCCATAAGATTTTAACAGGCAGGGCAAATAAGTTTGATATGCTAAGAAAATATGACGGTATAAGCGGATTTCCTAAAACATCTGAGGATAAAAGGGATACCTTTAATACTGGTCATAGCTCTACTTCAATATCAGCTGCAAGCGGAATAGCTAAAGCTAAAGAGTTAAAAGGGATTTCAGGAAAAACAATTGCAGTAATTGGCGACGGAGCCATGACAGGCGGAATGGCATTTGAAGCATTAAATTATTCCGGTCATACAACCAAAAACTTAATAATTATTTTAAACGACAATGATATGTCTATATCAAAAAATGTAGGCGGAATTTCAAAAGCATTAAAGCGTTTAAGAAATGCAAATAGATACCTTAAATTTAAGCAAGATGTTAAATTAGCACTAGATAATATACCTGTTGTAGGAACACCAACTAAAAAGGGGTTAACAAAATTTAAAAGCGACTTAAAAAAAATAGTAATAAATGGGGACAGCGTATTTGAAAGTATGGGATTTACATACATGGGTCCTGTAGACGGACATAACTTTGAAGAGTTATTTACTATTCTGGAACATTCTAAAACAGTTGAAGAACCAGTGTTTATACATGTTCATACAAAGAAAGGAAAGGGATATTTACCTGCTGAAAACCAACCAGAGCTGTTCCATGGCGTTGGTTGTTTTGAACCATCTACCGGCAGAATTATATGCAACAATGACAGAATCACATGGTCAGAATGCTTTGGAAATACCATGTGTAAATTAGCTGAAAAAAATAAAGATTTGGTTGCAATAACAGCCGCAATGCCATTCAGCACAGGATTGGTTGAATTTTCTCAGAAGTATCCTCAAAGATTTTTTGATGTTGGAATAGCCGAGCAGCATGCGGTCACATTTTCCGCCGGTTTTACAATAGCAGGAATAGTTCCTGTTTTTGCTGTTTATTCCACTTTTCTTCAAAGAGCTTATGACCAAATTCTTCATGATGTTTCACTTCAGAATCTTCATATGATTTTTGCAATTGACCGTTCAGGTCCGGTAGGCGCTGACGGTGAAACACACCAAGGAGTATATGATATATCATATCTTTCACCAATGCCAAATATGACTATTTTTTCTCCTGCTTTAGCAGAAGACTTTGAAGCTATACTAAATATATCTGTAAATGATTTAAATGGACCTGTTGCTATAAGATATCCCAGAGGTTCTATCTTACACCGTTCAGACTTCTCTAATGTTTCTTTTCCAAAATTGGAATATAGAAACTGTTTTAAGGCTAAGGTGTTAGAGACCTATAATACTGTTGATGTATTAATAGTTTCTGTTGGTGTAATGTTGAAAAACGCTATAGAAACAAAAAAACTATTAAATGATATGGGATTTTCAGTTTCTTTGGTTGACGCATTTTGTATCAAACCGATTGATATTTCAACTATAAGAAGAGAAAGCAACAAAGCTAAAATTGTTGTAACAATTGAAAATAATGTAATAATCGGTGGGTTTGGAGAAATTCTTCAGTCTCAGCTCGACCGCTCAATTGTTAAATTTGCTTACAAAGACGAGCCAATCCCTCAGGGAAGCGTAAAAGAACTTGAGGAAAAGTATGGTTTATCACCGCAGTCTATAGCGGATAAAATAAAAAAATTACTGAGGTGATATATTGTTATGGGAAAACAGAGACTTGATAATTTTTTAGTAGAAAACGGATACATTGAAACTCGCAGCAAAGCACAGTCTTTAATTATGGCCGGAAGTGTTTATGTCAATAACCAGAAAGCATTAAAAGCCGGTGAACAAATAAAAGGCGATGAAACTATAGAAGTTAGAGATAATGGTATTAAGTATGTAAGCCGCGGAGGTCTCAAATTAGAGAAAGCATTAAAGGTTTTTCCAATTGATTTATCCGGCAAAATATGTATGGATATTGGCGCTTCTACCGGTGGGTTTACAGATTGTATGCTGAAAAATGGAGCCGTTCGCGTCTATTCGATAGATGTCGGATATGGACAATTAGCGTGGAAATTGCGTACTGACGACAGAGTTATTAACATGGAAAGAACAAACTTTAGATATGTAACTCATGATGAAATTAGTGATGATATTGATTTTTTTTCAGTTGATGTTTCTTTTATTTCATTGAAGCTTATATTGCCTCCGGCTTTTAAACTTTTAAAAGAAAGTGGTTATGGCGTGTGTCTGATAAAGCCACAGTTTGAAGCAGGAAGAGACAGAGTTGGGAAAAAAGGTGTCGTTAGAGATATCAACGTTCATAAAGAGGTAATAGAAGAAGTGATTAGTTTCACTAAAGAGATTGGATTTAAAGTTTTAGGTTTGGATTATTCTCCGATAAAAGGTCCTGAGGGCAATATTGAATACTTAATGTTTATAGGAAAAACTGGAGATAATGCGGATATAAATATTAATGAGATAGTTGAAAATTCACACAGCTTAAATAATCTGGAATAAATTTTGGTGATATATATGAAAAAGATTTCTATTGTTCCAAATACACTTAAAGATGAGAATTATTTGGAAACAAAAAACTTAATAAAGTATCTGTCTTTATATGAATGTAAGATTTTTTTTGAAGACATTCATAAGTCTGATCTGTACGATTTTTGTAAAAATATCGGTATAAATTGTTCTTTTGTTCCACGTAATATTCTGTTTTCTGAGGCAAATTTTTTAATTGCGCTTGGAGGAGATGGGACAATAATAGAAATTGCTGTTGACGCTGCAAAATATGAGATTCCTATAGTTGGGATAAACGTCGGCACTTTGGGTTTTTTAACTCAAACGGATAAAGGTGATTATTCTGCCATAAAAGATGTAATAGACAATAATTACGGGTTAACTGAGTGTATGATGCTGGATATAAGTATCATTTCTAAAGATAATCAGGAAATCTGTAATTTTCTAGCGCTTAACGACTTGATAGTTACAGGAAATTCATATAAAATGATAACCACATCTACTTCTGTAGATGGAACTAATATGGGTCGTTACTCTGCTGACGGTCTTATAGTGTCCACCGCAATAGGTTCAACCGCATATTCTCTCTCAGCAGGAGGTGCTGTTATGCATCCGGAAGTTGATGCAATGATTATTACTCCTATCTGCCCTCATACATTAAAGGCAAGAAGCACTGTTATACCTGGAAACAGCACAATTGAAATAACACAGATTCCGCCTTTTAGAACAGAAGCAGTTGCTCGCGCTGACGGAAAAATAATATACAAGTTTAAAGATTCATCTGAAAAAATAAGAATTAAAAAATCAAAGTATACAACATTATTGGTTAAACAGGAGCATACAAACTTTTTTGATGTGCTTAGAAATAAATTATCTGATTAAAAGATGATTATAAAAATATCGACTGAGGTGAGTGGATGTTAACCGAACTTCAAATAAAAAACGTTGCAATTATTGATAATATTACAATTAATTTCGGAGCCGGTTTTAATGTTTTAACTGGAGAAACCGGAGCAGGAAAATCAATATTAATTGATTCAATAAATATGGCTTTAGGCGGAAGAACAGCAAAAGATTTGGTTAGAAACGGAACAGAATACGCATTTTCTCAAGCAGTTTTTGAAGTAAATGAAACAGTTGAAAAGAAACTTACAGAATATGATATAGAGCTTGAAGATAATACTTTGATTTTATCAAGAAAAATTACCGCAGACGGCAAAAGCAGCTGCAGGATTAATGGCAGAACAGCGCCTCTTTCAATAGTTCGTGAGATTGGAAATATGCTTTTGAACATACACGGCCAGCTGGATAATCAGGCGCTGCTTGTTTCCTCAAAACATCGTGAGTTTGTAGATAATTTTGCCGGAAATAAAGATATATTGGCTGAATATTCAAATAAATATCTTGAATATTCAAAAGTTCTTAAAAAATTTGAAGAACTACAGCAGTCCGAAACTGATAAAGAACATAGAATAGAATTGTTAAAATTTCAGGTTAACGAAATAAAATCTGCTTCTTTAAGACCAGGAGAAGAAGAGGAGCTAATAAAACGGCGCGAGTTTTTGATGAATGTTGAAAATATAATGTCTAATGCCATTGAGGCACATAACGCATTGTACGGAGATGAAATGACAAAATCAGCATACGATATGCTTTATGATGCAAATCAAAGTCTTGAAAAAGCTGCTGAGTATGATGAGAAGTTAAGCAGTTATTACGATACAATCTCTTCAGTTCTTGCTGATATTGACGATGTAACAAGAGAATTAAAATCTTATATCGACGGAATAGATTATGAACCTGAAGAAATTGATATTGTTCAGAATAGACTTGCATTAATATCAGACTTAAAACGTAAATATAACTGCTTGGATATTGACTCTGTTTTAGAGTACTGCAATAAATGTGAAGAAGAAATAGCCGAAATTGAAAATTTAGAAAATACAATTGAAGCAATAAAAGATGACGTAAAAAAATCTAAAGACGCTTTAACCGCAGCAGCAAAAAAATTAACTGAAACAAGAATAAAAGCCGGGGAATTTTTAGCTGAATCCATAATGAGAGAACTTGCTGAACTTGACATGAATAAAGTAGTCTTTAAAGTAAAGATAACTGAATCTGATTTTACAATAAGCGGATGTGATGACATAGAGTTTTTGATTTCCACAAATCCCGGTGAAAATCTCAAACCGCTTAGCAAAATAGCTTCCGGCGGTGAAATGTCAAGAATAATGCTGGCAATAAAATCAATTTTATCTAAAGGCGATATTGTGGACACTCTAATTTTTGATGAGATAGATACCGGCGTAAGCGGACGGGCCGCACAGAAAATCTCGGAAAAAATATGTAAAATTTCAAGAACAAAGCAGGTGCTTTGTATAACTCATTTGGCTCAAATTGCTTCTATGGGTGATTTCCACTATCTAATTCATAAAGACAGTGATGAAACAAAAACGAGAACATTCGTTAATTTATTATCAACTGAAGAAAGAAAAGATGAATTATCGAGAATTATTGGAGGGGTATCTGTAACGGATACTACTTTAAAAGCTGCCGAAGAAATGCTTCAGCAGGCAGAAAATCTTAAAGATTCTTTTATATAAAATATATTTACAACTGAGTAATTATTATCTATTTGACAATATGATTGAAATTTATTATAATGATACAATAAAATTAAATATATAATCATTGGGTAATGACAATATTATTATAAACGAATTTAAACCGAGGATATTATTTATATGGAACAAACAGGATATGTAGTTGAAATAAAAAATGGCGTTGCAAAAATTAGAATTGACCGTGAATCTGCCTGCGGAGGAAAATGTGTCAGCTGTAAAGGATGCCCTTCAAATGCTATTATTGTAGAAGCTAAAAATGAACTCAATCTCAATAAAGGCGACATAGTAACGCTATATGAAGATACAAGAAAAGTTATGAAATATGCTTTTATTGGCTATGGTCTTTTAGCGATTTTGTTAGTTGTTGGAGCCATTGTCGGGTATGTTTTAACTAAGCGTGACATTATGGCACTAGTGTCTGCTGCATTATTTGTTGCAGTCGGTTTTTTGATTATTAAATTTTCGTTTAGGAATATAGACAGTGAATTTACCATAAAGTCAGTTGAAAGACAAAATATTGATGAATAACTGGGAGACAGAATGAAAAATGATGCTGTGTTTTATAATTTAAATAAAGATGATGTAAAACGCATAACCGTGATTACCGGGCATTTTGGAAGCGGTAAAACGGAATTTGCACTCAATTATGCTTTGGCGCTTAAAGAATTAGGACTTGATGTTATAATTATTGATTTTGACATTGTAAACCCATATTTTAGAACAAAAGATGCAGAACAATTTTTATTAAATCAAAAAATAGATGTAATTTCTCCTGAATTTGCAAATTTGAATATAGAAAACCCATATTTACCTCCTGAAATTTTGCGCGCTTTTGATGATAAATCAAAGTATATTGTTTTTGACGTTGGCGGCGATAAAGATGGAGCCACCCCTTTAGGAGTTTATAACGAACATTTTCTAAAAGAAGAATATGATATGTTTTTTGTTTTAAACGAAAGACGTCTTCTTACGCAGAGTGTAGATGATGCTTTACAAATATATAATGAAATTAAATATGTTTCTAGACTGGATTTTACTGGTATAGTAAATAATACCCATTTAATGCAGTACACTAATAAAGAGATTCTTTTAGAGGGTCAGAAGTTAGCGGAGAAATTTTCTGTTAAAACAAATATTCCGATTAAGTTTATAACCGCAACTCCTAAAATACTTGCAGAAATATCCGAGTATTCTGATATAAATACTTATAATTGTTTTCCGCTAAGACTTTTTGTTGGTCCTGGATTTTAATATAAACTATAAAATTATGGGGTCATTCCCTTAATATATTGTATGATAATCTGTATAGAAAGAAGGAAGAAATATGCCAAAAGTTAGTTTTAGACAAGACAGGTGCAAAGGCTGCGGACTTTGTGTGTCTGTCTGTCCTAAAAAAATTATTGCTATTGATTCTGCTGTTTTGAATGATAAAGGATATCATCCGGCAGGAGTTATTGATATGGATAAATGTATTGGTTGTGCGTTTTGTGCAACAATGTGTCCTGATTGCGTAATATCAATTGAAAAATAAGGAGATAGATAAAATGGCTAACAAGGTTTTAATGAAAGGTAACGAGGCATTGGCGGAAGCTGCAATGCGCTGTGGCTGTAGATTTTTCTTTGGCTACCCAATAACTCCCCAAACCGAACTTGCCGCTTATATGGCAAAAAAAATGGAGAAAAACGGCGGAACATTTTTACAGGCGGAGAGTGAAGTTGCGGCTATAAATATGGTTTATGGTGCAGCAGGCGCAGGCGCAAGGGTTATGACGTCATCATCAAGCCCGGGTATCAGCTTGAAGCAGGAAGGAATTTCATACATAGCCGGAGCTGATCTGCCATGCTTAATAGTAAATATAGTTCGCGGCGGTCCCGGTCTCGGCGGAATACAGCCTGCTCAGTCTGATTATTTTCAGGCAACCAAAGGCGGAGGTCATGGAGACTATCATCTATTAGTATACGCACCGTCTTCAGTTCAAGAGCTTGCTGATTTAACATCGACCGCTTTTGATAAAGCTGATAAATATAGAATGCCGGCAATGATAATGGGAGACGGAATGCTTGGTCAGATGATGGAACCTGTAGAGTTTAATGAGTATATTGACCCTGAAAGTCTTCCTGAAAAACCGTGGGCAACTACCGGAACAGGTATGAAACGTAAAAAGAATATAGTTAATTCTTTATATCTTACGCCGGAAGAGCTTGAAAATCTTTGTATCGAAAGAGAAAAAAGATATAATACAATAAGAGAAACTGAATCTTTATATGAAGAGATAAATACAGAAGATGCAGATTTAATTATTGTTGCATATGGAACGATTGCTAGAATTGCAATGTCTGCTGTCGAAGAAGCTAGAAACAATGGTTTAAAAGTTGGTTTAATCCGACCTATTACATTATGGCCGTTTCCGGCAAAAGTTTTTGAAAAACGTGCGGAAACAGCTAAATCATTCCTTTGCGTTGAAATGAGCATGGGTCAGATGATAGAAGATGTTAAGCTTTCTGTTAATGGAAAGAAACCTGTTTATTTCTATGGAAGAACCGGCGGAATGGTTCCTCAGCAGGACGCTATTCTTGAAGAAATAAAAAAATGTCTTGATGCAAATGCATAACATAGGAGATGAAAATAAAATGGAAAAAATATTTGATAGACCACACTCTCTCAGCGATGTAGTACTCTCATACTGCCCTGGCTGCACGCATGGAGTTATTAACAGACTAATTGCAGAAGTGGTTGACGAAATGGGACTTGAAGGTAAGACCATTGGCGTATGTCCGGTTGGATGCAGCGTTACGGCTTATAACTTTTTTGAATTTGATATGCAGGAAGCATCGCATGGCAGAGCTCCTGCTGTAGCAACCGGTATTAAAAGAGTACATCCTGAAAATCTTGTATTTACATATCAAGGAGATGGCGATTTGGCGGCTATAGGTACTGCCGAGACTATACATTCTGCTGCCAGAGCCGAAAATATTACAATTATTTTTGTAAATAATACAATTTATGGGATGACGGGCGGTCAGATGGCGCCAACCTCTTTAGTGAATCAGGTTACGCAAACTACGCCGTTCGGCAGAAAAGTAGAAAATCAGGGATACCCGATACAAGTAAGTGAAATGGTGTCGACATTAAGAGGCGCCTGTTACGTTGAAAGAGTATCTGTAGATAATGTTCCCAATATAAAGAAAACAAAGTCCGCTATCAGAAAAGCATTTGAATGTCAGATGGCGGGATTAGGATTTTCACTGGTAGAAGTTCTTTCAACTTGTCCTACAAACTGGGGTATGTCACCGGTTGAAGCGCTTGAAAGAATACGCACTGAAATGATGCCTGAATTTCCTTTGGGTGTTTATAAAGACTGCACTAAGACCGGGGGTGTTAGATAATGTATGAACAAATTGTTATAGCCGGATTTGGTGGTCAGGGTGTTTTGTTTGTTGGGAAAACTTTGGCTTACTTAGGAATGGATACAGGAAAGAATATCTCTTGGCTGCCATCTTATGGACCTGAAATGCGCGGCGGAACATGCAATTGCAGCGTTATAATTTCAGATAATCAAATTGGCTCGCCAATTATCCAGTCACCGGATACACTTATTGCTATGAATAAACCGTCACTTGAGAAATTTGTTGATACTGTAAAACCTGGTGGTATAATAGTATTAGACAGCTCTTTGATAGACTTAAAAGTTGAACGCTCTGATGTTAAAGTTGTATACATACCGGCTATGGAAATTGCTGAAAGTTTCGGAAATAGCCAGCTTGGAAATATGGTTATGACCGGAGCTTATATAAAAGCTAGAGAAACAATGTTTTCAGCAGATGACTTATATGACAGCGTAAAAACTCATATTCCCCCTCAAAAGATGAATTTGGCTGAAAAAAATATTGAAATGATAAAGGCAGGATACGAATACGATAAATGTTAATTTCAATTTCAAATCTTAGTAAAAGTTTTGGAGAAAATCAAATATTAAAAGATATTAATTTGACCATAGAGGATAATTGCCGCTATGGTCTTATTGGCGTAAACGGAGCCGGAAAATCAACTTTGCTCAGTATAATTATGGGAGAGCTAGATTACGATGACGGTGATATATATAAATCTCCAAATTTGACAATCGGATATTTGAAGCAGAATAGCGGTCTTGACAGAAACTCCACAATAATATCGGAAATGCGCAATGCTTTTTCTGACATTATTAAAATCGAGGATGAACTAAGGCTTATCGAGGAAAAAATGCTTTCATATTCAGAACATAATTCATCGGAATATAAAAGTTTAATGTCTGAATATTCAAAAAAACAGTCTTATTTTGAGAGTATGGACGGCTATAATATTGACGTCAAGATAAAAACGGTTTTAAACGGACTGGGATTCTCAGATAGAAGCCTAGAGACAGAAATAAATGTTTTATCCGGAGGGGAAAAGACCCGACTTGCATTAGCGGCTCTCTTATTGGAAGAACCCAATTTGTTAATATTGGATGAGCCTACCAATCATTTGGATTTTAAAACCCTTGACTGGCTGGAAAATTATTTGATTAACTCCTACAAAGGTTCGCTTTTGATTGTGAGCCATGATAGATATTTTCTTGATAACACAGTAGAGAATATGTTGGAGATAGAGCGTGGGAAGATGTATTCTTATAACGGAAACTATTCAAAATATTTGGTTCTTAAAGAAGAAAGAAACGAGGTTTTGAGAAAAGAGTATGAGGCGCAGCAGCTTCAAATTTCTCAAATGCAGACATATATAGATAAGAATATAACTAGAGCTTCTACGTCAGGAAGCGCCAAATCAAGAGTAAAAGCTCTCGAGAGAATGGAATTAATTGAAAAGCCGGATGATGATATTAAGCCTATTAAATTAAAGTTTGAAACTATCAAAGAACCTTATAAAGATGTTTTAACAGTTGAAAATCTAGACATTACTGTTGGAGATAGAGAGTCCGCCGGCGGTATTAAAAATATTTGTTCAGGTTTAAACCTCAGTATTAAACGCGGAGATAAGGTTGCTCTGATTGGAGATAACGGAATTGGCAAGTCATCGTTTCTAAAAGTAATTCAGGATATAATTCCCCACCAAAACGGTTCTGTCGTTTGGGGAAAAAACACAAGCGTAAGTTACTATGAGCAGGAAAATTTAAATTTAAATCCCGATAATCTAGCTATTAATGAATTGTGGGACAGATTTCCACGCATTCCGGAGGCTCAAATCCGAAGAGTTTTAGGAAATGTTCGACTTACAAAAGAAGACGTTTATAAACCTGTAAAAGTAATCAGCGGCGGAGAACGAGCAAAGCTAGCGTTCTGTATAATTATGCTGGAAAAATCAAACGTCATATTATTTGATGAGCCTACAAATCATCTGGATTTGCCCTCAAAAGAAATTTTAGAACAAGCTATGAACGAGTATGACGGCACTTTATTGTTTGTATCGCACGACAGATATTTACTCAATAAAGTGCCAAACAAAATAATTGAAATGACCAAGGACGGTTTTACAATTTATGACGGAAATTTTGAGTATTATAAGCAAAGAAAAGAATGGATTAAACAGAAACAATCTATAGAAACAAATAATAAAGTTGAAACAAATAATTCATCACAAAAAAGCAGCGGAGGATATAGGTCTAAGGAACAGAGAAAAGCGGAAACTAAACGAAAACTTCAAATCGCTGAGCTTGAAAAGATGATTTCTAAGACTGAGGAAGAAATTTCAGCGCTTGAAAATGAAATGACAAAGGAAGAAGTATTTTCAGATTATATTTTGATGAATGAAAAAAACAGCGAGCTTGAGAAATTAAATTCAAATTTAGAAGAGTATTATGACAATTGGACCAAACTGTCCGAAGAACAAGAATAAATTTATTTGTTCTTCGGACCTTGACTTTCGATTTCTGATAAAGGATTTTGGGCAACTGCCTCTCTAATTTGATTATTGTTTACATGAGTATATATTTCGGTTGTGCTCAATTGTTTATGACCTAATATTTCCTGTAATATTCTAATATCAACGCCTGATTGATGCATTAATGTTGCAGCTGTATGCCGCAGCTTGTGCGTAGTATATTTATGAGAATCCATTCCAAGCTTTTTAACATATTTTTCAACTATATGCTGAACGGTTCTCCGGCTGATTCTTTTGTTTCTTTCAGATAAAAATAATGCGTTTTTATCTTTTGATTCAGGTGACATTTTTTGGCGTATTTTTAAATATGACTTGATTGCTGATATACATGAATTATTAAGATATACAGTGCGCTCTTTATTTCCTTTACCTGTAACAACTAATTCGTCCCCACGTATATCTGTAATATTAATTCCAACCAATTCTGCAAGCCGCATACCGCAGTTTAAGAACAATGTCAAAATACAATAGTCCCGTTCATAATTTCGTTCATCAACAGCATTTAATAAATTAATACTATCTTGAAGCGAAAAATATTTTGGAAGCGAGTTTTCAAATTTAACAGAATCCAAATCAGCTGTCGGATTATCATGAAGCAACTTAACTTTGCTGCACAAATATTTATAATACGATCTCAATGACGAAATTTTTCTGGCACGTGTTCTAGCTTGATTTCCTAAGTCTCGATTTAAAAAATCAGCATATTCATACAGCAGATTTAAATCGACTTTTTTTAAATAATCAATATTGATTTTATCAATGTCAATTTGATTAAAATTAATATTTGAATTTACAAGATTAAAGTGTAAACATAAAAATCTATAAAATGTTCTAATATCATAAAAATACTCATTAACTGTTTTTCTTGATTTGCCCTGAATACTTTCAAGGTAAATCAAGAAAGAATGCAATGGTTCAGGCGCATATTTAATATTGTCCATAATAATCACACATTTCTTTTTATTTTTTTTCATCTTCCATCTTTTGTCACAAAATTTTTATTTTGTGCAATGTTCTGTTTTGATTATATACCTCTACTGATTTTATTTCCAGTATTTTTAGATTAAAATTATATTACAATTTATCTTTTAATTTTATATCTTATTGCTATTCAATATCTGTTAGTATATAATTATAAAATATACAATTATAATAATTTTAAAGCAGGTACACATATATGATAAAAATTGAAGGAATTATTGATACAGTGATTTTTTATAACTCTGATAATGGTTATGCAGTCTGTGATGTATCATGTGTTGGCGAGCTTGTCACAATGACTGGAACTATGCCAAATATAACTGAGGGTGAAAAAATAATTGCTTCAGGTGAATGGACAACTCACGTTGACTATGGCGATCAGTTCAAAGTTGAGTATATTGAACGTGTAATGCCATCTTCTGAAAATGAAATTGAAAAATATTTAGCTTCCGGAATCTTACCATATGTAGGAAAAATGACTGCCAAAAAAATTGTCGAGAAATTTGGCACAGACGCACTTGACGTTATAGAAAATGACCACGAAAAACTGCTTGAAATAAAAGGGCTGACAAAAAGCAAAATCGAAGATATTTATAAAGCATTTGTTGAGCAAATAGGTATCAGACAAATTGTTATGTTTTTTCAAAAATATAATGTTTCCCCCTCTTCTGCTGTTAAAGTTTTTAAAATTTTCGGCACCGGAACTATACCTTTGGTTCAAAATAATCCGTATATTTTAGCAGACCAAATTGATGGAATTACATTTGAAAAAGCCGATGAAATTGCTATGTCATTGGGGTTTGAAACGAAATCATATGTTAGAATAGCTTCCGGGATTAAGTCTATTATTAAACGTATTTCCTTTTTGAACGGTCATACATATCTTCCGCGGCCCACAATTATCGCCCAGGCTGTTTCTATGCTTGAAGTTGAACAGGGACCCGTTGAAGACGCTATATCTCAGCTATTACTCAGCGGCGAATTAATATCTGAAAACCAGGGTGACTATGACGCAATATATTTAAAGCTTTTTTATGACGCTGAACGTGAGGTAGCCGAAAAACTAATAAGAATGTCCGGCGTAACATTTGATATAGATATAAGTCAAATTGATGGTTTAATAGACAAAGTAGAAAGCGAAGATAGAATTGAACTTAGTGAAAATCAAAGAGAAGCTGTAAGACGTGCCTTTCAGACTGCAGCTTTGGTTATCACAGGAGGACCCGGAACAGGAAAAACCACAATAATAAACACAATTATTAACGCAATGAAAATTGAACATAACAAGGTTATGTTAGCTGCACCGACAGGAAGAGCCGCAAAAAGAATGAGCGAAGTCTGTGGATTTGAAGCCAAAACCATTCACCGCCTTTTAGAGATTACACCGGGAGTTGACGAGGTTGGCAGCTGTTTTGCAAGAAACTCAGAAAATCCGCTGGATTGCGATGTTTTAATAATTGATGAAATGTCAATGGTAGATATTATATTAATGAAACATTTGACTGACGCTTTATCCTCCAGAACAAGATTGATTATGGTTGGAGACAGCGACCAGCTGCCTTCTGTCGGAGCCGGAAATGTCTTGAAAGATATAATTGACAGCCACAGCATTGAGTGTATAAAATTAACAGAGATATTCAGACAAGCAAAAGAAAGTATGATAGTCGTTAATGCTCACCGTGTGAATAATGGTGAAGAACCTCTTTTGAATGATAATGACAACGACTTTTTCTTTGTTCACAGAGATGACCCAATGCAGCTTCCGAATACTATAGCCGATTTGTGCGTCAGGCGGTTACCACAATATTATGGATTGGATGGTATAACACAGATACAAGTTTTAACGCCGACCAGAAAATCCTTGATAGGAGTTCAAAATTTAAATACAATTCTGCAAAGCTGTTTAAACCCACCATCTCCTGATAAAAGAGAATATATAACAAGACGTTGTATTTTCAGAGTTGGCGATAAAGTTATGCAAATAAAAAATAATTATCAGCTTGAATGGAAAAGAGATACCGAGAAAGGTTTGGGAGTTTTTAACGGTGATGTAGGATTTATAATAGATATTGACAGCAGAGCACAAAAAATGACTGTTCAGTTTGATGATAAAATAGTCGTTTATGATTTTTTATTACTAGATGAAATTGAGCTTGCCTACGCCATAACCGTTCACAAAAGTCAAGGAAGTGAATTTGATGCGGTAGTAATGCCAATGTTTGAAACACACAGACTTTTGATGACAAGAAATCTATTTTATACGGCTATAACAAGGGCTAAATCACTTGTTGTATTGGTCGGTCAAGAAGGCGTTATGGCTCAGTATGTGAATAATGATAATGTTCAAAGAAGATTTTCAGGTTTAAAAGATAAACTAAAAATATTTTAATTTTTAAATAAATAGGAGATATATAGATGGAACAATACGCAGCGCCACTAAGAGAATTAATAGAAGAATTTAATAAACTTCCGGGGATCGGAAATAAAACAGCTCAGCGTCTAGCTTTCTATGTTATGAACCTCCCTGAAGAAAAATCAGCTAAACTAGCTAACGCAATTATTAATGCCAAAAAGAATATTAGATACTGTTCAGTTTGTCAAAATCTATCTGAATCTGAGGTATGCAATATATGTTCAAATACTGCAAGGGACCACAGTATAATTTGTGTAATGGAAAGCCCCCGAGACATTATGCAAATGGAAAGAACAAATGAATATAAAGGCGTTTATCATGTTCTGCATGGCGCTATTTCACCCATGGATAATATAACGCCTGACGATATTAAAATAAAGGAACTTGTTGCAAGGGTTGCAGAGGGCGGTATTAAAGAAGTAATAATGGCAACCAATCCAAATTTGGAGGGTGAAGCTACTTCTATGTATATATCTAAACTATTAAAACCTTTTGGGGTTAAGGTGACAAAAATTGCTCATGGAGTTCCCGTAGGCGGAGAATTAGAATTTGCGGATGAAGTAACGCTTGGAAAAGCTTTAAACTGGCGTGTTGAAATATAGTTGAGGTGAAAAGTTTTGGAGAATAAATATAATATAAAACTAGCTCAAACAGATAAAGAGATTGAACAAATTGCAAAGTGCGCAGAAATTACTTGGCATGACGCTTATGATAATTTGCTGCCTGACGGTCAAGTAGATTATATGATAGAGAAGTACCAAAGTTTTTATGTATTAAAAAATGATATCAAAAATAATGGTTATGTATATTATATTATTCAAGAAGATGATGAAGTAATTGCTTTTTGCGGAATAAGACCGGAAAATGATAAGTTGTTTATAAGCAAAATTTATGTTGATCCCAAATATCAGCGTAAGGGTCTTGCGACGAAACTGTTTAACAAAGTTTTAATAGAATATAGAGATGATTATAAACTATTTTATTTAACAGTAAATAAAAACAATACTAAAGCGATATCTGCATATAAAAGTTTCGGCTTTACTATAACTGACAGTACTAAAACTGATATTGGAAATAATTATGTAATGGACGATTATATTATGACTTATAATAATTAAATTACTTATATTATTTTAAAATTTATATTAAAAAAGCGAAGATAAATCTCTTTAAAACAGAGAATCTTCGCTTTTTTATTTATTAACATCCAGCAATTGATTTATACTTTTTTAACCAACACTGTTTAAATTAAAAGATAACTTTTTTTAAAATGTCAAATGCAGAGTTCTTTTTTCTAACACATTAATATATTATTTTATTGGCACAGTTGGTGCATTTGTGTTTACTGTCTGTATTTCTTGAGTTAGTGCAGCTTGGTTGCCGTTTGGCAGAAGCTGACTTTCATTTCCCATTGGCTGAGTAAGCATAAAGCAGAATACCAGCGATTTAGCTGCTTTAGCTCGGGTTACCTCTACCTTTGGTTCAATAATTTTACCATTAGAAACAGAGCCTCTGGCAATTCCGCTCTCAGTTCTGATAAGACCTAGATTATACGCCTTTTTGAGTTTTTGATAAAGGTCAGTATTAATCGCTGCCTTATCATCTAGTACGCCCCAACCGGTAAGCGGTATATACGGAGTACCTTCATACTTGATATTTGGATCATAATTGGGGTCATCAGGTGATGGAACACTGCCATTTTGCGCTATATACATATCAATAATTGATTTGTCCGCTTTTTGATATGCATCATAGAGAATTGCTCCCATCACTTCGCGTGTAAGAGCTGCGTCACTAGCAACTATAGTGTCTTCCACCAGAGGTGGTTCCGCTGTGAATTCAGCTGTTACATTTGAATCTTTGGTTGCAGTAAAGGTGGCCTCTTTTGAAGTTCCAATAACCTCTCCATCTACTAAGATTGATTTATTAATATAATACTCGTTTGGCAACGCAACAACTTTGATTTTGTCATTAGCCTTTGCAACTAGTGAAGTTGTGCTATGCGGATAGTCATTTGACTCATATTGAATACCAAACAATCTTCCTGTGCCGCCATTTGTATAAACTTGATATGTCTTTCCAGCTTTGACATCAAAAGTCACAGCGTTATATTTATTATCTTTTGTTGTGCCGGCAATAGTAGTATTATTTATATACTTTGTAGATGTTGTACCGTCTGTTTTATTTTCACATGTAATTATTTTATGGTCAACAAACATAAGATAAAGAGTGAGTACACCGTCTTCCTTTGCCACATACTCAGGCTGTTTTGTTCCGTTATTACGAATTTCAATAGCCGATGTTGTAATATTTTTGTTTAATGCAAACACACCACCATTATCTACCTTCTTAACTATCTCCGACGGAGCCTTAAATGTATAGTATTCATTATCTCCCAGTACAGAGTTTGCTGTTACCTTACTTGTAATATCAGTAGTTGCTGTGTGAAATTCACTCTCATTATAGACCGTTACAGTACCGCCCGCCGCCGGTTGTGTTACATTGATTGTAACCTCACCTTCAGCAAGTTCTGTACTATTATCTGATGAAACCGAAACTGCCGTTGTTGACACTTCTGCGTTCTTTGTTTGCAGTTCAGCATATGTTTTGTTGTAATTAGTAAGTGAATTTTCTTCTAGACCAAATGCTTTTTCGGCTCCCCTTGCAAATTCGCCAACTGTAATCGTTTGAGTTGGTTTAAAATTGTTATTGCTGTCCTTATGGAGCAAACCAACTTCAAGAGCTTTTTCAATATTTGGCCTATAATAATAATTGTTTTTGCTCTGTTTAACCGCACCGGGAATTATGCCAACTGTACTCACATCTGACGCCATTTCGGGAAATACAGCAGACCAATTGCCTGATTTTGCTGCTTCCTGGACATTTTCAGGCATGTAACTTACCAATTTTTGCATTATCTCTTTGTCTTTATAAATGTCATCAGCTGAATTAGCCTGGTCATATATGCTTTGGAGCATAATTCTGCACCACTGCTTTGCTATAGCTTCACGATAATGTGTACCGTCTCCTCTTGTTCCATTAGCTGCATTGATTGCAGGAGTTTCGCCTGCCTCATATGTGTTATAGATATAGAATATCTCATTTGAATCTAAACTATCAATATACGCTTTTGCACCACTGTAAAGCTCAACCAAACCGATTTCTGAATCCGAAGCGGCCTTTTCACGCATATTTCCGGGAGAATCAGGATCAAATCCATTAGGTTTTTTAGAGCTTTCCGAATATCTTCCGCTGCCGGTTCTCGGCATTGCTGTAACAAGTACAGGCGTCATACCGCGTTCTTTTATAGCTGTCATATACATATCCAGCCACTTATTATAGTTTGCATTATTGGCTGCAAGATCGCCTTCTTTTACAGAAGAACCACGTTCGTATCTATCTGTGCTTACAGTCTCGTCATTGTGTGCTGAATGTATAAATACAAAATCGCCGACTTTACCTCTGATAAGAATTTCGTCAAATCTGCCTTCATCATAGTTACTCTTCATAGCACGGCCGCCCATTGAGTAATTAACAACATTAACCTTGTTTAAATCAAAATAATTTTTAAGTGTTTGTCCCCACGAACTTATAGTTTCGTTGAAACTGTAAGCCTTTTGAGTAGAGTCACCTAAGATATGAATTGTCGGCTTATCACCTGTCGCATTATTTTCAAGCGGCGTCACTTTAATTTTTTTAATACCAACAGTCTTCGGAGATGATTCTGATGGCAGTTTGGAAGGTTCTACATCGATTTCAATAAAATTTTCCCCTGTACCAAAATCATAAGACCATGTGTTTCCATTCCATTGAGCACTTACTGTTCTCGGAACCTGACCGCAGTTATCCCAATTACTTGTACTTGTCAGGCGTGAGGCCTGCATACCTGTAGGAGCAACCCAAGTATCCGCTGATGTGCCTGTTACCTCAACTTCTATATGATATGCACCCGGCTTCCCGGTGTCAATTCTGTAAATAAGACCGCCGTAATTATAATCTTTATCACCGCCATAATGCAAATATGAGCCTGTTGTTTCTGTAACTGTAGCTCCATTATCTGATGAAATCTTAATATTATCTGTCGCTCCAACCTGTCTCATATAAGATTCCGGCATTATGGTATGTGATTTATCAACAAACCCCTGACCATTATCTTTATTATACACCGGGACTTCACTTAATTTTGTGAAATCTATTGTTACTTCACTAACAGGTTCAGAACTATCCACTGTTTTTATATTGCTGAGTGGTATAATATTGTTAGTTCCATCCCAAATAAATAATTTAGTTTTCCCGCTTTCAGGTTTATAGTAATCCAATACTTCTTCTCCTACGGTTCCTATATCAAATTTTGCACAATCAGTTATAATTTTTTCACTGCTATCCTCATAAGTTACAACGAACAATACTGCATTGCTTAATTCACCATTTGAAGTATAACTAATATATAGTTTACCGGCATCATTGAAATAAGCCTCATTAATAACAAAAACATTTGAGTTTTCAGTTTGTTCTGCTAATACTGTTACGCCTGCAAAAACTGTAAAAACAAAAGTAATCATTATGACAAAACTCAGCCATCTCTTTTTTAACATTTTGCTTCCTCCTTTTCCCATAAGGGTTATATATTTATTCAAATTATAGCATACTTACATATAAAATCAATAGCCAAACGTCTTATAGTTTTTAATACCAGTTCGCAATTATTCTGTAGTAAACACAGTTTATTTACACAAAAGATATGTGTAAATAAATATTTTTACAAATAATTTTTAATAAAAAAACAGCTTTTTACTATAAATGCAAAAAGCTGTTCTAAAATATTATTTAATATATAAAGAAATTATTTTATACCAAATCTTAGTTTTACAAAATCACAAATTATCTTTGCAGTATCATCAATACCAAGAGCGGAACTGTCAACCGATATGTGGTAATTTGTAACATTTCCCCATTCTTGATTTGTATAAAAATTATAATAATTACTTCTCTTTTTATCAGTCTTTTTCATTGTTTCAAGAGCTTCTTTTTCTTTTTGTTTATAGATACGCATAACGCGTTCTAATTTAAACTCTTCATTAGCATGAATAAAAATGTTTACAACATTATCTTGATTTCTCAAAACATAGTCTGAACATCTTCCTACTATAACGCAGGAATTATCCTTAACCAAATCCTGAATAACCTGAGACTGAATTCTAAAAATAGCGTCAGAATTCAAAACGTCGCCATATCTATAAAATGAATTTCTATCGGATTGAAGACCCATAACTAAAGAATATAATAAACTATTAGTTGGCTTTTCATCTATACCTTCAAAAAGATTTTCTGAAAGCCCGCTTTCTTTTGCTGCAATAGCAATAAGACCCTTATCATAAAATTCTATTCCAAGCATATCTGCTACTTTTTTAGCAACTTTTCTGCCGCCTGAACCAAATTGCCGGCCTACTGTAATAACATAATTTTTACCTGCTTCTACTTTATTCATATCATTTCCCATATTATTTCCTCCTAATACAGATGATTTTAACATATTTTTTTATTTAATGCAAATTATTATTGAAAATTTATTGTATAAAATAAAACTAAAACTTTTGTACATATTTACCAAATAAAGTTTTAAAATTCCCAAATTATTATATCTTTAATTCTTTAGATGTTTTCTTGACATTATTCTTAAAGTATATTATAATAACTTAGTTGTATAAATTTATAAATATACAATTCCTTACTCCTATATTTATAGGGGTCAAAGTCCAGAAGGAGGTGACAAATATGGCAGAACATATCAACAAGTATGAGACTATTATGGTTTTAGACTCTTCTAAAACAGAAGAAGAAATCTCTGCATTGCTTGAAAAGTTCAAGTCATTGATTGAAAAACACGGCGAAATCGAAAGTGTCGATGAGTGGGGAAAGCGTAAGCTTGCTTATCCAATCAATTTCATGAATGAAGGTTATTATGTATTGGTTAACTTTAAATCAAACCCTGATTTCCCGAAAGAACTTGAACGTGTTTATGGTATCACAGACGGCGTTTTAAGAAACATCGTTGTTAGACGTGAGGAGGACTAATTATGATTAATAAAGTAATCTTAATGGGAAGACTCACTCGTGATCCCGAAGTTAGACACACCAGTACGGGAAAAGCTGTTTGTAGTTTTTCTATAGCTATTGATAATGGATATGGTGAAAACAGACAGACAGATTTCATCAACTGCGTTGCGTGGCAAAATCAAGCTGAGTTTCTCGGCAGATATTTCACAAAAGGTATGATGGTGATTGTTGCGGGCCGAATTTCGACTCGTACTTGGGAAGGTCAAGACGGAAAAAAGAATTATGTTACTGAAGTTATAGCAAATGAAGTGAACTTTGGTGAATCTAAAAAGTCCAGAGAAGAAAACAACGGTTATTCAGGAGGATATAATAATGCTCCGCAGCAGCAAGCATATTCTTCTTATGGTGCAGAGCAGCAGTCAAATAATTATACTGCTCCAGCTCAACAAATGCCCGGCGGACTTGAAGAAGATGAATTTACTCCGTTATCTGAAATTGATGACGACCTTCCGTTCTAAAATTTAAAGTTAAGGAGAGTTTAAGATGGCTGAAGAAAGAAGAAACGACAGACCCCGCGGCAGACGTCCTAAGAGAAAAGTTTGCTCATTCTGCGTTGATAAAGTTGATTACATCGACTATAAAGATGTTGCAAAGCTCAGAAGATATGTAACAGAACGTGCCAAGATACTTCCAAGAAGAATCAGCGGCTGCTGTGCAAAACATCAAAGACAGCTGACAGTTGCTATTAAAAGAGCAAGACAGATTGCCTTGATGCCTTATACATCTGACTAATAAAATATTTCGGCTCAGGTTCTGCCTGAGCCATTTTTTATAAGATTATTTAAAACTATTGTGTTTTTAATAAAAATAATGTAAAATATTATTATATAAATAATATTAATTTTTACTAAGGAGAACTGATTATGAAAGTACTTGTAATTGGAGGCGGAGGCAGAGAACATGCGATTATTTGGAAACTTGCCCAAAGCAAAAATGTATCAAAAATATACTGCGCTCCTGGAAATGGCGGAATTGCGGATTTAGCGGAGTGTGTTCCTATAGATGTCATGGCTTTTGAGAAATTAACTAAATTTGCTAAAGAAAATAATATTGATTTAACTGTCGTGGCTCCTGACGATCCTCTTGCAGCAGGTGCAGTTGACGCTTTTGAAGCAAATGGTTTAAGAGCTTTTGGGCCTAATAAAGCTGCTGCAATCATTGAGGGAAGCAAATCATTTTCTAAAGATTTAATGAAAAAATATAATATTCCCACTGCAGATTATGAAGTGTTTGAAAACAGTACAGACGCAATAAATTATATTAAAGCAAATAACAAATTCCCGGTCGTAGTAAAAGCTGACGGACTCGCTTTGGGAAAAGGAGTTATAATAGCTAAAACATTTGAGGAAGCCGAAAATGCAGTTCATGACATACTAGATGATAAAATTTTTGGTTCTGCAGGTGCTAAAGTGGTAGTAGAAGACTTTTTAACCGGACCTGAAATTTCTGTTTTAGCATTTACCGATGGTAAAACTATGAAGCCAATGGTTTCTGCTCAAGATCATAAACGTGCTTTTGACAATGATGAGGGACCTAATACCGGCGGTATGGGTACGTTTTCTCCAAGCCGAGTTTATACCGATGAAGTTGCAGAAGAATGTATGGAAAAAATATTCATTCCAACCATGAATGCAATGAATGCAGAAAATAGAACTTTTAAAGGAGTTTTATATTTTGGGCTCATGAAAACTGTAGATGGCGTTAAAGTAATAGAATATAACTGTCGTTTCGGTGACCCTGAAACACAAGTAGTTCTACCACGGTTAAAATCAGACCTATGCGAAATATTTAACGCTGTAATAGACCAGAGGCTTGATGAAATAGATATTGAATGGAACGATGATGCCTGTGTATGTGTTGTTATGGCTTCAGGCGGCTATCCTAAAAACTATGAAAAGGGATATAAAATCGATGGTATAAAACAAGCGGAGAGTTTGGGAGCACTTGTATTCCACGCCGGGACAAAACGCTCCGATAATGATATTTTAACAAATGGGGGCCGAGTTTTAGGAGTTACAGCTCTAGGAGATAATCTTGAAGACGCAATTCAAAAAGCTTACAAATATGTTGATTTAGTAAACTTTGAGAATGCCCACTTTAGAAAAGATATTGGAATAAAAAAAGAAATCTAGTTAAAAAACTTACTATCATATTTTTCTACAGTCAGTTTCCATAAACAGGAAACTGACTTTTTTATATTTAATAACTAAATCTTATATGCATCAACTTACAGCAAAATATAATTTGATTTTTTTATACATCTTCTTCTATTATCATTTATTCTTTCTAAGTTTATATATTTACATAAAATTTATGTCTTGTGAAATAATAACAATAGATTATAAGAAAGCTAGGTGGTATTATGGATCAAGAAAAACTTCCTGTTAAAAATGACCGAGGTTACTATGAAATACGACTAGAGAGCATTGGCGGACTGGGAGCTAATCTTTGCGGAAAAATGTTGGGAGAGCTGGGCGTTACATGCCTTAAGCTGAACGCTGCCAGTTTTTCAAGTTATGGTTCAGAAAAAAGAGGTTCACCGGTTAAAGCCCATATTCGATGGAGCGAGCCGGATGTTGAGATTCAGCTTAATAGCCCGATAGAGTCACCGCATATACTGGGGCTTTTTCACGAGGCGATGACAGGTAAAGTTCCCGTAACAGCCGGATTAACCGAAAAATCAAAGGTCGTTATAAACACTTCACGCTCTCCTGAAGAAATTCAAAAAGCTTTAAATCTTTGCTGCGGAGAGATATTTTGTATAGACGCACAAAAGATAGCAATGGAAAGTAAAACTAGAATAAATATGGTTATGCTTGGAGCAATATGTAAAGCGTCAAACTTTGTTCCTTTAGACGCTGCTATAAAAATAACTGAAGAAACTATTGGTAAAAAATATCCGAATTTAATCGAAAAAAATATTGATGGTGTACGCCGCGGATATAATGAGACGATTTCTAAGTTTTTTGAGCGTAATAATAAAATAGAACCACTAAAATATAAAGAAGCAGAAAATCGCTGGGGATATGAAAATGCACCAATCGGAGGTATCAATAATAGGATAGGCAGCACTGTTTCAAATGATCTGTCAGCCTCCAGAGAAGGTTATATTCCTTTATTTGTTCAAGAAAAATGTATAAACTGCGGCTTATGTGACACTACATGCCCGGATATGGTGTTTCAGTTTATGCCTGGCACATACAAAGAAAAACCGGCTATGGTTAATATGGGCTTAGATTATCACCATTGCAAAGGATGTCTAAGATGCGTTGATGTTTGCCCTACAAACGCTTTAGTTGCCGGACTTGAACGTGAACATCCGGATAAAAAATGGTTTGTGAGAAATAAGGATTTAATTGTAGATAAATTGGAATATGAGGATGCAGGCGCAAACAGCTGGATTACCAGCGAAGCTTATTTGGATGAAAAAAGAGTGGATGGAGGTATTGTATGAGTAAACAAAAACTTTTATTTGAAAGCGGTAATGAATTAGCCGCATATGCAGCAAAACAGATTAATTACCATGTAATGGGATATTATCCGATCACACCATCCACACAAATAGCGGAATATTTGGATTTAATGAAAGCTAATGGTGAACATGATATATCTCTTATTCCTGCCGAGGGAGAGCACAGTGCTGCAGGAATATGTTACGGAGCGTCAACCGGCGGCGGAAGAGTTTTTAACGCGACCAGCGCAAACGGACTTTTATATGCTTTGGAACAGCTACCTGTACAGTCCGGAACACGTTTTCCGATGGTTATGAATGTCGCTTGCAGAACTGTATCCGGTCCTCTTTCAATTAAAGGAGACCACAGTGATATTATGTACACCCTTAACACCGGATGGATAATACTTTTTGCAAGCACTCCTCAAGCCGTTTATGATTTTAATATTTGTGCTTTAAAAATTGCTGAAACGGTAAAATTGCCGGTCATAGTAGCTTTTGACGGATTTTTTACAAGCCATCAAAAACGACGTTGTTATGTATTTGAAGAAGATAAGACCGTTCAAGATTTTATAGGTAAATATAATGCAGAATATTCGGCACTTGATTTAGAACAACCTGTTTCTATCGGCTCCTATATGAATGAACCTGACATTTTAAATAATAAATATCAGCTTCATATGGCTATGGAAGATGCCAGAAAAGTAATACCTGAAGTTTTTTCAGAATTTTCAAAATTATCTGAAAGAGAATATCAATTCACTGAAAGTTACAAAACCGATGATGCGGAAGTTATTTTATTCTTATTGGGTTCAAGTTATCATACAGCAAAAATGGCTGTGGATATATTACGTGAACAAGGAAAATCAGTAGGAGTATTTACATCAAATGTTCTAAGACCATTTCCAGCAAAACAGCTTGCTCAGAAATGCAAGAATGCAAAAACAATTATTGTTGGAGACAGACAAGACAGTTATGGAGCTAACGGCGGAAATATGACGCTGGAAATAAAAGCAATGCTTCAAGACGCAAAGTTGGATACACGTGTTATATCAAGAATATATGGTCTTGGAGGACGAGACTTTTATGTTGAAGACGCTATAGAATTTTTAGAAGCCGGATTAAACTCAGATTCTAAATCATTTGACTATAAGGGAATATATCCGGGCGATATGAGCACACCTAATACTCAATACTTTAATCCTATAACCGACGAAGAATCCAGCCCCGGTCTAACAACATGCAAATGGAACGATGATAAGCAGAATATGGAAGTATCAGGCGGAAGAATAAATGAAACTACAAAAATGCCAAAAAGACTTGCTCCCGGTCATGGAGCGTGTCCAGGCTGCGGAATACCGGTGAATGTCAATTTACTTCTGAGAGGTATCGAAGGAAACGTTGTACTGCTGTTCCATACAGGCTGCGGCATGGTACACACACATCACAAAGGAGTTTCTGAGAATCATTCTGTCTAGTTTTTCTACGAAGAT